>Ga0209086_10000196_pt1 | contig 53477 bp, 47 predicted proteins | sample M_130207_XF_Meta_FD_187312 | JGI IMG/M metagenome (GOLD analysis project Ga0209086, IMG submission 187312) | Freshwater microbial communities from Lake Montjoie, Canada to study carbon cycling - M_130207_XF_MetaG (SPAdes) (version 2) | ecosystem: Environmental > Aquatic > Freshwater > Lake... | reverse complement strand
CATGATCGCTCAGGTCTTAGGGCAGGGAACCGAATAAATATACCAGGGTCCCGACAAACATCAGGCCTGCCGTAATGCGGCCGTATCGTCGTTCCCCATCGGTGCGATGCGGGGCCGCCCAGCGACCCAAGACCCAGCAAGAGGCGGCAATCAAAGCAAGACCGATAGAGGCATCGCGCACCCAGCCAGCATCATCGACGAGGGCGTTAAGCACCCAGAGAAGGTACAGCGCGTAGGCGAAAAGAGGGAAGGCCATCGCTTGCTTCAAAGTTTCCATCCATTCCCCGGGACGAGGAAGTAAGGCGGCCAGACGTGGAAAAATCGAGAGTAAGAGGTAGGGTAAAGCCATGCCTAAGCCGATAACCGTGAAGAAAAGAAGGGTCTCGGAAGTGGAGCGATCTTTATCCATGGCAAAGCCGAGGGCGGCACCCAAGCCAGGTGCCGTGCAAGGCGTGGCGACAGCCGTAGCCAAGATTCCAGAAAAGAAGGATCCAACGCCCGCATCACCGGCGCCGGCGGCCATCCCGGCGAAATTCGAACCAATTTCAAAGGTGCCGGCGAGACTGAGGCCGAGGACGACCATCAACACACAGGTGCCAAGGACAAAGCCCGGAGATTGCATCTGAAACCCCCAACCAACCGAACTGCCGCTGGCCTTAAGCGCAATGATCAGACCGGCCAGGGTAATGAAACTCACGATCACGCCGGCAGAATAAAGCAGACCATTTTTGATGACAGTATGACGCGAGGCGCCGGCTTCACGGGCAAAGGCGAGCACCTTCAGTCCAATCATAGGAAAGACACAGGGCATGAGATTAAGCAAGATGCCTCCACCAAAAGCCAAAAGAAGCCAGCTGACGAACGAATGGGTCGCGGAGGAGGCCTGGTAAGGCTTGCCCGACGCGACGGCTTCGAGCGCTGTAATGACTTCGCCGCCCGTGAGCGCCTCGGAAAGAATAGCCGTCGGTTGTCCTTGTTTCAGAATGATATTTAGCGGAATCCCCGTGCGGCCGTATTTATTTAACTCCGCGGCGATAAGGGCATCCTTCTTAGTCCAGTCAGCCTTGAGCATGACCACGTGGTGATCAGCAAAGGCCTTCAGCAAGGCGTCCTGGGTGTAAACGCGCTTATTGACCTGACAGGTGGCGCACCACCGTGCCGTAAAATCCACATAGACGATTTTTCCTTCGGCAAGTGCTTTGGCCTGAGCTTCCGGGCTCCATGGCGTCCATTCGCCATGGCTTGAAGTTGCCGGGAGGCTCAATTGCTGAGTGGGTGCGGCGATTTTAACCGCAATGTTCACGAAGTCGCCCGCCGGCGTCTTTGTCACAAAGTTGACGGGGCCAGAGTTGAGCGTTTCAGTCGCATCCACTAGCGAAAAATCGACCGTGTCACCAACGTGCTGCTGTTTAAACGTAGCATTGGGGGTCACGAAGTTCCGTTCCGGAAACCAGGTACCGCTTAATCTCGATCCAGCTGGAACGCTGACCCGCAAGGTTTTACCATTGATTTCTCCGGTGGACGTCAGCGATGGGTTTAATGCGGCGTAAAGTTTAAGGTCATATTTATACGCTTCATTGCGGCCGTCGATTTTCAGGGCAAGGGTGACATCTTTATCGTGCGGATAGCAGCCAGCGTCGTCACATTCCAGCCATTCGATTTTGCCTTTGAGTAAAAGTTCGCCGCGTGCGGTTTCCGGAATCGTTACTTTGATGAGTAATAAAGTTTCGGCTTCATAGACAAAATTCATCACCCCCGCCTGATCAAGCAGGCTCGGACCAGGCCAGATAAATTCTCCGGGCGATGTTCCAGCCTTATCGGACCACGTGATTGAGGGTGCTTGGCCGGCATCTCCTGGATTTTTCCAATAAATATGGAAATGCGGGTCGCAGCGGAAACGAGCGGCGATCAGCACCGTCTGGCCGGGTTTGATCTCGGAGGTGAGATTGACCAAGTCGACTTTGGTCCTGACGACTCCAAAAAGATTAGACCACAAACCCATTAAAGCTAGGAGACCTAGGGCGAAGCAGCGCATGCCTTTAAGTTGGGCGAAAATCCGCCGGACGCAAGACGTGCGGTGTCCCGTCGGCTCCGGCCCGCTTAGGTCGTAAGATAGCAGGGCAGCAAGGCGGCGTCCGACATCCCGTGGATAATCTTCTTATTAGCGGGACAAAAGGTCGAAAGGATTCCGGAAAGTTCAACCGTGTCTCCGTCGACAAAGAAATAGGGGCAGAGCCTGACGCGACCCTCTGCCGGGACGATTGAGCCATCATCGGCATAAACGGGGTGGGTCAGGCGCGAAGGTTTGTGATATTCTTGCATCACGTGGAACGTTTCGTTCTCGGGGTTAAGGGCATCCTCGATCGCTTCGAGCCATTCTTCCCGGGAAACATCGCTGCCGAGGGTGACGCTACGGGCACCCCAAGCGGTCTCATGGAAGCCGCTCGCTTTGATGATCAGGTTACGTTCGCGTTGGGAGGCCTCGGCGAGCTCTGTCCATTCCCGAATAGGTCGTCCGTTGACGTTCGGCGCATGCAGGACGGCCGTCGGCGGCAATTCGGTCTTCTCCATGATCCAAGTCTGGGGAACAATCCGGAAAAGGGCGGCGAGGTGATCCTCCGGTAGATTTTCTTTCCAGAATTCTACCAGTTGCGGATGATGCAACAGTGCCAGTCCCAGTTTTTCTTCCTGAAACGCTTTCATGGGCGGCGTCAGGGCGAGCGTCCCAGCTTCGACTGCATTAAAAATCCCGTCGGCTCCTTTGACGTTAGCGAGGTCGAAGAGCTCGAAGAAACGATAGAGTGTATCAATCTTGCGCGGTACGCCATCGACGGGGATGAAAGAACCTTCGCCCATTTGCATGATCTGGGAAGGATTCACCACCTGCACGTCATGGCCCAAAGTCCGCAGCTTTTCGGCCAACCATTCGAATTCCGGACGATAGGTGGCAGATTCGTCGCTCACCACGATGGCGACCAAAGGGTATTTTTGCTGCGGCGTTAGCTTGCCCAGCGAATGCATGAAACGATTCGGCATGGAAGTTCCGCCGATGACCGTAGGGAAATCTTCAACGTAAACTTCGTTCAGGTATGCGGTCAGACCGACGCCGCCGGGGACGCTATCCAGCTCGGTCATCGTGAAACCTTGTTCAGTAATAAGAAGGTCTGGACGGAGGACGATCGGCGCCTGGCCCTTGACGGCACGGTGGCGACCGTGTTCGACCAATCCCGCTGGCTTGTAGCGGTCAAGGTAGGCGGAAACCCAGGGCGCATACACATCGCGGTTACGCAGGATTTTCTTATCCGTGAAGGAGCGAACGTAGAGGCGCTCCAGGGCGCGTTGATAACTCAGGCACGCTGCCCCGATGATCTTGAGGTCCTTAAGTTGCGCCGGCGAAATCGGCCAAGGTTCGGGCGAGAGTTTCCAGATTTTTTCCGCGAACAGGGGCGGCTCAAGTAACTTGTGACGAAGAACTTCCCGGGTGGGCATGACGAGCGTGAGGTTAGTCCTCGATTTTAATATCTTTATTACGTGAACGCGGGCCGCCGGCGCGCAACCAGCCGTTAATGAATGAATCGATATCTCCATCCATCACTGCCTGGATATTGCCGGTTTCGACGCCAGTCCGGAGGTCTTTGACCATCTGGTAGGGCTGGAAGACGTAAGACCGGATTTGGTTACCCCAGCCGATGTCGCCCTTTTCACCATAGTAGCGTTCCATTTCCGCCCGCTTGTCGTCCTGCAGTTTTTCGTAAATGCGGGCCCGGAGAATCTTCATCGCCAAGGCGCGGTTCTTGACCTGCGAACGTTCGCGCTGGCAGGCCACGACGAGACCGGTCGGAATGTGCGTCAGCCGCACGGCAGATTCGGTCTTATTGACGTGCTGGCCGCCCTTGCCGCTGGAACGATAGACATCGACCCGGAGGTCAGCTTCGTCGATTTCAACTTCGATGTCATCGTCGATTTCCGCGACGACGTCGACCGAGGCGAAAGACGTGTGGCGACGAGCATTCGCATCGAAGGGGGAGATACGAACCAAGCGGTGCACGCCACGTTCGGCCTTTGCGTAGCCATAGGCATTCGGACCTTCGATGCGGAAAGTCGCTTGGCTGATGCCGGCGCCTTCGCCTTCGGCGACGTCTTCGATTTCGATCTTAAAGCCCCGACGTTCCGCCCAGCGGGTATACATTCGAAAGAGCAGGTCAGCCCAATCATTAGACTCAGTGCCACCGGCGCCGGCCTTAACGGTCATGATAGCATTGGATTTGTCGTGCAGGCCCGATAGGAAAGAAGCGATCTCCAGATCGGCGACGGCCGCAATCAAATCGGCACCCAAGGTACGAAGTTCTTCAACTTCAGCATCCGCCGTGCCATCGGGCGATTCGGTGATGAGTTCCGCCAAAGTCTTAGCGTCTTCAATCTGACGACGAAAAGCGACTTGGGGGGCGACGATAATCTTATAGCCGTTACATTCCGTGATGACCTTCTGGGCGCTTTTTTGACTATCCCAAAAGGTCGAGGCACCCATTTGTTCTTCCAGCTTAGCGATAAGAACTTGGCGCCCCGGGACATCGAGGAATTTCCAGAGATAACCGGCACGTCGTTCGACTTCCTCGAGGTTGGCACGAATTTCTGGCGGAATATACATTTTAAAAATGAGAGGGTAAAGGTGTGGAATCGTCCCTAAGGTCGAAGTTTCAAAAATAGGAAATACAGGGGGTAAAGGCTTATTTCAATCGCAGAGTGGGGTTCCTTCGTGTGCACACCTTGATGATGAACGATGCATGGTCGCACTTGCACCCGCATGATAGGCTGGCATAGATGCATCCATGTCCTACCTCGAAGGCTTAAGTTTTGCGCAAATCGCTGGTCCGTTGCCTGAGCGCAGGGTCTTGGCCAACGGGTTGGAGGTCGTCTTCGTTCACCGACCAGGCATCGGCTTATGCACCGTCCAAGCGTGGGTGCGGACGGGCAGCGTGCATGAAGGGCGCTGGGATGGTTCCGGTATCTCGCATTATCTGGAACACATGGTCTTTAAGGGGACGGCACGCTTTTCCAATCGCGAGCTCACGGAGGCCGTCCATCGGTGCGGCGGATCGTCCAACGCCTATACCACCTTCGATCGTACCGTCTATTATATCGATGCCCCTCAAGAAGGTTTTGAAACCGCGATGGAATCCGTGGCGGATATGGTCTTTGATCCGCTCATCACGGACGCGGATGCCAAGATGGAACGCGAAGTTATTTTACGGGAAATAGCCATGCGGGATGACGAACATGATTCCGTCTTGGCCGAATCGATTTTGCATGAAGCCGTCCGGTCGCATTCGTTACGGCACCCCGTGATTGGTCACCGCGAGCTTTTCGTCCGCATCACACCGGATGACCTAAGAGCATACCATGCCGGTCGCTACGTACCATCTAATGTCGTTTTGGCCATCGGTGGCTCGATGGAGGTCGAAGAGGTCTTTGCGGCGGCGGAAAAATGGTTTGGTTGTTTTGTGCGACGACCCGTCCTGGAGACCACGACGAGCTCCGAACCGCCTCAGGGCGGGATTCGCCGCACCGACTTAGTCCGGGATGTCACTACGAGCAAAGGCGTGTTGTGTTGGCGTGCTCCGGGTCTTTTTGACGAAGGCCGGGCGGCCCTTGATTTATTTTTAGGTGTGCTGGGCGCGGGGAATAGTTCGGTGCTTTGGAACGAGATGCGTGAAAAACGAAAACTCGTACACAGTATCGATACTTCCGCTTTTGGAATCCGCGAATTAGGCTTAGCTTGGCTGGGTTGGTCAGGTGAGGCGGGGGCGGATATTCCGGCCATTGAAAAGGGGACGCTCGAATTGGTGGACGGCTTACTTCAACGCGGCGTCCATCAAGCTGAGTTCGAAAAAGTACGCCGTCAGGCCGTTGTTTCGATGGTGAATGGGATGAAAAGTATCCATGGTTTTACCTCTCGGAGCGCTTATGCCGCCGCCATCGGCTACGATATCAATTGGCCACAACGCGGGGTCGAACACCTGGCCAAACTTTTACCCGACGATCTCACCAAAGAAGCGCGTCGATGGCTGAAGCCCGACTTGGTCACCTTCGGCACTTTAAAGGGCGGCAAGGTCTCGGTGCCGTCCACGATTAAGACGATTATCCATCCTCCTGATAAATTCGAGACGATGACCTTGACCAATGGTGTACGCGTGGTGCTTCAGCATGATAGCACGATGCCCAAGGCCGGCGTCGGCGTATTCCTATCCGCCGGGGCAGCCTATGAAAATGCGGACCAGCGCGGCATAACCGGATTATTATCCACGCTCTTTGCCCGCGATACGGTCAAGCGCTCCAAGGAAGAAGTCGCTTCCATCGTGGACGGGTTGGGCATGACCTTCAGTGACCATGCATCCCAGATATCGCTCGGACTATGGGGCGAAGGCTTAAGTTCCGATTTTGCAGCCGTGTCGGCCTTGGTTGCGGATGGCATCCTTTGCCCGACCTTGCTACCCGACACCATCGCCATCGAACAAGCGGCCATGATCTCAGCCTGCCGCGAAGCGGAAGATGATATGGTCGAGAAAGCACGGTTACGCCTCTTGAAACAATATTTCGGAGCGCACCCCTTGGGCGTTGATTCTAATGGCACGCCAGAGACCTTGGCAAAAATTCAGCCAGCCAACCTCAGCGCCTTGCATCAATCCCTAGTCGTAGCTGAAAATATCGTCGTGGGTATCAGCGGAGATTTTGATCGCAAGGAGGCCCTCGCTTTTGTGCAGGCCCGATTTGGGTTTTTACCCAAGGTCGCCTTTACTTCCCGCAAACTCGCTTTGCACCAACCGCTCAAGGCCGCGCAAGCACTCGAACGCGCCCCAGGCGAGCAGGCGGTGGTTGCTATCGCTTTCCCGCATTGCGGCTTCGGGCCCGACGAAGTGGTGGCAGCCAATGTCACCGAAGAACTTTTAAGTGGCATGGCCAGCGGACTTTTCCGACGGATTCGCGAAGAAAAAGGGATGGCCTACTTCGTGGGTGCATCGCGCATCGAAGTCGTCGATCAGGGAATGTTTTATCTTTATGCCGGCACTTCCCCCGAGAGTGCGCAAGAGGTCGTCAAGGAGATGCGCTTGGAATTAGATCGGTTACGTGCCGGAAAATTCAGACCCGATGAGATTGAAGATGCGAAAAGACGTCTCAGGGTTTCGCGCCGCCAAAGCCGCCAATCCGTCGGGGCTCGCCTACAAGGTGCCCTCATCCGCGAAGTAGCTGGTCTCGGCGCAAATTTCGATGTCGAATGGGAACGGCGCATGGGCTTAACTGACGGCGCTGCCGTCCAAAAGTTTGCTCAGCAATACTTGGCGATAAAGTTCGAACAGGAACTCGTCGTCTTGCCCAAAGCCTAAGCCGCTTCGAAGTGTCGGCGGGCCCGGAAGGACACCCAAATGCCGGGGATGCTTAAGAGCAGTGCACCGGTAAAATAATGGGCATAACCGAATTGCGTGGCGAGGGTGCCGGCCCAAAGCCCGGGAAGATAATTAGCCAAGAGGGCAAAGGTTGAGAGGGCGGCATAACGAACTGCGGCGCTGGGACCAGCCGCTACTTTCATCATGGATAATAAAAGCGCGCAGAGGCCGGCACCGTAGGCCAGGTATTCCAGAAAAAAGACTATGCCGATAATCAGAGGGGGCTGCCCGGGGTGATAGGCGAGCCAGGCGATCAATAATAAGGGCAGGTGCATCACGATGCCTAAAGGCACCAGGGAGGATCGCAGGCCGTAAAGACCGACGACTAAGGAGCCAACAAGCCCCCCTAAAGCCAATCCGCCAACGGCCGTCCAGAGCCTCAGGATGGCGTAACTTTCATTACTCAGGGCCAGACCGCCAGCCGCCGTCGGGGCCATGGAAAAAAGGGGGAGAATCCGTGCCATATGAATTTCACTCGCCCGATAAAAAAAGATCAACCCCAACACGGCGCCGAGTCGCGGGTCACGGAGAAGGTCAGTCAACCCTTCGCGCATCTGCTTGGATCTCTCCGCAACGGTAAGGTGATCGGTCGGAGTGGATGGCTCCTGGCGGAAACTAATAAAGTTTAGGATTACGGCTAAAAGCGCGATTGCGGCGGCGAAGTACACCGCATTGGACCAGGCTTGATGGGGGGATGCGCCGTGGGACATCAAGGTGCCGGCTAACCAAATCAGGGCCGGGCCACAGAGTACCCCGCCGAATTTTGAAGCAAAATTGACGAGTCCAGAATAATTGGCTCGAGATTGATCATTCAAGGAGCCGACGAAGTAACCATCGAGGGCGTAGTCATGACTTGCGGCAAGAAACGATACGAGCATCAAGCCTCCGAGGATCAAACCAAGTGAGGGCAGCGTGCCGCCGATGTTCCATCCTAAGAAAGCCAGCACGGCCGTGATCAAGAACTGCGTCCACAGGATGAAACTCTTAGGTGCAAAGAGGGATATTAGGGGAGCGAGTAAAATTTTGACCCCCAGAATCAATCCCAAGCTCGCGACCACCTTGGTAATGAGGGCATCGGCTGAACCCGTATTTTTTAGGGCAATCGGCAGGGCTTCATCGCGAATCGCCGCAGGTATCGCCTGAAATATATAACCGCCAGTCACCCATAACCAGACGTAGCGAGGACGGGTCAAGGCGACGACGGCTTGCATGAGACTTATTTACCTTGTTCGCCTAATTGATTTCGTCCGTAAAAATCTACTGATCGCAGCAAACCATCCACGAATTTAGCCGAAGTGACGTTAAGACCCATCAATTCTGCGTCCGTCAAATCAAGCATTTCGCCAGGCCGGAAAGTCCTTTGGGTGTCCGTCAGCTTAGAGACCGTCTTAGGCTTATCGCTGGGAACTATCTCCTGGGCGGAGAAAGGGTGGGCAGACACACCTTCGGGGAGATCAAGCGGCGGGGCCGAATCGATTGGCGCCGGGGTGTCGGTGTCGGCCGGAAAGTCTTTCATGGCCTTAAACTCGAGCGTTAACGAACCGTCAGGAGCGATATCATCATTGGTCACCAATCCGCCTCGAGCCAAAACGCGCAGGGCGGCGGCCAGACTAAAGACGCCATCTTCAAGTTCGCAGACAATACCAAAAGCCTCTTCCAATTCCTGGAACTTATCCTGCAGATTCATCTGGGCGAATGCCTGTTGTTTTTCGCCAATTAACCGGTCGATTTCCGGACTGCCGTTCTGATTCTTACCTCGCTCGCGAATGAAGAGACAAAGCAAGTGGCATTGCGTCATGCATTCAGCCGCCAAGACCAAGAGATCGTTGACGGTAGTACGGAGCATGAGGCCACGGGCATAGGCCCGCATCTGCGCAGGTGGCAAATGGGCTTGGGGAACCGGCATCACCCGCGAAAGGGACGAGAAATGTTCGTAGGCCTTCGGGTCAGCGGTGTGCATACCAGCGATACTGAAAGCTAGCATGTCGTGCTGACGTTGGAGGGCCGTAAAAAAGTTACGGCTGATATTTTGCAACGAGATGACGCTCTCGCCGGGACCAGGTTGTGGTTGAGACATGGGAACAGTTATTCGGTCGGTGGATTAGATTCTTTGCCCTTGGCATGCCGGGCCCGTTTACGAGCCATGAAGCCGTCGGCGCGAGGCTTGGGGGTCGCGGCGAACCAGGCCATCACCAAAGGGGTTACTTCGGATAAATTAAGCGGATGCTGGCCTAAGATACCTGGAAATCGGAAGCAATGTTCAACCCGTGGCTGGAGGTCAGGGTCAAGCCGTTCGCCAGAAATCAGAAGAGCCAAGTGGCGAGCAGGAACTCGAACGGGAACCCCCAAGTCAATCTTTCGACCCATGTCAGGGGAGAGTGCGACGACGCAGCAACGGTCTTCCACCAATTTGAGTAAGCCACCCAAAGCCGCGGCACGCATCAAGCGCAGGTTTTCCATCGAACCACGGGATAGATTCCAGGCTGCGGGATGAAAGGCGATTTTTTCAGTGCCGGAAGAAAGCAGGAGACGCTTGAGCCCGAAAGCCGCCATCGAACGGGCAATGGCCGCCAAGTCTTCGGGATTCGTGATGCCATCTGCGATAACGATGCTTTCGTGCGTTTCGCGCCATTCGGTGAAATCCGAAACCCGAGCTAGGCCGAGATCGGGACGCATAGTCAACGCGCAGACATCGTCGCAAGGACCTTCGGCGGTCTCAGCCAATTCGATGGGGCCGACGATGCGGGTCTTCACGCCGAGTTCGGTGAACGCTTTATTGTGCTCGGCTAAAGAGGGTGCAAAGGCGGCGGTGGCGACGATTTCCCGGAGGGCCTTGGGATGATGCTCCAGGCAGGCTAAAAGTGATTTAATTCCTCGGATGATGAGGCGATTAGGATGAGGGTCTGGAGTGGTCATTTTATGCGGCCTTCATCGAAATCAATCATGTCGGCAAAAGAGATAATATCGGTGCGCTGTTCGGCACCCATCTTGCGTTTGGCTTCTGCGAGGGCCTCGCGACCCATTTCGCTCATCCCTTTTTGGACGAGCTCGCGATTCCAAATAGCCACGCGCAGGTCGGCAGGAAAGACCGTCAGGAGTCTGGCGTCAAGGTCCTGAGGGCTAACGGACTCCCGGACACATTGCACGACGGTTTCAGGTTCGACCCCGAGATGCAGGCAAAGAAAACGGTCGAATCCCTTACAGAAATTCCGCTGGTAGGATTTAGGTAATTCCCCCCTGAGATGCTTGCGGGCTTTAGCAAGGAAACGTGGTAAGTGAAGCAGACCAGTCGCGGGATGCGGAACGTAAGAGGAAGGCAGGTCGTAGCAGATCTCGCCCGTGGCCTCGGAGTAGCCCAACTTAGGGTTTGGCGCAGAATCGGTCATGGCTGCTTGGGCGAAATAGGCGTGCCGCTAGGGCTTACCCATGTGCTGATGTCGTGTGCGGCATTAGCGAGGTTTTTTGATTGAGCTCGAACAAACTCAGCCGAATTTGGAGAATCCATCACAGTTGACCAAGCGCTGGTTTTCTCACGAATGACTTCACCGGCTGAATTTTCTAACCGAAAATGGATGCTGAGAGTGGCGTCTTTCGGCGCTTTGACGGCCATCCGCTCAACGGTGACTAGGAGGACAAAATGGTCAGCAGGGGGAGCAAGCAAGGTCGTCGAAATTCCGGTAATTGACGCTAAGTGATTCGCAATGGCTTCAGAAATTAGACGGTCAAGGGGGGCGACCCAACGATGCGAGTCTTCGATCCGCACCCAGCCGGCATCATCCAGCATGACCAGATTGGGGCGGCGGAGAGCGGGGGGAATCGAGGCACGGGTGACGAAGACGACCAGCCCTGCATTTGCGGCGGTCGCTGAAGGAGAACTAAATTGGTAAAAGGCGACCGCCTCGCTTTTTTTGTCAAAGACGATACATCCCGGCAAGATGAGTAGCGCGCCCAAGAGTATGTAGATTCGAGTCATTTGGCTTCAGGTTTTTCGACCGCCTTAATAACGGACGGGGCGATGGCCTTACTTCTACCCTGAATGATGGTTTCAGGATTACGTTCGATGAAATCAGCCAGCGATCTAATCGCCTGGGCGGCATCTGAAACGTCGGCCAAGGCCTGATCAAGGTCCCGGCGCGCCGGCGAGCCTGGCTTCGTTAGGGTCCGGAGGTTTTCGGAAGTTTCGTTCAAGCGATCGAGTGCCTTACGACCGGCGGTGGCCATGCCCTTGATGTCATCGGCCACCGGGTCTACCTTGGTGGTCAGCCGCTTGACCAGTCCATCGATCCCGCGCATGGCCGTCGAAAAATCTTCGATAGCCTTAGTGACAGCTGGATCACCTGTCACCTGGGCGATGTTTGAAGATGCCCGAACGAGGTTAGTATTAATTTTTTCAAATTCAATCTGAGACGCGCCCTTGTCGAGCCGACCTAAGATCGAGTCCACCTTCTTGGTGATGGAAACGAAGTCGACCCGACTTAATTGATCGAGGGTCTGAGATACGGCTCGGGTAAGGGCTCCGAGATTGGACGGCTGGGTGGGTATTTCAGCAGATTCCCCTTTCAAATCGTGGAGTTTATAAGCGGTGTCAGGAAAGTAATCCAGTTCGACGTAAAGGACGCCAGTAATGACGGATTGCTGCTGGAGTTTGGCGCGTAAGCCTTTCTCGATGGATAAGCGCAAGCCGTTTTTCTCCAGAAGAGCTTGGTCGAGACCGCGACGCGTCAGGAGGTCGGAGGCGAACTCCATTACAACGGGGACCGAGTAATCCGCTGCCCCTTGGGCGGTAGTACGCAGCAGCACCTGAGAAACCTTGCCGATCGTGACGCCCCTAAACTTCACGGGAGCGCCGATATCGAGGCCGCTCACGGAGTCATCGAAATACGAAATCGCACTCGGTTTAACGCCCGAAAAAGAGCCTGCGCCGAGAAGCACGAAAGCCACGGTAAAGAGAATAATTCCCCCTACGACAAAGGCACCAATTAAGGTTTTGTTGGCTGATCGGCGCATGGTTCAAGTTAGACTGGCTTGGGTAAAGAAAGCGTGGGCTTTGGGTGTGAAATCTGGTCGAAGGAAGTCGCGCGGCGGAGCGTAGGCGCTCATCGTGCCCGTGTCAGGGTCAAGGTAAACGCAGAAGTCTGCCGTGCGTAAGATGCTGGGCACCTCGTGACTTACGAGGACAATGGTGGTACCGAAGGATTCGCGGAGTTTGAGGATTAATTCATCAATACGGCCAGAAGTGACCGGATCTAAGCCAGCGCTGGGTTCGTCGAGGAAAATGATTTCAGGGTCAAGGGCCATGGCGCGAGCGATTCCTGCTCGCTTCATCATCCCGCCGCTAATCTCGGAGGGAAGTTTTTCCATGGCATCAGCCAGGCCGACGAGGGCTAACTTATATTCGGCCAGCTGTCGGATCTCTCGCTTAGGCGCCCGGAGAAATTCACGCATCGGCATTTCGACGTTTTCCCGTAAAGTGAGAGAGGAGAAAAGGGCAGCGCCTTGGAAAAGGAAACCAAGCCGACGCAGGGTCGCTTCACGCAAGGCTTGATCAGCGAGCGCTAAATCAACCCCCATGAGCATGGATTTGCCGGCCAGAGGTTCGTCGAGTCCGCTCAGGGCACGCATGAGGGTGCTCTTACCGCAACCACTCGGGCCGACGACCGCGAGGATTTTTCCAGCCGCAAGACAGAAATTGATCCGATCCATAATCGCCATACTCCCGTGGCCGATCGAAAGGTTTTCGCTAACCAAGATGTCGTCCTTTGTACTCATCAGAACTTGAAGAGATTGAAGAGCACTGCGAAAATGGCATCCGCGATGACGATGAGCGTGATGCCCAGCACGGCCGCCGAGGTAGCAGCTTCGCCAACGCCGAGGGCGGAACGATGCGCGACGGAACCGCGATAACATCCAGCCCAAGCTGCGATGAAACCAAAGGCGATGGATTTAATGAAGCCCACGAGGAAGCTCTTGAAGGTGATGGCGAGGATGACTTGGGTAAGGTATTGTTCGACGCTGAGATCGCCCGCACATGCCACCACCATACCTCCGAGCACCCCAATGAATGTCGCGAACAATGATAATAGCGGAATCATCAGCGTCACGGCGACGATACGAGGGATGGCCAGGTATTCGATCGGGTTAAGGCCGAGGGCGCGCAAGGCGTCGGTTTCCTGACTGACATTCATGCTCCCTAGTTGAGACGCAAAAGAAGTGGAAGTTCGACCACACGCAATAATGCCCGTCATCAAAGCGCCCATCTCCCGAGTCATCGCCAGAGACACCAGGTTAGCGACATACACCGTTGCGCCCAACTGCCGTAACTGAATCAAGCCAACATAGGCCATGATCAGCCCGGTGAGAAAACCGAGGAGCGCCACGATTGGAAGCGCATCGACTCCAGCGGTCTGCAGCTGCAGAGGTAAGTCCGACCAATTTACTTTGGCGCGACCGAAGATAGATCGAATAAATCCCAAAGCGATATTACCAATATGATCGAAGGCGCGCGACCAGGAGGACGAACTGTCGACCCCCCAATTGCCGAAACGTTCAAGGACATTGCTTTCAGTCGAAGGGCTTTCGTTAACGGAAGCCTTTTCTGCTAATTGAACTAATGCCTGAAGGCGCTGCGGAAGGGCGACCAGATCAATGTGTCGAATGTTCTTAAAGTTGCCGTAAAGCCAAGAGGGCAGGGAAGAGTCGAAATCTCCCAAATCTTCCGCCCTAACCCGGACCTTATCGCCCTTGACGATGATAGCGGGAAGTTCTTCATGCAGAGACCAGACCCCGCCCAAGGTGACCAAAGCAGTGCCGTCTGCGAGGACTTCCGTCCTAGCCCATGACGTGCTTTTGGAAGTTTGCGACATCCTGACTGTCAAATACTTCGGCAGAACATTATTCACAAGTAGAAAGGCGTTGTCCCCCCAGCCTTCCGAGCCTTTGCTTACCCTCCTCAATGCGGTCTCTTGCGCTCTTCACCTACCTGTTCCTAGCTGCGGCGGCACAGGCGATTGATTTCGATTCACCTTTACCTATGGCCGGCGTGAAAGCCCGGGTATCCTTGACCGAAGAAAATGATAAGTTCAGTGCGAGAAACCTGGACCGATATTATACCCAAGGGATTAAGCTGACCCTGGCATCAGGCGAGCATGCCTACGCGTCTTTGACCCAAGAGATTAACACTCCGGCTGATACCCTTTCATCGAATCCCAGCTTAGACGATCTACCCTACTCTGGGGCGGCTTATTTTAGTTACGGATATGGCACCGTCTTAGACCGTGGCGGACGTCGCGACTGCCTAGTCTCTGTTGAATTACAATTCGGGATGATTGGTCAGGCTGCTGGCGGAACTGGAACCCAGAATAACTTTCACCACTTGGTCGGACTAAAACCGGCCGCCGGCTGGCGAACGCAAATGCCCAATGAGCCCATCGTGAATTTAAACGGCGAGTTTCGCCGGCGTTTCAATTTAGATACAATCGACCGGGGATATCGCGACCTGATCGTTCGATCGTTGCTCGATCTTGGGACAATTCGCACCGAATTTATTGTGGGCATACAACTGCGCTTAGGCCTGAACCTGGACCGATCCTGGGGACATTCGTACATTCGGCATTCCAACGGCTACGACCCTATCTTTGTCCCCGATGCTAATGACCTGTCGCCCGATTTTTCCGCATGGGGCTTCGCGGATACGCAGCTCGAAGTCGTCGTGCATAATTACTCCATTGATGGCACGAGTCTCAGCGCATCCCGCGGCGTGACCCGTCGACCCGTCGTCTTACAATTCGCCCTCGGGGCTACCTTCCAACTAAAAGCCGTTTCCGCCAGTTTCTTCACCGCCGTACGTTCGGCCGAATTCGACACTCAGGACGGGGTGCATTTCTACGGTGGCTTCAAAGGAGATTTACGCTACTAATCATGACTAAGATTGCAGTTATTGATGTGGGTTCCAATTCTATCAAGGTAGCCGTCGCAGACGGCCAAACCCAACAGGAAATCGGACGCAGTTCGGAATCAATCCGGCTGTTCCAACCCGGAGACGAAGCCGCACTTCTCCCTTCAGATATCATGGATGAAGCCGTTGAAGGCATCAACCGGCTGATAGCCGTCGCCAAGGGGCATGGGGCCGCCCGTATCGTCATCCTGGGGACGAGCGCCGTTCGCGACTGTAAGAACCGGGACATATTCTCCTATCGGATCAAGGCCAAGACTGGCCTGGGTTTGACTATCATTTCGGGTGAGGTCGAGGCCAGGCTGACCGCGGCGGGCATTCGGTCTGATGTCCTTTATTCTGATTATAAAAACATCCTAGCATTCGACCTCGGCGGCGGCAGTCTGGAGGTGATGGCGCTAAGAGGGAAGCAGTGTACCTTAGCGCGCAGCTTTGCCCTTGGTTCGGTTCGACTGACCCACGGTTATCTCCGCGGGGGCTTTGGCGCAGTGGATGAACATGACCAATCTTCGATTCGTTCGCACCTACTTAACACCTTAAGTACGATCATCCCCAGCAAGGCGGCGGAAAACTTCTTGATCATCGGAGCTGGCGGAGCTTTCGCTAGCATCGCTCTTTATTTGACCGCGATTGGGGAAGCACCCATTGGAGGGCGATTGCCTCTCTTAAGAATTCGGGAATTAAAAGACAAATTATGCGCGATGAATATCCAAGAACGTCAAAGCGTTCCCGGCCTACCTAAGGACCGCCTTGATATCATGCCAGCAGCCTTAGTCACCTTATGCACCTTAGCCGACCTGACGGGAGCCGAGGCGTTTCATCTGACGCACCGTGGCGTACGTCATGGAATGATGGAATTGATGCTTGGCCCATCGGGCGACCAGTTATGAAAGCACTCCCTCTCATCTTAGCTGTCTTACTCGGCTGCCAGGCCTTGCACGCCGCCGAATCTTCGCAGGTATCGACCGCATTGGTCGTTAAGCAAGACCTCAAAGTAAGCACAGCTGAAATCCAACTCCTCAGCCCCTCGGGAGAACCGATCAAGTTAGCCACGCGTAAAATCAAGCTTTCAGGCGGCGATAATAACATCGCCTGGGAGGGTCGCCGTGTCCGCTTTGAAATCAGCGCCGCCTCAGATCCTGAATTCGCATTAAGGGTCTTTCCCGTTGAGCCAGAATCCTTGCGCCAAATCGCCGAAATTACCGATGCTTTGCATCGCGAAACACTCGATAAGGGTCGGTTGGTGACGCGCCTGCCGTCCGAACTCGTGCCCAACATGGCCTTGTGGGATCAGACCGCTAAATTAGTGACCAAGAAAGACTTTTTGGGAGCGCCGCTGGCGATAAACTTTATTTTCACAAGCTGCCGCAATGCACGCATGTGCCCAGCTTCGACCCAAGCGATGAAGAGCCTGGCAGACGAGTTGGATAAAGATGCAAGCCTAGCATCGGTTCGCTTGCTTAGCATCACGTTCGACCCAGAGAACGACTCTCCGGGGGTCTTAAAAGCCTATGCGGACGGCTATCAGATCAACCCTCTACGACATCGTTTCCTGACAGGTGACTCCGCGCAAATCAAAGACCTGATGAAACATTATGGCATTCTGACGGTGCGCGACGATGGCACAATTGTTCATAACGCCGCCTTGATCATCGTCAGTGCCGAAGGCCGGATTGTAAGACGCAAAGAAGGGGCCGTATTTGATCCCGTCGAAGTCGCTCAAACCTTTGCCCAACTCCAGGCACCCGCCCATAAATGAGCAAATCACGACAAGTCGGACTCATTACCCTCTTGGCCCTCTTGGGTTATCTGGCCCTAAGTTTCCTGCCCGATACTCATTGTGCGCTCCTGCATGGGGCGCATGAACCTCTCCTCGTGCGCGGGGTCGAGTTTTGCGGAATCAACGAAGAGGCAAATTATTACTCTCCCCAAAAAATGCGGTTTCCCGTAAAAATGGAACTTACCCTAAATGCGGATGGACCGAGCTTCCTTTGGTTAAAAGGCGAAGACGATCGGCCATTGCTTGATCACGAAATCTCCCTTTCACATACCCAAAAAATACACCTGCACTTGCGACAGGTTCAAGGGTCGCGGACCTACGTGCACATTCACCCGACGCCCACCGAGGATGGGCGATGGAGTTTTGTACTACCGTCGGAATTTTCGACGGGTAAGGCCGGCGAGACTCTGCAAGCTTTTGCGGACTTCGTCCCGCGCCGCAGCGGACGTGTGATGCTGGCGGAATGCAACGCCCAGTTGCCGGTAAGGGTACTCGAGAGCGTCCCTGGGGCCCAAAGCCTGAGCCTAGTTAGCCACACGTCCAACACTGACCGAACCGGTGAAACGGCTCTGATCAGGGTCAAGTTAGCTGCCAAAGACCATCAGGCCGTGAAGCTATTGCCTTTGATGGGTTCTTTAGGCCATGCGGTCTTATTCGGCGATCCGCGGAGTAACTCCGGCTATGCGCATATGCATCCTTCGCTTGAAGGGGGTGAATACGACGAGCAACCCTCGCTTTCATTCCGATTAAAGCTGCCCGCTCCCGGCGATTACGATTTTTGGTTAAATGTAAATGACGGTACGAATCAGTATCTCCGCTTTACGTTGACGGTTACGAAGTAACGCCTTCGAAATACCTAATCGTTTCCGATAGGGCCTGATCGAAGGAAACCGCTGCCTGCCACCCGGCAGATTTTAGTTTCTCCGTAGATGCTATCGATGCCTTCACGTCTCCCGCCCGACCCGGGCGATACTCGATGGTTGATGTAGATTTCGTTAGAGTGATTATTTTTTCCGCCAGGCTCAAGACACTCAACCCTTGGCTCTGTCCCACATTATAGGTCCCGGTGACAGCTTCCCGATCCGCGACATAAGCCAGAGCCTGCGCGATGTCTTGAACATAGATAAAATCACGGGTTTGCTGGCCGTCTCCAAAAATGATTAACGGTTCACCCCGCAATGCTTGGGTAATGAAAATGGGGACGGCTGCCGCATAGGCAGATTGGGGATTTTGTCGCGGTCCGAAAACATTAAAAAATCGAAGGCTCGTCGTCGAAAGTCCGTGGCTATGATGGAAAGTCTCCAACAGGTGTTCACCGGATAACTTCGTGAAAGCATAAGGCGACTGTGGCTCGGGCGTCATCGTTTCGAGCTTAGGAACGATTGGGTTGTTGCCATAGATAGCCGCCGAAGAGGCTAAGACGACTTTCTTGACCCCGTTGCGTAAGGCAGCTTCCAGAATCTTCAACGTACCTTGCACGTTGAGTTGTTCGGTCTCAGCGGGATTACTAACCGATTCAGGGACTGAGACCAAGGCCGCCAGGTGGAAGACTTGATCCACGCCCCGCATAGCCTCCGCGACACGCACGGGGTCAAGGATTGATCCTTCGATCAAGTTACAATCGATACCGTCCAGGTTTCTGACGTGGCCAGTCCGGAAATTATCGAGGACGACCACCTCCGCCTTACCTTGAAAATGTAGGGCCAGATGTGAGCCGATGAAACCTGCTCCGCCGGTAATTAAGACGCGCATGAAGAGAGTTGGTTTAGGATTTGGCGCATCGCCGGCAACTGAGCCGTAATTGATTCCAGAAGTTTGAACTGCGCCCGGGCTCTGTCCAGATTATGGGTCGGACGCTTGCATTTAAAATACACATCACCCTCGAGCCAGTCGGTCAGAAAACGTAGCCCAATCTCATAAGTGATGACCTGTCCCGCTTCCGGGAGGAGGGCGAGTTCCCGCTGCGTCAGGAACCCCTTAGCCGAGGAAAGGTAACCCTCGATCAGGGCGGCGAACAGGGGCAGTTGCATAACAACTTTAGCTAGGTCGACCTCGTCTTCAGGTACTGGTGAAGTCGACGTGCGCACAAGGTCGCCGAAATCGTAGAGGACCGAGCCGGGCATCACCGTATCCAGATCAATGACGCAAATCCCTTCGTGGGAAGCGTTGTCGAGCAGGACATTATTAAGCTTAGTATCATTGTGCGTCACGCGCTCGGGGATTTCGTGGCGGGCGAGCGCCCCGGTAATTACGGAAGCGAGGTGCTCGTTTTGCAGGGCGAACTGGATTTCCTTTTCAGCAGACTTCGCCCGGCCATGGGGGTCGCTCTGCAGGGCTAATTTAAAGTTGTTCAAACGTGTCGGGGTATGGTGGAAATAGGGGATAGTTTCGTGGAGCCTTTTTCCCGGTAGGTCAGCCAGCATGGCTTGAAAAGAGCCAAAGGCACGCGCCGCGGCATAAGCTTGGCGTGGGGAGCTGACGACGTCGTGACCGGTCGCGTTTTCGATGAAATGATAACAGCGCCAACGATGGCCGGCGTCGTCGGTATGCCAGTTCCGTCCTTGCTGGGTCGGGATGAGCCGAAGAGCTCGGCGAAAGGCATCCGGCACCTCTTGTGATGCCAGTTTCTGCTGCGTGTGTTGACAAACCCGCTCCACGTTCTCCATTAAGGCATCCGGAGCGTGGAAGACATGCTGGTTAATCCGCTGCAGGATATACCGAACGACTTTACCAGACACAGCGACATCCAGCACATAGGTATCATTAATATGCCCACTGCCGTAGGGCACGGCCGAAACCAATACCCCGGGAAGGTCAAAGGCCAGAGCTGCCGTGGCTGGAGGAGGGTTGGTCACGGCATGGAAAGCGCTACGACCAGAGATTCTCCGGGTAAGCGCCGCGCTTAACCTCTTCAATAATACTCGCCTGCACGACGGCTTTATCTTCGCGATAAGTCACGCCGAACCACGTGGAATCGGTCCGCAGCACCAGACACGTCGCTTGGCCAGATTTGACCAGGCTACCGACCGAAAGCGGGATATAACATTCGCTCTTCAACTCTTGCCCTTTGGTCGCAAGGAATTCGTCAAAGAGTACCTCAAGTTGCTTAAAGATGTGCGGGGTGAAGCCCCACATATTCATCGAGACGGGTTCGTTACCGGATAACTCCGTGACCTTGCCGTCCGCTGCGGTATTGGTGCCGCCTTGGGGGGTCTTGGCGATCTTGGTCATCTCGTCGATATCCGTGAGAAGGCCTTGCGCATCCGCCTTGCAGACGCCGCGCGCTACCGTCCCATGCTCTGAAAGGGTGTTCTTCAGCGTAAAGCCGACCATGCAATAGGTGGTGGACTCGTTGCTCAGTTTTTTGAGTTGTTCGCTCAATACGGCGTAAGAGTCCCGGCCATAAAAATCATCAGCATTGATCACGGCGAAGGGGGTCTGGACGCAATTACGTGCGCACAAGATCGCATGGGTCGTGCCCCAAGGTTTCTCTCGGCCCTCAGGAATCTTAAAATCGACAGGTAAACGATCTAAGGTCTGGAAAGCGAAACCGACCGTAATCTTGTCGGCGAACTTCTGGACGATGCGCTCTTGGAAGTCTTTCTCAAAGTCGGGTCGGATGATGAACACGACCTTACCGAAGCCGGCACGAATGGCATCATAGACCGAATAGTCCAGGATTGTCTCGCCCGAAGGGCCCATGGGGTCGATCTGTTTAAGGCCGCCGTAGCGACTTCCCATACCGGCAGCGAGAACAAGGAGGGTGGGTTTCATATATTTTCAGAGTGAGCGGTGGATACGTGCGGCGATATCTGACTTAAGACGATCGACGAAGCCAATGACATAAGCAAGTGGATCGAGGGTATCATCCTTGATGAGCGGGGTCAGATCCATGGCCCATTGCATTGACGTTTCGCGATCGGAACTATGGGCGCTACTAAAAGTAGCGTTAGCCGTCCGGCGACCAAGCACCGCCAGGTCGTAACGTTTACCCCCGGCAATCTGGGTGGCGAAAATCGCATTAAGTTTCTGGGCGAGCTCAGGACGTTCTGAAATGGGCATCGGTGTCTTTTCCTCATCCACCAGCCAATCCAAATCGCGCCAGACTTCGCAGCCGTAGACTTTCTCGGGTCTCTGATCGGCGGGGAGGAGACGAAGGGCTTCGAGGCAACGCAGGGCGCAGCCCACATGGGTATCATGCTTATCGGCAAGATTATGGAGGTAGACCACCTTGGGCCGAGTGGCCTGCAGGATAGTCACGATGTCCCCTCGGGTCGCCGCCGCTTGCGACTGCCGGACGTCTTGACTCGCATATCCGAGCTGAGCGACGAACCCATACTGACCGAGCGTAGCCGCCCGTCGTTGTTCTTGAATCCGCTCGGCGGCCATCTGCGCATCCGTCCAATCGCGATACTTTCCCTGACGGGAACTTCCGCGCCCATCCGTCATGATCACACCCCCGAACCATCGGTCGGTTTGATCATAACAGGCGAGGATCCCGTGGAATGCCATGAACTCCAGGTCATCTTGGTGGGCGCCGATACCTAAATGGGTCGTTCTAGAAAAGGCTTCCGGGCCGACGTGGGCATCAGGGATAAAAACGTCGGCTGGTGAAGAAAGTTTCATTCCGAATTATGCGATGGGTGGAAGCGAAGCGGCGGCGATAGCCTGACCGTGCCGCTTATCTTTCTCATTCGGCACAATAAGGTCGATACGAAGTTCCGGGAACTCGTCGCGCAGTACGCCCTGAGCTTGCGCGATGATAAGATCACCCCCCGTACCCGTGGTGACGCGTCCCATGATTAGGAGGGCGTTGATGGGGTAAAAACTCCCGAAATGGGCGACGGCATACCCCAGGGCAATCCCGATGGTCTTATAAACCTTATGAGCCCGTGCATCGCCTTGGGCCATGAGACGCTGGAGTTCTTCCAGCATCTCGGGCAAAGGCAGGGTGGCAGGCAGGTGGATGCCGGCCAAGGGCAACAACCGGCCAACGGCTTGTTGGCTGAAGTATTGCACGGCGCACCCTTGGTCACCTGACCACTCATCCCGGGGGCCGCCATCGCGGTAATCAACCGGGACGAAAGCAAGTTCGCTTAACCAATGGGTCAGCTTCCCCTCCGAATCGACGTAGCCAGCGGCGACACTGGTTCCCATGGCAACACCCAGGACAGCATTACGACCCAAGCTCATGGAGGCGGCAAGCGCCGTCACGTCACCATCATTCAAGACTTCAAAGGGGACTTTCCATTCTGCCGCAAGATCGAGAAAGATACGCGAAACTTTTTCCGCAAAAATTTTCGGGTCGGTGACGCCCCTAAACAGTGATGCGATACGAACTTTATTATGGAGATACACGCCGGCGGAAGAACCCCCGATGGCATCGACCCGCGGAAGGTGGGCGGCGGCCCGATTCAACGAATCGCGAATCCCAGCAAGGTGATAATTCGGATTAGCCTGAAAATACGGATCCCATTTCACTTCCTCAGAAAACACGACTTGACCGTCGATCAGGGCGGCGCATTTCCGGTCAGAGCCACCAAGATCAAAACCAATACGACAGCCATCAAGATGCCGACCTAGGGTCAGAGCCGAAGAGACCGGCTTAGGAAGGTCAGATTCAGCGACCGCATCGAGGACGATGGGCGTTTCGAATATCTTGCGATGAAACTCCCAGTCAAATGACCGCGCGCCGCCCAGGCGGTAGGTCTCCCGAAGTTTCCCGACAAAATAATCTGCCAGAACTCCGGCCACTTTCACCTGGTTGCCACCCCGTGACCATAACAGGAATTTTAAAGTTCTTTCGACGTGTAGGAAGTTCTGAAAATCATCGACGCCGAGCGGTAAGACGAGGGTGCGGAAAGTCGCTGCGGTGCCATCAGCCCTAGCCAAAGTCAGCGTCAGCGAAGAGCTGCCTGTGGTCTCCTGACATCGGGCTATGAATTCGCGGGTCCACAATGCTGCCGGAACTTGCTCCGGATCGATTTCCGAAACGTGCAGAGGAGGCCGCAAAAGCCGGACCCTAGAGTGTACTTTGGGCGGCGGCATCCAGATGGAACGTGCAATCAGGGTGAAGTTGCAACCACGTCGCCGGGCAGTAACCGTTGGGTTTTTCGCGGAAAGCCCGGCGGACAATCTCCGCTTTGCCGGCACCGAAAGCCAGCAGGGCGATTTTTCTGGCTTCCAGGATGGTGCCGACACCCATGGTGAGAGCTTCCTTCGGCACTGACTCCGGACTTCCGAAGAAACCTGCGTTATCCACCCGGGTAATCGCATTAAGCGTGACGTGACGCGTACGACAAGTCTCAGCCGATGTTGGCTCATTAAAACCGATATGCCCCGTGCGGCCGATACCCAGAATTTGGAGGTCTATCCCGCCGACCGATTTAATCCGATCCTCATAAGCCTGACATTCGGACGAGAAATCCTTACTCAGACCATCAGGGATATGCGTGGACGCTTTCGGCAGATCAATCGAGCGAAAGAGGTTCTGCTCCATGAAATGGCGGTAAGAATGCGGGTGGTCGGCGCCCAGTCCGACATATTCATCCAAGTTAAAAGATATGACATCCTTGAAACTCAAACCTTCATCGCGATGCAGCCGGATAAGCTCGGCGTATAGCGCTAAAGGTGACGAGCCGGTCGCAAGTCCGAGCACGGTTTTCTTGCCCGATAGCGTGCGTAAACTAATCAACTCAGCAATCTCTTGGGCGACGGCTTTAGCCGCAGATATTTTATCGGAGTACTGACGGATAAGAGGCATTATAAGCCGAGAGATTTCAACATCCGAGACAGCTCGTCTCGTTTAGCTTTGGCTTCCTCTAATTGTTTGCGGGCACCATCAAAAATCTGCGGTGGGGCCTTGGAAACAAAGATTTCATTCGTCAGCTTGGCCTCGCCAGCAGCGACGACTTTATCGATTTTTTCCAATTCTTTAGTGAGGCGCTGGGTTTCGGCGGCGACGTCGACCACCCCGCTTTGTTCCAGGACGACGGTACCGAGGACCGAAAGCATACCAGGTCGATTACCGGCATCGGTTGCAAAATCCAAAGCCGCTAAACCCGCCATACGGTATAGCTTATCGCGATTATTTTCGATAAGCGTCCGCGCGGTAGAATCTTTCGAAATCACGGTCACCACGGTATCGCGGCGGGTGGCTTGGTTGGTTTGTGATTTCAGAGCGCGGATGGTCGCCACGAATTCTCGTAATTGAGCGACATCGGAAACTTTCGAAGCTACCAACTTGATGGCATGGTCGCGCAATGCACGCAAGAGGTCGCCACCCGTAGCGGCATGGTGATGCTGGATGAAGTCGTTCTCGGCTCCGTATCCTAGTAAATGCCAGAGCTCTTCAGTGATAAAAGGCGCAACGGGATGCAGCAGCAGCAGGAATTGACGCAACACCAGATCTTGCACCGCCAAGCAGGTGTCACGTAGCAGTACATCCGCGAGTCGAGCCTTAGAGGCCTCGACATACCAATCACAGAAGTCGCCCCAGAAGAACGTGTAGAGACCTTGAGCGTAAGCGGTGAACTCGTGTTCTTCAAGGTGCTTGGAGGTCGTATCCGTGAGTTCGGCCAAACCTTGTAAGATGGCAAAATCGTCATCGTCCAGATGTTCCGATTTAATCCGGGTGATGATACTGGGCAGGGACGAGTTATCAAACATCGGACCGGACATCTGCCGGAACCGGGAGGCATTCCAGAGCTTGTTACAAAAGTTACGACCTTGAGAGACGCGATCTTCGTCAAAGAGGATATCTTGCCCTTTGGGCGCGATGGAAAGGAGGCCGAAGCGCAGGCCATCGGCTCCGAACTTCGTGATTAAATCTAGAGGTTCCGGGGAGTTGCCTAGGCTCTTGGACATTTTTCTTCCCTGTTTATCGCGGATAATACCGTTGAAATAAACCCGCTTAAAAGGAATGCGGGCCCGGATGTCGTCGTCGGTGAGCGTTTTCTTTTGGGGCCCGTGCAACTCAAGTCCTGCAATGATCATGCGGGCAACCCAAAGGAAAATGATATCTGGGCCCGTCGCGAGGGCACCCGTCGGATACCAATGTTGCAGCTCATCGGTCGTCTCGCCGGGCTTGCGCCAACCCAGCGTGGCCAGACACCAAAGCCATGAAGATGCCCAGGTATCCAGCACGTCGACATCTTGTTCCCAATTTTGCGGATCGGTCGGAGGGATCAGAGAAACGTGTCGGTTGATTGCCTCGTTACGGTCGGAATTTTTCCGATACCAAACCGGGATGCGATGCCCCCACCAGAGCTGCCTGCTAACGCACCAATCTTGGATATTATCCAGCCAATGCAGGTAGGTCTTGGTCCAGCGTTCGGGGTGGAAGCGAATGATACCGCTCGTCACGGCCCGTTTGGCTTCTTCGATCTTCGGGTAACGGATGAACCACTGTTCGCTTAAGCGGGGCTCGATCGGAACATCCGCACGCTCGGAATAACCGACGGTATTTTCGTAAGGCTCGACCTTAACCAAGGCGCCTAATTCGTCTAAAAGCTTTGCGGCGGCGTCGCGTGCCTTAAAGCGCTCGAGCCCGGCAAGCGGGCCGGCATCGGCACTCATGGTGCCGTCAGGATTCATGACATCGAGGACGGTGAGACCGTGGCGCTTGCCAATATCAAAGTCTGTCCGGTCGTGCGCCGGAGTTACCTTCAGGACACCGGTACCGAAGACTGGGTCGACCGCGTTATCGCCCACGATAGGTATCGGGGCGCGGGGGAAGGGGCGCCAAACGTGCTTGCCGATCAGATGCTGATAACGTTCATCTCCCGGATGGACGGCGACGGCCATGTCTCCGGGAATGGTCTCGGGACGGGTCGTGGAGATTTCCAAGAAAGTACCAGGCAGTTCCACGACTTCATACCGCATACGGAAGAGCGAACCCTTCGAGGGCTTCATGATTACCTCTTCATCTGAAAGGCCGGTCTGGGAAACGGGGCACCAATTGACCATGCGTTTTCCGCGGTAGACATAGCCACGTTCATAGAGGGTGACGAAGGCTTGCAGGACGGCTTGCGAATAACCGTCGTCGAGGGTGTGCACCGTTCGATCCCAATCACACGAGGCGCCTAACTTTCGTAACTGGCCTAAGATGATGCCGCCATGCTTGTCTCGCCACTCGGAAGCCGTTTCGATGAATTTTTCACGACCTAAATCATGACGGGTCTTGCCTTGTTTTTGGCGTAACTCTTTTTCAACCCGCGACTGCGTGGCAATACCGGCGTGATCGGTTCCCGCTAACCATAAAGCGGACTTTCCTTCCTGACGGGCCCGACGCACCATGATGTCTTGCAGGGTGTTGTTGAGCAGGTGCCCCATATGTAGTACGCCCGTGACGTTCGGGGGCGGAATCATGACAGCGAAAGATTCGCGCTTGGAGTCTACCTTACCCTTAAAGCAACCGGCAGCTAACCAACGGTCGTACCAGACGGATTCGACGCCTTGTGGGTCATAAGATTTGGGGATTTCGGCCATCGGGAAATTGAATAATTAGGGGGTAAGTTGGGGATTGAAAAGAGCGGATTGCCCCCCCATGAATATAGGTAAGCCAGGCCCCATGCAACGGGTAGCCGACGAATCCCGCCAGGTCCGGAAGGAAGCAACGGCAGTCAGTTTACTCGTGTGCCGTGGCAAGCCTGGCCCCTTATGCCTTTTTCTCCAGTACTTACCGGAGTTTAAATGGGTGTTTTCGTGCGTTACCTCAGACCGTCGGGTTCTTTGAAACGTTCTTCGGGCGACACGTAATCTTCAGCCTTAAAGGAGTCATCAACATGGTGGGTCAACCACCAGCGCACGTAATGTTGGTTGGTGCAAAACCCAAGATCCCGATCGTCGTGAAGAATAGTGATACCGACATCGGTCTGGCGTTGGCAGATTAGGCACTCGGCTGGGACGGACACGTGTGGTTCGACCGCATCGTGCCAAGGAATACGAACATAACCTTCGTAAAGGCCGCTGCTGGTAATCGACCCGACGACAGCTTCGTCAACGTTGCGTGTCTCAGGCTTTTTCCCGTAACCGAAATTTTCGCAATAAGTCCAGAAAGGGTTGGAAAGGGCGACCTGACGTAACGTGCAAAAAGATATAAGACGGAACTTTTCGCGGTCGGAAGGGTGGGGGTGGGCCATCTCTTGCACGGCCCTATTGTGAGAGCAATTACCGCAGCAATCTGGTCCGCCGTTCGGCATGCCTCAAAGAGAGTGAATGCTCATCTTACTGACGGCCATGGCGGCCTCCTTGAAAGACTCGCTGACGGTAGGATGGGCGAAGCACGTCCGGGCGACATCTTCGGCGCTGCCGCCGTATTCCATGTGGGCGCAAGCAGCGGCAATCATCTCCGAAGCACCTTTGGCCACCATCTGCACGCCCAGAACTTTATCGGACTTCGCGCAGGCGATGACTTTGATCATGCCCGCGGTGCCATCGCTGGCAATGGCCCGCCCGTTACCAGTCAGCTGGAATTTGCCGATTTTAACTTCGATATTCTTCGCCTTAGCATCGGCTTCGGAAAGTCCGACGGAAGCAACCTCGGGGTCGGTATAAATCACGCCGGGAATGAGCGCATAATTTACATGGCCATGTTTACCTGCCAGATTCTCCGCGACCGCGACGCCTTCCTCTTCGGCTTTGTGCGCGAGCATAGGACCAGCGACGACGTCGCCGATGGCGTACACTCCGGGAAGATTAGTGAGGAAATGCCCATCGATGATGACGCGGCCACGCTCGTCGAGCTTCAGACCCGCTTCGACGGCTCCAAGACCCGTCGTATTGGCCTTCCGACCAACGGCGACCAAGATCTTATCTGCGGGGAATTCCAGCACCTTGCCATCCCGCTCAGCCGTAAGGGCAAAACCAGTGGGGCTCTTTTTCACGCCAGTCACCTTGGTACCTAATTCAAATTTAATACCTTGTTTTTCGAAGGCGGTCTGGGCGGCTTTGGCGATATCCACATCGTAGGAAGGTCCACCGATGGTGGTGAGCATTTCCACCACCGTAACTTGTGAGCCGAGACGCGACCAAACCGAACCGAGTTCCAAACCGATCGCACCTGCACCCACGACGACCATCTTTTCTGGGACGCTCTTTAAGGCGATTCCATGGTCCGATGAGATGACAGCTTCACCGTCAAATTTCATGAAGGGTAACTCGACTGGAACTGACCCGGTCGCGATTAGGATATTCTTAGTGGTTAGGATGCGCTCGCCAGCGGAACTGCGGACCAAGACTTCGCCGGGCTTGCCCAAGCGACCAAGACCACGCACGACTTCGACGCCGCGCTTGGTGACCAGAAATTCCACCCCTTTATTGAGCTGACCAACCACCTTATCCTTGTTGGCCATCATGGCAGAAACATCAAAAGTCAACTTATCGGCGCCGACGATGCCATGCTTTTTGCCGTCACGGGCGTGATGCCAGACTTCCGTGGAGTGAAGCAAAGCCTTGGAAGGAATGCAGCCAATGTTCAGGCAGGTGCCGCCTAAGCTTTGGTCTTTTTCAACCAGCGCGACCTTGAGGCCTAATTGGGCAGCCTTGATGGCAGCCACATAACCGCCAGGACCGGAGCCGATGATGACGAGATCGAGTTGAGACATTGAGGTAAGAAAAGGGAATGATTAGACGCCGAAGAGGAGTCGTTGCGGGTCTTCGATCAATTGGCGTACCTTGACCAGGAAAGTCACGGCTTCCTTACCGTCGATGATGCGGTGATCGTACGAAAGGGCCAGATACATAATAGGCCGGATGACCACCTGACCGTTCTCGGCGACGGGACGCTCGACGATATTATGCAAGCCCATGATCGCCGCCTGTGGGTGGTTAAGGATTGGGGTCGAAAGCATCGAGCCGTAGATGCCGCCATTGGAAATGGTAAAAATACCGCCCTGTAATTCGGCTAATTGAATCTTACCGTCACGCGCGCGTTTACCGTAATCGCCAATATTTTTCTCGATCGCCGCAAAAGAAAGCAGATCGCAATCGCGGACCACGGGGACCATCAGGCCCTTGTCGGTGCCGACGGCGACGCCAATATCGTAGAAGTGATTTTCCACAATTTCTTCGCCATCAAGTTGGGCGTTGATGGCGGGCACTTCTTTCATGGCCTGGACCGCGGCCTTGACGAAGAAGGACATAAAACCGAGTTTAACACCGTATTTCTTAAGGAATTCCTCACCATGACGCTTACGCAATTCCATCACCGGAGCCATGTTGACCTCATTGAAAGTCGTAAGCATCGCCGTCTCTGACTTCGCTTGAACGAGTCTTTCCGCAATCTTTCGGCGCAGGGGAGACATTTTTTTGCGAGAAGTCCGCCCATCGCGCGAAGGAATAATAGCCACAACCGGTGCAACGGGAGCAACCGCCGCAGAGTTGCTAACAGGGACAGCAGCGCTGGCCGTAGGGACTAAGGTTGGCTCGACTGCCAGAATAGGAGACTGGCCGGCCAGCGCCGCCAACATATCGCCCTTGGTGACCCGTCCGGCCTTGCCGCTGCCTTCGAGGGAGGCCGGATTCAATCCCGTCTCAGCCGCGAGACGACGAACGGCTGGAGAAATCTCGGCAGCCGCATCCGATTTATTTAAAATAATAGCCTCGGGCTGGGCAACTCGCGCGACGGGAAGCCGAGTCAACTGTGCCACCGGGGCGGACGTTGGAACGGAAACCAAACCCGCGGTGCCAGCTGCAATGCTGGCGACGATCTGGCCGACAATAACTTCCGTTCCAGCCGGGACTGAGATGGTTAGCTGACCGTCGATCTCGGCCGTACCTTCGGAGGTAACCTTATCGGTTTCGTAAGAGAAGAGAGGTTGGCCCTTGCGGACCGAATCCCCAGATTTAACCAACCAAGCGGCTAAGAGCCCACCGGTGATAGATTCTCCCATGGGAGGGATTTTGACGTCGACAGCCATGTAAAGGTAGTAAGTAACCTTGGAACTCCTTGCGGACTGTTTCAACGGGGAAATCGCCGTATAATTGACACCAGAAGCCTGTTTTCGGGGTAGTAGAGGGACATAGTGACCCAGCAAGGAAATCTACTAAGCCGGATTAGCGACTGAAAGCCTGCCGGATGACATCCGCTTGCTCAATCTTATGAACTGCAAGCGAACCAACCGCAGGGGAGGCAGCGGCGTCGCGACCGGCATAGAGCGGCCGAATACCTGTGCATTCCTCGATCAGCGGAGCGACGAAAGACCAGCCACCCATGTTTTTGGGCTCATCTTGAGCCCAAATAATTTTACTTGGCGAACCGAGTTGCTGATAGAGCTTCTTAAGAGTCGCCGCATCAAAAGGGTAGAATTGCTCAAGACGCAGGATGCTCATGTCAGCATCCTGCTTTGCCAGACGTTCGGCATCGAGTTCATAGAAGATTTTTCCAGAGCAAATAATCAATCTCGTCGTCTTGGGGGCGGGCGTCGCGTCGGTCATCACCGTGTGGAATTCTCCAGAGCTAAAGTCAGCCAGAACGCTGACGCAGGCCTTGTGTCTCAACAAGCTTTTGGGAGTTAAGACGACCAGGGGCTTACGAAGCTCAGCTTTAACCTGCCGTCGTAAGGCGTGAAAAATTTGGGCAGGTGTGGAGGGCTGTATAACCTGTAGGTTATTCTCGGCGCACAACTGGAGGAAGCGTTCGAGGCGAGCCGAAGAGTGTTCGGGACCTTGTCCTTCGTACCCGTGAGGTAAAAGAAGGGTAAGGCCGCTGGTCTGACCCCATTTGGATTCAGCCGAGGCTAGGAATTGATCGATAATAATCTGGGCGCCATTGGCGAAATCGCCGAATTGAGCCTCCCAAATGACTAGCGCGTTAGGCGCCTCCAGCGAATAACCATAGTCGAACCCGAGGACGGCATATTCCGAAAGCGAGGAATTAACCAACTCGATCTTGGCACTGCCTAAGGAGGACAGCGGACAATACTCCGCGTCATTGGAAGGGTCGTGCAAAACGGCATGGCGATGCGAAAAAGTACCGCGCTCGCAATCTTGACCGGAAAGACGAATCGGATGTCCTTCGGCTAGTAAAGTGGCGAAGGCAAGCGCTTCGCCCAGACTCCAGTCGAAATTAATACCGGACTTGAAAGCCTCTGCTTTGATATCCAGCAAACGTTTTAACTTCGGGTTGGGGCTGAAATCTGGGGGCATCTGCCATAGAGCAGGGGCAACCTGGTCGAGCAGCGAAGCGGCTACGGAAGTATCGGCTTTAAAATCGTAAGGTGATTTGAACGGGCGCAGTTCCGGGGGTTGATTCTTCCGCGCCTCGACTTCGACCGCCAAAGCGGCCTGGGCCCGGTCTTGGGCGGCGTTCAGCAGCACTTCGCATTCCGTGCGAAGCGCCACCAGCATGCCGTCTGCAGTCGTACCGGACTCGGTCAGCCGGGAAGCATACAGTTCGGCGACCGAAGGGTGAGAAGAAATATTACGGTAGAGAACAGGCTGCGTAAAAGCAGGCTCATCGGTTTCGTTATGTCCGTAACGGCGGTAGCAAACGATATCAACGACGGCATCAGCCCCAAACTTCTGCCGATACTCCAAAGCGATTTCGGCAGCCAAGACAACGGCATCGGGATCGTCCCCGTTGGCGTGAAGAATGGGCGACTCGGTGAATTTGGCGATTTCGGTACAATGACGTCCAGTGCGAGCTTCATCAGGATTCGTGGTGAAGCCGACCTGATTATTACTTACCAGGTGAATGGTACCGCCGACCGAGTAACCCTTCAGGCCTGCGAGATTTAAAGTTTCCATCACCACGCCTTGGCCGGCAAAAGCAGCGTCTCCGTGAATCAAGATGGGGAGGGCATCGGCCCTGCTGGCACCCACTTGCAAATCGATACGGGCGCGGGTGCGTCCGAGGGCGACAGCATTAACAGCTTCGAGGTGACTCGGATTAAAGGCCAACGTGATGGCGATTTTTTTACCACTGACGGTTCTTTCACCTTCATAACCCAAGTGATATTTGACATCGCCGTCGCCGGTAGAGGTGTCGGGAAGATGGTGCTCAGAGAAGGCCGCGAACAGTTGCTCGGGTTTCTTACCGCAGAAGTTGACCATAATATTTAGCCGACCGCGATGGGCCATGCCCAATACGATATCCGTGATCTTAAGCCCAGGTGCGCGAAGTAATAGTTGCTCCAAAGCGGCCATGATGACTTCGCCCCCCTCCACCGAAAAACGTTTCGCACCTACGAAAGTCCGATGCAAGAAACGTTCGAATTGTTCGGCTTGGACGATGGCATACAAGAAACGCTTCCGGGCATCCGCATCGTATGCCGGCCGCAGACCGGACGACTCGATCCGCTCCTGGAGCCACCGGCGACGTTCGCCGTCTTGAATATGGGTGTATTCGACGCCGATGGGTCCGCAGTAAATAGATTTCAGTTTGGTAAGAATCTCGGCAAGGGGTAACAATTTTCCGCCCAAGAAATCTCCGGTATTAAAAACCTTATCGGGAGCGATGCCGTCCAGGCCGAGCGCCTTATCGGTAAGCTCGAAGTGAGGCGTAGGATCAAAGAGTGGATTAAGCCGTGCTTGAAGGTGCCCGAGCAGCCTATAGGCATTAATCGCCGCCAAGACTTTCCACTGCGCCGCGGCATCGATGGGAGAGCTTACCAAGCCGCTGACTTTCGCCGAAACTTTCGGTGGTAGACTTAAGCCCAATTCAAAACCTTCGAAAAAGGTACGCCACTCGGCATCAACGGAGACTGGGTCAGCAGTCCAACGCTCATGATAAGTGGCGACAAGGTCGGCATTCCAACGGGTTCCTACACTAAGATGTTTCATTTAAGTGACGAATAAAGGAGGGTAAAACTTAGTCATCCTCACCTTTATTAACAAGCCCAGACGCTGGACAAAAAAGCCCGCTTTGAGGATTGAAACGACAAAACTATGAAGATTTAATTCACTTTCGTCGATGTCCTCCCCAAGACCGGCTAATCGCTCCTATTCCACGGAAGCCTTGGAAAGGTGGTTTGCGTCGATTCCCGAAGAATGGGAGGCCTCATTTGAAGCGGCGGACCTAGAAGAAGGACGAAAAATCTACACGGAAGGTCTCGTCCGGTCGCTTGAATTGAAAATCGATTCGGCGGAGGCGGTCACCCGTATAGAAGATCAAAGCGTTAGGGCCGTCATCGAACTTGGGGAGAACCAACTAGAATGGCGCACGTCGCTTCCCGAAGAGGAAAACGGCGCCCCTTACGTCGTTGCCGCTCTCTACGAGGTCGAAGAATTACTGGCAGATGAAATCACTCCGATTGACGAGGCCGCCGCCGCTATCGAACCCGAAGCGATCATCGAGCCAGAGCCGAAAGATACAAATCTTCGTTCGGCCCTAAAACTTCAGGTCTCCTTTGATCTCACTTCGGAAGGACTGACAACTTCCGCTTCGTGGGGAGGGAAGGGAGGACATGTCTGGAATTGCTTCGGCCCCGGGGCCATCCCTGGCGACGAGCTTTCAGACGAACAGCGCCAGACCCTTTTCCGGTTCTCCACCGTAGCACACCGCGCAGGTTTCAGTTACAGCAAGACAGCCGGCACCTGGGCGATGGATAATATTGGACGAATCGAAAGGTTCGTCCGGGAAGAATTAAGCGAATGGCGCAAGCGCTTCAAACTTTTGGGCGAGGAGGCTTTGAATATATTCCGAAACGAGCAATTACAAGTCGCCGTAGATGCGGAAGCGGAATCTACCAACGACGGCAAATCATTCCGTCTAAACTGGCGACTTAAAGCCGGCAGTCACCGTCTCTTGGCCGACGAGCAGAAACTCCTCCTCAAAGCCGGCGGGCGCCCCGTGATTCTGCCAGGCAAAGGGGTGGTGGCCTATAATGCGGCTGTGGCGGATTTTTCTGAAGATTGGCGAACGAAGGACGGTGAAGTGCCACGCTACCTGTTACTATCGCTTTTCGACCATGCCGCCGTCGGAGCGCTAAAATTAAACGACGATCTAAAGGTCTGGAAAGACCAACTCTTACAGGAGCCGACGCCGCCGGATAATCTTCCGGCACACCTGCGACCTTACCAAGCCAAGGGCGTGGCCTGGCTCGGCCGACTTTGCGACCTAGGCTCCCACCCATTACTGGCCGATGAAATGGGCTTGGGTAAAACGGTCCAAGTACTGGCCCTTCTATCTACCCGGCCGATCGGCGAACGGTTGCTCATCGTCTGTCCGGCCAGCGTCATTCCCGTCTGGCTGGGAGAAATCAAACGCTTTCACCCCGAACTTGTTGCTTCAGTCCTGACCGCTGACGATGACTTCGAGAAGAATCCTCACGCCAAGATTTGGATTTCAAGCTACACGCAACTGCGTCGTCACGCTGATCTATTACCCAAAATAACCTTCGGCTATGCGGTGCTCGATGAAGCTCAAGCCATCAAAAATCCTGAATCAAAAACGACGCAGACCTGTATCGCGATTCAAGCTCATCACCGTATCGCCATCACCGGCACGCCATTAGAAAATCGTCCAACAGACCTTTGGACTATCTTCCGCTTCCTCATGCCGGGCTTGCTCGGAAAGCGTGCTAATTTCGAGCGCATGATGTTACGCGACCCCTCGGTAGCCTTAGGTAAGGTGCGCCGACAGGTTTCTCCCTTCATCCTCCGACGTCTGAAACGTCACGTCGCGTCTGATATTCCGCCTAAGATGGAAGTCGTACTTCCCTGTCCGCTGACCCACGAGCAAAGAGCTTTGTATCAACACCTGACCCAGGGAAGCGGCCTTTCCGGAGAACTCGCCGGATTGCTCTCTAAAGACGCGACATCCGTGCTCACATTGTTGATGCGCCTTCGCCAAGTTTGTTGTGACCCCGGACTCCTGCCAGACAACTCGGGTTGCCCGAGTGCGCATTCGGGCAAGATTACTTTGCTCATCTCTAAGCTGACTGAAATCGCCGCCAATGGGTCTAAGGCCGTCGTCTTCTCCCAGTTTGTCTCCTTGATTGAGCGTGTCAAAACGGCCTTGGCTCGAGACCTGCCTAATCTTCCCATCTTTGAGTTAACGGGCGAAACCAAAGATCGCTCCGCCCCGGTCGAAAATTTCAAAGAAACCAAGGGGCCAGCTCTTTTCTTGGCTTCGCTTAAAGCTGGCGGAACGGGTATCACTTTGAATACCGCAGAGTATGTCTTCTTAATGGACCCTTGGTGGAATCCGGCGGTGGAAGCTCAAGCCGTCGATCGAGTCCATCGCATCGGTCAAAAGAATCCGGTCTTGATTTATCGGATGATTGCACCTGGCACCGTCGAAGAGCGGATCGAGGAACTGAAACAAGAAAAACGTGAACTCTTCTCGACGGTTGTCGGAGATATCCCGGACATGACGGACTGGACCCGACACTTCACCTCATTAGACGCCCTTATTCGTCTGAGCGATTCGCCGGCGGCCGCAGCCTCGGCCGAAATTGCACCCGAGCGAGAGCACGAAGGCTGACCTACTTCGCGATCAAATCGTACTCCGAAGCGCCCGTGACGGTGACTTCGGCAAATTCGCCGACCGGCAACTTCTTGGGGACTTGGACGATACCGTCGATATCCATGGCATCACCTTGGCTTCGCGCGATCCCCGGACGTTCCACCAAAACTCGCAATTTACGTCCGATGAATTCTTCTCCACGTTGCTTGGAAAGGCCTTGAAGCAGAAGCATTGCCCGGGCGTGACGTTCGGTTTTCACTTCCGCGTCGAGCTGGCCTTCCATCTTAGCCCCGCGCGTCCCTTCTTCTTTGGAATACTTAAAGACGCCGACGCGATCAAAGCGGGTATCCGTGAGGAAATCTAGCAACTCACTGAAATCTGCTTCGGTCTCACCCGGGAAGCCGGCGATAAAGGTCGTGCGGATGACGATATTGGGGATACCAGCGCGCATACGTTTGATGAGGTCGCGAATATAGGCGCCATCGGTCTCGCGCTGCATGGCGCTCAACATCCGGTCGGAAATATGCTGCAGAGGAATGTCGACATACCGCGCGACATGCTTGGATTGGGCGATAGTTTCGATCAACTCGTCGCTCCAATGGGCAGGGTGCGTGTAAAGGAGCCTAATCCAGAAATCTCCTTCAATCGTATCCAGCTCACGTAAAAGCGAAGCCAGTGATTCGCCTTTGGTTGAATCGACTTTGCTGCGGGGATTAGGACGCGCGTCCGTCCAACGATCCATTCCGAAATAAGTGGTGTCCTGCGAGATGAGGTTAATTTCTTTAACGCCTTCGGCTACCAATTGGCGGGCCTCCTTGACGACTGATTCGACCGTGCGACTACGATGCCGGCCACGGATTCGGGGAATGATGCAGAACGTGCAGGGGTGATTACAGCCTTCGGCGATCTTGATATAGGCCGAATGCTTGGGGGTCAGACGAAAGCGGGGCGTGTCAAAGTCTGGGATGAAAGTGGTCGTCTTGGACAAGAACTCCGTCATACCGGCCTCGCCGCCCATGACCTTATGGATGACCGGGACAATATTAGTCACTTGGTCGAGACCGATGTAAGCGTCCACGTTCGGCAATTCGACGTGACCTTTAGCTCCTTCGACCACGGGCAAAGTGCCTTGGTAGCGCTGAGCCATACAGCCCGCCACGATGAGTTTCTGGCCCTTGCGACGCGCCGTCGCTTTGCCGTCGCTCATCTCGTAAATGGCCTCGAGGGCTTCATGCTTAGATGCGTCGATGAACGAACAAGTGTTCACAATGACGACATCGGCTTCGGAGGCGTCAGCGGTCATCGACATGCCGGCCTTCGCGAGGTGGCCAATCATGATTTCAGAATCAATTAAGTTCTTGGCGCAACCAAGGGAGACGAGGCCTACTTTTACGGACATGGGTTGGATAGGAGCACTAATTTGCCGAAAAGCAACCCCGGGTCACAATTCCGGCCCTACAACGTCAACCAAGCCTCAGCCGGGACATCTTCGGGTCGGCAGAGCGGCGTTAAGCCAAAGTTAGGCAGGGCTGCGAGCCAAGCAGCCACATCCGCATCGCCCTTAAATAGATTCTTAGCAGAGGACCCCACCTGCTTACGGCGTTGGGTGAAGAAATTTCGCGCAACCTCGCGGGCGCGTTTACTCAGGCGTTTGGCATCGATGCGACGACGAAGCACCAGCAGGCATGAGTCGACCTTAGGGGGCGGGTTAAATGATTGGGCTGGTACCGGATGAACTTTGATCTTTTCGAACGCCAGATGCACCTGTGCGGTGACGGCGGACCAATGGCTCGTCCCGACATCGGCGGTCAATCGCTCCGCAGCTTCCCGTTGCAGCATCAAGACCATCAGGGAAGGGTGAGGACCCGCGCAAATCGCATCCATCCATGGCGTCGAGATGGCGTAGGGTAGATTAGCAATGACCTTAAACGAGCCGTCGAGTGGATCTTTCAATCCGGCCCGAGGCAATTTGACGGCATCCCCTTCGGTCAAATGGAAGGTCTTTGGAAACTGCGGCAGGAGAGATTCTTCGAGATGAAACAACATCGTCCGATCGGCTTCAACGGCGTAGAGCTCAACCCCGGCCCCGAGTAATGTCCGCGTCAAAGTCCCGAGACCCGGACCAACCTCAACGACCGTATCGCCTGAAACGATTTCACCGAGTTCTAGAGATTTACGGACAATATTACCATCGACCAAGAAATTCTGGCCCAGCCATTTACGTGGCATATGCGCCAGCCTGGCCAGCAAATCACGGGTTTCGGAAAGCGAAAGCGGACCCTCGTTCATACGCTTTTAAAGGCTTTGAGAAGGGCAGCGGGGTTGGCTTCGCGCATCAGAGACTCGCCGACCAACAAAGCGTTAGCGCCTGCCGCTCGCATCCTGGCCGCATCATTTAAGTTCTTGATACCGCTTTCGGCGACCTTGAGAACGTGCGAAGGCATGTGGGGAATCACGCGTTCTGAAAAAGCTAGATCGATAGCGAAAGTGGAAAGATTACGATTATTGACCCCGACCATATCCGGTTGATGCGACAAGGCACGGATAAGCTCATCCTCATCGTGAACTTCGAAGAGGACATCTAACCCGGCAAGCTTGGCCGCCCGATGCAAAGGACGGATCTCCTCATCAGAGAGGGCCCGGACGATGATCAATATGCAGCGAGCCCCATTCTGTGCCGCTTCGAGCACCTGATAGGGATGGAACAGGAAATCCTTACGAAGGCAGGGAAGGGGACGGGGACGACGAGCTTGTGCAAATGTTACCTCCGTGAGATCTTTCAGCTCGCCTTTGAAATAAGTCGTTTCCGTCAAAACGGAGAGACAGTCGGCGCCCGCTTCGGCATAAGATTCGGCCTGCGCAACGGCATCCACATTCATGCGGATTGTGCCGACGCTCGGGGAAGCCCGTTTGACCTCGGCGATAACAGTCAAGTGACCAGGAGACACCAAAGACTGGCGAAAACCAGGGGTGGTGTGGATGCTGGCAAAAGCCATTAGCTCGGCGTCAGCGACGGGTCGCAGCATGTGGGCGATTTCCTTTCGCTTCGCTTGCATGATTTCGGTTAATTTATCCACGAAGGATAACGAAAGACTCTATGGGCGGCTGGCAATCGTTTTGACTCCCGACCGTCAAGCCGTCTCGATGAACGCATGCCCGGCATCGACCTTCTGATAGCAACCACCGCCCGATTACGAGCTCCGGATGGGTGCCCTTGGGACAAAGAGCAAAACCATCGGACCCTCTGCGATTGCCTTATCGAAGAAGTCGCCGAACTTGTCCAAGCCATCGACCGGAACGACCTGGCGAACCTGCGCGAGGAACTAGGCGATTTGCTTTTTCACATTGTCATGCACGCTCAGATGGCCGCTGAAGAAGGACACTTTAATTTTGATGACGTGGCGAAAGAAGTGAACGATAAGATGATCAGAAGGCACCCGCATGTCTTCGGCGAAGGCGTCAAGTTAGACGACGCCGAGGCTGTCATCAAACAGTGGGAACAAATCAAACTTACCGAAAAAGGCCCTAAGAAGTCGACCCTCTTCAAAGAACTCCCACCTGCGCTCAACACCGTTCTCACCGCCCGTGAAGTCTGGAAACAAATTCAGAAAAAGGGTTATGATGCGGCGCAGACGGTGGATACCAAGAGCGTTGAATCCCTCCGAAAGAACCTGACGGAAGAACAGGCCGGACAGAAACTCTTCGAGATGATCGCTGCCTGCAGAGATTCGGGAATCGACCCTGATTCGGCCCTTCGTCGCCATACGGCCAAAGTAGTCGCGACGGCCGAGAAAAATATCCGTTCGGCCTAAGCCAAGCTCATGGATTTTGACCCGATTTTAGTGAAAGTCGCCGGGAAGGTGATCGAGGTTTGGCCCAAAGTTTCGAGCCGCTCCAATCGCGTACGCCTTGCCGTCAAACCAGGCCCAAAGATCATTCTTTCTTTTCCGCCCCATGGTTCACTGGCATCGGCCAAGGCCTTCCTGAAGGATAATCTACCTTGGCTTGAAAAGGTCGTTTCACGCAGCCGAACTGTCCAAACCTCATTGATTGATCACCTGACGAAGTTTTCTTGGTTAACCTTAGACGAAAGACATCTCGCAGTTGAGATTGCCCCTGGCACGCGTGCTTCGCTCAAAATCTCCAAGGAAGATGAAAGCGTAAAATTAATCGTCCCAGAGGATGACCCCGAAGCTGGCGCCGTCCGAGCCCTCCGTCGCCTGGCCGAAACCGGCTTAAGCCTCGCCGTTGCCCGCCTCAGCGCCCGCGTGGGGGTCACCGTCTCGCAAGTGAGCGTTCGTGACCAAACTACCCGTTGGGGCTCTTGCTCGTCCAGCGGTACGCTTTCATTGAATTGGCGGCTGATCCTGCTTCCACCGATGCTGCACGATCACGTCATTTTGCACGAACTATCTCACCGCAAGCACATGGACCATTCGCCTCGCTTTTGGAATCAGTTGGCAGCGTGGGACCCCGAATGGGAAAAGCACGACCAAGCACTCACACGTCGGTGGAATGTCATCATGGATCTCGGTCGCGCATGAGTAACGAGATTGGCCAATCGCTCGATGAGGTTTTTGACGTCGTCGATGCGGAGGATCGGGTAATCAGTTCGAATCATCGCGGTGAAATTCATCGGCTTGGCCTAAGACATCGGGCGATTCATATTTTTTGGCGCCGAACGGACGGTCGCATCTGCTTGCAGCGCAGATCTTTCGCTAAAGATCATTGCCCCGGCTTGCTGAGTTCATCCTGTGCGGGACATGTCGATGCCGGCGAAACCTACCAGGGCGCCGCCGTTCGTGAATTACGCGAAGAGCTCGGGGTGATCTTACCCGCATCCTCGCTTCATGAAATCGACTATGCACCCAGTCATCCGGCTTTAGGCAACGAGTTCGTCCGCGCCTATTTCATGGAGGGCGATTTCACGACTACCTTGGCAAGGGCGGAGGTCGATGCGATCTTGTGGCGTTACCCGCAAGAAATCGACGAATGGATACATTCAGCTGCCGACTGGTTCGCACCCCCTTTGGTCCATCTGCTCGCGCGGCCAGCTATACGTGATAAATTATCCCTTCGCGGATAAGTGTTTGAGTTCGACCCCATACTGGAAGATAAGATTCAAGCCCCGTGACCACTCCCGACGCCGCCGATAAGCCTGTAACCGTCCCATGGTACCATTGGCTATGGGTGGGACCCTTAGCCGTCTTCCTGCGCCTCTGGCTGTCGACCTTAAGAATCCGTTGCAACATCCCTCGTTTTGATGATTCCAACGGCGCGTCGATTATCATCTTGTGGCACGATCGCCTCTTCGTTTCCGCTTTGATCGCGAACCGATTCTTTAATCGACCCGTGACCGCTTTGATCAGCACCAGTAAAGACGGGTCGTGGTTGGTGGCATTTTACCGGCTCATGGGACTAAGGGCTGTACGCGGATCCTCCAACCGCCGCGGTGCTGCCGCCCTCATTGCGCTCACCCGTGAAATTAGGCAGGGGAATCATGCGGGCGTCACCCCTGATGGGCCGAAAGGTCCGCGCCGAGAATTCAAACTGGGCGCCATCGCTTTAGCCAAATTAACCCGCCGGCCTTTCGCCCTCATGGGCATTAACTACACCCGTGCATGGCATCTAAAAAGCTGGGATGCCTTCGCACTTCCGTGGCCCTTCTCCGAAGTGGAAGTCACGCTAGAAACCATCGGCGTGAGTCCGGGAGAAGAAACCGATGAAGATGCAGCGCGACGCATCAGTCATCGCCTCACCGCTTTGTCGGGCAAGTGATTTAAGCCCGCCCAAGCAGGCGGGCAGAATATTTGGCGAGCAAGTCAGTCTCAATATTCATCTTATCTCCGACTTTCTTGTGGGCTAAATGGGTTACCGTCAGGGTATGCGGAATGATCCAGAGGCTGCATCCGCCTGGAATTATTTCCGCGACCGTCAAGGACATGCCATCGATAGAAAGGCAGCCTTTCTTGGCAATATATGCCAAATGCACCTCTGGAATACTTAAGTCTAATCTCCAATCCGGGCCCACTTGCCCCCAGAAAGTTATCGCAGCCATCGCATCGATATGACCCGTGACGAAATGTCCACCCATGCGATCCGTTGGAAGAAGACTGGGCTCCAGATTGACAACCGATTGGGCATCCAAATCTCCGAGGTTCGTGAGCCGCAGAGTCTCCGCGAGAATATCAAATGAAGCATTATCATCCGCGGGGTCCGTCACCGTGAGGCAGCAACCATTGATAGCGATACTGTCACCCGAGCGAGCATGACGGAAAAGAGGGTGGCGCAGCGTCAAGCGAGCACCTACTGCACCTCGGGAAATAAGGGAGACAACCTTACCTGTGCCTTGAACTAAGCCGGTGAACATACCAAAGAAAAAGGGCCGCTTGACGGCCCCAAGTGGTCAGTTTTGTTTACCTTCTTGTGCTCGCTTGGCTTTTTCTTCGGCTTCGATCTTAGCCCTAACGGCGGCACGCTCTTCCTCCTCGATTTGCTTAAGCCGCACCTTGCGGCGCTCGTCTTCTTCGACGGCGTTACGTACTTCGGTTTCGACCTCTTCCGAGGCCTTTTTAAATTCGCGCTTAGCTTTGCCGAGGCCACGAGCAAGCTCGGGAATCTTAGAGCCGCCAAAGAGAAGGAGGGCTACTCCGAGAATGGCCCAGAATACTGGGCCGTCAAGCATGGCGAGAGAGAGGTGCATAGGTTTGCGGTTGCTGGGATAGTCTGAGTGGTAAACATTCAGGCAAGTTGCCCCCATGTCAACCCATGTCTCTCATCGCGATGTCTGGTATACCGGCCACGTCCAAGGCGTAGGCTTTAGGGCTCAGGTCATGACCGTAGCCAGGGGGTTTGACGTCACCGGATACATCCAAAACCTATTGGACGGCAGGGTTTACCTGCATGCGGAAGGAGCGGGTAAAGAGATTGAAAAATTCACCGAGCAAATCGCCGTCAAGCTCGATGGCCATATAAAGTCTGAAGAAATCCGGGAGTTTTCCGGCGTCAGAACCTGTCGTGATTTTCGCATTAAACAATGACCTCCGCCATCTCAGTCCGGCACCTAACCAAAGACTTTAAAATGGGTTTACGGGGGCTTAAATTAAGGGCGGTGGATAATCTTAGTTTGGAGATCCCGCGCGGACAAGTCTACGGCCTGCTGGGTCCGAATGGTTGCGGAAAAAGTACGACGCTAAAAATCGTCCTCGGGCTGGTCGCTGGCACGAGCGGCGAAATCACTATTCTCGGATTTCCTTCCGCCACAGCGGAAGCTCGGCGTCGGACCGGCTTCCTGCCCGAAGCTCCCTATTTTCATAAATTCCTTTCGGGACGCGAACTGGTCCGGTACTGCGCGCAACTGAGCGGAGTTTCGGCAATCAAGATGGAGTCCGCCGTCGAAGCGGCCCTCGAGCTTGCCGCAATGACGGAAGCAGCCAGCCGGCCGATTGGTACATATTCCAAAGGCATGCTCCAACGGATCGGCTTAGCCCAAGCCATCGTCCATGACCCCGAACTGGTCATCTTGGACGAACCGACCGCCGGCGTTGATCCGGTCGGTGCGGCGGCGATCGGACGCATGATCCGAACGATGCGCGATCAAGGAAAAACTGTCGTCCTTTGTTCGCACCTCTTAGGCCAAGTCGAACAAGTGTGCGACCGCGTCGCCATCATGGATCACGGACGATTAGTCCTAGAGGGTAGGGTAGATGAGGTCTTGGCACAACGTGACCGGCACCTGTTAACCATCGAAGGGCTCACCCCGGAAGCTCGCTTAGCCGCCGAAAGTGCCCTGGCGGCCCACGGCGCCAGAGTGCGGTCCGTCACCCATCCACGTCGTTCGTTAGAAGAACTCTTTCGTGAACTTGTGACTGGAAGCCGTGACGCTTAATATCATGAAACCTAGCTTACTTCGTTGCGGATGGATTGCCCGCATGACTTTCCTCGAAGCCGTTCGGCAAAAATTTTTCGCTTTCTTAATTATCCTCGGCGCCGCCATGGTCCTTTCGTCGGTGGCTTTCCGTTTCCTTGATTTTGGGCATGGTGAGCTCAAATTTATCGCCGACTTTGGCTTCGGTGGCATGTTCTTATTTGGCTCCATTTTAGCCGTCGTCATGACCGCTCAGCTCTTTTTTGCGGAAATGGATAACCGGACGGCGCTGACTCTCTTAGCGAAACCCCTGAGCCGAGCGGAATTCTTGATCGGGAAATTCTTTGGCGTGTGGATGATTTTAGGCTTATTTGTTATCATCCTCTCGGCCCTGCTTGGGTTAGTCCTTTGGGGAAGGGCCCAAGAATTAAGCCTGCTGGCCGAACAATCTGGACGGGTGGCCCCTGACTTCAGCATCGGCGGCTTAGGTATCTTCGCGGTGTTGCAATGGCTGCGACTCAGCGTCGTGGCCGCCATTGTCTTAGCCGTTGCCGCGGCGGCTCGCACGTTTCTTTTCGCCGTCATCCTGGGAGCCTTGACGGTTGTCGCCGGTCAGCTCCAATGGATTGCCCAAGACGTCTTATTGAAGCCGACCGAATCGTTACTTTATAAAAGCATCCTTTGGCTGACCTCGCGGATTCTGCCTAACCTCCAACAATTCAACATCGGAGATGCGCTGGTCCTGGACTCCGGAACCGTGGCGGTGACTTCGATCGGCTGGGTCGTCCTTTCAGGGCTTCTTTACACGACGGCTTATCTCTTGCTGGGTACCCTCGTTTTTCGTCGACGCGAAATCTAGTCATGCGCCTCCGAGGAACATGGATCGCCTGCTTGGCCTTGCTGTTGGCCGCCGGGGCGTTGAGCGAAAGGTCCTGGCTCAGCGTCCGCACCTGCATTCCCGAAATCGGCCCCAAGCAAATCGAACCGACCATCGGACAAGGGGTCTTATTAGGAATACTTGGCGGTTTCCGTACCGTGATTGCCGATATGACCTGGATTCGCAGTTATGTGCTATGGGAACGGAAGGATCGGCCGGGTTGCGAAACCCTCATGCGCACCGCTTGTGCGCTCGATCCGCATGCGCGTTATTTCTGGGAGAATACAGGGTATGCCCTTGGGTATGACATGGCGCATTGGGAAATTCGCCGTCGGGGTGGCTACGCCAAGGTTCCGAAAGAAATCCAAGATCACTTGTTCAAGTCTTATGCTCGGAAGGGCTTGGAAGTATTGGACGAAGGCGTCCGACTTACCAAAGGACGGGCCGCCCTCTTAGTCTTCGCCGGACAGCTTGCCGAAATGAAACTTGGCGATAAGCAACGGGCCGCCGATTATTACCGCCAAGCGGCTAATACAGACTCACCGCCTTGGTATGCGGCGCGTTTCTGCGCCCGCAACGAATGGGATGCCGGCCACCCGATGGAAGCCTACGTCTGGTTCAAGAATTACTGGCTAGACCGACTGAGCAAAGATTCAGACCACGCACCGGATGACTTGGCGCTGATCCGCGACATGGAGACGAACCTAAAGATTAATCTTCTTACGCGGATTCCCCGGCAGGCGTGGGAATAATAATTAGAAAGGCTCGTTGCTACTTTCGGCCTTTTTCTCCCCCTTGGGAACGCGCGGCTTACGAGGTGGGAATTCGAACCACCAGCCTTTGGATTTATCGGCAATCAAGAAGGCTTCAAAGGTCCTTCTTGTCCGGTTGGAAACAAATTTCTTCAGCCCTGTCTTCCCCTCGTTTAATAAACGCGAGATATCTTCCGGCGAGATCGGGCATTTAAGCATCTCCTGATTCAGGCTGAAAGTTTTCTTCGCACCCGCCTCTTTGGCTTTCTGGGGGCAAACCCGATACCCGGCAGTGGGCGTCTGTTGAACCTGCAGCCCGCTGACTGGGCAGATACCGAGCACCGGCCAAGTGGTCTCAAAGGCATCAGGATTGCCGTCAGCGCCCTCGCGCGGCGGGAAGTAGAGGATGGCCTTCAACTTACCACTCAAAGCCTTGGGCTTGGTCTTACGGGGGGCTTTGGCCGGCTTCGTCTCGTCTTCAGCGCCTTGCGGCTTGGTTTCAGCAGGAGTTTGGGCCGCCTTTGCCTCGGCAGCCTTGTTCGCCTTGATGATATCTTCGTCTACCAGGTCGATGAAGCCGGTGAAATTCTTGCCTGACTTCATCGACTTAAAGTCGCTGAAAGGACCGATGCGACGTTGGTCGACGAGTTCCGCGACTTCCGCCGGGGTAATCGTGTGCCCATTCATCGCCACATAGATGGTGAGCTTAGGCCGATTATTGGCGCCCGTGGCGTCTTGGGAGAAATATTTCTCACCGTTGGTCAAGAGAGGCTTTCCGTCGGTGGGAGAAAGGACTTCTGGGTCCAACGCGGCGGAAGGCAATTCTTCGGCCCCGGCGGCCACCATGACCTTAACCTGTTCCTTGATCTCGGCGATGAATTCCTTGGCGGTAAGTTTACCGTGTTCAATTTGCTTGAGCTTGTATTCCCATTCGCCGGTGAGCTGGGGTTCAGTAAGGAAGGCCATGCCCTTGGCGTGTAAGAACTGGTGCAGCTGAAATGCCTTGGATAAAGGCACGAGTTCCTTGCCCTGGCGCTCGATATAAATCTGGGTAAGGAGCTGTTCGATCGTGGCAGCCCGGGTCGCCGGGGTGCCGAGACCGCGCTCTTTCATGGCTTCGGCCAAAGCCTCGTCGTCGACGAGCTTACCGGCATTCTCCATCGCACCGAGCAAGGAGGCTTCATTATAACGGGCCGGCGGCTTCGTGGCGTCTTCCTTGACGTTCACTTCGTGTACCTTAGCCTTGGCGGGAGTGCCATCAGGTGCGGTGAGGGCTGGTAAACTGGCAGTACCCTCTTTGTCCTTATCCTCTTCGGCTTCGGCCTCTTGACCCCAGACTGCACGCCAACCCGCGATCACCAGAACCTTGCCGGTCGTACGGAAAGCGTGGGCACCGACCATCGTGGTCCGGACTGTCTCCTCAAATTCGGCCATCGGGAAAAAGACTCCAACGAAACGCCGCACGACCAAATCATAAATCTTCTGTTCGACCTCGGTCAGACCGTGAGGGACCGTGCCGGTGGGAATGATGGCAAAGTGATCGCTGACTTTCTTATTATCAAAAACGCGCCGTCCGGCGGAATCCACCCAACCGTTCCTTAAGGCCTCCTTGGCATAGATACCGGAAGCGTGGGCACCATCCAGCGACTGTAAGACGGACTTGGCATTAGGCACGTAATCCTCAGGCAAGTACTGCGAATCGGTCCGAGGGTAGGTGAGGGCTTTATGTTTTTCGTAAAGAGCCTGTGCGACCCCCAGTGTCGTCTTGGCAGAGAAACCAAACCGGCGATTACCTTCACGCTGAAGAGTCGTCAGGTCGAAAAGACGCGGGGCGCTTTCCTTCTTGGGCTTACGTTCGTCGGTGGCAATGCCCTGACCCCGTTTGAGGGCTTCCTCGGCGACCTGCTTCGCCTGGGCTTCATCATAGAAGCGCTCGGCTTCTTTCCGATCGGCAACTCCTGGGACTTGGGCGGCACCTCGATAATTTCCGGCGGACACGCCGAAGTCGGCCTCGATCTTCCAAAATGTCTTGGGCACGAATCCGCGAATTTCCAGTTCGCGCTTCACGATGAGCATCAGGGTGGGGGTCTGGACGCGGCCCACGGAAAAAACGTCACGTTTGGCACCGCCGATACGAATGGTGGCAAAGCGACTGCCATTCATGCCCACCAGCCAATCGGCCTGGGAGCGCCCAATCGCGGAACCTAACAAGCCGGCCTTGGCTGATTCAGGCAGCAAATGTTCAAAACCATCGGCAATCGCCGCATTGGTCATGCTCGTCAGCCAAAGTCTTTTCAAGGGCAGGTGGCATTTCGCGAGTTGATAGACGTAGTGCAAGATCAGTTCGCCTTCACGACCGGCGTCGCAGGCATTCACCACTTCGCCGACGTCGTCACGTGAGAGTAATTTCTTCAAAAGTTTAAACCGATCGCCGTTGTTCCGTTCGCCAATGACAGCTTTCAGAATATCAGGACTGGCGGAACCATCAAAGCCTTCAGGCAAGATTGGCAGGTCTTTCAGAGTCCACCGCTTGAGCTTCTCATCTAAGTCCTGCGGATCCTTCAAGCGCACCACGTGGCCGATGGAGGAGCTAATCACCCACTTTTCGTTCTCAAAGATTTCGCCCGACTTCGGCACCTTCAGCACCTTGGCGAGGTCGCCGGCGACGGAAGGCTTCTCGGCGATGACCAGAATCTTCGAACCGGTTGGGGCGATCGAAGTGTTTTTAGACTGCGGGGATTTCTTGGGCATGCGAGGGATTATAACCGGTTGTCAAATTCGGTTACATTCCTTGCTCGGCAAGGGAGTCATCGAGAGCGGCGATTAAAGTGGTGATGGTCGCGTCGGTCTCGTCGCCCATATTGGAGATCCGGAAAGTCTTACCTTTTAATTTTCCATAACCCCCGTCGATGACGAGTTTGTGTTTCGCTTTCAACGTCTTGTTCAGCAGTTCCAAGTCGGCGTTCCGGTCGTTTTTAAAGCAATTAAGCCCACGGGTGCCAAACTGGACTTCTGGAAAGAGGGAGAAGCCTTTGGCCGAGCCCCAGGCGCGCATGCGTTCGTTCAAACGCAGGTGACGGGCAAAGCGATTTTCCAGCCCCTCGGCTTCGACCTCGATGAGACGCTGCTGCAAGCCATAAAAGAGGGAGATGCAGGGCGTCGAAGGGGTCATGCCCTTCACGTGGTTGTCGTGGAATTCGATCAGATCGAAGTAATAGCCGCGATCGGGCGATTGTTTGGCGCGGGCGCGGGCGCGTTCGCTGACAGCGAAGATTGCCAGGCCAGGCGGTAGGGCCAAGGCCTTCTGAGATCCGGTAAGAAAGATATCGATGCCGAGTTCGTCTTTCTTGATCGGGATGGTCGAGAAGGAGCTGACAGTGTCCGCGATCGAAATGACATCAGGAAACTCGCGGACGACCGCCATGATATCGGCAATCGGGGAGAGCGTACCGGTTGAGGTTTCGGAATGGATAAAAGTAATGCAGTCGAACTTGCCCGTGGAAAGCGCCTGCCGGACAGCCGCAGGGTCGATCGGCTTACCCCAATCGAATTGGAGGGCTTCGGCGTACTTGCCGCAACGCTTGGCGACGTCGTTCCACTTGTCGGAGAACGCCCCGTTCATGCAGTTGAGCACGCCCTTGCGGCAGACGTTGCGAAGGGCGCCTTCCATCACGCCCCAGGCGGAGCTAGTGGCCAGGTAGACGGGATCCTGGGTATAGAACATCGACTGCAGCCGGGGCTGCATATCGTTGTAAAGTTTTACGAAATCACCCGAACGGTGTCCAATCATGGGTTTACCCATGGCTTGGACGATCGAAGCGGAGACGGTCAAAGGACCGGGGATATATAGACGATAGCTCATCGTTGGAAAGTAGTTAAAAGTTCGACGGAGACATCGGGGTTGTCGATACGCACAATTCTGCGGTTGTGCTCGGCTAGGGTCGCCGTCTTCGGCTTCCAGCCCTTGGCTTCTTCGGGACTTAATTCGGCGAAGGTCATCACCACCAGGAGATCACCGGGGCGGCCGAGATGGGCGGTGGCGCCATTAAGACAGACTTCCCGGGTGCCGGCAGGGGCGGGTATGGCGTAGGTCTCAAATCGTTCACCATTCGCCAAATTACCCACCAGAATCTTCTCATAAGGTAACATCCCGACGAGGGCCATTAGCTCTTGGTCGATGGCTAGGGAGCCCTCATAATCGAGCTTGGCGCCGGTGACCTCGGCTCGAAGTAATTTGGTGCGCAACAGGTGGAGAAGCATGGCGCTGGGTCGTCCTTCTCAATCGGGATGCTTGCCTGCGTCAAACAACTTTGCATCAATTCGTCCATGTCCGCGAAACATCGAGGGTTCTTTTCGTCTCTAGGAGAGGCTATTGCGAACTATGCCGTGGGCGTTGTTTATGAGCGCCAACAGGGTGTGGGAGCACGGCTATTAGGGGGCTTTCTACGGGTTCTTTCATGGGTTTTTGAGGTGATCGTACGTCTGCGCCTTTGGCTCTATCGTAACCGCCTTTTTAGGGATACCCCCCTAGGCTGTAAGGTCGTAGTGGTCGGGAATTTGACCGTAGGAGGCACTGGCAAGACCCCCGTTGTCCTTAAAATGGCGCAAGTTCTTGCCCGAAGAGGGCGGAGGGTCGCGATTTTATCGCGCGGCTATAAAGGAGCCTCAGATTCGATGTTTAAGCGGTTTTGGCGCTGGATCGTGCAAGGTAACCGGCCAGCACCCTTAGTTGTTTCTGACGGTAAAGCGGTCTTGGTGGGCCCAGATGAAGCCGGGGATGAGCCCTATATGTTAGCCCGAAATTTAGCCGCCGAAGGGGTCGTGGTGATTGTCGATCGTGACCGTGTCGAGGGCGGGCGCTTTGCCCTAAGGCAATTCGGGGTTGATACAATCCTACTTGATGACGGCTTACAATACCTACCCTTACGCGGCCAGATCAACCTGCTCTTAGTGGATAGTCGTGATCCGTTCGGCAACGGTTCGCTGCTCCCTCGGGGCATTCTGCGAGAGCCGATTTCTAATCTCAGCCGGGCTTCTTACGTCTTCTTGACCAAATCATCTGGCCGACCTGACCCTCAATTAATCGCTTTAATTAAGAAACATAACCCCAAGGTGGAAATCATCGCCTGTGCCCATAGCCCGCAAGAATTGATTGCGGTCGACCATGGGAAGAGCTCGCCCTTATCCCATCTGGTAGGCCGCCGCGTGATGGCTTTCTCCGGTATCGCCACCCCGGAGCGCTTTGAGGAAACGTTACTCGCCCAAGGGGCTGTCCTCGTTTCCAAGCGACGTTTCTTAGACCACCATGATTTCAACGATGAAGACTTAGACGAGGTGCTCGAGCAGGCCTTACGTTATAAGGCAGAAATGATCGTCACCACCGAAAAAGATGCGGTGCGCCTCCAAGGCCGTTTTAACCCACCCATCCCGCTGATGTACGTCAGGCTGGAAGTTGAAATCTTAGGCGACCCCGAAGGCTTTAACGCCGCCGTGGAACGGATTTGCTTCGGTCCTTCTTCGGCGCGGTAACGACTTCGGCTTGATGATTCCGGGCCAGACGAAGGAAAAAATCCTGGGCGGTCGGAGCGATTCGTCCTTCCGCCGCGCACGCGACATAACTGCCATCAGGTTGCAGGCTTTTCGCATCCCCGAAATGGGTAGCATAGGTCTGGATGATTTCCTGCTCCAAGCGACGCCGTAAGATTTTGTTGGTTATCGGGAAGATACACTCTACGCGACGTTCGAAATTACGTGGCATCCAATCGGCGCTACCCATCAAAATGATGGGTTCGCCCCCCGTATTCTCGTAACGGAACATTCGACTATGTTCGAGGAAGCGACCCAGAAAACTGCGAACCCTGATGTTTTCACTTTTACCCGGAAGCCCAGGAATCAAACAACAGATTCCGCGGACGATAATTTCCACTTTCACTCCCGCTTGAGATGCCCGATAGAGTGCGTTGATCACATCTGGGTCGACCAAACTGTTTACCTTGGCGAAGATAGAAGCTTTCTGGCCGGACTTGGCGGCTGCGGTTTCGGCGTTGATCAGCTCAACCGTCCGGAGCGCGAGGTTAAAGGGCGCGATGAGTAAGTGTTTAAAAACTGGACGACCCAGGTTGCCCGTGAGCACATTAAATAATAACCCGACCTCGGAGGTGATGGCTTCATCCGCCGTAAACAAAGAGAAGTCGGTGTAGATTCGGGCGGTCTTGGGGTTGTAATTGCCAGTCCCTAAGTGCGCATACCGACGCAATCCGCCTTTTTCCTGCCGCACGACCAAGCAGGCCTTGCAGTGCGTCTTAAGTCCGGCGAGCCCGTAAACCACATGCGCACCGGCTTCCTCCAGCTGACGGGCCCATTCGATGTTATTCAGTTCATCAAAGCGGGCGCGCAATTCGACGAGAGCGGTCACTTGCTTGCCATTGCGGGCAGCCTCCTTCAGCGCTTCGACGACCGGCGAATCGCCACTCGTCCGATAGAGGGTCAATTTGATCGCCACGACTGCTTCATCGCGGGCGGCCTGACGGATAAATTCCACCACAGGCATAAAGGATTCATAAGGGTGATGCAGCAGGTAATCCTGCTTGGCAATTCGTTGAAAAAGCTTGGATGCGTCGGCTAGTTCAGGTTGCACCACCGCCGCGAAATTAGGGTAGAGCAGGTCAGGACGTCCGACGAGATCAATCAGACTGGCTAAGCGCAGCATATTGACCGGGCCTGGTATCTTGAAAGCGTTATCGGCGGATAAGCCGATTGATTTGAGCAACCATGCCATCTCCTCATCGGGAGCTTCGCTCTCGATTTCTAACCTAACCGGCGCACCCTTACGTAGGTTTCTAATTTCTTCCTCAATCGCTTCCAAAATATTTCCCGCCTCGTCCTCGTCCACGTAAAGATCGCTATTTCGCGTGATCCGGAAAGCCCAAGAGCCTTGGAGCTCCAATCCTGGGAATAGCCGTTCGATGAACGACTGAACGACATGGCTTAAGAGAGTGAAATGCTTTCGCGAACCCTGGTTAATCGCGATGATCCGTGGTAACATCCTTGGGATGGGCACAACCGCACGTCGCACCTCGCCATTCACCGGATCCTTCAGCAATACCAAGAGGTAAAGCCCCTTGTTCGTCAAAACAGGGAAGGGGTGGGAAGGGTCGATCGCCAATGGAGTTAGACCTGGAAAAATCTCCCGATCGAACAAAGTCGAAAGCTCCTGGCGATCCTGCGAGTCAAGCTCGGCGCGCGACTTTACCAGAATGCCTTGTGCGACCAACGCGGGTAATAATTGGTCCTTCCAGCAATCCTGCTGGGCATCGACAAGTTCGCGGGTCTTTTGTAAAACCTCCAAGAGGAAGTCGCGGGTCGCCGGGTGGCTAGCGGACTCTTCCTGTTGCATGATACCGGCGATTCGAATCTCGAAAAACTCGTCGAGATTCGAACTAACGATCGAAAGAAACCGGACTCTTTCGAGCAGAGGGATGGAGACGTCTTCAGCCAATTCGAGTACGCGGCGGTCAAAGCTGAGCCAACTGAGCTCGCGATTAAACATGTCCATGACGGTTGGGGATGAAGTTGCCAAACTTTGAGTTGTAGCCGGGGGCGATGAATAATCCATATTTTATCGTTAATTTCTGCCCAGAAATGGTTAAATATGGACATTCGAAGTGTTACGATCCGGTAAAAATCATCGTGGTGACCAAAAAACCACGAAATCCTCTGATTTAGACAGACGTATCTTGGCGGCCGGAGGTTGGTCGTGACGCACGACGTCCCCCCGCCCGAACTGGGATGCCAATTTCTTGACTTCGTGCTTTGAGAGGCCGCGGGTCGGAACTTCCACGGCTTCGATCAGACCCTGTCGAACCGTTATGAAACGAAGGAGACCTTTGATAATCTGAACGTCGGAGACCAATCGCGCGCATTGCGCGGGCAGTGGCGCGACAGTCGCAGAAGTGAAAGCCGCAAAGGCGTATTTAATATCGCGCAAGTCGCGATGCAGCCGGCGATTGACGAAATCTGTCGAATCAGGGGTCTTCCAGGCACGGGCTTCGTGATTCCAATGTTCCGCCCCAAGCAACTGGGCGCAGACGTCATCGTCGAGATCGGACCCTATCCGCGTAAGAATACTTTGGGCACTTACCTCATCGCTTAATCTTTGCAGACGCTGGGCGGTGACGCGGAGCGCGGGCTCTAGGATCAGAATTAATCCCCCTGGATTTAGGTGAGCTTTTAATTGATCAACCCAAGCCAGCAGATTCGTGGGATCGAGTTGGGTCATCTCATTCATGACAAAACCTGCCACGATGATATCGTAAGAACCCTCCGGCCAGGTTTCGGATCGGGCGGCATCCCCCACGCGAGAGCGCACAGATACTCTGGCACCCAAGGTAGCGTGGGCA
>Ga0209086_10000195_pt1 | contig 53524 bp, 69 predicted proteins | sample M_130207_XF_Meta_FD_187312 | JGI IMG/M metagenome (GOLD analysis project Ga0209086, IMG submission 187312) | Freshwater microbial communities from Lake Montjoie, Canada to study carbon cycling - M_130207_XF_MetaG (SPAdes) (version 2) | ecosystem: Environmental > Aquatic > Freshwater > Lake... | reverse complement strand
TACCTTGCTCTGTAAAGTCTACATCTGTTCCCAGCAACTCGCTCACAGCATCGCTAAAGCCGTTGTCTGTGTACAGCCGCCAGCTGCCTTCTACTTCAGCACCGTCTTCGCCGTCTACTTCGTAAGTCACCCCAATGTGTGCGTAAACGTCCCCGTCGTCTTCGTCAAACGTTTCGCTAATGTGTACGCCCGTAATAGTAACCGCTTGCAGTTCGCAGTCCCATATGCTGTCACCTGCCAGTTGCACTTCTACGTTGCACTTGTATTCCGTGTGCAGTGTGTCGTCGTCTTCAACACCAGTGTGTTCCAGTGTCAGTTTGTCGCTAACTTTAGCAAATTGTGTTGTCAGTGCTGTTTGCATGTTGTGCTCCGTTTAGTGTTTAAGTGTGTATTATAGCAGTTCAGTCTGCCGTTGTCAAGTCTTTTTGTGCAATATTAAAAATCGCATTATAAGTTGCAACAAGTTCTTCGTCTGTCATTTTGTAGCAAGCACTGTTAGTGTCGCATTGCAACTTAATTTGGTACATCATTGCCCAGCGTGTCATTCCGTTAGCACATATTTTCTTCATCGTGTTCCTTAGTGTTTATGTGTGTATTATAACGCAGAACAGCACACCTGTCAAGTGTGCTGTAAAGACCCTACAGTGTGTAGGGTTATTCGTTAGTGGAACTCGCACCTCCATCAAGGTCGATCTCAATGTTCTCCTCGTCCTCGGCTTCCCACTCAGCAACCTGGCCGCTGATGTCAAAGGTCTCATCCAGGTCATCGGGCAACTCATCAGCGATCTGCTCACTGGTCATGCCACCATATTCGTAGTAGTCATCGCAACCATCTTCCCACTTGCCTGCGAACGCCATGCCGGGTTCAAAGTAGTAGGCCAGGATCTCAAAGCCCATGCCCATCAACCGCTCATAGGCAGCAAGGGGTGGTGCCCAGGCACTGTCGAAGTTGAACACGACACCATTGGCATCTTGCTCTACGGTGTGACCATCCCCACCACCGATATCCCACTTGGTACCCCAGTTGGCTACACAGAAGTTCCAATCCCACTCACCATTAGGGAACGGAATGAACTCCTCCAGGAACCTGCCGTCGGTAAAAGCCTTACGGGCCCGCTCAATCATAGCAGGATCTTCGTGGCGGATGTTCAGCGTGTTATTGCACCAATTAGGCATTGAAATCTCCTTCGGGTAAAAAACCAAGTAAAGCCGCATCAGACACTGTGCTCAACAGTTCTTCAATGGCTGTTAAATCTTCGTTGCGGATATCGCGTTCCATCTGTTCATAGACCTTTGCCAGCAGTTCGTCTCTGTCCATCTTATTCTCCAGTGTAGAACTCATACATCTTAACCTGCGGATCCAATGCTGTCAACTGCACAGCCGCCTGTTGCAGGAAATCGTAACGCATCCGTATCTCTTGACGCGACAGTTCGCCATCACAGGTCAAGTTCTCTGGGCTCAGGTCTGCGTCCAGGCTGTCAGCGACTCGCTGTCGACCCTTGGCACTTTGGATTTCGAACTGCTCACCTTTGAAGATAGCGTTCCAACGGTTCTTGTTGTCGATGTATGTCTGTAGTGCTTTCATCGTGTGCTCCAGTGTGTGTAAGTGTTAATTATACAATGGTTTTACCAATGTGTCAACCTCTTTCTACCACTCTTTACGATCGCCCAGTTCTTCACCATAGCGGTAGCCTGCGGTGTAACCTGCGATCTCTGCCGCAGTCATCTGGGCCAACTCGATCTTAGGAGTGGAGTAGGTGTCACCGACGAAGTAGTGAGGATTGAACGAACGACCATAGTAGAAGTCGGCACTGCCACGATCGAATGGTCCACCGTGGCGTGTGTCGTAATATGCGGACCGGGTTGCTTCTGCTTGCATCATATGCTCCTTAGTAAGATTGGTGTGAGTGACCAATGCGGTAGACTACCTTGCCCACATCTGCATCATTGTCCACACCTTCTACGGTGTAGGCTTCTGGCAACATGATGTTGGCAAACTCGCCATAAGAGTAATAACCGCTTTCGGTCACTACCAACTCTGCGTCCCCTGGCAACTGGCTCAATGCCTCTATCATCTCTGCTACTGTAATCGCTGTCATTTTGTGCTCCTTTGTGTTCATGTGTGTATTATAGCAGGATCCTAAGACCCTGTCAACCGAAAGTGTATTCTCTAACCCACTCAAATCGAGTAGTGGCCGGCACCCACTTGAATTGCTCACGCTTGCGACTGATCTTCTCAAAGTCGAAGCAGACCATGACCCACCCCCGCTCGGTGCTGAAGCCTACAGTGTCCGCAACCCGAACGACCTCGACTACCTTGCCGTCTGTCATCTTTGCTACTTTGATCATCATGTGCTCCTTGCTGTCTATGTGTGTATTATAGCAGGATCTGAATACCCTGTCAACCTGGCGGGTCTTTCGGAGAGAGGTTGACCACAATAGATGAACCCCATATACTTTGCGGCATACGGGGTTCGGGGGTTTGCCCAGGGACACTACCCCCTGGGACTTGTGTCTGATACGCGACTTCAGACTTTGGAGCGTTCTTTAGACAAGGCCCAATGCCATTGCCTTGTAACCGGCTGCGATCAACTTGCGTGATGGCTGTCCGATTACATATTCTTTCACTTCAACATGGTTGCCAGCGACACGGGTGTTACCGTACACTGCGAAACCTGCTGCACGGATACGGCTAACTTCGGCACTGATGTTCTTGATACCGAAACGCTTCTCTGCTTGGCTGGCACTGACTGCCTCACCCGACTTCAATGCGGTGAATAGCTTGTGGGTCTTGGTCCCTTGGTTGATATTATATGTTGTCATTTGTTTTCCTTAATGTTATACTGTTCACACAGTTACACTAATATTACACTATCGCTTGACCAAGGTCAAGTACTTTTGGTCTTCAACTTTACCGAATTCTCGTGTTGTGTAGTATTCAATCAAGCGTTGCTGGATCATAGTAACCAGATCACCTTGATCATCTGCTACTACAAATCTCACAGGACAATTGCTCCATGTCCGCTTGTGTTGGAACTCTGCGAACCATGCTCGATGCTGCTTGTTCTTTGCTTCGAACACAGTCCACGGTCTACCCAGATATGCCAGTTTACTCATATTGTTTCCTTTGGTAAAACACACTACCCAATGTATTTTACTAAATGGGGCACACTGGGCCCCAATACCCCGCTATCAGTAGGGTGCTTCTTCCATGTCTGCCATCTGGGCAACGATGTCTGCCTTCTTAGGCTTGGTAGCAGCCGCAACCTTGGCCTTGATAGCGTCCATAGTGGGCTTGGACTTCACAGCCTTGGCCTTAGGAGCCGCTTTGGCTTTAACAGCTTTAGGTGCCCGGGCAACTACGGTACGCTTCTCCAAGCCTTCCTCAAGAGCAGCCCGCACAGTGGCATTGCCGTTGTCGAAGTTGATGAAGATCAGGAACGCGATAGCAGCCGCTTTGGTCATGGGCTCTTTGAGTTCAATCAGATCGATGTCCTTGCTGCCGGTCTTGGCCAGCACCTTGACACGCATTTGGTCATTGGCAAAGCGAGCCTTGCAAACACCATTACGAGTAGAAACACCTGCGAATTTAAAAGTCTTGTCAGTCATAAAATACCTCTTCTGTGTGTGTGAAATATGGATTGCATAATTACTTTCCATACCTTAATTATACAACGGATTAGGTTCGTTGTCAACCGTTTTCTGGATTAATTTGCCGAATGTTCATCCTCCCCTTGTGGGATATCTGCCACACCGTTGCCATCGATCCAATTGTAGACCAGATCGATCGGGCACTCCAACATGATCGCGATCGTTCGGGCACTATAGCCTTCAATGTAGAGTTGCTCAATGTCGTAAGCCATATCACTCATCTTGCTCATACAGTTTCCTTTTCGTTTGCCAATGCTTCAGTCAACACCGTTAAAGTCTTGCTCAAGGGGTGTGTGTTCTCGTATGTGGTACCACAATACCAAACACCGTCCTTCATGATGTAGTAGTATTCAGCACCGCAGCTATCGCATTGCTCCAGGAACTCTGCGAAGTCTTGTGCTACTTTGAACTCTACACCTGTCTCACCGCGATCGCGAGCGTAGAATGTAGACCAATGCTTCTCGCGGGCTTGTTCATACAAGGCTTTATCTTCTTCGCCCGAGTAGCCGCTGAAGGGATGCTTCTCACCGATATGGTTATCCAGGCTGCTCATGTCGCCCATTGCCACGAGATGATTGGCCTTGGCACTATCGTAGTGCTCTTGCAGGATCTTGCCATTGTGCGACAGATAGCCATCCCAATGACAGTAGATGCTTTTGCACTTGTCTCCGTGCATGACTCCAATTCGACTGCGTGTTCCCATTTGCTGTGCTCCTTAGTGTGTAAGCGTATATTGTAACAGGTTTTACCAGACCTGTCAACCTCAATCTTTAAAATACACAACGAGATTGCGTGTGTCAGTCATAACATAAGCAATATCATTGCCGTCCATTTTGCGATCAGGGTGGTTCATTACCTTGTTGAAGATGAGTTTGACACTCCGCTCATTAACTTGATCGTCGTAGCCTTCATCACAGCCCTGGGCATAACTGTATCGTCCCCTGCATCCGCACATACATCCCAAACGGCCGGTATATACTTTTTGAACATTTGCCAGTGTAAACATGAGTGCTCCTTAGTGTGTATGTGTGTATTATAACTTCAAACAATGCCTTTGTCAACCAACACTTGCCACATGGCTGCTGCCTGTGCAATGGTCATGCCCTTCATGTATGCGGCCAGTTGTTCTGCTGTGAACTTCATCTTGTGCTCCTTAGTGTGTATGTGTGTATTATAGCACCGTTTGAATGACCTGTCAACCTGCAGGGTTATTCACCGGATCGTTCAACTCCGTAACGGGCAAGTTCTTCAAAGGTGTTGATGGTGCCATCTTCGATCAGGGCGATCAAACAATCGAACTCATCACGCTCACTGGAGCCAAACACATCATCTTCCTGCTCGTAGGCCAAGGCCAGTAGTTGCTCTTTCATTGTGTGCTCCTTAGTATGCGATAGCGTGAATGACTTCGTTCTTACCGAAGTAGAAGATGCGTCCGTTGCTGAGCAACCGTGCAGTGCGTGTTGATTGTTTGATGTAGTCGTTACCGTTGCAGTGGAATAAGCGTCCAATGCGGAACTCTCCAAATTCCCAATGTCCCATACTATGCTCCTAAAAAAGATGGGCTCAGTCACAGACTGATTTAATCCTCCCTGCTCAGCGTTTTGACATGCATCCCTTGCGGGCTGACCTTCAAGGTCTATTTAATGCGTCCTGCGTTGCGTTCTGGAGTAACCCTAAACTTGTTTCCCTATGCGTGTATTATAACACTCTTCTACCAACTTGTCAACCACTTTGTTTAGTAAGTGCTCTTATCTGCTTGCCTTCACTCCTATACATCTGCCTGAGCATTCATAGATCTCGACCGACTTCAGTCTAGAGGCACTTACTAAACAAATCTGTCTATGCGTGTATTATAACAGAGGATTGCTCCTCTGTCAACCTCACATTGTATGGAACAGTTCGCGACTCGGATCGTTGCAGGTGCCCACATCTTCACGGCGGATCTCAACTTCCTGACCAGTCAAGCAGTTCTTCACAGTGACTAGTTGGCGACCGTTGAAGGCAGCAACCTGCTGGATGAACTCTTTCTGCTTGCGTTTGGGCAAGAACATCAGCATCTCCTGCACCATCATGTTGGAGTAGCCTGCGGTGAACGCGGCACCCTGCTCTTTGAACATGAGGTTCAGTTCGTCTTTGAGTGCGGTTTGGTTGTCTGTAGTGAACATCTGTGCTCCTTAGTGTGTAAGCGTTAATTATACAACGGTTTTACCAATATGTCAACCTCTTTGTTGTTGTATTTCTACAACGGTTTTGGCACTTGCATTAATCCTACTGCATAGATAGCCAAAAGCACTGCATTGACGATCACCAAGTTCATTTCTTGAATTCGCAATGCCCATATCATGTAGACAAGAGCACCCGCATTGAGCAACAAGATGTTCAAAGGGTCAATGCGCAAACTAGTGCATAGGGCACCGGCGATGACCAATGCCATGCCACTCCATTTTAAAACGTTATCAAGCACAGGCACCCTCCCGATCCACCTGCTCGCTTAGGCCAGCGAACACCCGGCTTAGTCGATAGACCTGCTTCTTGGCATCAGTCATCGCACTGTCAATGAGGTCTTCGGCAGTCCCGTCAGTAAGGACTTCGCGGACGTCATAGTATAGGCATCCGCCCACATGCTCGCGTGATAGTTCGAGCCCTTCGACGAGTACACGTACTCGCAACATAAACCATTCGTAGGTCCCGTTGTCAATCTTCTCACAGATCTCGTCAATGTTGTGGCAGCTGTCGTCGAACGTGTCCCGGGGATGCATGTCTTCATAGGTCTTGTCCACAATGATTGAAAAGCCTTCGCGCTCGTACTGCGCAAGTTCATCGTAATATTGCATAGGTGCTCCAGTGTGTGTAAGCGTGTATTATAACACGGGATCGCTCCCGTGTCAACCTCTTTATGCCAGTTCGCGTTCTACGATACGCAACATGCTAGCAGGCACTCGCCAAGAGCCAATGTTGGTCTTCACTGTGACGAACTTGATAGCAATCTTAGTCACCATGCCGTTGACAGCACGTCCGTCCTTGGCATTGAACACCACAGGATCACCGATGTGCAGTTGACGCATGGTCTGTTTCGCTAAACGCGAACGAGCGAACTTGACAGCATCAATCATAGATGTCAGTTGATCGTTGGTCCATGTTTGGCTGATGATAGCGGTGTTGATATCTGCGATTGAAAGCATCTCTAGCTCCTTTGTGTGTAAGTGTATATTATAACTGGTCTTACCAGTCTTGTCAACCTAAGACTACCACACGGCGAGTACCTTCGAAGTCGCCTTCATCTTCGATCATCTCGTCCTCATCCATCAACGTGTCCATGCGGTGATAGTCGCTATACTTCACCAGTCCCTCGTCTACCGTGTCCACAGTAGGGGCCACTTGGGTGCTCCAGTGGTCGCCATAGTTATAACTCAAGTGGACTTCGGCGTTAGGGTCCAAGTCCATCAAACGCTCGATTAGTTGAAATACTTGCATGTCGTGCTCCTTAGTGTGTAAGTGTCAATTATACAATGGTTTTACCAATGTGTCAACCGTTTTCAGCAGTCAGGATCAAAAGATTCCCACTCTTGTGCTTCATCGGGCTGGCCGTCATCCGCCGCTTCTTCTTGCAAGATGTCGTTGGCCTGCATCATCTCGGCAACGGAACTCTCCGACAGCCACATCAGGGCCATCTCTGCTACTATACGGGTATCGATCTCACCTGCATCCATCATGTCCATCAGGCGGCAAGTGGCCGGGCGTATACGAGTAAACGAATCAAACATGGTAGCTCCTTAGTGTGTAAGTGTGTATTATAGCAGGTTCTTAGCCCGCTGTCAAGTCGCCGCGAATGTCCGTATTCAGCGCAGGGTTAATAGCACGACGGATCTCAACTTCCCGCCGATGTGCAGCAGCCTTGCCACGGATGATCTCGTGTATGCGTATCTCTATCTCGCTCTTGTCTGACAACTCACGTAGAGCCACGCACAGGGCCCAGTCTTTGTTCTCAGTCTTAGCACGGTAGAAATGCTTGTTAGCACGAACACGAACTGACTTCTGCACAGTAGTCTCAGTCTTAGCAGTGACACCTATGTAGTTCAACCCATTGACTACGAGTTCGTAGATGATGTGATTGCGATCTACACGTTTCTTGCGGGTGACTGTTTCTTTGTTCATGTGTGTATTATACAATGGTTTTACCACTTTGTCAACCTGAAGAGTGCTGTATTTCTACAACACTCTGGCACTTTACAATACAGCGCCGTGGAACTGCTCGTAGTCGTAGAACGCTACTAAAACGCCTGCTCGTCTGTAGAGCACCAGCCCCCCAACATCATCTGCAAGATCAAAGTTGGTAAACTCACTCTCAAATCGCTCAGTTAGTTCGTCCATCATGTCGTCGCCCGTGGCTTCAAACGACTGCATGGCTTCTGCTTCGTAGTCGTGTGTAATAGTAGCATTGTTTATAATTTCGCTTTCGTTTGTCAGCATAGTGTGCTCCAGTGTGTGTAAGTGTCAATTATACAATGGTTTTACCATTTTGTCAACTCATTTCTTTGTAAAGATATGTAAAGCCAATGTAAAGCCAATGTAAAGTGAATCCGTTGTATAACCGCCACACAGCCGGCACTCCGACCCCGGTTAACATAATATAGATTGTATCTACTCAAAAGATAACCCTATAGCTTACTCAACTATAGGGTTATCTCAGTCAGCGATCTCTGCGTTTCCCAGTATCGCCGCCCATCTCGCCTGTTCATCTACAAAGAGGGTCCTCAACCACCGGAAGGGCTGGTCGCGAGTTCAGCAACAGTAACGAAGATCTACAATCAGACTCAACATACCCAATCGATCGCCCAGGCTTCCGGCCCCTAATCAAATCTGTATGTCTATCCTGCTGCTTACGGTTTACATATACACTACTCATAGACAAGTCTCGGTGTATATACGCATAGTATAACACAGATCCCAACTATGGACAACTCACACTGTAGTAGATCTACAACATGCATAGTGATTACACAGTAGAATATGTTACTCTACACTGAGTAATGTGATACTATTTTGGGGCAGTTTTGGGTCAGAAATCTGGGATTCACGGTGGAAAAACGCTCCAAAATGCGTCGAATCCACCGTAGATTGATCCTTTTTCGCCGTAGATTTCTGTTAGATCTATAGTGGATTTAGATTGGAGCACGGTGGGGATGAGAGGCTATCGTAAAATGGTCTACCATTCGACCAAAGGAAATCACACTGTAGTCAGGATATTCTTTGGTCTCAACCTTTCACTACGTAGGATCGACTTCGATGTAGTGTATTATGGGTTCTGGGCAAGGGTGCTATAGCGGGGTATTTGGTGTGGCCTGTATAGCGGGGTATTTGTATATACGCTGTAAGACTATATCTGTATAGTGCTACAGCGGGGTATTTACTTGTAACTATTAGTAAATCCCAAAGTCTTACGCCCATCTGTTAGGTAGTCTTTGTTCTTATGTGTTTTATACATATGACAGCACTTACACAGAGTTTGTAGATTAGCAGGTCTATTATCACCAGGATTGCCGTTTTTATGATCTACATCTAACATACCATTCCAGACCAAGTTAGTAGTACATTTAAACCCTAAAAAACCAGAAACATTTTCGCAGTAATCTTTACGATGTTTAAGCGTAGGATGCCAACTTTTACGCTGATGGGCCCCACAAATAATTTTACCGTGTCTTACTCGCCATTTCCAATCTCCATCAGCATATTGATAGTTGTACATAGCAGGATTACAACATCCTGCTATTTGGCATTGTGGGCGATTTTCCCAAGAGGTAATGCTACCTTCTAGTGCTATTCCTGGCATAACTAACCTTTCTGTGTGTGTGTATGAGTATAATTATACAGGAAAAACCCGTCAATGTCAAGAGTAATTTAAGGTAAATACCTAAACTATGACTTTACCCGTATCCCCCAACGCCATATCATTCGCCAATTTGCAGACTGAATTTGGAGGCAGTAATCCCATCAGTTTAAATGAGTATTATGCTGGAGATAGTTACGTTGGAGCAGGCACAAATGGATTTCCCTCAGCAGTTAGCACCGCCATACCCAGTAGTGGGCAGTTGAGTTTGGGTAATTTTCATGGAGCAGCCGCTGTCCGGGTGGTTAATTTTGTATTAATTGCTGGGGGTGGGGGTGGACAACCCTCTGGTGGAGGTGGAGCAGGGGGTTTTTTAAGTGGTAATGCCACCTTAACAGTGGGTTCTACGTATGCAGTCAATATCGGAGGGGGTGGAGTAGGTGGAGGTTATGGTACAAGTGTACGCTCTACCAATGGTTCCAATACCACATTCAATGGCAACACAGCCATAGGTGGGGGTCATGGTGCCGGTAGTCCACATGGTGGTGTTTGGCCTCAAAATTCTTTTGCCGTTGGAAATGGTGGCAGTGGAGGGGGTGGTGCAGCAGATGCTCCAGGCGGCAATAACGGCGGCACAGGAGTAGCGGGACAGGGTAATAGTGGTGGTGCTGGACCAACATACAGCATAGGTGGTGGTGGTGGTGGTGCTGGCTCAGCGGGAGGCAACGCCACTGCACCCAATGCACCCAACATTAATAATTCAAGAGGAGGAGCGGGTGGATCCGGGCGTCTTGCAGCAGATGGAGTTATCTATGCAGGAGGGGGTGGTGGTTCTGGTGCTACAACGGGTGGTACCGGTGGATCCGGAGGCGGTGGAAATGGTGCTAATGAATCTTTTAGTTCAAACCCTACTTCGGGTACTGCTAACCGAGGGGGCGGTGGTGGTGGAATAGGGCACGGTGGGACTGCCGGCGCTGGCGGCAGTGGTGTAGCCTTTATCTATTATTCAGGAATAGTACAAAAAGGTATAGGAGGTACTGTCAGCATTATTGGTGGAAACACGTATCATTATTTCTATAGTTCGGGCAATTATACTCCATGATTTAATTAAGGTAAATATCTAAAAGGATATTACCAACATGTCAGTATCAATAAGTGGAACAACTGGAGTAACATTTCCGGATTTATCAGTTCAGGAATCGGCCTCGTCCATATTACCAGGAACATTAATTTATTTCTGTGCCAGTACAGCACCCACAGGATATCTCAAGGCCAACGGTGCTGCCATTAGTAGGACCACGTATGGCACATTATATGCAGCAATAGGTGTAACATTTGGATCGGGAGATGGTACCACCACGTTCAACCTACCGGATGCCCGTGGATATTTTCTACGTGGATGGGCAGATGGAGTGACCACCAGAGATAGTGGTAGGGTATTTGGAACAACACAAACTGACGCCATGCAAGGGCACGTTCATGATATTGGCGCATCACAACAAGTTCCTTTTGGTACAGGCGGTGTTTCTAACCCGGCGAAACCTGGTAATACCAATAGTGCCCAATCTAGCGGCCCTGTAGCCGATGCTACTAATGGTACTCCACGCACCGCTGCTGAAACTCGTCCTATGAATTTAGCCCTATTGGCCTGCATCAAATACTAAGACATATCAAACATGAAAACTGTAGTACAACTCGATCATCAAGGTTATTATGTGGGTACAACTCACGCAGATCAAAGTCCATTAGAGCCCGGAGTATATCTAATGCCAGCAGGCACAGTAGATGTTGCTGCGCCTGTAGTGCCCCAAGGTAAGTGTGCTCGTTGGGTCAATCATCGTTGGACATTTGAGTCATTGCCCGAGCAAACCGTCAATGCCAGTCCCAGAGATGATGAAATAGAAAGTCTAAAAAGACAAGTAGGGATACTTCAAGATCAAGTATCTGCTCTTCGAAATCAGTTATTCAAAATATCCGAACTCAAGGAACAGATTGCTGAGTTATCTAACGGATTAGATGCTCGGATATGATATCTCTTGATATTGGCCGACAATAAATATTAAAAACCTGGAAAATTAGCAGATGACATTTAAACTTGACGGAACGTGGGGATTCATAGACAACTATGATTTGCAAGTAGTGCCATCTGGTTTCTCATATACATTCAGCACATATCAATCACTGTTATTGACTCCTTCTGGGTCATTAGCATCGGGTAGTATAACATTTCCGTTAAATCCGGTTGATGGAATGGGTGTTAGGATATCCACCACACAGGCAGTTGGTGCATTAACATTAAATGGTAATGGTGCCACCGTCATCAATCCTGCTACCACATTATCGGCCAATCAAACATTAACATACATGTATGTATTAAGTACCAACAGATGGTATGCATCAAACAATGTAATGCAATATACAGGTAGTGCAGGCTCTGGTTCTAAATATACTTCTTCTGCCACAGCACCTGCCGGTCCCACATTAGGGGATTTTTGGTATAACACCACCACAGATATATTGTATCGTTATTCGACAGATGGAATAAGCAGTTTCTGGTTAGATATATCGGGAGCAGTAGGAGTCACAGGGTTCACAGGTAGTTTAGGATATACAGGTAGTTTAGGATATACAGGTAGTTTGGGATATACTGGATCCGCCAGTTCGGTAATTGGGTATTCCGGTAGTCAGGGATATACAGGTAGTTTAGGATATACAGGTAGTTTGGGATATACTGGATCCGCCAGTTCGGTAATTGGGTATTCCGGTAGTCGGGGATATACAGGTAGTCAGGGTGCTGGATATACAGGTAGTCAGGGTGTTGGATATACTGGATCCGCCAGTTTGGTAATTGGATATACAGGTTCGGCCAGCACAGCGGCTGGATACACTGGTAGTGTTGGTGCCAGTGGTTATCCTGGTCCCCGGTCACAATTTTTCTCCACAGCAGGATCTAACACATTCACCATACCCACAGGAGTTACAGCGATCAAGGTCAGTGTAGTTGGTGCTGGGGGCGGCTCAGCAGCAGGGGCTGCCGCTGCAACCGGAGGCAATGGTGGTTATGCTGTTCAGTGGTTTACAGGATTAACAACTGGTAATTTATCTGTAACAGTGGGCGGCGGCGGCAGCGCGAAATCGGCTGGATCTGGTAATGGAAGTGCTGGTTCTGGAGGTAGTAGTAGTGTGGCATCAGGTACTAACAATACGATTGCCACGGTGTCTGCCAGTGGTGGCGGCGGCGGAACTGTTGCTGGTGCAAATGGTACTGCCGGTGCTGCTGGCACAGGTAGTGGTGGTGCAATAAATATAAGTGGAAGTTCTAACACCGGGGGGATTTTATTTGCTTCCGGTGTCGGAGCCGCATTTAGCAATACTGTTGGTGCTGTTGGAACCCGAGGATGTGTGTTAATTGAGTATTAAAAAAAGTATTTAAAATGAGTTTTCCAAAAGGATAAAAAATGAGTCAAGTCGCCATTGCAGGTAATCTTCTTGGAGCAGGTATATTAACCATTGCTGCCCCCAACACGGCCAGTAGTTACACCTTAACATTACCACAGATCAATGGAACGATGGTTTCTTCAGATGTTAGCGGCAATGTTAGTATTAGTGGCGACTTGAATACAGGAGGAAAAGGTTATTTTATTAATCCTGTATACGGAACGACAGGTGCGGTCGTATTACAATCAAATACTACAAACACAGCAACAACTTGGTTGCAGTGGACCAATAATACCAGCACTATTCAATATGGTGCTATAGGTGTGTCCGCTGTGAACACCATGACTTTTTTAATAGGCAGTGTTGAGCGTATGCGTATCACTGCTGCAGGCGGTTTAGGACTTGGAACCACGACTGACCCTGGTGCAGGCGCAATTTATGCAACAGGCAACATTACTGCATTCTATTCTTCAGACGCTAAATTTAAAGAAAATATACAGCCGATCACAGGTGCATGTGAAACTATTCGAGCCATTGGAGGCGACTACTTTAACTGGACCGATGAGTACATTGCTAAATTTGGTGGCGTCGACGGCTACTTTCTACAAAAAGAAGATTTTGGTGTAATTGCACAAAAAGTACAACGAGTATTTCCAAAGGCTGTACGAACTCGTCCTGACGGAACTCTTGCAGTGGATTACGAAAAGTTAGGAATTTTAGCGTTTCCTGCTATTATTGAAATCCTTGACAGATTAGATACCTTAGAGGCAAAAGTAGGACCATAAAATTTAAACAATAAATACTAAAAACCTGGAAAAATAACATATGCCATTCTCACTTGACGGTACATACGGATTGATTGATAATTATGATTATCAAGTATTGCCTTCAGGGTTTTCTTATACCTTTGCCAATTATCAAACTCTACTGTTAGATCCTTCTGGATCATTGGCAACAGGCACTATAATATTTCCATTAACTCCAGCAGGTGGGATGACTATTAAAATATCTACCACACAGGCCATTACTACATTAACTTTAAATGGTAACGGTAAGACTATTGCTAATCCTGCAACATCACTTTCTGCAAATCAAACATTGACATATGTATACAATTCAAATAACACCACATGGTATGCATCAAACAATGTATATGCATTAGGGTATTCGGGTAGTCAAGCATATACTGGTAGTTATGGATATACCGGTAGTGGATTCACAGGTAGTCGTGGGTTTACCGGTAGTGCGTCCTATACTGGTAGCATTGGATTCACAGGTAGTATTGGATTCACAGGTAGTATTGGATTCACTGGATCGGCCAGTTCGGTGATTGGATACACCGGCAGTGCGTCCTATACCGGTAGTCGTGGATATACCGGTTCGGCCAGCACAGCGATTGGATATACAGGTAGTGCTGGTGTTGCAGGACCAACAGGACCCACTGGACCTACTGGAGCAGCAGGCAGTAGTGGATCTCTCCGATCAGGAACTATACAATCATTGGCATCAATTGGCAGCAATACAGTTCCCTTTACCGGAATTCCATCCGGAGTCAGTCAAATTACTGTTGGTTTTAGTCAAGTAACTGTAACCAATGGCAGCGGAATAATAGACATAAGAGTTGGATCTGGATCATACGCCATATCGGGATATAATGCTTATGCAATTAGGGTAAGTTCGTATTCACTGGTGTCCGACACTACTCGATTTCCGACATTTGGTATAACCCACGGTGGTGGAAATCCTATGAATGGTCAATATATTTTGACTCATATTGGAAATAATATTTGGACAGGAACTGGTAGTTTTTATTTTCCTACTACTCTAAATGGTACTGGATGGGGACTGGCCGCTGGATCAGTGACACTTAGTGGAGTATTAACTCAACTTCAAATAAATATTCCAACTGTTACCACTGCTCAAACATTCAACGGCGGTTATGTGAATATAGTTTATTCATAAAGGATAAAAAATGAGTTTTCCAGTAAGTCCCGTTAATGGTCAAACTGCTACTATCGGCGGTATAGTGTATACCTACAGTACTGCCAATTCCTCTTGGACAAGATCAGCAGGCGGCGCCGTGTCGGGTATTCGTTCTGCATACTATTCAACAGTGGGTACTGGGTTTACTTTTACAATACCCACAGATGTTACCTCGATCAAAGTTACAGCTATTGGTGGCGGTGGTGGTGGAGCCGATCAAGCAAATGGTGGTGGCGCAGGTGGTGGTAGTGGTGGCGAGGGTGGCGGCGCGGTCAAGTATATTACTGGGTTAACACCCGGTCTTACTTTAACTGTCAATGTTGGCGCTGGCGGCACCATGGGGTATAATGCAGGAGGTGGTACTGCCGGCAATGCTGGAGCAGGTGGAAATAGTAGTGTTGCATCCGGAACCCAGACAATTACTACAGTGCAAGGCGGCGGTGGTGGTGGCGGTGTGGGCGGTAATAATGGTGGCGCAAACGGTTCAGCAGGTACTGCTACAGGAGTAACCAATGCAGCAAACGGTTCAGCTGGTTATTCGTTCGCCGGATTAGGAAGATATATGTTTGGTCTTGGAATGGGCGGTAGCGGTACCAATAGTGGCGGAGGCGGTGGTGGCAGAACCCCCGGCACACAAGGTTGTGTTTTAATCGAATACTAATTCATCCCAATGGTCCTGGACCGTGGATCTAAGTTTCTGTTAGGAATCCAAGTCCAATCATTACCTTGTACAGGAGTCAACCCAATATGGCTTCTTGGTATAAAGTATCTATCATCACCGATGTTCATTTGATCAACTATGTTAGAGAACACAGAGTCTACTAATATCAGTGACTGTGCTTTTTCTAATACCATCAGCCAATCGAATATACTGGATGCCATGTTATCAAATATTTCAATAGTTTGCCAGTCTGCAGGAATAATACTGCGATCAAAGTCTGCACGATGATCACTACCTGTTAGATGAACTACCACATAGTTAGGATTAGTAACTAAACGATCATACAATGCTTGTTCACGTTGAGTATCACGTACCAAGCATTCGCTTAGATTCCATTTTTCTCGAAAAGGAACACCTGCCTTGATATATTTGTATTGATCAAATTTAGTATGTTGGAAGTAGACTTCGTTATGGAAATCCTGTCCAGTTAATGCTTGATATAAGCAAACAATCTCATCGCACTTGAAGTTCTTTAGACGCTGCATAGGAACATCATAGAAGAATGGACCCGGGTCAACTGTGATAGGAATCCATTTTACCCAAGGTGCGGCCCGGTTCATCGTCTCCACCCACTGATCAGCGATAGGCCAAAGTACTTCCCATCCTTCGCGTTGATAATGTTTAGCGATAGGAAGGGCGATGACGATATCACCTAATCCTCTTGATTGTATAATACCTAATTTCTTACTCATGATTAAAATACATCTCCGTTAGTATGTTGTTTGAAATAGCTTTCATTACGTTCGATTGGTAAGTCATGTCTGGCCTCAAAAGCATAAGGTACTCTAAGTCCTTGTGCAATGCTAAGTGCCACGCTTTGATTACCTAAAAAGTGTTCAGCACCTGCTATGACCTGTGCCAATTCTAACATAGTTCGAGTAGGATAGTAATCCAAGTTCCAACCTGTTAGTTTTTTAAATTCTTCGTATTCGTTAGGTAGTCCCACAAATACCGCATGTTGATCTGTACCATCTTCAAGCCAGTATCGCCAAGCAGGGTTACATCCAGGTGCAGTGAATCCACGTGGAGATCTATTAACCACATATGGTTTACCTGGAATGATAGTAGGTTCTGGAACAGTTATCCATGGGACTTCTATCATTGTTTCCTGTTGTTTAGGATCTTTGATACCAAATGCCATACAGTATGTTAGGATATAGTTAGCAGGATGTCCCACAAACAGAGGGCGGAACCTATCTAAATTATGTGTGATAGCGTCCTGATCCGGATTCAGCATTTTAAAGTCTGTGATATAATCCTGGGCCAGCATGAAGTCTCGCATGAACTCGTAATCTTTTTCGGTCATACGTCCTTGGTGGAAAGGATCTGGTTTATTGCCGTAGTAATGTTGTCCGATCCAGTCTACCTGATTGAGATGTAAGTAGAATTCGCCACCACCGTAGTGTTTCATTATGGATAAGCCATAGACGATATCGCCCAGTGTACCCGAATGTTTAAAAGAGTTCATATATTTGTTTATTATAAGCGTATTTAATTGTTAAGTCAATACCGGAGAAAATAATATTGGCTAAATATTGTATTAGATAAAACCAACATGACCGTAACTACCAATACACCCATTGCCGCCGCCGATTATAATACGGTACATTATCTTATAGAAGATATATTAGGATTAAATGAGAATGGTTGGGGATTACCCTTATTGTCGTCCAATCCTGCAACTGCCGTAACCACTGTAGTAAATGCCAGAGAATATAATAGACTCCTTGATGATATAAATGTAGCGCATAGCCACATAACCAACGCCAACACCAGCATATCTTATGTAGTTACTGGGACCACGATCGTGGCCGCAGGATTTACTAATTCGCTTACTGATGTAGCCAATTGGTTGAATAATAATAATAGGAGATATACCAGTCACCCTGATCAATATTTTCGTGTAAATTTAGTAGGAGGCGGAACCAGTTCTAATATTCTTCCTAACGGCGGAACCAGTACAAGGACATTAGTCTGGGGAGCGAATGATATTACACAGATAACGCATCGGGTAACATGTGCATTTCGTAATAGATTAGCAGCCAGATACTATTTCAATCAAGGTAACTATCTAACTTGGATTCCTTACTACAATACCAGCACCGGATTAATAAACGATCTCGACGGCGAATGGTCTAATTTTATCAACTACCTTGTAAACAGTAATCAATATAAGTATAGAAGAGACGAATATCTAATTGGTGATACATCCACATATTATACCAGCGGTACACTATATGTCAATGTGATTGCCAACCGATCAAATGATCAATCCAGAGTAGATTTTACCATAGAATACGGCAATAGTGCAAGTCCAAACTTGCTGATCAGTCCAGCCGTGGGAACTTACAATATAGTTTTATAATATGCCAACCACAGCAGCAACACCAATTGTATTCAACCTATCCAATAAGGGTACACACGATATTGACATAAATTATATTGTTTATGAAGACAATAATAATACAGTCCACGTGGCCGATTACTCCGGATGGGGAGGATACACGTCGGACAGCAGAAACAATACAAGAGAAACATACAACAAAAGATATCTATATGGTGATTATTTAGAAAAGGATTTCCTATCTGATACACGTGATAGGCTTCCGACCTACACCACAATGACCGGAGTAACGCTAACAGTTAATAATACCACAGGAATACAATCCGGCTGGGTCGCATCGGGTAATGGACTAACTGGTAGATCAGTGGTGAATGTGCTTTCCCCAACAATATTAACCATGAGTGGTACATATTCGGGTACTCCTGTTATCGGAGGAACTGTTACATTCTCTACCAGCACTGATAAAATAACAGTAGCTAATTCCGACCATTTAGGTATAGGTTGGCAGATAATTCAAAATGGTTATGAGTTAGCCGATAATGCTGTAATTACAGCAATAAATGGTACAACTCTAACTGTTAATAAATTACCAAATCAATCCACAGTTGTTGTTAGTAATCCAATGTTGTTCTTTACATCTACCAATTATTTGACGATGAATAGCACCAATAATCTTGATATAGGGTTCACTGCCAATTACAATGGTTATAACAATTCGCAATCAATTATAGCCGTATTAGGTGATGGTCAAACAGTACAGATGAGTGATCAACCAGGTAGCACCCCTGTATCTAACAATGAGATTACATTTACATCTAACAAGAGTTTGGTTAACATACCTGTAGGATCACAGGCTACATTTATTATCAATTATAATCCAAGTGGCAGTGCATCTGCCGGATCAAATTATGCATCAACTGTGACCATATATGCTACACAGTTGCCTTCTACTCCTATAGTGGCCTACATTCACAATTATATAACAATAAACAATCCACCTCCTCCTGCAACACCAGACTACACAGTAACAGTAACCTCAAGCGGAGGGGGTGGTGGTCGACCGTCATATACTGTCACTACATTCAGTTACAGTGATGGATCCACAAATACAATTTCCGTTAACAATCAAACTGGAGACACATCCTTCAGTAAAACAGATGCATCACCGGGATCAGAAGGTAGTAGCGATGCTGGAACAACCAGTGTTAACACCACTCAACAAAGCTCGCCTGGCGGCGGCAACAGCAGCCGTGTTATCTGCACTTATTTTTATCGTAAAGGTATGATGCCTAAGGATGTATGGAGAGCGGACATGGAGTATACATTTACCTATCTTTCACCAGCAACTGTTAGAGGATATCAATACTGGGCTATTCCCTACGTAAGACTTATGCGTAGGTCTCCATTAGCAGAAAAAATAATATATCCATTAATGATGGCCAGGGCAGAAGAACTGGCTTACAAGATGGGAGTGTTGGAAAAAGGAAATTGGTTAGGAAAATTTTTAAGATTCTTTGGTGAACCGGTTTGTTTTTTAATAGGTGTGTGCGTTAAAGAGCAAGACTTTAACTCTCTATGGAATACAACATCGGATAGGAAAATATAAAATGGCTACATCATTTGATGCTAATATACAGATTGGTAGCCAAATTGGTCATACCATACCGCTTAATTCAAAATTAACCGGGTATCTACCAGATGTAAAAACAACATTGACTCTCGACGGAGTTGAAATTCCATATACAGGTGAATATACCCTTAACTCATATCCTTTATTATCGGTATCATCTTCTGCTACAACAGAGAATGTTATAGCCCCTGACTTTATAATGAATCCTTATTCAACGAGCACCTTTCAAACGCTATATTTAAGTAACAAAGGGAACGCAGTATTAACAATCACAGAAGTTCTAACAACTGTCTATCCGGGTGTTATAGAGCCAATAATGAATGTCAACAACAATAATTTGCCTATTACTATACAACCCGGTGATCAGGTATTGGTTTCAGGCGCATATATCGCCTACTACGCAGGGGAATATATAAATTGGTTTATTTTCAAATCGAATAGTGTCAACGGATCTGTTAAATATCGAACTCATCAGTTAGTATTAGATACTCAAAATTTTAGACCAACCCCTACAGGATTTACAACCAGTACAACACTATATGGTAAACCCGAGATACAAAAATATACCATCATACCAATTTTTAATACTATTGAATCACCTGATACCATTATAGATGTAAGTGGAACTATTTCAGGAAGTCCAGCTTGGACTATATTGAGTACCGGCACTAATTCTATAACAGCAAAATTTGATCCTGATATTATTGATAATGCCAATGGAACTTATACTGCTGACTTGACTATATCTGCAAATGGGGCAACACACATTGTAACCAATACTGCTACAGTATTCATAGATCACGCTATTAATAAAAATCTCAGCAGTTGGTTAAGTCCAGTAAGTCATGACAACAGTATCGTTGGTGTTAGCTATGACCTCGAAGACGATCACAGAGTTATGACTATAGGTGTAGGTACGAGCTCAGGTGTATTGGTAGTTACAACTACTACCTTTGTTCCATCTCAATTATACGCAGGTAGTTTTAATGGAAGTACTCAATATCTAAGTATACCTTCAACTCCACCTATACATATATTAGCGTTTACAATAGAAGCATGGGTTTATCCCGACGCCGCAGTTGGCATAGGAACTATTGCTTCTTGGGGTGGTGCCGGTGGCGCATTTAGGTTATTCTTAAGCACTGATACACCGGATATACAAGTTTGGAACGGATCATCTCTATTAATACAACAATCTATCACTAATCCTATAAATCAATGGACACATGTGGCTGTTCAACGCGATGATTCAAATTTAGTCACTATATATATTAATGGATCTATTGTAAATCAAACCACATTAACTACTGATTGGAATTATGTTGGTGATTTAATTATAGGTGCCGATTTAGCGGGAGGATCATATTTTTCAGGATATATCAGCAACTTCAGATATGTTCGTGGTATTGCTCTTTATCAAACACAGGCAAGTTTTGATCCGCCTACTAATAATTTAACTTCTACACAGATGCCAGATATCAATGGTTATCCAAGTAATACGATATCAGGAAATGAAACAATAGTATTAACTTTACAGAATAGTACAGTGATAGATAATTCATCATATATTCGTTCTATTACAAATAATGGTTCTGTTGCCACATCATTACAAACTGTTTTCTCCTCTCATGCAGGGCCTGTAAATCCTAATATATCTGTCGAAGACCTCGGATTAGGTCATCAGTATTCAGATTATGGCAATTGGTCCAAGGTATATAGGATTCCGTTTACAGGTGATGCTGCTACATATTACAGTAAAGATTATGTAATAAAAACTACCACTACTTCGGATTATAGTAGTTACTTTGGTGAATTTGGATCTATTGGATCTATGTTTGTTGTGACAGATGACGGATACGGAACAATAAAAGTCGAATTGAATAATCTAACCGTATTCAATACTTCTACTATTACCACCAGCACCTATAACACTATTAATAATTTAACCAGAGCATTCCATTATTATTCTGGCATTGATATTGGTGGTAGATATAATCAAATTTTAGTTACTGTTGATGTAAATGGCAGCACACCTCCCAATGGATCGGGTTGGGTGTTACCCGAAAATTCAGATACAATGCAGATACAACCCGGATGGATTATGCAGGATGCTACCGGTGCTAGATATACCGTTAACAGTTCGGGACACAATGTTCTGTTTAACGGATGGGGTATTGGATTTGCAAGCGCACTTACTATAGCATGGCCTTTAACTTTTTATGCATCTCCCTTGCCGTTACTAAAAGATCCTACAACTACCTACTTATTCATAGGATTCAATTACAATACTCGTGACAAGACAGCAACTACCGCTACCTCTATAGTAAAAATCCCCAGTTAACTCAAGACTTGATTTATTGTTGTAATTGTAGCATAATTACTGTATTATGCATACAATACCTTACGAACAAGTTAAACGAGTAAAATGGAAAGGTGATTCCATTGGATATGATTGGGCCTTACATGCTCTGGATAGAGGCCAGCATGATCAATTCTTAGCAATAAATTTTAATTTTTCCGAAGAAGATATTAATCTTTTTAATTATTCAGATTACGATGAAGAAACAACCTGTTGTATTGTTTGGAATTACAAAAACAAATGGGTAGCCAAACTATTTCCTAAAAATTGGGAGATTGGATCCTATTACAATATCGATATACCAATATTAAAATGGGAGAGGAATCCAAACATATCCCTATCTGTTGAGTTTGAGAATGATCCCACATTGACATTTGTTCCTGACCTTTGGGATACATTTTACGAATTAGTATGGTATGTCAAGGATCAAGATGTTTGGGCATTCAAATGTTCAGCAGAGAATAAGGTATCTAAAGGTGTAAAGGATATGGGAGAGTTAACTCCTGCATTGCCCCAACATCTCGATGTAGTATTCATCAGTTATCACGAATCCAATGCGGAAGAAAATTGGCAACGAGTATTAGAGAAAGCACCGTGGGCCAAGCGGGTAGACGGAGTCGCGGGCATATTCAATGCACACCAAGCAGCAGCCAAATTATCTACCACAGACATGTTCTATGTAGTAGATGGCGACGCATGGTTAGTAGATGATTTTAATTTTGATTACCAGCCGGGCATATTTGATAGAGACTGTACACATATATGGAGAGCACAAAATCCTATCAATGGATTAGTTTATGGGTATGGTGGAGTCAAGTTATTTTCTAAACAGGTAATAGAGGATGCGACCAGTTGGACAACTTTAGATATGTCGACCACAATTGGAAGTAATCTCAAAGTAGTCAATACGATTAGTAATATCACAGCATTCAACACAGATGAGTATTCTACATGGAGAAGTGCATTCAGAGAGTGTGCGAAGTTATGTTACAATATACATCAAGATCCGGATAATAAAGAAAATCAAGATCGATTAGAAGGATGGATGAAATCAAGCGATCAACCATTTGCACAATATGCTATAGATGCAGCACATATTGCCGAAAAATGGGTAAGGCAACATATCAATGATCCAGATACAATTAATCTTATTAACAATAGAGATTGGTTAAAAGAGAAATTTAATAATTGTTAAGGAAAATATACCAATGGCCGACTTAACAAAAATAGATGAACAAAAAATACTTTTTTTAAATAAAAAAGAAATCGCAGTTTACGATGCAGATAAATTACATTCCTTACATCTTAATAATTGGAAAGATTGGTGGTGTTCAGTTGGGCTTAGATCTTTATACATACAGCATGATGGATTAGTTTATCGAGGAACCTGTCGAGAAGGCGGTATTATCGGTAGTATATATGCTTCTTATTTTTCAGACAACGGAGGACCGAGAGATTGGATTCAATGTAAAAAGAATTCTTGTCTATGTGCATCTGATATGCAAACTCCTAAAGTGAAGAATTTAGAACAAACAGATATTGTCACGTTAAATTCTATGAAGGAGATAGACTATTCAAATCATAATCTGGTAGAAAATATAACCGATCATGATACTATATTTTGTGGAGTGGTGAAACATTATAAATTAGTGATATGGGAACTTGGTAGACGATGTAATTACGAATGTTGGTATTGTGCTCCATCGAGCCATAATAACTACGAGTCTCATAAATCATTGGGCTCTTTAATGCATGGATTATACAGTTTAACAAGATACTGGAGTAATGGACAAAAAATGAAGTTTGTGTTTACAGGTGGCGAACCTACTTTTAATCCTAATTACCTGGAGTTTGTAAAACATTTACGTAATGATTTATTCCATATTGTTCATACAACAACCAACGGAACACATAACGAAACCTATTATCACGAACTCGCACAGGTAAGTGACATTGGATTTTCAGCACATCTGACTTATTTAGAAAATTCCACGATGTACAACAAATTTATAAAAAATCTGGCAAGTGCTTATGCCGGTAACTCTGATAAAATCAACTGGTTAAGTGTCAAAATTATGATGCAACCAGGTAAACTGGATTTTGCTAAACGTCTATATAATGATTGCAGAAACATAACTAAAAACGTCACAGCAGATCTTCTCCATGATATTAAAACAAACAAAATAATGATCTATACCCAAGAAGAAATTGACTGGATGTTAGAAGTCAATAACAATACACAATTAGATTAAAATAATATGACGAAATTAAAAAATACAGATACCATATGTGCGTTGCCATGGACACATCTGGCTTTTGAGCCCAATGGTAAAGTAATCCCATGCTGCTTAACTTCGACTCACAATCATTATGTTGGCGACCTAAAAACAGAGACCGTGATTGAAATTTGGAACAGTGATAAAATGAAACAGTTACGTAAGGACATGATTAACGGTATCGAGCCAAAGATATGTAATAAATGTTTTAATAGAGAAAAAATCACAGGAGAAAGCGGCCGTACCTATCATAACAGAGATTTTATAGATGTTATTAAAAAAATACCCGAGATAACGCTCGAGGATGGAACCTGTACAGAAATGAAATTAAAGTATTGGGACTTTCGATTTAGTAATCTTTGTAATTTTAAATGTAGAAGTTGTGGACCTGATTATAGTTCTACATGGGTACCTGACGCTAAAAAATTAGGATATACTGATCAAGAGAAAGTATGGAATATTGAATCAGTAGGTGATCAAACTAATTTCGACTTTCTAAAAGAGCAGATTAATTCCGTGAAACGAATTTATTTTGCAGGTGGAGAACCGTTATTGATGCCCGAGCATTGGCAAATTCTCAATATGCTAGTAGAAAATAAACGATTTGATGTTAAACTTAGTTACAATACAAACTGTAGTGTGTTAACATATGGAAAGAAAAATATTATTGATTATTGGAAACAGTGGAATTTTGGAAAACTTGAAGTTTGGCCTAGTATTGATGAAATAGGACCTAGAGCAGAATTGATTCGTAGCGGAACAGTATGGAGTAAAGTCGAGGAAAACCTAAAAGAACTATCAAAACATAACAATATTATTTTAAGACCCGGTATGACTATCGGAGCCTGGAATGTTAATAGATTACCAGAAATTATTGAACATCTGGTCAGTGTTGGAGTCATTAGGCATAATAAATATTACCTGTTAAATTATAATAACTTTTTTATTAATTTATTAGAACAACCTGCAATGTATCATGTAAGTATATTACCCGATGATTATAGAAAAGAAACTATTGAAAAATTAACAAGGTTCATTACTGCATACAATGAAAAATATAACACTAATCTTGATAATATATTCAAACACATTTTACACGAACTAACCAAGCCCTGGGATATCAATTCTGCTAAACGTTTCTTAAATACAACCAAACAATTAGATGAGTTGCGTAATGAAGATACATTTGCTGTTATTCCAGAAATGAAATGTATAAGAAAAGCAATTAGTGAATTATAATATTGTGAATCAACTTAACAATAATTTAAAAGATGCATTTAGTAGCGGACAAATTGGTAGCAAAATTTGGTTATGCGAACAATTAGAAAACCTGTTTGATAAAATTGATTCCATATGGATATACGGTGGTTGGTACGCCACTACTGCATTCTTATTAAAATCTCGTGGCAATATTAATATATCAACCATACGGAGTTATGATGTAGATCTCGAATGTGAATCAGTCGCTGATATGATTAATGAAAATTGGGTTTATCAGGAGTGGCAGTTTAAGGCCCACACCGCTGACTGCTCTACTTTAAATCCTATTCTAGGTAAACCGGATTTAATAATTAATACTAGTACAGAGCATTTTGATTCAATGGATTGGTGGCATAATATTCCTAAAGGTACATATGTTGCAATTCAAGGTAATAATATGAAGCACGATGATCATGTTGTATATTCCGAATCATTAGATGATTTCTGCCACATGTATCAAACAAATAAAACTTTGTACAAGGGAGAACTTGAATTTGTATATCCTGACTGGAAATTTACAAGATTTATGTTAATTGGAATAAAATAAACTAAAGATATTTCATTAGTCTATGTTTCATTGTAGGATCTATTTTAGAAAGCCATTGTTCAATACTGTTAATCTCTTTATCTTTGTTTTTATAAGTGCGATGTTCTGCATATTTAAAATCAAAGGCTTTAATTTTACCATTCATACCTGTCATATTACTTAGAGCATTATTTATTTTGTAGATTCCGTTTATTTGAAATAATTTAAAAATTTCCTCTACTTGTTCAATTATGTTAGGAAACAATTGATGTAGAGTTTCATTTTTGTAATAAGTTAATAAGTCAGTCCCTACATATTCTTGTAATATATAAAAGCCTTCATTGTTATCTAATTTCCCATATTCATAAGTTTCTAATATGAGATCAGATTTTAATTTAGTTGTCCAATATATTTCATTATTAAATAATTTAGTAACTATTCTCATTGAATCATATTCATTAGACTTGCCACTAACAGTTATACCATTAGGTTTGTAATATTTTTTACAAATTTTAGATTTTTTATCTATCCATACTTCGGCTAAACTACCTTCGGAATTAGTAGACTGATGTAATTCAAACATGAATGTTTCCTTTTATATATTTATATTAGTGGTTAATGAACATAAATAGTTCATTAGGAATGTAAAATATTATGTCCGTATGGAGCTTTTGCCCAACACAAATTCAAAAAGAATTATCAAAAATAAAAATTAGAAACAAAGGCGACATTTCTGATTTAATAGAATACAGGATTCTGTGGAAAAATTGGATAAAAGATTTCAAAGGGTGTGAAACTAAAAAAGAGTGGGCAGTTTGTAATGGAATACATGATGCAATTATAAATCAGATATCTTACAAATCTAAGTATATTGACACATTTTATATATTTGACACTGATTACAAATTTTACCCTACAATGTTACAATCATATAATTATAAAATTATATCGCCAAGCGACATAGACAGCATAAAAAGTAACAGTTACGTGATAGTGAGTCAACCAAATCACGAAGGCAATATCACTCCTTGGTTTGAAAGTCTAAAATCACATTGTAGAAAAAACAATACCAAAATTTTCTTAGACTGTGCGTTTTATGGAACAACATTCGATACATTAGATACATCAGACTCAGTGTTTGATGCAGTGGCATTTAGTTTAAGTAAGAACTTTCTCCTAGCAGGTTGGAGGTCGGGAATAGTATTTGGAGACGACCTTGCAAAAACTCTTACTGTGCCCATCAGTACTCATTATAATTACAATTATTTCAATCTCCCGGCAGTTAGATGTGCAACAACAATACTATCTAAATTTAAACCAACCTATATTACTCAATATGCAAAAAAACATCAACTTGAGTATTGTTTAAAAAATAATCTTACTCCTGCCGACATATGGATGTGGGCTTTTGATAAAAACAATGATAAAATTTGTATAACTGATTTTTTAAAAGATAGTATTCAAAATGATTTAGATTTAAATTATATATAATGAAAAATTTTATTGAGTTAGATTTACCTAGATATAATTACGAGCCTTTAGTAGAACTTAGTAAATTATTAAGTTTAAACAAACTAAATTGGGGTACTCGTAATCAAATTTGTTTAAATTCATTACCTGAGCACGGTGACAACTTCTTGTTAGGAGCAGGTAGTTTAACACTTGATTGGGAAAATAGTAATACTCAGTCAGTTAGTAACACCATTACTAAAATTAAAGTTTCCAAAAAAATAAATCAATTAACTGAATCAGAATTTACAGTACTATGCGATCAATTTAAAGGAACTGTTTTTGAAACTATATATAATATGCTGAATCAACAATACATATTAGGTAGAGTTAGAATAATGAAATCAGATCCGAATACTTGTTTAAGTTGGCATAATGATAATAGTGGCAGATTACATTATCCATTATCAACGCATAGTGGCTGTTTTATGGTAATTGAGGATGAAGTGATGCATTTAGAATATAATAAATGGTACATGACCGATACCACAAAAAAACATACAGCATTCAATGGCAGTAAGAATTCAAGGATTCATTTAGTTGCAGTGATTTTAGGAAAATTATAATTTAAATGCTTCTTTAAGAGAAACATCTTACGACAAATTGATTAATTTTTCTTTATAAAACATTAGAAATTTAGATTTCCGTTCGACAAAATCAATTAATACTGATTTATTAATTTTAGCAGACTCAATCTGTTGTTGAGTGTATCCTAAACCTAACAGACCTATATAGTCCCAACAACTAAAATCCCAACTACTACCTCTGTGATCACTTTGAAACCAATCTCTCGATATTTTGGTTACTTCTGATGATGTCCATAAGTTGTTATACCATGTACCGTCGTTGTTAATTGTATAACCATATTGATCAATATTTTTTTCAAATTCGCTATGATAGGCCCACTGATCAGATGTTTTATGTATCTGTAGAGGCCACATAAGGGCGTTAATTCTTTTTTCTCTGCGAAGATATTCTAGGGTGTTTTCTATACTATCTTTATCTTCAAATGGCAATCCTGCAATAAAACTAGCAGTGATATAAACATCATCTTTCCAGATCTTATTTAAAAGATCTTCTAAGTATGCTTTGGCATTTTTACCATGCCATCCTTTGCCAATTGCATTGCTTGCCTCAATATGAAATGTTTCTATTCCAAAAAAAGCAGCTCGCATTCCTGCATTTTTTAATTTTTCTGCTTGTCCTTCAAATCGTGCTAATAAATCCATGCGTATATATGCAGTAAAGTTAATGGCAAACGGTAAGGTCTTGACCATTTCGCAGAATGCATCTATTTTAAATTCACTATCATTAAATGTGTCATCTAACATGTAATAACTGTTTACACCAAATTCTTCAAAGTTTTTAATCATTTCCTGGCGTATCATTTCGACACTTCTTAAATAATCAAATTTCTTTTTTCCTAACAGCGGGTATGCACAAAACTTACATTTAAAGATACAACCTCTTGATGTTTCTAATGGCAAAGATTCTCCAGGAACAATACAATCTCGATAGCTCCATGTAAAGTTTGATTGTTCAATATTAAAAGTTTTATTAAGTGGAGCCTTATAAAATTTTCTTTTAGTTGAAATATCATACTGTCCAAAGGGTTCCGGGGTGCCTTTTATCCAATGATCTAATAAATCAGGAAGAAGATCTTCGCAATCTCCTATACATACATATTCTGCACTAGGAATATCTCCAGTAACTCTATGAGCATTAGGGCCACCGAGTAATATTTTTAAGTATGGAAATTTTTCTTTTATCCTTGCAACTACCTTACAGATTTTTTCTTGTAAATTTTTAGCCATTAAGAATGTAGTAGATACACCTAAGCAAATTGTATTATCATTTACAAATTTTGTAACAAACGATACAATCTCATCTTCAGAAAAATAATAACAAAAATCAATTACTTGTGCAGTGTATCCTCTCTTTTCTAGATGATGCCTTAGCAGATACGGTCCGTAAGGTCGCATAGGAATTTCTTTAATGATAATACTGTTAAGAAAAATAACGTTCATAAGTAGCAGTAGTTGTTAGTAGTATAAGAATCATCTATGAAAGATTGATCTTTATATTTTGATATACTTTTTTTATATCGTTCATATTATATTACTAATTCTGGTATGTTTTTATTATATCGGAGTGCCAACATGATTCTTTTTTTATCTAAATTGTTTTGCACATTATGTGGTATGTTAGTTCTAACAACATAAGGAGAATCAATTATCTGATTATATAAAATTTTTTGGTCTTCAATTTTTAATTTAAAGTAACGGATGCCGCTATCTAATATTATTTCTTCTTCAAAATAATTACCAGAGTACCAACTCATTACGCCTCTTTCGCAGTTTACTAGCGGAATATTTAATGAGGTATGCATACTGTGTTTAGTTTGGGCATCTATATGAATTGGTTGATTTTCATACGGTTGTAAAAAGAACAGTAGTCCGCTTATTAATTTAATTGAAGGATCTTGAAACCAGACCGACGTGTTTTCTTTTAAAAGTGTATTTAATTCTTCTATATCATTATTACTTAAATTTATAGGGAAGCTATCTTCCTTATGTTCAATGATACGGCTATACTGATTAAAAATATAATCAATAACACTAGAGTGTGTCTTAATAGTAACAGATTTGCAATAATATGTAGATGGTACCATTAGGTTAGAGTAATTTTATCTTGCATGGTCTGAAAAAATATTAGATAACTGAGAGAAAGATGTATATTCTGTATTATTATAAATCAAACTCAAACTAACTGCCCACCTATCATTCTGCACATTATTAACACCATGAGGAGTTCCTACATTCATAATATTAAAACCTTGTAAGTCTGTTTCTTCTGCTTTATAGATTTTATCCATAGGCCACCGTTTAGCATGGTGGTATATGCCGCTCATTTCTGGAACGTATCTTTCATCATTTGGGAGCCACCAAGACACTGTTCCTGGACCGCCATGGATATAATTAAGCCTTGCCCAATTTGGATTATAGTCTTGTCCATCGCTGTGAACAAGTAAGACGCCACCTGGAGGTCTCCATATTACTAAAATATAATTTACTATTAATTCTTTCGTAGCAAGGAAATTTATAAACTCTTCCCCCAAGTTACTTACTGGACTTGAATAATATTGTTTTTCTTTTCTATAATCAGCAAATGGAAATTTTATAAGATCTAAAGGTTGATAGAATTTTGGCATCGTATATTTATGGTTGCGTATTTAACAGGAATGATTATTAATATCTAATTTTAATAATTCTGGATATTTTTTGATAAAATTTTCAAGAGTTAAATTATCTTTAGTACTTAGCACTAATAATATTCTAATAGATTCTATGTTCTTAACAGAATGCGGTTTCTGAGCGTTAAAAATATACCAGCTATTAACAGGTAGGATATTTTCACTATCAATTTCTAAATCGTCTTCGTGATAATATCTTGACCTACTAATATTGGCATCTTCGGGGCCCATAAATGTTGATGTAATTACTTTGTCTCCGCCAGTGGCAAACACATAGTTTATTGCAACTCTTCTTTCCTTATTAGTATGAGGTGGGAATATTGCCGGACCATTTCCTTCATTTTTCATAATAAAAAGTTCTTCGTACCAGACTATAGGCAATAACTCTTGAAACCATTTTTGCAATCCAATACTCTTAAAGTGGGTGTTAGTTAAATGTCTCGAAACAATATTTTCAGAATCGTAAAGACCTTTATACCCTATGTTAGATGCATAATGATTTTTAGAAAATAAGTCAAGGGCACGTAGAGTTTGTTTTGAATATTCTAGAACTTCATTAATAATATTGTCAGGTAACGGGGGCAAATTCAATTGATATAACATGTATCTGTTTCTCCGTAAATATTTATTAACGTGTCTTATCCATATAATAAATACCTACATAATAGGAATGATTGATGACCAATAAAAAAGTAATCCCAATTAAAATAAAAAGAGCGATTCCAAGAAAATACAAAACAGTAGAATGGAAGATTCATAATGTATGTAATTTCGATTGCTCATTTTGTGGAGATGAAAACAAAATAGGTACCGAAAGATGGCATTCAATTGACAAGTATAAACAAGTATCTAAAAAATTAATGGTGCAGGCAGAAAAAGAAAATAAGTTCATTTGGTTTCAAATTACTGGCGGAGAGCCAACACTATATCCAAGGCTTCCTGAATTACTTGCATTTATTAGAGAGAACGGTCATAAGGTTGCTATAATTAGCAACGGTAGTAGAACACTGAGATGGTGGAAAGAATTAGCAGAAATGAATGTGTTAGACATTTTATTCCTAACGCATCATACAGAACAAGATAAAGACGAACAGCATACAATAGATGTAGCCAATATGTTTCATGATACTGCCACAGATGTTCGCATTCAAGTCACTGCTCCCATAACATTACTTGAAGAAGGCAACAGACGACATCAACTGTTCTTAGAAAATACAGGGGCTATCTCTAGTTTAAAGGCAATATTCTACTATACCAACGGTTCGTTTAGTCCTAGAGAGATTGCACAATACACACCTGAACAAACCAAGTTGTTATTAGAAAACATTTCTAGACCTGGTAAACTTCGATCAACAAAAAAGATGGCATTTATACCAATGTCTTCACAATATGGAACCAAGATGAATGTTGAATACGACGACGGCAGTGCTAATACTGAAAGTGTTTATGAGATTGTAGAACACAAGAGGAATAACTATAAGGGCTGGAAATGTTCAATCGGGCGCGATCTTATTACAATACAGCACGAATTAATCTATCGAGGAGTATGTAGAGTTGGGGGTATTATTGGAAACATTAACGACGATGATTTTGGATTTGTTAATGATGATGTGACATGTACATCTCAATGGTGTACATGTCTTATGGATTTACAAGAGCCTAAATTTAAATTCCAGCCCTTATAGTTATTCCTCAACGGTTACTGTACGAGATGTAGTAATACCTACACTTGCATGGTATGCATCTCTTTCCTCAAAGAAATTAAGAAATTCGGTGTTATATTTTTCAATAAAAATATTAAAGGCCGCTTCATTTGCATAGAATGCTTGAGTTACCTGTCTAGTAGAAGTTTCATCTAACATATCTACGTATAATAGTTCAGATGCATTTGAAGTGAATTCTGCAAATCTATCTATTAATTCAGGCTGAGTTCCAATGTAGTACGGAATACTGTCATTTGGTCTTTCAAAAATCGTTGTTACTTTGTACATAGTTAAATCCTTTTAAATTTTTCATTAGGTAGTCTAATATTATTTACTAACCCTAACTTTTCTAACAGATTGATAACAACAAACGATATATCAATTTCAGATGCCGTTATTCCAAATTTTGCGCTTCCCGGGTGACGATGATGATTGTTATGCCATCCTTCTCCAAATGCAAGTAACGCCATAACTACATTATTTTGGCTATGATCCTTTAAATCATAATTTCTATAACCTACCAACGATGATTTATGTCCGTACCAGTTTAAAGCATTACTAATGAAAACGCTAGCAACCATAGGCAGTACTACAATAAAATACAAAGCAGTAAATCCGAATACAAGATATACCAATGCGGCATAGACAGATAAGATACCAAAATAGTTCCTATGCCAAATTCTATAATATTTGTCTGCTACAATATCTCTAATATGTCCATTTACCCTTGGATAAATTCCAAATATTGTTTTGTAAACTGCTGATGGTGGATGAGGATCTCCATCTTTGTCTGCATGCCTGTGATGTTGACGATGCGTCATAACCCACATTATAGGACTTCCTGTGCCTGCCATACAGGCAAAAGTAGAAAATGTTCGCTCTAACCACTTAGGCATTACCAGTGCTTTATGTGTCAATGCCCTATGATAAGTTATACTAATACCACAACATATCATTAAGAAATACATGAACAATGATACAGATAACCACCCAACACTAAACGGTACAACAAATGCGCCGGCAATTAATACTGCAAACAAGTATAGATTAAAGACAAGTAACGTAGTAGGGTTGTTACCCTTAATTACTCTCTTGAGCAGTTTTGGAAGTTGCATAATGTTTGTCTAGTCCTGTTTTAATTAAAAAATTGTCACTGAATAATCCGTCAATTCTTATGGTAAAACAACTGTATTTGGCTGGTTCGGAACCGTGCCATGTTGCGTTATCAAATGTATTTATCTCGCCAGTTAAGTAGTGTTTTCCCCAGTCCTTGTTAAGAACAAAGAAAGATTTCTTCTGGTATAGGTTAATCCAAATAAATTGATCTTTTAATGAAGTTAAGTTTGCATAATCACAATGCGTAGGAGTATAAGATCCTAGTTCGTTTATAAAAAATAGTATACGACCTACGCTCTTAAAAGCGCCGCAATTTGCAATCCATTCTTTTAATTTAGGAAAATGTTCGTAAGCAGGCTGATCTTTGTTTAATCTAGCATGGTGCTTTGCGCCAAATGCCTTACTGTAATTAGGGTAAGTTCTTAATAATAACTTTGTTCCTAGTGTTTTAACAGGAGACCTGAGTAATACATAATCGTATATTTGTCCTTCAGTAAATCCTGCTTCTACTAAATTAGCGTATTCCTCAGTTTGAGAGAACACATCTTTAATATATAACTTAGGTTCTATATGTTCTTTATTAAAAATAGCCTGTTGGTTTCCAATTTCAATTGGCTCAAAATATTGTTTTGACTGTACTAAACCTTTAACAATATCAGGAAAAATATTGTGTAATCTACCAATATCAAAATACTCATCTAAGCAGATAGAGTATTGATCATTTATTTTATAATTTTGATTATTCATTCTTTGGCATACTTTCTAAGTAGTAATCTTTTAGTTCGGTATACTTACAGTTATACCGTTCTTCTATCTTACTTAGATGCACATAATATTCATCAACTACTTGCTGACTAGTTGCATTAGAATTTCCTCCAGCGGCCGCTTCTATTTTTAATACGGTATCTTTTTTAACAACATCGCATATGATATGTATACGATTAGTTGTTCCATAGTTAAAGGCAGCATGGGGAGTGATATTATCAAAGTCAGTAATTATACCTTCATGCATTTTAGAAAATTTCATATCGTAATCTTGCTCGGGTGGAAAATGTATATGAAATGACTCATCGTTAATTAACAAGGGTAAATGAATTCTCTTACCATAAATGTGATAATATCTAGGATCAGTATGTGGATAAACATTTTGTCCAGGTTTTAAACACACTATCTGACAACGAAATAATGCGTGTTCGGGAAACAATGTATTCATTAAGTAATCAGTATACGGTTTAATCTTATCAGTAGTTTCTTGAGTAGGTGGCAGTTTACTAAAGAAAAAAGATTTTGCGTTAAAGTATTTTGTAATAGCTTCGTATCTAAATGACTGGTCGTAAAATGCTTCTTCCTTAGTTAATAGGTCAGAACTGTTCCAGTTAGTATTGTTGATGAATGTTTCTTTAAGATATTGAAATAATTCATCTGGACATTGTTGTAATTCTACAATGGGCTGCGTTAGTTTCATTTTACACTACTTCCATAAAATTTTGTTTGGTCAATAGTGCATGGTTATACATATTTAAATTCATGACATCTAAAATAACATGTACTCTGTTAGTTAAACCGTTATTAACTGCAGAATGAAGTATTCTATTGTTCATTTCATATATTGACCCAACTGCTAAATGATACTGTCTATCTTCAAAAGTTAAAAAACATTGATCATTTGTAATAATTGGAATATGTATTCTTCTCGACTCTCGATGAAACCAATATATATCAATGTGCGGAGTCAACGATCGATTTGGAATTAGATTAACAACTTCACCCCTAATAATTTTTTCATCTGGCATTGTATCCTTGATAAATTCAATAATTGGAGATGCTGCAGACCAAATCTTTTTCCTACTGGCTGTATCGGTTAATTGATCCGATTTAGATATTAAAAATGGTAAGAGGCAAAGCCGTCCCTCTACCAGAGTTACTTCTTTCCTGTCAAAGTCCGGAAGATTCCAGTTGATAAATTTAACTTTGTTCGTAAGATTTTTCAAAACACTAGATGGAATATTAGTTATCTCTTTTAAATTGGCATCAAAAAACATAGTATAAATATTTATGAATAACAAAAATTTGAAAAATAAAATGTACTTTGTGTTTGACAACCCCTATCTATCACTAGATGAATTTTTAGACATTCCCTCTTTGGATGCAATAATCGACGACATTATTCTAGGGATTGCTAAATCTAGAACAACTGCTGGACCGACAAATTCAGGTCCAGGATATGTTGATAAAACAAAAAAATCTGTTCCAGAGATTTATAGGGAAATATCTACAGACCCGTCTCATCCGTACTATAATCTATTAACTTCTCTAAAAGATTGGGAACCTCAAACTTTCATACAATACAAATGGCCTAGCCATGTTCTAGGGCATTGTATTCTATTAAGGGTAGGATCTAGTTACGACACTAAAAATAGTGCAAAAGATAGTATAGATTTTCCAGCAATAAAAAATTTCAAACCATTAATAGATTGGGTCGATTCTCAAAATGTTTTTGAAGAAGTAGGCAGAATAATTATTTTTTTAAATGATCCTTTTTCTAAAACAATAGAGCATAGAGATTACCCGGACGGTATCAGCAGAAAAGATAATTTTATATGGATTAATCCTTTGATGAGGAAAAGATTTTATGTTAAAGATAACGATACTAAACATTATGTAGAATCAAAAGTTGCATTCTTTGACTCGGCAAATGTACACGGAAGTGACCCATCTGATACTTCTTGTTTTAGTATTCGATTCGACGGAAAATTTTCAGAAGATTTTTTAAACCGAACAGGATTAAATTCATGGACAACGTAAGAGATTTAACCATCGATGATTTAGATTCGATCATGCATATCATCGAACCTAAAAATAAAATTACCGGAATTAATATAAAGAACTACGATTTAGATTATTTTAGAAATGGTGTTGCAAAATTTCTTGAGCCATACCCAAATAAAGATCTTGGTAGGGTTATAGGGTATTTTGAAAATAACGAACTTAGATCATTTTTGATGCAACAATTTACCGGCCGCGGACCTATGTGGTACATGATAATGTTAGGAACCAATAGTAGCTGTCGATGGAACTATAAATTAAATGGGCTAGAACATTGTTGGAAATATGCCATGAACAGAGCAGAAGAAGCAGGGATTTATAAAATAGTTTGGTCCATGCCACTGGCCTGGGCAAGAACACAACGCAGAACTTATAAGACTACAGATGTTTGGTATAGGTATGAAATATTTTATGACTGTATTATACCGGCAGGAACAATGCCAGAATGGCCTGAGCACAAAAATGTGTTTGGAACCTTTATTAAAGAACACGATGTTCTCATCAAATCAGCAATATTAAAAAATGAACATAGACCAATTAATATTAGAGAACAAATGTAACAAGCTAGGAAATCCTATTTCAGTTGTAAAGATTGCAGATATTCCATTAGATGTTTTTAATAAAGTTAAATCTGTTATCTTTAACAAGTATGACCTAGAGGATGATATCTATTCTACCAAAGAATTTGTATTTTATGAAACAAGGAGAATAGTTGTAAAAACTCCTCACATGATGACATCTAAACAGTTGTATTCTTCACTGGACTTTGATCAGGAACTGTTAGAAATTTGCAGACCCTTAATAGAAGAAGTACAAAAATATCTGCCCAATTCAGATCCAACGCTTTTACAAATAGCAACAATATTACCTGGACAAAAATTAAAGTGGCACGTCGATACCTATCTGTATCAACAATTTAGTAATAAAATTCACATTCCTTTACAGACAAACGACCAAGCAACCTATGAAATATTTTTAGAAGATACAACGTATCAAAAAAATCATATGACTGAAGGTGGCATTTGGAATATCAATAACTTGATTCTGCACAGGAGCGTTAACCTAGGAGCAGCATCTCGTACCCATATTATTATAGATTTTATTGATCAAGATATTCTAAATATTTTAAACAAATCTAAAATTAATTACTTTCATCATAACCTTCCGCATATGATGGACTATTCTAAGAAGGTAACAGAGACGTTATCAACTCTACTAAATAAAAATTATGAGCAAAATAGATCTAAGTAACTGGAATCACTTGTGTTGGCCCGATACAAATATAACTTTTAATCTAGAAGAGTTAAAAGATTTATATTTTTCTTCCTTTTCAAAATACAAAAAATTTAGTCAAGAATTTAAATCTGAATCAAGATACGGAGGCATTGGATTTCAGGGGTTAGATGATGCCGACTATACAACAGGCCCTAAGCAAGGAATAATGTTTTTAGATACAACGGATAACTCTGTTAAACCGATCGGAGTTGAAAACTTAGGAAGGCATTTAGAAAAACTATTACCTATATCTGTTAGGCATAAAGAACTATGCACTGGAGAATTAGGCAGGATACTTGACTATTTAGAAGACCTAGGGTATCATACCTATAGAGGAAGGATAATGGAATGTGGTCCAACTCATAGAGGAGGATGGCATATTGATAGCTATCCTGGTAGATGGGGGAACAATTTAAGATACCATATCCCTCTTGTAACTAACGAAGAATGTTATATAGTTTGGAACGAGGGACCTAAAAAATGGTATGAGTTGTCTCCTAAAAATGATAACGATCTCTATTTTCATTTGCCAGCAGACGGCAGAGGATATTGGTTCAATACTGATATTAGTCACAAAAATATCAATGACGGGGATACATGGCGATATCATATAGTAATAGACCTTTTTAAAAAGTAAAAGTTCCTTTAATGGTATTCATATTGCCCCACGGAATTGGTTCGCATTGATTTTCCCAAAGATCTAATATTAAAACAGATCTAATTTTATCTCCGTTATTCTTAACCCAGTGCAAATCCATTCCGTCGTGAAAGCCGAAACATAAATCTTCAACATATTCGATACATTCGTTTTCTAAAAAGAATGTACATTTTTCTCCGGGCTCCCAACAAAACTGTAATCGTGCATGATCGGGTATTTTACCCCATGCCTTCCCGTTAACTCCGTAATGCGGTCTTATTTGACCTTTACTGGGTAATGTATTCCAAAATAATTGCCTAATGTAGGGAAACTGATCAATGATAGAACTAGCCACTGGGCACAATTTTCTATTTGTATCAAATTGCTTCTGTAGGTCTTGGGTGTAAACTTTCTTTTCTTCCGGCGACCAAAGGTCAACATCCATAGTAACACCAAGAAACCCAACATACCCTTTATATAATTTTTCATCAAAACTTGTTGTTGCGTTAAATTTTTCTTGAATTAATTTAAGATCAACGGCCCTATTAAATTCATCTATAATTGCTTCTTTGTTTTCTTGAATAACTTGTACAAGTTTCCAACTGGATGGGTCATAAAATGGCATGGTGTAAATCTCTTTAATAAATATGTGTATGTCAATATTTAACATTCGATACGCTAGATTAAATTTTTCTTATAATAAAAAAAAAGTTGCTGAGGAAATATTACAGCACAAGTTTACCGAAATACCTGCAATTAAAAAATTCCTTAGTTTAAGACCATTTGATATTGTAGAAAAATCATTATATGATAAAGTAACAGTGCTAACTGAACACGGTATTATCCCGGGTTCTCTTCCTTCTTGGAAAGGGTATAGCTTCACTCATGTACCAGGAGATATAATGTCCGGCTATGGTGGCAACTTATTAAGAATTAATTACGAGAACTGGGCATGGAAAGACAATGCTAACTGCCCTTATATTAAAGAAATTGTATCAGATCTAGGATTTACTAGCGTACAAAATGTTAGATCTATGTTGTTAGATCCCCCAGGATTTGGACCAGTACACAATGATGTACCGCCAGATTCAACTTACTACGATAATCATGTTAGTGTCACTTTAAACATTGCAGACGGCGGACAATCGTTGGTTGCTATGATAGACAGTAATCTTGTAGAATTTAATGACGACTGTTTTTTGTTTAGAGATGACTGCTGGCATGGGGTTGGATTGGTAACTTCCCAAAGAATGCAATTAAGGATTAACGGAATTGTAGATGAGACTAAACTAAATGAAATACTTTCAAAAGATTGACTTTCCAAACTTTGAACAATCCAATAACGAGATACAAATATATTTTAATTATCTGTATCCCAATAAAACCAATATTAAGAACTTCTTTAGTTTTCCATCTAAAGATAAATTCATCGAGATGTGCCCCACTGTTCTTAACGGATTTGAAAAACTAGGGTTGCACTTTAAGGGTATCTTTATGATTGGAGTTGTACACGACACCAACAGAAACATTCATATAGATAATTCGCCGCACCCGTGTAGATTACAGTGGCCTCTTATTAATCCACAAAGTGTAGAAACTGTTTGGTATGAGGCTGACCCTAAAGACAAAATAACTGAAATACTACCTAATGGAGTTCCGTATGTTTCCTATCGATTGCAAGATTGTAAAGAGATAGCAAGGACATGTATTGTTGGCCCAACAGTTATTAGGGTGGAAGAACCTCATGCAGTAGAGAGAACCAGCAGTGATCCTAAAGATTTTCCACGAACTGCTTTTACTTTTGCATTTGTAGAAACATTAGAAAAATTTTTATAAACCTATTTCTTTTATTTCATTTGTATATTTAAAATAATCTTTTGTTTCTTCCTCAAAATTAGAATTATGTGGAGGGAACATCGAAACTGAATATCTAATAGATTTAAAATTTGCAACGCAATGCTCGGCTGCTGTATTAAACATATAATAAGTATTTGGTAGATAACTCAATTCAACAAAACGTTTTTGTCGAGGAAGATCATACGTATCTGCTCGAAATAGAGTAGTGCATCTTTCAGCATCTAGTAATAAATTAACTGCACAGCCTCTTACACGGGAATCTCTATGCCAGTCGTAAAAAGTAAAAGGCTCCATTTTGAGTATCTTTATAGTCCATCCAGTATCATAAAAATACAACATTACAGGATCTTGTTTGATAATTTCAAGAGGAACAATTTTCTGCATAAAAGTGACTACAGAATAGATCTTAATTTGATTAGCGTAATCTATCAATTGATCACATATTTCACATTTTGTATTTAATTGATAATAATAGTTGTCTTGATTCATTTAAACAATTTTTTGTCTATTAATAAATTTTGTATTTCGTTAAACGATTTTTCAAAACATAGTTGAAAGTTCATTCTAAGACTACTGTTGTTAGTTATATTATGTAATCTTTGAGTGTTGATCAACGCAGGCATCCTATCTGAAAAATCAGCAGCGGCTATCGGAACAGTTGAATCAAAACTTTCCCAAAAGTGAGTAGGAACATAATTTACCTTAGGGATTAATGGGCTAATAATAACACAATTCCTGCCATTGGGATTGTCAATATGGATTGGGCCAAGAGTATTCGGATATTGTCTCATAACTAACGGATAACATTCTACTGTACAAGACTTCATTAATTTTTGCACACTTTCTAGTTCTCTTAAAAAGCCTCGAACAAATATATAATTACCATCTTCTTTTCCACTGATCTGTCCTTTGTAGGCAAAAAATTCAGACGGGTTTTCCATTGCTTTTTCAACGATAAGATTTTCTGTTTTGTCGTCTAACAATCTAAAAGGTAATTTGTAGAAAAATGGATCCATATATTTTTACCCTCATGAATATTTATGATAATTAAATATATACACAAAAAAATATGTTACCTTATACATTAGATAATCATTTTACATTTGGATACAATTCTGGAGTATTCAATTTACAAGATGCCAGCCCAACTAAAGTTTTTTCTTGCAGTTATTCAAAAGCAAATTACGTACCCACTTCATTTAAAGACGAATGTATCAAGACTGCTCAAGATTTATCAAACTCTGCTAGTAATCTAGGTCGGACTCCTGTTATATTGTTAAGCGGTGGGCTAGATAGTCATGTTGTTGTTAAGGCATTTGCAGAAATAGGAACTACTTTTCATACAGCTACAACTAGATTTGCAAAACAGTTTAATGAACACGAACTTATCTATGTAGAGCAATTGAAACATCAACTTAATTTTAGTCACGAATATTTAGATATTGATACAGAAACATGGTTGATGAGCAACGAAGCAATGTATATGGCCGAGCAATCATTATGTGTGTATCCTCAAATGCTTCCCACTATGAAATTGATAAAATATATTTGGGACCAAGGCGGCATGCCAATATTAGGCAACGGGGATTTTTACGTAGTTCGGGATATTAATCCCAAATGGAGATTACTTGATTATAATGCTCCTAAATATACATGGCAATATATTGAATACGAATATATACTTGCGTGGTTTAGATTTGCTATTCAGAATAACATACTAGGCGGATTGGGATTTTTCCAGCACAACGCAGAAATAACTTTAGCAATGGCGTTGGAAGAAAAAATTAAACTTGTTTGTACAGATAAGAATCCTTATAAAATGAGCAGTAGGTCCACAAAATATCTAGTTTATAATAAATATTGGCCTGATTTAAAAAGCAGACAAAAGTATCACGGCGGAGAAAAAATCTCAGGACTATGTGATATGATTCGAAAAAATATTTTATTACCCAAGTATCGAGATTATACACGTGAATGGTTAATGGACTACCACAAATTTGTTGACCTATTAATGCCATGATTACAATTTTAACCAACGCTCATTCAACTCAAATTGCAGAACTTATTGCCTCTAAAGAAACTCTCATGAGTCTAAGTTTAGAAGACATTATAGAAAATACTTTAGACTCTAGAAAAACATTATTAACTGACAGTATTATAAATTTTTTTACAAGAGTTGATAATCCTTATTCTATAGCATTTGGAAAATTTGAAAATGATAAATTACGAGCAATTATATGTGCAACATTTAGTCATGTGATACCTGCCTGGAATATCAGCTATGTAATTTCAAATTATAATTCTTCAGCTGGCGCACATGCATCTTTTGAATTGATCAAAGAAGTTATGAAACATGCAGAATTTCGAGGATATTATCAATACTATACAGTTGTAGAAAAAGATCGTGCAGAATCACATGACAGATTGTTTAAATTAAAAATGAAAACAAATTATCTAACAGCCGTAGACGAACATATTCCTGCAAAGCAACGGCCAATTAATGATTTATTTTGGGAATGGTTATATGAAAACAGCACAAAACCAATAGACACTGTAGTTGTAAATCATTGGTTACCAAAAGAATTTAGGAAATGACATCATTTGATGTAATATTTCTTTCTTTGTAAATTTTTTCCCTACTGGCTTTTGTTGCAACTAATGGTAAAAGAATTAAGGAAGTATCAAACTCGGTTGTCTTTCCACTAACAGTTGTTCCAAAATCGTATGAACTAGCTTTTTCGTGGTGGTTGTTATGCCACCCTTGGCCCCATGTAATCCAAGCCAATGCAGTAATATTTCGACTGTTGTCTTTGGTGTTAAAATTTCTATAGCCAAATTTAAATTTACTTGAATGACAAAATAGGTTAATGTTACTTTCTTGATACAGACTAATAACAGCCGGAACCATAAATCCCCAAAATAACAATTCCCAACTGACTACTCCAACAATTATATATGTTACTACTATGATGTGGATATAATATTTTGCAAACCAAATATGCATAGGATCCCTAAGCAAGTCAATAACAAATTTGGGATTAAAGTATTGATCCCAGTCGTGTAACCACATGTGCCAAGAATAAAACCAACCTTTAGTAGGAGTATGTGCATCCTTGTCAGTGTCAGCATATTTGTGATGAGAGCCTCTGTGAATTGCAGCCCATCCCAAAGGACTGCCTTGTAGACTAATAGAAGCTAGCCACAGCAGTATGGGTTTAATACCCCTGTGCTCTATAAATGCTTTGTGACTGACATATCTATGAAGAACTACGGCTACTCCAATACCTTCAATTAAAATCCACCCAAATATTAAACACAACAAGTTAAACAGAGAAAAATCAAAAAAATACCACCAAGATGCTACCCCAAGCCATACTGTTATGTGGACTGGATATAGCACGTAATATAGAAATGTGTTTATTTTATTTTTTGTTGGCATGCTGATATTCTACTACATATTGCAACGTGTTATATACTAATTTTGTGCCGATAGGAGAAAATTTCTTATATTCATTAGGCCAGGAAATAGATTTTCCCTGATTCATAAGTACAATAATATCATAAATTTTTTTATTGTATTCATTAAATGTTAGCCAAACTTTTTTAAAATTTTTGGTTTCTTCTAATATAGCAGGAAGAAAATGTTGAACCATGAGATATTGTGCTCTATACTTGGGAATGATGTATGTACGAACCAATCCTAGGGCAATTTCATCATTGAACTGATTCCACCCTGCACTACCTGCATACTCTCCATTTTTATCCTCTAACACATAATAGTTGCCATTTAGAAAACGTCTATTTTCTAGTAAATAAAAAAGATTGGCGGAGTTGTGTTTATTATTTGGATGATAATTCTCCAAAAGATGATCTTTTGAGACATTTCGTAATCCGTCTTCTAAGAGTTTGATTACATGAGAATTGGAGAGATCTTTGATGTTGTGAACAATCATATGCATATTTAAATCTATTTATAGGGTGCTTAAATGTGTAAATAACAATATGATTACATTAACTCCAAACGCAATATACAAGATCAAAGATATCATAGCAGAGGAAAACAACCCGGGCACCAGAGTTCGTGCATTTGTACAGGGAGGTGGCTGCTCTGGTATGAGTTATGGATTTACTTTGGACGACGAACAAAACGAAGATGACTTCATAATAGATGGAACAGATGGGTTGGTATTAATCGACGCTATGAGTATGCAATATCTATCTGGATCCACCGTTGATTACAAAGAAGATTTAACCGGTAGTAATTTTGTAGTGAATAATCCAAATGCTCAAACTACCTGTGGATGTGGTAGCAGTTTTTCGGTCTAAACGAGGTTGACACCATTGGTAAAACACTGTATAATTAACGCATTACAACCACTTCACATGATGAATATATGAGCGATTGCGATAGCATTATCCGGATTTTGGAAGATCATCCCAGCCGACTAAACAAAGAAGGTATCATTGAAGCCGAAGCCAAATCAAACAATACTGAATTGTTTGAAGGGTTGCGTATGTGCTATGATCCTCTTATCACATTTGGTGTAAAGAAAGTGCCCTCACATAGCGGTCCAGATGGACAAGGACTACCGTGGGTAGCCTTTAAAGAACTTGCCCATCTGCTGGCAACAAGACAACTTACAGGACACGACGCCCGTGATGCAATCGAACTTGCATTGACTACAAGTAAACAAAACCAATGGAACGATTGGTATCGTCGTATTCTAATCAAAGACATGCGAGCAGGCTTTACTGAAGGTACAGTAAATCGAGTTTGCAAGAAAACCTATCCACAATTCACTATTCCTGTATTTGAATGCATGTTGGCACATGATGGTGCTAAACATGAGAAGAAGATCACAGGTAAGAAACTGCTGGAACCCAAACTGGACGGTGTCCGTGTTATTACTGTAGTCAATGCTGAAAACAAAACAGCAGTAATGTACAGCCGCAATGGCACACTACTGGAAAACTTCAGCCACATCACACAGGCTATCGAAGCCAACATTGAGTTGTTTGATCGTAGTTGCGTCATTGATGGCGAAATGGTTAGTTCAAGTTTCCAAGCATTGATGAAGCAGGTGCATCGCAAGAGTGATGTCAACAGTGAAGATGCACGTTTGATGGTGTTTGACATGTTGCCTCTCAGTGAGTTCCAACGTGGTGAAAGCAGCATGGGTCAGAAACGCCGTAGCAATTTACTCCGCACAATGAAACCTGTATTTGACAAGGTTGGCTATCTGGATATCATTCCGCAAAAGGAAGTAGATTTGGACAGCTATGTTGGTGAGTTGGAATTCAAAGAATACAACAAAGAAGCCATTGAAGCAGGGTTTGAGGGCATCATGATCAAAAGCGTGGACGCACCTTACGAATCTAAGCGTACCGTTAGTTGGCTCAAGATGAAACCATTTATTGAAGTAAGTTTGGAGATCACAGATGTTGAAGAAGGTACTGGCAAAAATGCGGGACGACTGGGCGCCCTTGTGTGTTCAGGGGTCGACGACGGAAGACAGATTACAGTCAATGTTGGTAGCGGTCTTAGCGACGATGATCGAAGTGAGTTTTGGGCTAACCGTGATAATCTTACTGGCCAAATTGTGGAAGTAAGAGCAGATGCTATTACACAAAATCAAGATGGGACTTATTCGTTGCGTTTCCCGCGTTTTCTCCGATTCCGTGGGTTTGCGGCTGGCGAGAAGATTTAATATGGAAAAAGTTGTAATAAAAGATCTCATGTACGGAGGTATTAACGAACTGATGAATAATAAAGATTTTTATTATCGTAGTAGTGTTGGTGCTGACTACAGTCATTGGACTGAAAAAGGCACACTGGTTATGATTGATTTTGTAAAGTCAATGACCCGGCAGATGCATACAGTAGAAGACAATGCGTTAGACAAACGTGCCAAAGAATTGGTAATCAAAGGTTTAAAAGGAGAGAAGGTTTAAAGTGGCTAAACAGGACGACACGATTGAAATGGATGGCGCGGTAGAAGAAGTTTTACCGGGCGCAATGTTTCGAATTAGATTAGAAAACACCGCATTGGTATTGGGTCATATCAGCGGTCGTATGAGAAAGAACAAGATCCAAATACTATTGGGCGATCGAGTTCGATGCGAACTAAGTCCTTACGATTTATCAAAGTGCCGGATTACCTATAGAGAACGCTAATGACCAGATTTACTGTGTACGATGGCATGGACAGTACGGCCGGAACGCTGGATTTTCATCGTAAGCGTAATGAATATTGGCGTAGGATTCGCGCAGCATGCCGAGACCTTCCCGGGGGCATAAAGCCACACCGCTGGTTAGAACAACAGTGGGGAATAAAACCCATTATGGAACATGGTATGATATCAGATGACTACTATATAGTCGATGACAAAAAATACCTAATGTTTCTATTAAAGTTCGGATAATAAAAAAGCCCCTTCCGGGGCTTTCTTATTCTAAGTATGCCGCCCAACTTGGGTGACGCACATCAAACTTCATCTTCTTCCGCTTGTCGACTAATTGGAAGTATGTTGGCTTGAATGGCTTGACCTTTGGAACGATCCGCTTGTCGTTACCCTTGTTAGCATTGCAACGAGCACAGGCGCAAACACAGTTTTCGTAAGTGGTCTTACCACCGTGGCTGGTCGGCAATACATGATCCAATGTGGCAGTTTTACGACTGACATCGTCACCGCAGTATTGGCATTTGAACAAGTCACGCAGGAATACATTCTGTTTGCTAAAGCGAACAGAAACTTTCTTCTTTTGGTATTCCTTTAAGATCATAACAGCAGGCACAGGAGTTTCCCATGTTGCACTATGTACGATCCAATCGTCATACCATTCCAGAACCGTGGCTTTATCTAATACCATGTATTGAATAGCAACTTCCCAAGTGATCACACTCAGTGGAAGCACGGAGATTGGTGCAGCGTCTGCGTTAAGTATAAGTGTGGCTGACATAATAGTGTATTTATATGGTTAAACTATCACATATTATAACATGAAAAGGTAAAAGTAGCAACCTAAATTTTAATATCGCTGTCCACCGGTGTATTCCAAAACTGTCTACGTTCTACACCCTTCTTCTGGGCAAATTGTTTTGGATTACAATTAGGACAAACATGATAGTATTGTGTACTGACTCTACGATGATCCATTTGTCCTTGCTCTCTTTCAAACAAGGACTTGCAGTTGTCGCATTGTAGTACAGCCACTGTCTTGACTCTACTATAAGGGTGTGCATTTTTTAGTTTACTGTTTCTGGTATGTGTGGTGGTGATTTTTTTAATTTCTATCAACATGAGTTATTTACATTCGGATTACAAAAATCCAAACTAAATACCCATAACGACATCAGTCTAATCAGGAATTCAACATGACAATATTATATATCAACACCGGTTCAAATGCCAACTCAGGAGATGGTGATAGTTTAAGATCAGCATTTAATAAGGTTAATCACAACTTTAGAGCAGTTGCCACTGGTGAGATTGCCGGATTTGGATATGCTGGTAGTCAAGGTGATATTGGGTATACAGGTAGTATTGGATACACCGGTAGTATAGGTTATACAGGATCCGCAGGTAGTATAGGTTATACAGGATCCGCCAGTACCTCAACGAGTTGGAATTTAACATCACAAGGTAATGGTTGTCCAATCGATGTTACATTGACTACAACTACATTTGATGTACAAGTACCAAGAAATCATTTATTCTTTAACGATGATGGATCTTGGGATATTGGTAGTTATGTTAACGAGACTTATATAACCGGCGACACTTCAGGTGGTAATGGTATAGCATTGACCACTGACCGTGGCACAGTATTGTTTGGTAATACTCCTGAACAATGTGTTCCTACCGCCGCATCACATTTCCACATAATGCGTGATGACCCTACCACTGTAGATCTATTCTTTGGTGATGACCTTAACTATGTCAAGTTACCCTATGATTCAACTTTGACCAACGTGGGTGTACAGATTGGTACAGATGTGACAAATCTTTGGAGTTTTGGTAAAGATGGTGTACTAACATTACCTAGCGGCAATACTCGTATTGGAGATATTGGTGGCGGAGGTATGCAGGATTTTATTATAGGCAGTACCGGTACTTTGTTAGGTGTTGTTACTCAAGGCGCAGGCGGTGCAGGTGCTTTACAATGGGTAGACAACTTTGAAAATTTAGGAACAACAAGTACACAACTTGCGGCAGTAATTGTCAATAGTCCATTCTCATCAACTACTGGCACCGTACAAATATTAACGGGATTATCCTCTGGGCCTACAGCAGACTACATTTGGGAATTTGGCGCAGATGGTAACTTGAATATCCCAGGTGATATACAAGATGCCAATGGTTCTCTTATATTTGTAGCGACAACCAGCACAGCACCTACCAGAGTAGATGGACTATTGTGGTTCAATGCCGAAGATGGTCGTGCTTATATCAAATATGAAAACAACTGGGTTGATTTAAGTCCACCGTTAGTTCCACCTGTTAGCACATACTTAGATGGATTGATAGTAGATGGCACGACCATCAGCACCGTAGATTCCACAGCGACTATGTATATGGGCGGCGATCTACTACCTGAATACAATAACTTGTATGATCTTGGCTCTGCTGAAAGACAGTGGAAGTCCTTGTATGTCAGTACCGGTACTATCTACATTGGTGGAACACCATTGAGTGTTAGTGCTAATGGTACATTGTTAGTTGATGGTATGCCAATCATCGCTGCTGCTAACGCAGGTGATAGATTAACCACAGGTAGTTACAGTGTAATATTAGGTTCTGATGGAGCATTAACACTACCAGACGGCGGTAAGATTGCAATTACTTCGGGAATGCTAATTGAAACCGATAGAGGAACTCTTGCTCTTGGTAATAATATGGAAGGTCCAGGAGTGGCAGGACACTTCCATATTGCCTTTGACGAAAGTAATGTTTATCCACCAGATAGTGACCTGTTCCTAGGCGACGATTACAACTATGTTAAATTACCTGGTACATTGGGACAATACGATTACGGTGTAGAGATTAACGCACACGATAGAGATGGTGGCAATTCAAAGAACTGGCGTTTTGGCACAGATGGTAGCATGACATTCCCAGATAGCAGTGTACAGACCACAGCCTATTTGGGTGTTGATAATAACAGATGGTTAGACTACATGCAGGCCAATACAGAGGGATACTCCTATGTTCTTGGCGTATCATCGGTACAGCATGATAGTCAAAATAATATCGTAGCATCTGTTCATCATGAGGCGTATGGACCTAATTATACAGGAATCGTTAAATTCGATTCTGCAGGTGCTACAGTATGGGAAAGAATCTACTCTACCAGTACCAGTGTTGACGGATGGGGTGTGGCTGTAGATAGTAATGATGACATTTATGTAGCAGGTCATGTGTACGGATCAGGTGTATGGTTGTCTAAGTTAGACAGTAGCACAGGTGAAAATATATGGCAAACAGGATTAGATGGATTTGAAGGTTATGTGGTAGATGTTGGAAGTGATGATTGCCCTGTAATTGTGGGAGTAGATTCGTACACTAATCACGATATGTTTGTGGCCAAATTCTCCAGCACAGGTACAATTCTATGGCAACATCAACTTGGTGATTCAGTATATGATGACGATGCATGGGGTATGGCCGTTGGTCCGGATAATGAAATTATCGTTGTAGGAACTACTAACCATGATGGAGGCAGCGGTAGCAACTTATTGTTAGTTGCCAAATACGATGTAAGTGGTATATTACAATGGCAAAAAGAAATCTATGATAGTAACTGGAGTGGATGGAATGCTAACGGTGCAGATGCTGTAGTTGATCCGTCTGGAAATATATATGTGTTGTTTAGTCAAGATTCTGACTTTGGAGCATCTGCAATCTTGATAAAGATGTCACCCAATGGCGAAACTGTTGACTGGAATTTAACACTTAGTGCTGAATGTGTTGACCAATACACGGCGGCATTAGATATAGATACCGATGGTAATGTTTATTTGAATTCTACCACTGTTGATACTAATGGTGTTAATATAGTCTATAACACTTTTGTATCTTCCGTCAGCAGTTCGGGTTCTATAAGATGGCAAAGAGGATTAAGGAGACAGATCACTGATCAATCTACATCATCAGCCACCGTTGTATGGCCAGGTGCTGTAATTGATACATTTGGTACTTCGATTAATGGATCATCATTATCAGTTAGAGACGGCAAGATTGCTATCGGTGGTGGCAGCGTAAACTTAGCCGGTGGAGATGGACCAAATCCTGATATTAATACCGCTCTTGGTTATATTTTACAAACAACTACAGATGGGGATGTATTTGCTCGCGGCGAATGGGAATTGTTTAATACATACTTTGATGTTGGTAATACTACCTTAACCGTCAATACAGGAACCCTTGCTACTGATACCAGGGTAATGAATGTGATTAGTATTGATGTTCCATCTGGTCCAGATCCTGATAATTTTTTAAACATACAGAGATTGAGGGAACCTGTGGAACGCATTGGGGTAGGTGCTAGTTTTGAATATTCTACATTACAAGAAGGCCTCTTTGATGGACCCGGTGCAGGAGGTGTAACTTCTATCACAGGAAAACATGATCTAAATACAGGTGTAAGTTTAACCAGCGAAACTTATGCACAATTGATGTGGGTTCCTGATACCAGTGTAGTAACCATCAACGACATCGCAGACGGTCCTGATGTATATAATTGGGCATTTGTCGGTCCCAATGGTTTACAAATAAGGAATGCTACAACTGGAACCTCACATGAGTGGGTGTTTGGTTCAACCGGCACACTGACATTACCACAAGGTGGCACTATCAGCGAAGTGACTGTTGACGACGGCATTAGGGATCCTACAGTTGGCATTTTACTAACACCATATGCTGATCCAGGAACTAATCCCGATATGGCGGTGAAAATATATCCAACATTCAACGATGACGATCACATACACATCACCGCAGGCAATGTTGCCACAGTTGACTTATTCTTGGGCGATGATGAACAGTATGTGAAGATTCAACGTAAAGATGCGGCTTACCCCGGGGATACTGAAATTGGCAATATTGTTGTTGGGACTTATTCAACTGTTTCGAACAGCACTTGGACATTTGGCACAGATGGAGAACTAACACTACCAACCAATGGTCGTTTAGGTGCTATAGATCCCAAAGGTGGAACCATGCTGGATGGCGGTCTCGGAAGTAATGTAAGCGTAACCAGTTTTTACTCTACTGGAAATTATTCTTCCTGTGTTACTGCCAATACAGGTGGTCAACTTTATATCACAGCATACAATGACGGTGGACCTAACCCAAGCAGACAATGGGTGTTTGATAAAGATGGTAGTTTAACATTGCCTGAAGGTGGTGTTATTAAAAACAGCACCGGAACTAACATTTTAGATGGTTTAGGTGGCGGTGCTGCTAATATTGGCAACTATACATTTGATAATGACAACTTAAACATGCCACTTGAGTCTAAATTAAATTCAGGCGGTGTTGGCGTTGCTAATAGTGCAGAGTTTGGTACATCAGTTACGGTATCAACATCAACTGTTGTTAATAGTGAAATCTATATGGAATCCGGCTACGGTGAATTCCGTAGCATATACAACAAGGTAGGTGAAATTGAATCTGGATTAACCTACGCTGGTGTAGAAGGATTTAATTATGCCCAGTATGGAGATGTTAACTTCAGCGGTATGGTTAGTCAAACTCCTCATATAGATAGTATGTATACTATTTCTGTCAGTACAACTACTGGACTGATCAGTATTGGATTTACACAGGATGGTGGAACATCAGTATCAAAAGATTGGATTACTGTATTAGGAACGCTTAACGCTTACTACACAGTTAATGGTATTTTTGCCGATACTACTCAAACTGTTATATCGGGCGGCGATGGTGTTTTGAGTAGCATTGTTAAATTAACAGATTCTGTGAACATTACCACTATTGATAGTATAACAACAGGTACTAGTACCTGGACATTTGGCACAGATGGTGTCTTAACATTAAGCACAGCAAGTACAATCCTGGGAAGCGGCACAGATCCTAATGTCTACATTGAAACTGCCACAACTGCTACAACCAGCACTTGGACATTTGGCACTGATGGTATACTAACACTACCGGCGGCTACTCCTATTATCAAAGGCGGTGGCACAGGCACTGATGTTTCTATTGTGGCCAGTACAGGAACTAATCCAGCAACTTGGGTATTTGGCGCAGATGGTACACTAACATTCCCGGATACTTCGACCCAGACTACAGCATGGCTCGGTGGTGGTTCTAGTAGTTTGTCCAGTAATGACACCGCTTCAAATAATTTCAATACCGGTAATTTCACCAACCAATACAATTTAGATATTGAGTATACAGCATTCACTGGAGATTATGGTGTTAACTTTGATATTACATATCAGAAACCATTAGATAGCACCAAAGGTGTTACAGTTGGAGCAATAGAAACTCCTTTAATAATGTCGACTGCTACTGTTATATTAAAGACTGATATCAGCAGTTCAACATCTACCTGGACCTTTGGCACAGATGGTACACTAACACTACCACACGGTGGCACTATTCTTGACACTGTACCAACACCGGGTATAACAAGAACAAAATACACGGGTTCAGCGGCATATGATGTAAACTGGTATTCAACTGCCACAGTAATTGAAACGGGTATCGCAACAACAATGAGTGAAAGCTACGATGATACCTTGGTAGGTGGTGCTGATTATAGTTTCCAATATGCGGGATACTTCAAGGCACCGGCCACAGGTACTTACACATTTACAATGTTTGCCGATGATAGTGGAAGATTCTGGATTGGACCAAACGCACTAACAGGATACACTGCCGGAAATGCTAATATAAGTATACCCATGTATGACGAGGGCAGTACTACAACATCGTTAACAGCAGATGAGTTTTATCCTATAAGATTACAATGGAATAACGCTTCGGGCCCCGGATCGATGGTTTTTAGTTGGAGTAACAATCAAGGACAATCTACCACTACCGACTTTACTGGTGTGATATTCGCAGAGCTTGGCCAAACAGCAATAACATCTGATAATGACATTGAATTGAAAATCAACAACGGAACTACCAGCACCTGGACCTTTGGCACAGATGGTGGATTAACATTCCCAGATACCACTGTACAGACTACAGCCTACCCTGGCCTTGTGCCATCCTTGCCAATTTGCGTTATAAACAGTTCAGATAAAGTCAGTTTACCTAACAATCAGGTTAGAGTTAATTTTACAGTGAACAATCCGT
>Ga0209086_10000193_pt1 | contig 53889 bp, 103 predicted proteins | sample M_130207_XF_Meta_FD_187312 | JGI IMG/M metagenome (GOLD analysis project Ga0209086, IMG submission 187312) | Freshwater microbial communities from Lake Montjoie, Canada to study carbon cycling - M_130207_XF_MetaG (SPAdes) (version 2) | ecosystem: Environmental > Aquatic > Freshwater > Lake... | reverse complement strand
AAATATTCAACAGCTTCAGTTGATTCCATCCCTTTTTCTAAAAGTATTTGTAAACATTTATCTATCGAGTAAATAACCCTGTGAGATTCTTCGTCCACACCCAAAATAGCATCGTCAAATCCATCCACTAAAACCAAATTTACATTTTTATAAACTTCGAAAATTTTTTCTAAATCTATGTTCATGTCGTCAGTTACATTTACAACTACCACTCCATTTACCACATATACATGGTTTGGGTGGTTGTTTTGATGATTTATAATCATCCAAAACATATTTTATATTCTTCAAATAAGTCCAAGCGGATTCTCCGTGTTCATTAATTGGGAAATCCGTACCATTATTGACCAATTCACTCCACAACAATTCAAATTGAAGATCAATTACCTTCATAAGGTATTCAGGTGAGTCTATAGTTTGGTTCATTTTAATTTAATTTTTTCTATGAAATTATCCACTAATATTTTTGCTGTTGAGTAGTTGGTGGCTAAAGGAATCTCATGAACATCGCATACTCTCATCAACATTTGAACATCAGGTTCGTGTGGGTGTTTGTCCAAAGGATCCCTAAAGAACAATACCGCATCTAGTTCTTTTTTTGCCACCATTGCCGCAATCTCAGCGTCACCACCTTTTGGCCCTGAATTAACCGTAACTAAATTGTTAACACCGGAATACAAAATTCTTTGTCCAGTTGATTGTGTGGCAATTATGGTAACTCTTTTGTCTGTAAAAAAAGAAAGTCTCTTCATCACAAACGCAACAATGTCAGCTTTTTTTCCGTCGTGAGCTATCAGTGCTATTTTCATAATTTTTTATATTTTTTTTGTAAACAACTTCAACACTTACAGGCCCTCCTCGAGTGATTGAATAATCGTATTTCCAGGTTTGTTTACTAAATTCGTCCTCAAAAACCTTCGTGAATTTTTCGGGATTAGTCGTTGAAGATTTTTTTTCCATTAGGATCAAAATAAATAAAACTATGTGATTTTAAATCTTCATCGTATTTGTACTGAACCAACAAGTTGTTTTCTTTATGAAGAAATTTATTGTCCCCCAAATTGTGATAGGTGTTGATGATATTTTTAAACATTTCTGTCGCCAATTCATCTGAACTTGTGGCTTGAGTACACATAAAGTTTTTAGACTCTCCCCACTTAAAAAAATACATGGTCATGAAGTCATACCTTACGGTATAAATAACCCAATACTCTTGTTGTTTAATTGTTTCCCACTCCGTAGTACCAAATTGCATTCGGTTTCTTTCTTTAATCTCTGGTACCGTAAAAGAGACCATTGGTTTCTGAGCAAATACAACAAAGGTGGTCAGAGATAACAAAATGGTTAAAATAAATTTTTTCATAGATGTCTTTTTAGTAATTCAATTATAGTAATAATTTCTTCTTTATCAACCAACAAATCACCCCAATATTCACGATCAACAGAATATGATTGTCCCTGGGGTGATACTAGTTGTTCTTTCATTTCGAAAAAATTCAGACCATCAAGAACAGACATTCTAACTTCTTTGTTCTCTAACGGAAACTCAAAACATGCTTTTTTACTTTCAGAATCAAAATAAAAAACTAGATAAGATTCAGTATCTCTGATTATTTGTTTCCTCATTTAATATATTAATTGTATTTTGTTTGATCAAATATAACTTCAAAAAAAAATATTTCAAATTTTTAGTGTTTGTTAATTTTTAATGAAACTGTTCAAGTAACTCTGAGAGTTGACTGTTGAAATATGTTTTGTTAATTGGTGGTTGGTAATTTTCATCAAAACTGAAAGTTGGTTTTGATTCTTCCAAAAACGTATTAAGTACACAGTACAAATCTCCGTCACATTGGTCTATAGTATTTAATACAAGTTCTTCAGTACCTAAATTTAATACATTAACTTCAATCTTAGCTCCATTGCGATCCAATTCGATTACAGTTCCAATTTCACTCAAAGTTTCTCTCAATTTTTTCAAAAAATAATCATAATGTGCCTTTTCTATACTAATTCGCATAGTATCATGTATTATATTTCTAATTTCAAAATCAGAATCATAATTTTCGATAAAATCTTTTAAATCATTTTCGAATTCAGAACTTTGGCCGTCTTTATTTAACAATTCCCTTATCTTTTGTTCATTTTCATTATTGACCATCCACAAACCCTCGTCCCAGGTGTAAGTACCGTGTAAACCAATTACTTCACTGATATCACTAGTCAACATTTCTTCGATGAAATATGTTCTAACTACACCACCATTAGGAGTTTTTTTTGCACCTGTTGAAAAATCTCCATATACAAAGTCACCGATCCCGTCAGGTTTTAAAGATAATACGAACTTAGTATTTGGTGGTTTAAAATCAATTAAACCCATCCTAGACAAGATTAGTTTATCTGTTATTTTACTAAACAAATCAGGTTTTACCTCAAATAATTTTTTAATTTGTTCTTCATTCAAATCTTTTAATTTAAAATCTTTTTCACAACCATATTCACAACCAAATCCTTTGATTAAATCTGTGTTTATTAGTAAATCCACAATGAAAGGGTGATAACTTTCATCAGGTTTTGAATTTTTTGGACCTTTCAATTGATACAAAATTCCATCATTTTTACCTATAGCCCCTGTCAAATGACTTTTATTGAGACTGAATTTTTGGTTTAAGTTTATATTTTCTCTGAGTGAAATCAAATTGTTCAAAGAATAAGTTCTTCCACAATGACCCATTCTGTTGCATTCTTCATTTGAATCATTGGTTTGTAGATCTGCCCAATAGAAACCATAATCACCATCCCTATAATCTCGTATAATTGGATTTTGTTCTGTATAATTTATTTGACCTTGTCCAGTAGACAACGAATCGTGCCACTCATCTGATTTTTGTGAAATTTCAAAAAAATCCAAATTTTTGTAATCTCCTAAATTACCATTCAAACCAACTCTAATCCAATCCATTATTGAATTGATTTGATTCATTGTGGCTGAATTTAGTTTAGTGTTGTTAATGAAATTGACGGCATCATGTTTTGTGATATATTTTGAAGGTTCAATTGTTTGCATTCGCCCCAAAACAAAATCAATAATTTTATTTGCCATCCACACAGATAGTGAACCACATGCGTCGGTTAATTTCTGAGCAACTATTCCATTGAGTCCTAATTTAAAAATTAAAATTTGTTTTTTTTTCATTTCGGTTATCAATTCTCGAACCAAACCAATGAATTTTTTTTCACCCATAAAGGTAAATACTTTCAAAAAGAAAAAAAGGGCCCACCTTTCGATGGACCCTTCACTACGACTAACACATGCTCTCAGCTAATTCCCAGAGTTCTGTGTTAATTTTGTTGACTCTTTCGAAATCTTTGAGTTCTCGTGAAACTCTCGATTTACTCCCCGAGCCATTGGGATACGAAACACCACCCCTGATGAATTTTTCCTGAACAACGTTGAAGGTAGTCCACATGTTCTTAGATTGATCTCCTTCACGAAGAGGATTGAGGAACGTTTCAAAGGACGAGGTTTTCAATTTAGGATTAATCCACTTGATATTCCACGCCTCATTGACGTACTGACATTGCTCATCAAATGTCAGTTGTCTCTCTGTCAATCTTTTCACTGAATCAGCGATAATTGGAAGCCTTTCAACGAATTGATCAGTCACCCTCCTTACTTCTCCCAAATCGAAGTTCAAGTGTCGAACACTGAACTTTTCTGAAATGGAACTTGGTACGGTCAATCCATTCGAACAAACCAATCGGTGAAGACCAGTTGCTAACTGAAATCCACTCTTACCATCATGTGAGTTGGTTAGAATAATTTCAGGAATGGTATCACCAACTTGTGCCGACCCTTGCAGTTTCATACGTACTGTGTGTTTGCCGTATTGTGACCTACCACGTTGAGATGCGGTTGAGATTTCCCAACCTTCGGTCAAAAAGTTTTCGATGACCTCATGAGTAGGTACGAAAACATATTTATTGGACAAATTGGGTGATGGACTTGTGGTGAAAATTGATGGTACGTCAAGTTTCAAGGTTTCTGGTGTGTGTTTCATTTTGTCGTTGTTTTGTGATACAAATGTAGTAAGAAATTTCGGTTTGACAAACTATTTATTAAAAAAAATCAAAAATGTTTTCCACATACCAAAAAAACAGATTCAGGAGGTTAATGAACCTTATGGAACAAAAAGCAACTGAAGATTATCTAACCGAGTTTCAATCATCCGATTATCAAAATCTTAAAGAATTTTTAGAAAACAACGAGGAACTATTGAAAAAATTGAAAGAATACACCTCTCTAGATTCTATAGAAGAAATTGAAAACTTTTTGACAAAACCTAACAAAACTAAGTTAATGAGAATTATGTTTGAGTCAAAACAAAAAAAAGACACCGACGTGTATGATTTAGTCGATGTCTTTTTTAAAACCGCTCAATCTTTTTACTAGTCGACAATATCAACGAGTTCAATATCGAATATTAAAGTTTCACCAGCTAAAGGGTGATTCATATCCAAAATAACATATTGGTCAGTTATATCTTGTATGGTTGCTTGAACAGGTCTACCATCGTGAGTCGACCCTTGAACCATATCCCCTTTGTTAAATTGGTCCAAATTGTTAAAGTTTTCTCGTAGTACCTGAACCATCGCATCAGCCCTACGTTCTCCATAAGCCTCATTTGGTGCTATTTTGATTTGTCTCATTTCACCAATGGTCATACCGACAACTCCGTTGTCAAAACCAGGTATCATTTCTCCAGATCCAACCTTAAAGTTTAAGGTACTACCTCTTTTGTATGAGTTGTCAAACTCGTTTCCATCCATTGTAGTCCCAACATAATGGACTTTAATTGAATTTTCTTTTTCTACTGTTTTCATTGTGTTTAAGTTTTGTTTTTTTTATTTTTTTAAATTTGTTTTCAGAAATTCTTTCCATTTTACCGTTAGGAGAAATTATGATCCACCCTTCATTTTTGGTGTTGGTGAAAGAGTTTTCAAATTGTAGATCTTTTTTTTTAATCGTCATTTTTTTCTTCGATGGTATCTGTTTTATCCATATTTTTGTTTACACCCCAAATTTCAGCAAAAACTTTATCATTGATAACTCTCGTTATAAATTCAGATTTAGTTAAAGGTTCGGCGGTAATCATCATATAAGCATTGTAATATTTTTGATATGCTTCAGATATATTTGTGAATTGATTTTCCATATTATTCTGAATGGTTGTATCGAATAAAGGTTTGATCTACAGGTGTTCGGATAATAGGTGCGTTTTTCCCATCGTTTAACGTCTGTATGACTTCGTAAAAATACCCTTCTGAACGAATTGTAATTACATCTTGTATGACTTCTGAATTATCATAGGTGAAACTATTGGATACTTTCAGAACTCTTGTTTTAGTGTTGAAATCTAAGTAAATCATTGTTAATTTTTTTTAATTTTTCTTTAGGTTTATTGATTTTTATAATTGTTTTGGTGTTTTGATAGTAATTCATTCCAATCCATTTACCAACTACACTTCCTATAGTGTAAAATAAAATGATCCAAAAATCACCTTTGAATAAACTATCAATGGAAACAAATGAGGATGATAATCCGATAAGATTTATTGCCACGGAATTGACCATTAATCCTATGGTTTTATTCTCTTGTGTTAGTTTGATTTCGAATACTTTGGCTATGTTGAAGGTTACTTGAAAAAGAAATACTAGAAGATAAGTCATTAATTACAGTTAATGTAAAATTGGTTAAACGTTTTGTTTTTTCCTGGATCTGAATTTTTGAAGTAAAAACACTCCTTGAGTCCTAACTTTGTTGAACTAATTGTTTTATAAAACCCTGATGGTATTGATGCACCACCAGGTACTTTACTTGGATTTTGATTAAATTCAACTACTATATGGACCTGTAAATCATTTGTTTTTTTAGCTAAACCTCTTTCATATTCTTCCAATTCTTTCCAGGGTCCTCTGTTTAAGGACTGATGTTGAAGAGCAGAATTTAGATATGTAAAGGTCATTTTGAGTAAAGTCGGATCACAACCAAAAGCTGCCGCAGGCGCCATATGACCTTTATCATATTCGTTTTTTGCATAATCATCACCATTGGAAGTATGAATGTTTTTTTCAGTGTAGAAGTCCAAACCTTTTCGTGAAAATGTATTTTCAGAGCAAGGGATATTGTATCTAACCCATTTTGGTTGTTCCAAAGTTTCAGAATATACCATTTCAAAAATGGTATTCTTTACATAAACACTATCTCTTTTAGTCTGGGAGAATGTTAAGATCGAAACTAGTTGTAGAATCAGGAGTAATGTTAATTTTTTCATAATGAGTTCATAATAATGAATAATGTAAATAGAATACCACCAAGTACAGTAGCACCCAAAACAGTAATGAATAGTTTCATGGATAGTTCACCAATCAAATTAAATACGTGTGTCATTTTCGTTTTCTTTTTTTATTTTTTCTAAGTTTTTTCTGATATGTTCAGAGTAGGGGATTTCAGGATTTTGTCTAACCGTTGATCTAGTTATATGAAACAATCTATCTTTCCACCCCATCTCTGTGGCTTCATTAATCATTTCTATCAAATAATCTTCTTGTGACATATCAATTTGGTGTTTGAATATTTTGTGGAGGATTGTTTTGTGAAATTAACGCTTGTTCAGCTTCTAGTATTTTGGTAGCTTCGTGGATCATATTATCGTTTGCGTTGTTATACGGTCCGTTTCCATATTTACATCCACACGTGGGTCTACCATGTTTCTGGAGAATTTGTCTAGCTTCTTCTAAATTCATTTTTTTAATTTTTATGTTAGGTTTATTTTTAGATATAATTATACGTATGAAAATAATTTTTTCAACATAACATACTTTTTTTTTTCGGAATTTAGGACTTTCTTCTGTTTGTTCTTCGAGCGGTTGAGACCTCTTCTGAACTTGGTGGTCCATCAACCTCAATGGTTTTTAATGCTTCAATTTTGGACTTGATCCTTTCAGTCAATGTGGTTTCGGTCATGTCTAGAACCTCACATTTAGTGGTAATAATACATTCATCTAAAATTTTATATGGAATACGAATAAAGAATGTATCACCATTGTAGAACTCAAGTGCTGACTGATGAGCAAAACAAGCATCAACCAATTTAAGAAAAATCCTAAATTGTTCTGTATCCACAAATGATTCTGATAAAATTTTACCATGGGTTTCGTGAACGATGTTTATGTAGTAAGTGTTTTTCATACCTCAAAGATAGTAAATAAAAATGATTTTTCAAAAAAAATATAAAGAGGGAGTTGATTCAAGTTCAACTCCCTCACACATCGAATAAGTTTAATTTTTGGGATTGATGGACCCTACACTAAGTTTCTCATCATAAACTAGATATTGTCTTTCAGTTAGTGCATCAATCATATAATATTTCCCACCGAAAGTTTTTTTCATAGCAACCATGTCAATTGATTTTATCTCAGTATGACCAACAATTTGTACAAAATTCTTTTTGATGGAAGTATTTCTACGATTTTTATTGGACGCTAACAATGATCGAATCCGGATCCAAATAGGAGACTGAGTTTTATTGTCACCGTAAGGCTCCCAACCATTAAAAATGAAACGCATAGGTCTATATTTGAAAGTTTCATTTAACTTTTCTACAAGATTGTCACAATCCCACCCGTATTGGCCAAAGGTTAGATCCATCCAAACGTGACTAACACCAGCATGAGTACAAAGGAAATTATCAAATGAATACGCCATTTGTAAATGTTCCATATTTTCTTTGAGTAACTGTCCAATATCAAATTTTAGAGCAGGTTGAAATCCACTGTACGTTTCACCCATGTTCATATAATGATAATCGTGATTACCTACCAAAAGTACAACTTCAACGCCACTTGTTTTTTTGAAATGGATAATTTCCTTAAAATTATGAATTTGGTCAATACCAGGAATATCAAATGAATCGAAATAATCTCCCACAAAAATAACCCTATCAGGTTTTTCCTGTTCTACAATTTCTTTCCAAATGGAACGTCCGTGAATATCACCGATGAATACAGTTTTCATAATGTTTAATTATGGTGTAAATATACGAAGTAAATTTTGATTTTCCAAATTTTTATGAATTAGTAAAATCGGAATTCAAAGAGTCTAAATCAATACGAGTAATAGTGCTGGTGTTTGCTGTACCCAATGTTGTTTGGTATTTTTTAGGGTTCCGCACCATTTTGTTTCCCATAATACACCCACACATACCACTTCCGCCATTTTTGGGGTTGCAACTACAAATGCTATGGTAAGGTACTTCATCGGGTTCATCAATCAGACCCACGATGTCGAAAGCCGGAACGTTTTCTTGGTGAGGTATAGTTTTATCACCATCTATTGCTTCCAGTGTTTCCAATTGTTTTTTGTATGCGTCGATCTTGGCTGCCAATACCATCCGATCTTCCTCCAACCTTTCAATATGGAGTTTTGTGTCGTAAATTGCTCTTTCTATTTTATTCATATTTTATTATTTTGATTTTGGTTTATAAAATCCAAGACCAACAACTTCTTCCCAAAGTTGTTTCATTGTTGTTCTGATGGATTCTTTGTATTTTTCATCCAAAAACCCAAAGTCATGACTGTATCTCATTGCCATAGAATCAATTAGTTGTGGGTCAGGTTGTGGTTTGGGTTTAGTTTCTTCAATCAGTTTTCCGTCTTTCCAAAGACGGGTTTTGGTGATGTTTCCGTTTTCATAGAACCACTCCTCAATTCCATCTTTATTTCCCTCTTTGTATGAGATTCTACTTTGGATGTTTCCGTTTTTATAGAAGAACTCCTCAATTCCATCCATCTCACTCTCTTTGTATGAGATTCTCCATCTGATGTTTCCGTTCTCCCAGAAATGCTCCCAAAGACCTTCTTCTTGTCCTACGGAGTTCTTTTGTCCTTTAATCCACACATTTCCGTTGTCGTGGTATTCAATGTGGGGTGTGAGTTCGGGTTTAGTTTCTTCAATTATTTCCCCGTCTTTCCAATGGCGGGTTTGGGTAATGTTTCCTTGTTCATCGAATTCCTCCTCAATACCATCTTTGTAAGGGGTTCTCCAAATGATTTTTCCGCTTGGATAGAACCACTCCCAAAGACCTTCTCGTTCTCCTTTGGAGTTCAATTGTCCTTTAATACGTACATTTCCGTTGTCGTAGTATTCAATGTGGGGTGTGAGTTCCTCATCTATCTTTTTTATCAACTCCAACACTAATGAGTTTCTACCCATTCGATAGGTTATTTGGAATTCTGTTTCTTTCTCAACATCCTTTGGGGGGAGATGATAAAGTTTTTCCAATTCGTCTTTTGTTAATTCTAGTTTTTTCATATTTTTTCGATTAAAAATTTTAATCCCACCAATTTTTAAGTCCCGAACCATCAAATTTTCCCTCCCATTCATCTTGCTCAAAAAAATCTCCCTGTCCTTTAATTATTTCACAAAACTCTTTCCATTCCTCAACTTCAAGTTCACGAGATTTTAAAAAAACTTCGTGGTTATGATCTCTTTGTTCTTCAGCTAAACCATCTTCAACACTAAATAATTCAGGGTTATCTTCTAAACGAATAAATTTAAGTTCATAATCATAACGTTTACCTAAAATGTTTTCAGCCATTGTAACATAGTTATCATCTATGTGATTTTGTAAAATCTCACAAGCACGCCTCATTTTGGCCACTTTTTTCATTTTAGTGGACTTAATCTCACTACCTTTATTCTCAATCCCATTAACCATTTCATTAATGCCTGTGTTCATAAATTGAAATAAAGGCTGATAAGCCCACCAATGAAAATCGGTGAGAGCCTTTCTAAACAACCAGACATTTTTTATGAAGTTAATGAAAGATAAAATTTTATCTTTGATTAGGGTGTAATATATTTTCATTATATGAATATTCCGTTTAGGTATCTTGTTCTTTCTTCGTCAGTCATTTGATATGGAAGATTATAATCATCGGTTTTATTTTCTTCCAACCATTGATGTAGTTCTTCTATTGTTCTACATAGTTCATTCCCATCCTTATCTGTCATTGCAAAATCGGTTCTCTCTCCCCAATTTTTTTCATAACACCACCAGTCAAATGTTTCTTTTCCTTCTTTCCCATAGTAAGAACCAATCAAAAGAGAAATTACTTCTTCTAAAGGATCACAAAAATTAATAAGATCTATTTCTGCTTTGTAAGCGGCATCGATCCTACTTTGATGTTTTTTAAACAATTCTATTATTTTTTTAAATACTTCTAATTTCATGCTGTTATCCATTTAATTTCATCTTTGTAAACAATTGATTCTAATCCATCGTATTCAGTAATATAAAATTCTCTACCTTCTTCAACCCATTCAACGCATAGGCCGGTAATGTCATATGCAGAAACATTTGGGTATGTTTTTTGTTTTTCTTTCATAATTTTATTTCAAATCTTTTTTTCATAATTTCTAACTTATCATCAGGAACACCATGAATATTCCTTCCGCCGTGTCGGTTTTCAACAATCAATGAGAAGACTGTGTAACCGTAATCTTTGGCCAACTTATAATAAGCTTCCATCTCCCATTCTTGTGTGAATGTATTGGAAACCACGATTGTTGGAACATCCTCTAACATATCCATGTAAACCATGTCCTGACACCAAGCATGAGCGTTCTTTAGTTTGGTAACATCAAACTTGTATTCACCGTTGGCCATGAAGTACATGTCTGCCTCGTAATGAACCGCTTTTGGAAACATTTCCGCAACTGTCGATTTTCCCGAACCAGGACAGCCCCTTAATAATATTAGATTTTTCATAATTTTCAAATTCTTTTTTCGTGATGATCTTGTGGTAGGCAAAGTTTTTTGATACCCCTTCCTGACATAATAACTTGTATCTCTTGCATAAGTAGAGGTTCGTATTCATTACCATCAACACCAACATCCATAGCTCTACCTTGTGCAACCCTCAGGTGTGCTGGTAAGTGTGTGTGACCGTGAAGGTGAATCACACCATTGTTCATACCATCCCAACTGGCAATAGGATAGTGCATACAAATGAATTCAAACTTATTTGTCAGTCCTTTGTTGGTTGAGGAAGGTTGTCTTACATCCAAGTGAAGGTAGTCGTGAGTTGAAGTAAAAAGATCCTGGACCCCTCCCTTGTTTCTACGAATGTGATGATCGTGGTTTCCAAAAACAAGATGAATGTTTTTACAAAGGATTCTTTGCCGAAACTCTTCTATGTTTTCAAATCCACCAAAAGACCAATCTCCTATGTGGATTAAAACATCATCCTCACCTACTTTAGTATTGATATTATCAACCAGAGTATTGTTCATGTGATCCAAAGATTTGAAATCACGAGTAACACCATCAGAGTCTTTCCAATTTGTAGTTGCTCTACAAATATTTGAGTGTTTGTAGTGGGTATCACTAGTAAAAAATAATCTTTGGTCTTTTTCTAAAATTAGTTTCATGGTTTTTGTTTTCCTGTATTTTCAAATCGGTATTTTGTATAGGTCAAAGATACTAAATAAATCAAGATATACAACAGGATGATCGAAAAAAATTGTAAGAAAGTAGTCATTATTAGTTTTTTTAATTAATTTGGAAAACATACATCTCACCATATCCTCCACATGGATGTCTGGGCGCCCAAAAGTCAATTAACTCAAAATCTTCGTTTATTAAACCACGACCCTTTAGAATAAATTGCAAGTTAATGATACCTTCTTCTATATTATAACATCCTTTATTATCTGGGATGTCTAATATTTCTTCAATTTCATCTAATCTAGTTTTATGTTCTGGATCTGGATGGAGAGTTCTCATATGAGCTAATTTATCTTTATCATATTTAAATCCGTACGCGACAATTAATTTATTTTCAGCAATTAGAGAATTATCCAATCTTTTTGAATCATTATACAAACTAGAATGTTTTACCTTCCAATCAAAAATTCTTTTAGGGGTTTGTTCATAATCTTTACCATTATGCCCAATGATCAATGTTTTTTTAAATTCAATGGCCCACTCGTTTTTATACTCTCCTTTATATCCCTTAGAAGAAAAAACTATATCGCATTTTATCAATTCATCTTCTAGATACTTACATTGAATACCAATTTTATTTGTATCGTCAAAATCTCTAGGATACTTTTTTTTCCACCAATTGACAAGTTCCTTACAATATATGTCTTCAGGTAAAGCTTTTATTCCACTAAAGTACTCATCTTTATTGGTTTCTTTGTTTTTAACTTTTTTTTTGAACTCACATTCTCTGTCAATGGTCTCAGTACCTTCTTTGATTCTTTCTAAAACTTTTTGTTTTGTCATTTTTTTATAGTTAATAGTTAAATAATAATTAAGTTATATTTAATTGTTTTTTACTTCCAATCGATTTTAGGACAGTATTTGTGATACTTTGCCTTCATCATCTCAACGATGATGTTGTCTGTCTTTTCATTATCGCTCTTCTTTGGTTTTAAGTATTTTACTATTTCATTGATACCCCAACCAATTCCAACTATGATAAGGGAACCCCAAACACAAAAACCAAAAACTATCATTACCATAAGTAATGAATCCTCATCAGGGATGTAAAAGAAAAGACTCAATGTTGAAATCATGCAAATAATAGCAGCGATAAAGAACCAATAAGTAAGCGATGTTCCGAGAATATCACTGTATGTGTGCCGACGCCTACGTTTGTAGTTGATGATTTCATAGGGTAGGGTGTAAATTGCAAGCAAAGGTGAAAGAATCACCGCAGTAACCAGTCTCCAAAAGTAAGGACACAGGTTGGTGGGCATTGTGTCGGTTTTATAGAACCAACGATAGAGTTTTGCCGAGATTGAGTTTTGATTTAGTTTCATTTGTTTTTTAGTTTTATATTCAAAAAGGATTGGTGATTTGACGTGTTAGAATTTTTGAATCTTTTTCTGGTCGAGATTCGATGTCCAATGAAATGGACTTACCGTAGCATTTAGCAACGATGATGTCATCGCCGTAGCTGTCTTTTTCAACGGCAAACCTTACGAACCCAGCACCTTCGCATTTTTCATTATAACCAACCATGTCTTTGTGTTGGATTGCTGCGGAAAAGATGATTCCACTTCCATTGACGATTACGTATTTTGCTTCGTTCATTTTTAATTTTGATTTGATGATGTAAATATACTAACTACAAGTTCAAAAAAAAAATTATTTTTGAAAATAATCACAAATCTATACTTTGATTTGTTCCGTCCCAATCATCGTCATTATCACGAAGAAAAATATTTCCTTCCGTTATAATAATCCAAAAAATCAACAATCCGAAAATAGTAAGTCCAATCATATCTAATTATTTTTGTTTTTAGTAGTCAGGACAGGATTCGAACCTGTAAGATAGTTTTGTAAGACTTTCCGCTGTTGCACAACTATCTAAGCCTTGTGCGTAGGTTTACCGAGTGCACAATTCCCATATCTTACTTTTACAGCGTCTAACCAATTCCGCCACCTGACTATTTTATTTCTTTTTACCAAGACGTTCATCAAGTTCTTCTATTTCTTTTTGAGGCCACGCCCAAGCAAATCCAATTGCAATTACAATAAACATAATCAATACTTCCATAGTTTTTAATTTTTAGTAGTCAGGACAGGATTCGAACCTGTATAACTTTGGCTAATATCACCAATCCGTTACGATGCGCATGTTTCCATGCCTTATTGCGTCTACCAATTCCGCCACCTGACTGTTTGATTATTCAATGTATGACCATTTAATAATATGTTTCTCTTCATATACATCATCATACGAAGGTATGTACCATTCATCATTTTCATAATAGCAAACCTCATATTTCGGTGCGTTCTTCAAAGAACTTTGAATTAGTACCCGACTACCATCTTTTGGTTTTCCATTTTTAATTTCAACCCATTCCATATTCTTTAATTTTTAGTAGTCAGGACAGGATTCGAACCTGTTACAATAGCTTCACTTGGTTCCCCATCTTTTGCAGGTCTTTACACTATCTCAGATTTTCGCCCTACCCATAGTTCAATATACCGCTATTGTACTTCCGTCGCCTGACTGTTTTTTTTGTGTTGTTATTTAACTCCAACCATCAAAGTACATACATCACATTCCATCTCCATGAACATTCCTTTAGGGAACACACTTTTCAAATCGGTAGTATCAAAGTACTCATTTTCGTAAATGGGTAATGATAGTTTGGTGTCTTTACGCATGGTATGTCTTTCGACCCACTCAGTTACGTCATTAATTTTCATGTAATTTCCGTTGGGCATGTTTGTAGAGGTCATATTTGTTTTTTTAACTAAGCAAAGATAAGACTAATATTCAAATATTCAAAATTTTGAAAACTTTTTTTTCAAAAAAAATCAGATCGGATCTTTGTTGTCTTGGTGGTTCATGTTTGAGACAATTTTGCTAAAATTTCTTTAACTGTACCAATATTGGCGCGACCGTTGAATCGTTTGTTGAATTCTCCGATAGTCTTACCCTGGAGAGCTGTTGGGTTTGACACAACACCAGCGAACCCTTTCATAATTTCAACAAGAGCATCACTAATTTCTTGTGGCCTCATCTGAGCTGGCATGTACCTTCGTAATACACACGCTTCATCCGCTTCTTTGCGAGCAAGTTCATCCCGTCCAGCATCTTCATAAATCTTTTGAGACTCTTCACGTTGTTTGATCGCTTTGGATAAAACTTTGATGACATCTTCGTCCGATAAGTCAAACGATCCGTGTTGTTTCTCCGTCAATGTAATTGCGGCTTTTGCACCGCTTAACGCTGATTTTGCGACTTCGTCTTTGGCTTTCATGGCCACGACAAAATCTTTTTGTATCTGTTCTTTAATTTTCATATCTTGTTTTACAACATTTAGTGTTTAGTTTCTTCGATCAATTTTCCGTCTTTCCAATAGCGGGTTTCGGTGATGTTTCCTTGTTCATCAAACCGCTCCTCAATTCCATGCTCCTTACCCTCTTTGCATGAGGATCTCCTATAAATGTTTCCGTTTGAATAGAACCACTCCACAATTCCATCCTCCTTACCCTCTTTGTATGGGATTCTAAAATGTATGATTCCATTCTTCCGGAACCACTCCCAAAGACCTTCTTCTTGCTCTTTTGAGTTCAGTTGTCCTTTGACAAGTACATTTCCGTTGTCGTGATATTCAATGTAGGGTGTGAGTTTTTTTTTCATAGGTTTAGTGTTTAGTTTCTTCAATAAGTTCTCCATTTTTCCATAGTCGGGTTTCAATGATGTTTCCTTGTTCATCAAACAACTCCTGAATTCCATCTATCGTACCCTCTACATATGGGGTTCTCCGTCCGATGTTTCCGTTCTCCCATAACCACTCCTCAATACCATCTTCCTTGCCTCCTTTGTAAGGGGTTCTAATTTCGATGTTTCCGTTTTCATAGAAATACTCCCGAATTCTATCTATCTTACCACCTACGTATGGGATTTTACATTCGATGTTTCCGTTTTCATTGAACCACTCCCAAAGACCTTCTCGTTGTCCTACGGAGTTCTTTTGTCCTTTGACAAGTACATTTCCGTTGTCGTAGTATTCAATGTAGGGCGTGAGTTCTTCTGATTCAGCGGTCGTTTCAAGGCTTTTGAACTTCTCGTATGCCCTGCAAAAAGCCCAATGTTCTCTTTGCATTGTTCCATCCTCTAAACAAAAGTCAATTTGTTTTTCAAGCCACTCTAAGTATTGTTTCATAGGTCTTTGTTTTGAATTATTTGATTCCATTGATATTTTCCACAAGTGTCTATTACTTCTTTTAATTGTGGACCGAGTCCGTTACTACGACTCAGAACGTACTCACACATTTCACTTTTCTGTCTTACCTCAATGACTCGCCACGGACGTTCATTATTGCAGGAGATTGCGAAAAAACACATCAGGAACAACAATTTTTTCATCATTTCATTTTACACAAATATACAACAAAAATTTCATAAAATCAAACCGTGTGTGGAACCACCCACCTTTGACAATCTTGTGTCATTCTATGCACATGTTTGTAATTGTTGATGTAACCCATCATATTAGCCGATCCGATAGCGTTTGCAGAATGAACCATAACTTTCACCACGGGAGCTCCGTCCAGCCACTGATTAACCAGCCATTTTGTACAGTCCATACCTGTTTTTTCTGTAATGTTGTTGTAATCTAGCGTGTAGTTGTGATAGACATTTGTGTGCCACTCTTGCATAGCTGAGTCGCCCAGGTCATGGTCGAGAGAAATAAGATCTATGTTGTCAAGACCGATTTGGGTGACTTTACTCACAAACTCGTCGTAACTTCTGACAACAATCTAGTCTATATTACCCGGAATGGGTGTTCTTACATCATCTAAGTAAATTGAGTATTTCATAGTTTTTTGTATTCGGGTTGTATAATTTTCCAAATCATAGGGTCTATATTTTTACCGTCCAATAGACCAAATAAAAGGGAGGGGTGTTTGTATCTTTTAGCGTATTGGGCAAAGATAGCCCTATTTTCTGAAATTTCCTCATTTCTTTCTAAGATTTTATAAATCCAATTATATTCATCTTTTATATCATCAAATTTAGAAACAAGTTCCATTTCATATTCCTTTATCTTATCAAAAAATTCATCAGGAACATCTCTGAGTATCTCTTCCATATTACCACCATTGGATAAAATCTCCCAAACAGATTTAGTCGAAACTTCAGTCATAATCTTATGAAGACGCAAGTATTCTTCTCCTTTGATTTTTACCCTATTTCCGTTTGAAAACCTTACAACGAAACCTTCTTGGTTGTTAGAAATTATACTCTTCAGTTGGGTATAGTCTTTAATTCCATCGTATTTTTTGACAATATCCCAACCATCAAATTGAGAAATTTCATTATAGGATACTTCTTCACCTGATTCTGTATCAATAGCACCAAGTAATACAAGACCTTCATAATCCCCGTAATCTACTACTATTCTATTTCTACCTGCCATTTTATTTATATTTACAATTATCGAAATGCCATTTCAAGGGTTAATAAATGATTTCAAATAAATATGTTTTAGATTTATCTAATAATTCTATTGGATATTTTTTTGATAATATTTCAGCCATTTCAGCTTGTTCAGACGTGAATGAACCTCTTGAACAAAAAATCCATTCATTATTATAGTAAAAACAAATTATACAGCTTCCATCCATCTTTTCATAAACTTCGAATTCTGAGGTTGGTGTGTGTTTATTCTCTTCTAAATTGAAAAACTTATTGAAAGGTCTAGCAACGATATTTCCATTATCATCTGTAACCAAACCTCTACACATAAGGGTTATTTCATCCCACTTACCCTCATATTGGGTTGATTGGGAATAATTCCAAATTGTCAGAGGTAAAGTTGGATGAGTTTGTTTAATCAACCAACCTTCTTGAAAATATTTTTCTAAAGTTATAAGTAAGTTCATCTCAATTTAATTTCACGTTCAACTTCAACCCAAAAATTAGATATAGGATGATTAGCCCAATAAGCCGTTTCGGAGTCTAAATCATCTTTTTTCATAAACTCAAAGATTTCGTTTACAATTGCTAATGCACATTCTCTATACCATCGGTTGGTTGGAATCGGTTGATATTCACCTGTGTTTAAGTTTAATTGTTTACTTCGACTAAACATAACAGATTGTAACAACTCGTCTGCTTTTTCTTTGGGTGTAATCCCTATGGGTTTGTATTTAGACATCTATTTTACATTTAATTTTACCTGATTCCTTTGTTCTCAAATGTACTGATGAATCAACAGTTATGCTACTTCTATCTGGATCGTTTTTCCAAAATTCATGTCTAATAACCTCTATCAAGTCAAAAGCAACCCTACAACTTTCATCTACTTCATTGGGATTGTAAATTCCATAACTCGCATGTTTATTCATATCTTCTTGTAGAAGTTTATTTCTCCCTTCACTCAGTATCTTATCTGCTTCATCTCTAATTTGATGATACAAATTGTAGTCAATGGATAGTTTTACATTCTCAACATCAGCCCAAGTCCGAATTTCTTCACCATTGCCCCAACTGCCAGAAGTTTTGATATAACCCTTTCCAATTTCTACCACTTCACCTCTTTCAGTTCGGTCACCAACTTCTAATTGTTTTTTAGGCCGGAGTTTATCTCTTAAAACATTATAGAATGTAGGGTGGTCTTTAATTACCCACATCTGTCCTATTCCAATTCGAGAATACATATCCAAAGCTTGTTGGATTAACCTTAATTGTTCGTTTGTTACTTCAAGAGTTGCCATTTTTTGTTTCTGTTAAAGTTTTTAAATAATTTTCAAGTTCTTTTATGGTCATCCACCTATCAAAATCAGGTTCAATCCTTTTAATGCTAAGTAGTAATTCTTCTCTCTTACCTCTTTGATAGTAACCATATTCAATATCATCAGCTAAATCTTGTAGATATTGGGGAGCAGCAATACTAATCCTTAAATCATAGTACGACCATTTAGTCTTGTAATCGTATAATGTAATTCCTTTGGTTAGTTTTTTAGATAAATTAGATAAAAACCTATTACGAACCCTTACCATAGATTTATCATCACCAAATACATAAAGAAATCTCAATACCCAACGAGGACACCATTTAGGTTTTGCTTCATAATCCATAGCAAGAACTAAGGGTAAAAGTGCCTTAAAAGTATTTGTCCTCGGGTCATAAGGAACCGAACCTAAATAACCATATTTTTCCTCAAAGTTTTCAGGAAAGAATATTTCACGAATATCACCCCACCCAATATCACGAGTGTAGATAATTCCTTTTTTTCTACCTCTCCAAAATAGGAGTGATTGAGCAAATTCTTTTGCCTTTACACTCAACGGACGATTGTCTTTGAATTCAAATTTACTTTTCATAACTTTTACATTTAATTTTTTTGTGGTATCATAATTTTACCATCCTCAAATGCGTCGGGACTTACAAATTGTTCATTCAAAAGTTCAATAACTTGTTTCATAGCCTCAACGTCATTTTCTGACATTCTAACAGTCATAGCAACAGCACCAGTTAATATCATACGAACAGTATTCAAAGTAATGGTTTCATTATTTTGGCCATCCTCTGGTAATTTAATATTGAAATAAGCTCTACCATCAACAAAAGTTGCTGTTACATGTATTTTGATTTCTGTATTCATTTTTTTAGATAATAATTTGAATTACAAATTTAGTGTAAAAAATTTGAATTTCCAACTAAATTTTTTTTAAAACAAATTTATTTTTATTGTAAATTATGTATGAATTACTTTCGATCCAATCTCCACAATTAATATAATGAATTTTTCTGTTCAAATCTATTAATGGTGTATGAATGTGACCACAAATCACTCCTATACAATTTCTTTTTTCGGCTTGATATTCAAGTTGTTTTTCAAATCTTGTAATGAATTTAACCGCTTCTTTTACTTTCAATTTCAAAAATAAACTCAAGGATTTTTTATATCCAAGTTTTGTTAACGTTCTGTCTACCAAAATTGCGAGTTCATAACCCCAACTACCAAGATGACCTAACCATTTCAACTGTACTACTCCATCGTATAAATCACCATGAGCAATATAGTAATTGTTCCAAACCATTTCATCTTTAATTTCAATGTTTCCTAAAATTAATGGAACATAGTTACGTAAGTATTCATCGTGATTTCCGGTAATGTAATGGATTTTTGTGCCGTTTTTTGAAAAAGATAAAATTTTACGTAAAATGTTTGTATGGGATTGTGGCCAATAAAACCTTCTTTTGAGTAACCACCCATCAATGAAATCACCTACGATAATTAATTCTTTAGGTTTGTACTGTTTGAGAACTTCTAAAAGTTTATCAGCATTACAACCTTTAGATCCTAAATGAACGTCGGATATTAAAAGTGCATCTATTTCTTTCATTCGTGATTCTTTGTAACTAAAAACAACCCTTTATCCAAAATGAAACCATTATTCAAAAAGTGTTTCAAACTAGACACGTTGCAATGAGCAATGAGTGATTTTCCTAATTCTTTGACTTTCATATTTCTGTACTCCCAAAGTAACTTATAAATACCTTTACCTCGATGTTCATCAACCACAAAAGCATGTCCCAAATAAATATGGTTAGGATGTTCTACATATGAAACTACCCCAACCAACTTATCTTTAAAATACGCACCCTGATAAATTGCGGATTCATCAAGTAAATCTGGTTTCAAAGAACCAAATTCTTTTTCAACTTCTTCAAATTTTGTTGTTCTAATTTCCATTTTTTTTCAATTAAACCAAATTGGTATATTTCTATTTTTCCAAGTCGCAAAACGTTTTTTTTCACCCACATAATACCTACGATAAGATTCAACAACGTCCTCGATCTTAAACTCATCAGGCATTGCTAATGGTGGTTTTGTAAAACCCTTGTCATCGATTTTTAATTTATTAATCAAGCACCACTCTAGAACTTCTTTGGATTTGTGTGTTTTTTTGTAACGATGTGTGTATTCTGAACATAGTTCTAAACCCAATTCACACAATATCAGATAATTGGATAATGACTCTCTTGCCCAAATAGCACAAGGATGATTTTTGTGTACTATTTTGTATGGAATATCATCACTATTAGTATTAGCAACATGGTGTGATGTACACAGTAATTGAGCATACTCCACAATCATTTTGGTACAATGTTTGTCACAATGATACTGAGCACATTTTTTTATATCGTAATCTAACCAAAAAATATTCATATTAAATCCACCGAAAAACCCATCGGTCTTTAGCCGATGGGATGGAAGGTAGTATTTGAATTATAACTATTTTTTTTTAAAAAACAAGTTTTTCCACTTTTTGTAGATATTTATACGTATAAATTTTTTAAAGTATAAATGTTAAAATCATACAAATATAAACTTAAACCAAATGGGGATCAAATTGTTTTATTAAATAAACATTTTGGTTCTATTAGGTTTGTTTATAACTATTTTCTTAATGAAAGAAAACGGGAATATGAAACAAACAAAAATACGATTAATTATTACGATAACGCAAAATCTTTAACAAAATTAAAAAATCAAGAAGAATATTCTTGGTTAAATGAAATTAACTCACAGTCATTGCAATATTCTTTAAAATGTCTAGATGGTGCTTATCAAAATTTTTTTAAATTCAAAAAAGGGTTTCCTAATTTCAAATCAAAACACAATAAAAATAGTTTTTCAGTTCCTCAGTCAGTTAGAATTATAAAAGGTAAATTGGTTATTCCTAAATTTAAAGAACCAATTGATTTGATTTTAAGTAGGAGCTTCAGTGGAAAAATTAGATCTTGTACAATATCAAAAACACCAACAAATGAATATTTTGTTTCCATTCTTGTAGAAACTACACATACCACTTTACCAAAAACAGGAAAATCAATTGGTATTGACCTAGGACTTAAAGATTTTGTAATAACCTCTGAAGGTTATAAATACAAAAATAATCGTTATACAAAAAAGTATCAAACCTTACTTAAAAAAAATCAACAACATTTAAGTAGAAAAACCTTCGGTTCTCATAGATATGAGAACCAAAGATTAAAAGTTGCAAAGCTACACAAGAAGATAACCAATTCTCGTTTAGATAATTTGCACAAAGTATCCACAGAGTTGATCCGAAAATATGATACAATCATATTAGAAGATCTGAACATTAAAGGTATGATTAAAAATCATAAATTGTCAAAACACATTTCTGATGTAAGTTGGTCTAAGTTCATAGAACTTTTGACTTATAAAGCTAAGTGGAATGAAAAACAGATAGTTAAAATTGATAGATTCTTTCCTTCTAGTAAAACTTGTAATTGTTGTGGATACGTAAATCAAAATCTTGATTTAAGTGTTAGAGAGTGGACCTGTCCATCTTGTCATACCAAGTTAGATAGAGATTTAAATGCGAGCATAAATATCCTTAAAGAAGGATACAAACAAATATCGTCAGGAACTGACGATTACAGACGTGGAGATGAAATAAGACCAACACCCGTTGGCACAATCGCTGAGGCGTCCAAAATTCTGAACTTGGTTTCAGAATCCCAACCATCTTTAGTGGTTGGGTAGTTCAATACAAATTATAAATCAGCAACCCTAAGGACTAGGCCAACAATATTAGATTTAAATCCGAAATCATTTTGATTTTGAATTGACAACAGCATTAAGTATCAATTCTCCCAAATCGTTCAATTGTTGTGTTGAGAATATATTTCGATCTAAATAACTTTTGAACTTATCGATGATTTTTTCAGTATTTGCTGGTCTTCCTCTTGATCCAAGTGGAGATGGTATTTTTGGTTCTGAATCCAAATTCATTCTTGGTCTTCCACGTCTTTTCATTTCACCAGAAATAGGTTCTGTAGTTGGGGTATCTAAAGGATTTTTACGAGGTCGACCTCTTTTTTTCATAGCAGGAATTCCTGGTTCAATTTCATTAGACATACTTGATTTAGGTGATCTTGGTGGATCTATTTCGTAATAAGGTTTAAAACCCTCTTCCAAAATTGATTTACTATCGACCTTCAACCATTCGGCCAATTTCTGTAATTGCTGTTCATTTAATTTAACTTTCATCTTAAATTTTATTTATAAATATATTTAAATAACAAATGAGCGTTTTTTTAATTTTATTTTTTTTCTTGATTGTCGGGAATGTAGGTGGTAGTTGTTATCCGAATAGTAAAAAAAAATTATTCAACTTTGGTAACACCAAGCGATGGTGATATGGTTCCAGTATCGATTTTAGTTTGATTTAAATCACTATCAACAAAGTTTAGTATCTGTTTAATGGTATTATTGTTTAGTTCTTTTTCATAACCCATTTTTGTTATTATTTTGTAACCGCCTGAAATTGGTTTTAGCGAAACAACATTAACAATTCGGTTTAATGAAGGTACTGAAAATCTGAGTTTAATCATTTTTTTGTCTTTGTTTTCTAAAAAAATTGACCCATCTCCGTTTATTTGAATTTTCCTACCCAAAAGTTGTAGATTACTTTGTTCATGAATGAATTGTGGTTTGATCAACGTGTTCATATTTTCTTTGTTCTCTTCAGAAATTAGACCCATAACTTGCCTAATCCTTTTTAATTCGTTCAATACTTCCATTGTTTATAAATACTCTTAAACTGAAAAACCCCTCACATTGGAGGGGTTTTCTTCTTATTGGTGTGTATTACTTTTTTTTATCGAATACTGACCAAATAGTTCCGATGAATGTAATTACAGCACCTGTAACTTCTTGAACCATCGTTTCATCAACAAGTCCTTTCATAAGTAAAAGACCTCCAACGAATGTGAGACCATGTCTTACGATCCCCATTAATTGTTCTTTTGATAATTTCATATTTTTTTGGTTTAACGGATTATGATTTGTAAACGCTAACAATCATTCATAAATATCATTCAATCGGAAAGAACTCCCAACCTTTGAATCCGTAAATTACACCATACTCATCAACCATAATTTTCATTTTCTCGGCTAATCTTTTAGCTTCAAAATCATTTTTTAGTTTACCAGCCACCGCTTCTCCTTCTTTAGGTTCGTCAATACGTTCAACTACATAGTAATAACCTTCGACGGGTTTGTCATTGATAAGTCTTACACTAAAATATTTTTCATTAGGTTCTGAAGAGTCTGACTCGTAAATATCCCAGCCTTGTCTTCGGGCTTCTTCACCATGAGTCTCCTGAAACCACTCAACAAAATCTCTTACATTATCAAAATCATAGAAAATTTTTTCAAAATCGGATAAATTCCCTTGTTTATTAACAAAACTATCTTCAAAAATATTTTTGTTTTTTAACTGAGCATACAATTCAAAATTTACAATAGATTCATTCATTTTTGTGTGACCGATATAGTCGTATAATTTGGATAATTTTTTAATCATTTTCATTGATACAATCTTAAACAATTTTTCCGTTTTGTCCAAAAATTTATTTGGATCTGACATAAGTTTATCCACTTTATTCTTAACAAATTTTTTGTAAATTTTACGTTTTTCTCCTTTAAAAACACCAAACATTCGTTCAATAGGATCATTGGCTAAAAAAAGTGTGAAACTTTGTATATTACGGTCTCTAAAAGCTTTAACCCATAATTCAATCATGGCGTTAACCAATTCATCATCATTTTGATAATCATCGAGGTTTTTGCCGACACCTTCCAAAATTTCTTTTATTTCATCAATATAATTGTACAAACTTTTTTTAAACTTTTCTTTGGAAAACTGTGATATTTTTTGTAGTCTTAGATAGGTTTTATTGGATAAAAGGAAATCCAAAAATTTGCTCTTATCAATGTCTTGTAAAATCATTTGTGTGGCGATTTCAGAAGGTCTCACCAATGATTCAATATTTGAGGTATAATACAGATTAAACGCCAACCTCTGAAGAGGTTTTATCGATCCCATCATTTTTTTAGCCACGTGATAGGATATTAATTTTCTAGAATTAACTCCTTTCGACTTATAGTCATCATATAAATGTTTTAATTCATGAGCTATTGATGAAATTGACGATTTATAATTTTCGAATAAAAATATTTTGAGGTCTGTCACGTCCCAATTTTCAGGAACCGCTATCTCTACTCCTAAATTGACTGATCCTACTTCTAACTTATTGTTAATTTTTAGTTTTTTATCTTCGATTTTAGTTCTAATTTTACCTTTTTGAGTCCATTCTAAAATTTTTGGTGAATCAACTTTATCTGTTACAAATAATTTTACATCAAAATTTATATTATCTAAATTCATATCACCAATCTGTGCTGGTGGGTTCAATTTAAAGTTTAAAGTATAATCAGTTTGTGATTCGTTGAGTTCATCCTCCAAATGTCTTATAAACCCTTCGTATACTTTAACGGACGCTTGGTATAATCCATCCGGTACACCTAATCTTTCATTGAGTATTTTTTTCATATTAATTTTTTCTTTTAACCCAAGCAATTCTTAATAAATGAGCTGGTGTTGCTTGAACATTACCTCCAACATTATGTAACACAATTGGTACATTGTCCACAATGACCATTACTCTACCAACATGCGTGTTCATCGCCCACAAATTATTTTGATTCCTATTTTTATCACTCAAAAAACCTTCGTAAAATGCCTCCTCATGATGGGAAGATGGTGGATAAAATATACCAACTAAATCTCCATTTTGTAGAGGAATATTTGGTCTAGATGGTACAATACCATTTACAAATTGTGCAACTTTGTCTTTATAAGGACCATTTTGAACACCACCTCCTTTTTGATTTATAGTATTCCACATTTGTTGAGCGTATTTAATTTTTTCAGGGGGAATGTTGTTGAATGCGGAATAGACTATTTTACCAGGACCTTGTTTATAGGTTGTCCAAGCTTTACCAATATAATTCAAATCGTCGGAAATATCATTAATGAATTGTGCACAATTTTCATCGTTTGGTTTACAAATTCTGTTGGTAGAACTATCGGTACTAATCTCTGAAAAATCAATTTGTTTCTTGAATTCAGGATTCATTTGAGGATGAACAGCAATTTTTGGTTTTTCAATACCCAAAGTCCTTTTTATTTTTTTAAATAAGTTTTGTTCATTCAAAACCTTGTTGATTATATCAACCAATTCAGATTCAGTTAACTTGATTGTTTTTTTCATAAGTCAAACAATAAACCATTTTTTTTTGGTTTTTTAATAAATAGTAATCGATTAAAAAAAAATTGTTTAAACGAACTTTTTCTATTATCTTTGGAATTATGATAAAGAAAACCTTATTAATTTTGATTTTTATTTTGATGACATCATCAATCCCATTTTTGAGTAAAAACCAAAAAATTTATATTCAACCTATGGGACATGTACCTCAAGATAAATTGAAAATAATCGAAGAAAATTTAACTAAAACATACAACACCGAAATCATTGTATTAGAAAAAGTCAAGATACCAAATGAAGTGAAAATAAAAAATACTGACAGACTCAGTGCCGATAAAATACTTAGGATCTACAATTCTGATTTTTTCTTTAATAATAAGAAGATTTTAGTTGTTACTTCAAAAGACATCTGTACCACTAGATTTTTGAACGGGAAAAAATTCAAGAATTGGGGGGTTTTCGGTTTGGGTACTATGTATGGTTCTGCATGTGTAGTTTCAACTTTTAGAATTAAATCGACTAGTAGACTTATAAAAGTCGCTATTCATGAAATAGGCCATACCAAAGGTCTCTCACATTGTAAAAATGTTAAATGCGTGATGACAGATGCTAGAGGATTAGGTAGGACTGTTGATAACGCGGGATTTAAATTATGTGATAAATGTATAAAAGAACTTTAATTTACGAAAATAAATCATAAATCGATCTTACACATTTCTCACCCAAAGAAATTAATCCTGAAGTCCATTTTTCAAATGTCGTTATTTTTACTTCATCATCTTTACCATTATCTGGTAATATAAACACCCATTCTGGTTCATATTGGTTTATCAACCGTAAAAAGTTTTCACCAACATTAATACATCCTGCACCAGCTCTAGTGTAATTTTTAATTGGTTGTCCATCCTTACCTGCCCGCTGTCTCAGTTCTTTTCTTTTTTCACCAGCACTACCGTGTACCGCGGTGGGGTCGGTTAAAATGTCTGTAGCCCCTCTCAATTTAAATGTGTTATCTATACCTTTACCATATCCTTCAAAACCTTTTGTTTGTGTTCCAGTAGACACTCTGTACGCTCCTGATGGTGTAAAATCTAAGCCAAGTTCTCTTTGTACTGTATATGAATAAGGAAAACCTTGGGGAAATTCTTTATCTGTGGGTGATATCGTCCAATTCGTCGCATTTGGATATCTGTCTAAATATTTTTTAATTTTTTTGGATTCAGGATTATTTGGATTTTTTTTGGCAAACTCTAACGATCGTTTGTACCATTCTTCATATCCACCTTTACCTTCACCGACCCCTGGGTCCTTACTTCTACCTGTTGTTATAGTATCTTTACCTAAAAACTTATAATTTGGTCCGAATAAAGAAATAATTGAAGCATCTTTATTAACAATCATAAAAGTATCACCTTTGAATTCATTGTTAAGTTTCATGCGTTCTATAAATTTATAACTCCTTTCTGAAATTTGACCTGTCAAATTTTCAATTTGTTTTTTTTGAGCTGTTTGAGTTTTTTGTCCAACACCACTTGTCTTGATAGTTTGTCCTTTTTGTAACATTCTTATTTGATCATTACTCAATGGACTTACACCTAATTTTTTTGCAGTATTTGTACCTACAATCCCATCTGGTGTTAAATTCTTTTTTCTTTGAAAGTCAATTATTGCATTTCGAGTCATTTTTCCATAAACACCATCAATTCCATCTCTATTTGGCCCTGAAGTACCCAAATTATATCCCAAACTCTTAAGTTTTGTTTGAATAGTGGCAATGTTTTTTGTACTTTGAGTATTTTGTGTACGTGATATTATATCTTGACCGAAATTGGAAGGTATTGGTCTTCCTAAACCTTGTTCTGATAATACTTTATTAATTATTTTCAGTAAATCAGATTCGTCTAATTTAATTATTTTTTTCATGTGTGTTTTTTTGTAAATACTTTTAATTGTATTTTCATTAATTTGGAAGATCATATTGGTAAATATTATCAATTTGTTCTGCGTAACACATTTCTCATTACACTTTCTGGTGTCATTACACTAGAATTTATACCTAATAAGTCTACAAATTGTATTCCTTTTTGTGGATCATAAATAAAATTACTTCTTTTAGGGTCAAGTTGTATTTTTTTACTATAAAGTTCTTGTAAATCGTTTTCGAAATTTTTTATATGATTCGAAGGAATCATGTGAATTTCTTCTTTTGTCATTTTTTCCATAGACTTACCAATAGCTTTTTGTTGTACTAAATAAACCGTTTCATTACCTTTTGAATCGAGAAAAGATTTTACTTGTACAGTTTTCATGACTCTTGGTGATTTAACTGTATTCATAAATTTTAAATTTTGAATACCTGGATCAGTCCAACCTGTTCCAGCTTTAGCTACATATCCATTTCCTAAGTCAAATACACCTTTATTATTTAACCCTTCACCACCAGATATGTTTATTTTATTTTTTAATTGACTAGGAAATCGTAAAATATCTTTTTGTGGACTATTTTGTACTAATGTTTTGTTTTTATTTTGTAAAATTTTTCTCGTTAAAGAAGTTTCAGCGTTTATTAAGTTTTTTGGATTATTAACATCCATTCCATATTTCAAATTTAATTTTTCTATTTCTTTGGCATATTGTTCACGACTAATTTCTTTTTTTTTCAGTTTTTCTATAAAAAAATTCTGTTCTGACTTATATTGTTGTTGTAAAATTCTTATTTTATGTAATTTTTGTGTATTTTTTGGCTGAAAAATTTTTTTTACAAACTGAGACCCTGTTTTGTAAATAGGTTGAATAAGTCTAGGATTTTCATTTAAAAATTTTTCTAGAATATATTGTTTTAAATTTTCTTTAATTTCATTTTCAAAATGAATTTTATAAAGATTCATAGTTTTTTTATTTTTCGGCTGAAAGATCATATCAGTAAATATTCGAAATATTTAGTTTTGACGGGTGAATATTTAAATATCTTGTCGTATATTTGTCGTACAAAAAAAATAAACTATGGACATACGACAAGCTAATCTGACGGCAATCGAATTGATGGATAAATATGGGTTGTTGGATACAGGTTGGTGTTTCAAATTTGATAATGCAAAAGTCAGATTTGGGTGTTGTAATTATACGGACAAAGTAATTACACTCTCACGACCTCTATGTAAGTTGAATTCAAAAGAAAAGGTTGTTGACACTATTTTACACGAAATAGCCCATGCTCTTTGTCCTGGACAACATCACAACCATGTTTGGCGAAGGAAAGCTATCGAGATTGGTTGCTCCGGGAATCGTTGCTATAGTGCGACTGAGGTGGTTCAACCAAAACTTAAATACACCGCGGTTTGTAAAGGTTGTAATACCGAGTTTAACAGAACCCGTGTTGTTCGGAAGAATTCTTCTTGCGGAAAGTGTTCAAATGGTGCTTACAATGAGAATTTCAAGTTGTTTTTCAAACAAAATTACTGATACAAATCAAATATGATTACAGTTCTTCGAAATCGGTATACTCTTTGTAATCCGTAATATTATCTTCATTATTCGTGTACTTTCTGAAATAATCAAGGTCCATACCATATGATAGGCCCATCATATCCTCTAGATAATTTTGGAATACCTTCTGATAATTTTTTTCGGGTATACCCAATGATGCCATATGTTTTCTGATCCTTGATGGTATTTCTAGTGTGATTCGATAAGATAATGAATTATTTTGTATTTCTGGTTGTTCTTTTACAACTCGTCTCTCCAAAATTTGATTGGATTTTTTAATATGTTCAATTTTCCTGAAATTAGTTTTCATTTTTTAATTTTTAATAACGTCCTGTAATATAAATATACAGGACTTCGGGAATTTTAGTACAAACTGTTTCATTACCATCAAAATCGGTACACGGGATCTCAGGAAGATTATTGACATAGGATCTAATTTCACGTGGAGCGATAAATTTACCACGTTTATCTTTACGTAACAATTTCTCGATTAATGGTTCACGTAAATACAATTTATTACTATCGTAGTACTCTTTAAGAATAATGTTCAGATAATTTTTTGAACTCGTACTCAAGGATTCATTTTTATTTTTCTTGGTTTGATCTAAACTAGGTCTAATAAAAAAAGGTTTGTGTCGCAAAATATAATCCACCGCATCATCGAATTCGTTTTCTTCGAAAAGTTTATTTTCAAGAATACCATTATGGTTTTTGAATATCTCTATTTGATCGCTCCCTAAAAATTCAATTAAAAAATAAAATTCATCCACCCAAGTATCTACTTCCCAACTTCTATCTGACATATGTGATAGTATAATACCATTTTTGGTTAATTCTTTCATTAACTCCGAACGTACATCTATAGGAGGATCGTCCTGATAATCGTTTGTATCAGGTTCTGAGGGTTCACTATAATCTCTATATTGGTTATAAGTCATTAAAGGTTCTCCAGCAGAATTAAACGGCTGTTCATTTAAATACAAATTTTTGGTTGAGACTATGTGCATTTCTAAAATTCTGTCTCTGTCAGTATCCGAAATGTAACTAAGTTTTTTATCAATCATATCAATAAATATCATTGATTGAAAGAATATTTGATGATTTAACTTATCATGGTATTTCCTTGACAAATGGGTCACATTAATCCAATACTATATTTTTTTACAATTCAATTTGAATTCAACTTGAACAATTCCACATTTCCAACTTTAACGTAGTAATAAAAAAGATCTTTGATTTGTGAATGATCTGTAATTCCTTTTTCTTGGACTATTTTTCTGAATGTTTCTATAAATTTGATAAAATAAGTGAGAGGTACGTTTTTGTAATTTGGCTTAATAGATTGTACCTCATTTTGAGATAACAACCCAACTTTCTGAAATTCTCGTAATTTTCTAATCGCAAACTCGTCGGCAATATCCTCAATATATTTCATAAAATTTGCTGATTCTACTATTGGTTGTTCATTGAAATACATCAACCATTTTTTTGTTTGACCATATTTCTTAAATTGATATGCATGTGCAAGTTCATGAAAAACGACGTATAAAAATCTGACAAAGGGATATTTCAACACAGAAGAATCTATAATTACTCTATCGTCTAAAGCAATTCCCAATGCGTGTTTAATCGGCATAAACTCAATTTCATTGACTCCTGAATTTTTAAGATACCTTTCGATTTCTTCTCTGTATTGTTGAGCCTCAGGGTTTTTTTCTATAATTATGTTGAGTAAATTTTTCATACGTAATTCAATTAAAATCAAGCAAACACATCAAAAAAAACATATTCACCATTTTTTATACCAAGATTTCCATCGTGTAAGTCAAATTTATTGTATCCTACACCAAATTTTTCAATAGAACTTAATAATTTATACAAAGTTTGTTTAAAAGTTTCAAATTCAGGAATATTGACACTAGTTTTTGTTTTTTCTCTTATTTTTTTCAACCAAAATTCTTTCAATCGTCTATCATTTAAATAAATAGATCTTATTACTGAGATATTTTTTGTATACCAATCTGACTCCCAGAGATATTGAAAACAAAACCACACATTATTTTTTTCTTCCTTAGAAAGTTTTTGAACTTTATCCAAACAGATTACGTAAACTTTATCTCTTTTTGACGAGTTTGATTTTTGAAATCTTTTTATAAAGTTTTGAAAGTCTCTTTCGTATTTTTGTCTATCTTTTTTATTCAAATTAAAATCTTTTCTTTGATCCTCTGGTGTATTCCAATAATCTGGACTGCGCATTTTTATAAATAGTTCTTTTTTTTGCTCACGATTTAAAGGCTCATTCCTTGGGACGCCTAGTACAGAACTAAATGACAAATTGTTCGGTAAATCTATTTCTTTCACCCAATAATAATTGACAATTCCTGGATGAATTCCATTTTGTTTTTGGATTATTTCTTTTATTTTATCAGCTTCATGTTTATTTGTAGTAAATTTTAATATTACAGTTGAATTTTCAGGTTGTAGTATACCGAAAAAATTATTTTGTGTGAAATTTGATGGTAAATTCAAATGTCCTTTCGGGGACATTGCAAAACCAAAAGCTCCCGCTCCAATAAAATTCAAATTTGAATTTGGAAAAATTTTTTGAATGAACTCTTTAATTGATAGTACATCATTTCCGAATGTACCTGCAAACTGATTACCATACTCTTTATTTGGTTTAAAATAAGGTTCTTTTTCTTTTTCTATTTTAATTGGTGGTCCACCAATAATTGTTTTATATTGTGTTTCGTCTGATGTTTTCGAATCTGTTGGGATATCGACATATTCCATCAAAAAATTTATTATTTGTTTGATTCTTGTAGTTTCTTTTAATAAATTCATAAAGTATAAATATCATTTATAAACAATTATTAATATGTATTTCTAAAAAGTTATTCAATTTCAAACTTGTTGAAATTTTCTAATTTATTACTATCTTTGATTTATAAAAGATATTTCAATTATGAATGGTAGATTATATCGAGGTGATGGATATATTGGAGGAGTTTGTGCTGGTCTCGGGGCCTGGTCAGGTTTGCCTCCGATTTTATGGAGGGTTGCATTTCTTTTCATTTTTCCCTACGCCTTTTGGATTTACATCATTTTATGGATCTTTCTCGAAAGAAATTTTTAAAATTAAAAATATGAAAAAGAAAAATGTTAAAAAAACAGATGAAGAAATTAGTGATGAAATTAAACAAGCACTTTTTGATGAAATAAATAACACAATTAATGATGAAATAATTAAATCGTTGAAAACTGGTAAGAAAAGTGATTGTTTAATTCCTATGAAAAAATCAAAACAATAATTTAATTAACTATAACGTCCTCAAATATGAGTAGTAAATTTTTCTATTGAGATTTGGAAAATCAAAATTTATTACTTATATTTGTTGTTAGAAATAGTTAGACATAATTGTTTCTAGCGTCTGATGATAAACAATCGTTTTAATGTTGTTTATCATTTGTTAGGTGTATTGTAAATTAATTTTTATACCTTTAAAAAAATATTATGACAACAAGAGAAATTTATTTTAAGAACTTAGTTTTTTGTGATTTACCAATGGGTTTGGTTGGATACACTTATAAAGATAAGGATGGCGTAATTCAAATTGGTAAAAATGTTGTTTTAGAATTACGGACAGATGAGATTACTGTTGAAAAATCTGTAAAAATTATGGAAGATATTGAAAAGACAGATGGATTTATGTTTTGGGATAACTCACCAGAAGGAGAAGAATTTTTCAAAAGTAATTGGGATGTAATTGGTAAATCACTTGCGAAAATGGTTTTAAATCAAAAATAATATAAAAATTAATTTATTACACATAACGTCTGATGATAAACAATCGTTTTAATGTTGTTTATCATTTGTTATGTGTAGTTTATCAAACTTAAAATTAAATTGAAATATGGAACAAAGTGAAATGCTGGATATTCATAAAATAATTATGAGAACATTAAAGGTAGTACCTAAAGCGTGGGATATGAACCACCAACACTTCAACTGCGATTGTCATATGGAACTAACTGATAAAACATATGAATTGGTTGGTCATAGATTCAATACTGACATAGAAGGTGGTAAGAAGATTGTTGATAATTATTTTATAATTACAGGAGGTCAAGTGTAAATTACACATAACTACCGCATATACGTAACTAAATATAACTAGTTATTTAATAGTCAGTTAGCTTCAAATGATCTAAAAAATTATAAAGATTTGAAAAAAAAGTTCATACATTCTACTCATCCAAATCCATCAAAATCTCAATCAAATGATCAATAACTTAGATCTAATCAAACCACTTTTGAACTTTGAAAATGAGGGTGATTTCTATATGCTATATGTATTCAAGCGTAAGAAAGATCAACCCGAGAGTGAAAGAGACAATCATCAATCGGTTCGCACCGTCAAAACATATTGTATCGAAAGTATTGATCACTTAGAAAAACGATACGATGAAGTCAAACAACTTTGTGAAATGTTCAAGGCTCGGGCATATATCCACGTCCAAAAACAAAATCACCACGATGTTTCCTTAGATATGATGATCGCTCTTGCTGAGAGGATCCGCGGCGGACAACACAACCAAAAGAACCTATTCGACTCTGTGGTTGGCCAGCTCAAGACCAATGAGAAAAGGTGGATTGTGGACATTGATACCAAAGACCAAACTACCCTGTCCCAAATTATGAATGTAATCAATAATGAATGTCGACCTTTTCGGATAAGGGCTGAAATCTATACTCATAAATCGGATGGCACGGTTGAAGTAAAAAACGATTATGTTTCAAAAGTTATTCAGATTATTCCAACAAAGAACGGATATCATATTATTACAGAAAGATTCGATGTCTTGGAGTTCAAAAAGAAATTTCCAGATATTGATATCCAAAAGAAAAATCCAACGCTACTTTATTTACCACACACCCTTTCTTGAAAAAAAAATTTGAGTTCATAGATCATTTTACTCAAAACTTTTGTATATTTGTGATGTAAAAAAACGAATATGAAAACAATTTGGAAATTTTCAACCCTTATAGAAGGGCAATTCAAGGAAAAGTTTACTTTGCAAATGCCAATTGGTGCAGAGATTTTAACCATCCAGACTGACGAAAAAAATAACCATCCTACAATTTGGGCATTAGTTGATCCACAAGCTGAGATGGAGGACCGAGTCTTTGAGCTTTACGGAACTGGACACTCTATTCACGAGGATATGGGAATTGAAAGAAAATACGTTGGGACCTACCAGTATCAGAGGGGTGAATTTGTAGGTCATATCTTCGAACGATTAAATTAAAGAAATGAAAATATTGATAAAAGGATTCGTAAATTGGATGAAAGAAGTGGGCTGGTTTGCCATTCCGCTTACCGTCTTTGGTGTATTTTTTATTTGGTTGTTTGGATTCTACCAGGGTTCTTACTACCACTACAAAGTTCGTTTAACGTTCTGTGATAGCAGACCAGAAAGATATGTTCACCACTATGGGTTCAGGTGTGCAGGAATTGTAAATGAAGGCAATGGAAGATATCACCCCAAGGCACTTAGCTCTTTTACTTATAAATCAGCAGACCATAGTCAGCATGAGGTGTTTAACGTTTGTGAGGCAGTTATTGTAGAAAAAGAATTTATAGGAGATTATACCTTTGTTGGAGGTAAATTTTATAAACCCAAAACCGATGCAAAAAGTTATTTTCTTGGATATTGATGGAGTAATGAACTCACATATTTTCTATCAACAAAGGCATAGAAAAAGATGGTTGAAATGGAGAACTTATTATTTTTTGATTAGAAGATTTTTGGGGATTAAATCCAAACCCGTGAGTCTTGCTAACCACAAAACACCCAAATCCTATTACACATACCAACACCAATTTAAAAGATTAAAAGAAGAGACTTGTCAGCAAAAATGGAAATGGCTCGCCAATTTCTGCAACGAGACCGGAACTAAAATTTGTGTATCATCTGTGTGGAGATTTCATTTTGGAAATAAAGAATCGGTTATACCCCTGTGGTGGGAACGAGCACTGATTGATTTGGGGTTCAATGAAGGAACATTTGTTGGTATCACCGACAGATTAGGAATGAGAGGAGAAGAAATTAAGGATTGGCTTCAAAAAAATCAGGAAGTTCAGGACTATGCGATTTTAGATGATGACTCTGATATGCTACCTGAACAGATGGATAAATTTTATCATTGTGATGGGTATTTTGGCCTTTCTCCCAATCACTTATATCGTATCCAAAGAGCTTTCTCGGGTAAAAGTAAATATGGACATTTAAATAAAACTTTGTAAAAATGGATAAAATGAGAATTTTGGTAGCATGTGAAGAAAGTCAAGCATTGACAAATAGATTTAGGGAGTTAGATCATGAGGCGTTTTCTTGTGATATACTGCCATGTAGTGGTGGACATCCTGAATGGCATTTTCAACAAGATGTAACAGAACTACTTGAACAGAAATGGGATATGATTGTGGCATTTCCACCATGTACATATCTAACAGTTACAGGTAATCGATGGTTTAATATTGACCGATACGGAGAAAAAGCCGTACAAAGACATAAAGATCGGGAAGATGCTATTAAATTCTTTTTGATGTTTGCAAATGCTAATTGTGATTATATTGCCATTGAAAACCCAGTAGGAATTATGAGTAGTGAGTGGCGAAAACCTGATCAAATAGTTAACCCTTATGATTTCGGTGATCCATTTGAGAAAAAAACATGTTTATGGCTTAAAGGACTTCCACCTTTGAAGGCCACGAATGTGGTGAAACCTGAACCACGAATGGCGTTCAAGAGTGGTAAGACTATGCCGACCTGGTATGCGGATGCTTGGAAACTACCCAAAGAAGAACGTTCGAAACTACGGTCAAAAACTTTTCCAGGAATTGCACAGGCGATGGTCAGTCAATGGACAAACTTCATTTTGGAACATTCTCGTAGGGATAATGAAACACAATTAAATACACAATTAAAATAATTATTAAAACAAAAAAATATGGGATTTTTAACAAATTTATTAAGCGCAACGGTCAAGACAGCTTTGACACCGATCGCTGTTGTAAAAGACGCTGTCAATATTGCGACAGGAGAAGATGTCGACGCAACTAAAGATCTTTTGTCCTCGGCCGTTTCTGACATAGCGGAAGGGTTGGATGATTTGGGCGACGGAGAAGTTTTGTAAATTAGAAATGTATGAGTAAGTACGTTCAAAAGTCAGATTTAGAAAACAAAGAGTTGGAAAAACTTCCGATTCGTAGGGGTTGTTATACTCATTTATGCGCGTGCGTAGGAACATGTATAAATATTGTAGGGTACGTTGATAGAGAGGAATATGAGACTTTTATAAAAAATTTCAAAAGTTTTGAAGATTTTTTGAATGAAAAATGTGAAGAAAAATGAAATTTAGTATCATAAACAGTAAACTTGTTTGTAAGAACAACGACGTATTTCTCCTACATTTGGGATACAAACACTACGACTTGGGGATCCAAATACATAGTTGGGGGTTTAGAATTATGTTGATTTGGTGGCATTTTTGTGTCAAAGTCTGAAAAAGAATATTTTTTATGCGGGTCATTATTGCTGGGAGTCGTGGTTTCAATGATTATGATTTATTGAAGCAGAAATGTGATTATTTTTTTCAAAATTACAAGGACATCGAAATAATCAGTGGTACAGCAAATGGTGCGGATAAACTTGGTGAGAAGTACGCTATCGAAAATGGATACCCACTTAAGTTATTTCCTGCGGATTGGAACAGATATGGTAAATCAGCTGGTTTTAGAAGAAATGTTGAAATGTCAAATCATGCGGATGCTTTGGTTGTTTTTTGGGATGGTAAAAGCAGAGGGACTCAACACATGATAAGAGAAGCCAAAAACAAAAAATTATTGTTGAGGGTAGTTGAATACACAACGTTATAATTATGAAAGTTTACAATGAAATTCCCTTAGGGGAAAGCAACCCAAATAAGAGTGATGAACAAAAAAAGTTGGAACATGAATTAATTTGTTTAAGTAATTCATGGAGACCCGACAAAGAAAGAATAAAGGAATTGAAAAGGAACTTAAAGAAATTGAAAAAACCTTAGTAGTAATTATTTCATTTTATACCTCTTAATAGTTGCGACAGTGATTTTTTCATCATAATAGTCTTTTTCATAAACAATTTTAGATTTTACAGTACCATCGCCCTTAAGAGCGTTTTTCAAAAATTTTTCAGCTGCAGACTCTGTTTTTGATATATTTTTAACGTGTCCTTGATTATTCATTACATAAAAAAGTTCCATTGTTTCGGATTCCTCTTCATTGATCATTTCAAAATCAACCGCTCTTTTATGCATTTCAAGAATTCTATTTTTCTCTTCAGAAGAGATATCATTAAATAAATGTTTCATTATAAAATATTTTTAAAATATAAATATCACAGATTCAAAAAAAGGGGGGGGTGGGGGATTGAATCACAAAGTGAAAGATTTTTTTTCTCATAATATTTATAATAAACAAAATATTCTATGAAAAGATTTATAATTACTGAAGAAGAGAAAAAACATATAATGGGATTATATGAAAAGGTGGGTGAAAAGTTAACACCTGAAATGTTACAATCACCTAAAGCTCAATCTACTAAAAAGATTGCATCATTTTTAAATTCATACTATAAAATTAAATTGGGTGCTGCAACAACGGGTAGTTGGACTGACCAAGATTATAATAATACTTTAAAAAAATTCATGGAGGAAAAGGGTATTAGTGTATGGATATGTAAGAAGGGGGATGGGTATTGTAGGGCTGACGGTGAAGGTGAAGTAACTACAAAAGAGATGGACAAATTTTACCAAGCAATGAACCCCCAATATAACCAACAAGAAAAAATAAATACAAGTAACGATCGCAAGTATGACTATAAACTATCCAATGGAAAATACTATTATAGTTTAAAAGGTCAGAACAAATGGGTTGAGGCTAAAGGTAATGGATTAAATTCTATTAAAACAAAAGTTAAATTCTAATACAATCAATGATAGAAATGACTGTCGAATCTAAAAAAAAAATTAAATGTAATGAATGTGGATGGTCATGGAAGCTATCTGAAGGTGGTGATGACCCATATACTTGTCATAAATGCGGATATGTCAACAAACCAAACAATATGAAAAAAATAATTAAATTAACAGAATCAGAATTATTATCATTGATTGAACGTCTTATTTATGAAAATGATACAAAATTAAGAACAGGGAAAAAACCAAAAAAAGAAACTCAGGAAATGAAAGAAGGTGAATTAACTGAGAAATGTTGGCCTGGTTATACTCAAAAGGGTATGAAGACAATGTTTGGTAAAAGATATCCCAACTGTGTAAAAAAAACAGTAAAAGAGTCTTTAGATGAAGGTGAAATAAATTGGAAAAAAGAAAAATCATGGAAAATACAAGATCAATTTCCAATTGAAGTGTTTGTTGAAAAAAGTTGGACTGGTAAATATTATGTTGTAAAAGTTCCAATTATGAGCATGAGTTATGAAACATTTATGGATCTAGATAATTTTGGTAAAGTTGATATTTCAACCTATGACTATGAAAATGGTGAAGCAAAATTCACATCATATTCCTTAGATAATATAAAAGAATGGGGTGAGAATAACAAAGACAAAGTTCATATTAATTATTCAAGATTAATGAATGAACAAATATCTAGATAGGATATTGTTCAAAATTAATTTTTAGATCAGGCGGTTGTATTTAGAAAATTTGTTTGTATATTTGTGTCGTTAAACATAATAAGACATGACAAACGAATTTATCCCATACGAACAAGCCTTGGCTCTCAAAGAACTTGGGTTTGATGAACCTTGTTTTGGTTTATGGAATTTAAACAATGGTAAACATGAAGTGGATATAATAGGTGTGTGCAAATATTCTAAAGAATTTAAGTATAGAGAAGTATTAGCACCAACATTCTCACAAGCGTTCAGGTGGTTCAGGGAGAAGTATAACATAGATTCTTGGGTTCAACCATTTACTTCTGAAAAAAGCAATGGGGATTTATATTTACCTGATGAGTCCTATTCGTATTTCATTTTCAAAGATGGTGTTTGGGTAACCGACGGGGTAGATTTCTTAGAACCCGAAGAAGCAGAACTTGCCTGCCTGAAAAAATTGATCGAAATTTCAACTCCAACAGCATAACCAAACCCTCATCAAATGACACACCCCGAAAAGTGGTACATTCCTGTAACCGAAGATAATCACGCAGAACTTAATCGTTGGAGACAAAGCGTCGCCACAGGCCATAGGAGTCACCAACTTAGACCAAAACTTGACATACTCCTATCAAAGCATATCAAAGACGGTAGTTATTATTACGCGAGTAGTCTAGAGGGCTTTAAAGATGACCCCGACTACAACGACTACCAAGAAATCACCCTCGAACAATTCCGTCAAATCACAAACTCACAACTCATGAAACAACCTAAACACTGGTGCATTGAAGCCACGAAAGAAAACTTTTCAGAACTCAAAGCATGGTGGGAGGAAAATGCAAATACAGATTTCGATTTTCAGGTTGGATACACGCTAATGTCCGAGCATCCACATGACCCAAGCAAGTACTATAATGGTTCAGTCGCACAATGCCTTTTTGAGTACCCTCAATTTGTAGAAATTACATTAGAACAATTCCGTCAAATCACAAACTCACAACCCATGACACAACCTGAACACTGGTGCATCGAAGCCACGAAAGAAAACTTTTCAGAACTCAAAGCTTGGTGGATAAACAATGCAGCTGAACGCTACACCCGTTTTCACGATTTTAGTATTGGACACACACTAATGTCCGACCATCCGCATGACGAAAGCAAGTACTATAGTGGTTCAGTCGCAGAATGCATTTTTGAGTACCCACAATTTGTAGAAATCTCCCTTGAACAATTCCGTCAAATCACAAACCCAAATCAAACAACCATGTCAAAATCAATTCAAATCTCTCGTAAGCTACTCAACGAATACTACGACGCAGCCACTCTAGAACAGAAGACATACCTTACAGAACACTTCAAGTTGGACGGGAGCACTACCATCAAAGCCATCCGTGGACTGCACGATATGGCTTGTGAAGGATGGAAACCAAAAATCAAGAAAAACCATCCCGACTGCTTCCCCGAGGATAGCAAGTACTTTGACTTCTCCAATCATGTTAGAAATAAAAGTAAGTCTGTTGTTCCGAAGGAGGTTTGTGAATCCCTGGGCCTTGTTTCAAACTTCATTCAGGTTAGGAATACATGCAACCTGGAGACGCACCATCGTTCGTTCTACCTTTCAAACTCTTACAAATGGGAACTTAAATTTGATGGGGTTGCAATGGTGTTGATCCCAACCAAGAAGTCGTGAAATTCAAGCCAAACAAAATGAACAACGAACTCACACCAAACCCAAATCAAATGATACACTCATGAAAACCACACCAATAATTGAACCACCAACCGAATTAGTTGTACTTGCTAGTGCTTGCATTTATTGCAAAAAAGTCGTAACCGAAAAACATCAAATGCTCTTTAGGGTTAATGCCCCTGGTGAATACTGGCAACATTGGGACTTTCAAAACAACGGTTGTCTAGAAAACACCGAGAATATCGACCCGCTTGGTAAAAAGTACTCAAGGGGTGTTCAGTAAGTCATTTTATTACTTTAAACCACAAACCTTATGTTTGAAATGTATAGAAAAGAAAGTGATGATTTTATTGTAAAGATGGGTTGGGATGACAGCAACACACATCCTTATTATGAAATGTTTAGTTATATGATAAATTTATTTGAACAAAATAAATAAAATAATAGATAAAAAGATGAATACAGAACAAAATTTTAAAAATAGTACAGAATCTAACGATGAAGACCACACTTTGTTATGTGGTGTTTTTTCCACCAATGATTGGATAAAAGAAGATTTTAAAGGATTCTCATTTCAAAGAGCAAACAATGGTAAATCAAAAAATGAATTCTTTGTGATGTTAAATCCATATGAACCGATTACAGAATGTGGTATGTTACCTAAAAATCTAAAGAAAGGCATACAAATAAAGGATAAGGATGGTGTAATATTAAAAGTTGTTGATTTTGGTAGTGCAGGATTATTTGGTGAAGGAACTTGGTCTTGGGTTTGGATAGGGTTTTCGTCTATTAACTGTTTTTTTCAAGATGTAACACAATGAAATACGAAGACAAAAGAAGAAAATTTGAGGTTAAATTGGAATCAATTGACCCAACTGGTGTGGTACTTAAATCCGAAGAATTATCAATGATGATTGTAGATGACCAAGAATCAATGATTGATAATGATAGGTTGTTCATACATATTGGTGAATGTTTATACCGAATTGATAAGAAGGGTTTTATTATTGACAGAGTGATACCAATAGACAACTCAAAATAATTTTTTAATTGAGTATAACCGATGGGTATAAACAATCGTTTCAATATTGTTTATCATTTGTTAACGGTTCGCAGATAAGCTAAGGCAAAGATTTAGAAACGAAAACTTTAACTTAAAAACAGAACATAATATGAAAACGAGAACATCAATTTACCACCGCACCTTTGCTTTTGCTTATTTGCTGTTAGTAGCTGTTGTTTTTTGCGGTTGCGAAGACGAAAACATTACAGCTAAACCTACATCAAAAGGTGGTGAAGTAAGAACTGAAAGCGGAATATTTACACGGGTGACAGAATTAAACGAATTTGAATATAAAGGACATACATATATTAGCGGTAATGTTAGAGATGGAATTGCTTTAACACACGCTGGTCATTGTTGGTGTAACAGTAGCAAAAAATAATTGCTACTAACTAGCTTATTTATGAACCCATCCTCAGCCTATAACCTTACCAACCAAACCCCAAACCGATGAATATACCAATTAAAGAAGATGAAATAATCCTCACTCCCGAACAGCAAGAAAGAATGTATTGGGCGCAAATTAAGTACGACTCGCACAAGTGGATAGAGTACCATAAGGGGTACTATAAGTGCGAATTTTGCGATTCAATCCATACATCGATGCTTAGTTTTGAGAACGTAAACATCTGCAAAAAAAATCCGAATTTATTTCCAACTGATAACCAAACCCCAAACCGATGAATATACGAATCAAAGAAGATGAAATAATCCTTACTCCCGAACAACAAGAAAGAATGTATTGGGCGCAACTTAAGTACGACTCGCACAAGTGGATAGAGTTCCATAAGGGGTACAATAAGTGCGAATTTTGTGATTCAATCCATGCATCGATGCTTAATCTTGAGACCGTAAACATCTGCAAAAAAAATCCAAATCTGTTTCCAACGGATAACCAAACCCCAAACCCATGAAACCGCTCCGAGAACACTACACCCAACCAACCGACCAAGGCGATATGCTCAATGTGTTTGATTACATTGAGGCTTTGGAGAAGCATATTGAAGAATTGAATGTTGACAAATTGCTTGACGATTTTCACGAATGGATTGAATTGTATGAATGGGACCTTTATCCTGTATCTTTTAATAAGGAAATAAAATACAGATGGAGTAATGAAACATACTCTCAAGCAACTACTAAAGAATTGTTCGAGATGTTTTTAAGCCAAAAATGATTGTTAACTCGTTTATTTGCTAACCCATCGTCATCCCACACACTTACAAACCAAACCCCAAACCTATGAAAACCAACATTTTGCAAATAAGCGAAGTAAAAAATTATTACACCTAACGATTGTAAAAAAGGGGGTGGGGGGATTGAATCACGAAGTGAAAAAAAAATTCAAAAAATCAATATATTTATATTTATATCTAAAATAAAACATTATGTCAAAAGAAATAAGAGAACATATAGACAAATTTAACAAGTTCAGACTAACTGAAATTTATTCGGATAAAGATATGGAAAGAGGTGAAGAGTTGGGTAAAAATTCATTTGGATTAGATATGAAATTCAAAGGTGATTTCAGAAGAGATAAATTGATTATAAAGAAATTGGTAAGATTAAAATCTAAAATTACTGACGAACAACTTAAATCCGAAATTGATACAATTCTTGATATGTTAGAAGGAACTGATGATATGCAAGGGTCTTTCTAAAAAATATTGTGTATCCTTCCCCCCACTTACACTCGACTATAATCTTACATTTGTGTAGGATTAAGTTAACCTGATAAAAAAAACAGGTGTGGTAACTTGAGGGGTTATTCTAATAAGATTATGAGAGAAAGAGGGGGGGTTAATCTAATAAGAATAAGAGAAAGAGGGGGGGGTGTCAATCACCATGATTTAATCTAATTATTTTCTTCATCGTTGAAGTCGACTGTTTCCTCATAATCATCAGAGTAGTCATCGAGTTCGAGATCTTCCGGACTCATACCGAGTTCGATCAATTTTTCTTTATACATTTCAAGGAGGTATTCTTTATCTTCCTGATCAATTGTTTCATTAGATTCGAGTTCGAAATATAGTTCTCTTAACTCATCGATTGAATCCATAATGTTTCTATAATGTGAATCGAGCATGAGTTCGAATTCTTGTGCTGTATATTCGGGATAACGTTTTATATCATCATCATTATCATCAGTTTCCTTGATGACCCTTTTCATGAGTTTTTTTAATTGTGATTCTGTGAGATATATTTTCATAATTTGTTTGGTTTGTTTAATAAATATCTAATCCTAGGATTATTTCTGATTCTTTTGTTTAGCCAATTGTATTACCCTTTGGGTTGGATTTTGGATGTATTTGATTGTTCTTGGATCCTTGTTAACCGTTGCCAACTGAACCTTCTCTGATGGATTTTCGATGTATTGGATTGAAAATGGACCCTCTTCAACAGCAGCTAACTGAACCTTTTCGGTTGGATTTTCTATGAATTGAATTAAATAACCATATTGCCCAACCGCCGCCAACTGAACCCTTTCGGATGGATTTTGGATATATTGGATTGAATATGGATCCTTTTTAACTGCTGCCAACTGAACCCTTTCTGATGGATTTTGGATATATTGGATTGAAGGACTCCATTTTTTAACCGCCGCTAACTGAACCCTTTCTGATGGATTTTTGATGTATTGGATTGAATATGAATTACTTCTAACCGCTGCTAACTGAACTTCTTCGGATGGATTGTCAATAAACTGAATTAATTCACTATTATTATAAACCTGTTTCTCCAAATCATATTTTGGATTCACTTCACCTATTTTGGTGAGGATATTTTTCAGTTGATTGTTTTCCATAATTTTAAATATTCACACCTTTTGAACGGGCTAATTGTATTACTTTTTCGGTTGGATTTTGGATGTATTTGATTGAATCCGGATCATCTTTAACCGCAGCTAGTTGAACCGTTTCCGATGGATTTTGGATGTAATAGATTGCATTACCCCACTTGTTAACCGCCGCTAACTGAACCTTTTCTGTTGGATTTTGTATGTATTCGATTGAAAAGGGATTCTTTTTAACCGCCGCTAACTGAAGCTCCTGGGATGGATCATCAATAAACTGAATTAACTTACCCTTATTATACACCTGTTTCTCCAAATCATATTTTGGATTCACTTCACCGATTTTGATAAGAATATTTTTCAGTTGATTGTTTTCCATACTATTAAATTTTCACACCTTTTGAACGTGCTAATTGTATTACCCTTTGGGTTGGATTTTTGATGTATACGATTACCTTCCAAAGTATAGTAACCGCAGCAAGTTGAATCTCTTCTGATGGATTTTTGATGTATTGAATTGAATATGGATTCTCGTTAACCGCCATTAACTGAACCGTTTCCGATGGATTTTCGATGTATTTGATTGCCCATGGATTCTGTTCAACCGCCGCTAGTTGAACCTTTTGGGATGGATTTTGGATATATGGGATTGAATAACCAGCCTTTTTAACAGCTGCTAACTGAACCTTTTCGGATGGATTTTGGATGTATTTGATTGCCCATGGATTCTTTTTAACCGCAGCTACCTGAACCTCTTCGGATGGATTATCAATGAACTGAATTAAATCACCAACATTATAAACTTGTTTATCCAAAGTATATTTTGGATTGGTTTCACCTATTTTGGTTAGGATATTTTTGAGTTGATTGTTTTCCATAATTTTAAATATTCACACCTTTTGATCGTGCCAATTGTTTTACCTCTTCGGATGGATTTTTGATGTATCGGATTAAAAGACCGTACTTGTTAACTGCCACCAACTGAACCTTTTCGGTTGGATTTTGGATGAATTGGATTGAACCAACAAACTGTTTAACCGCCGTTAACTGAACCTTTTCTGATGGATTTTCTATGAATTCTATTGAAGAACCATTTTCTTTAACCGCCGCTAATTGAACCCTTTGGGATGGATTTTGGATGTATTTGATTGAATTTGGATTCTTTTGAACCGCCGCTAACTGAACCTTTTCGGATGGATTTTGGATGTATTGGATTGAAGAACCCAATTTTTTAACCACCGCTACCTGAACTTCTTCCGATGGATTATCAATAAATTGAATTAAATAACCAACATTATAAACTTGTTTATCCAAAGTATATTCAGGATTCACTTCACCTATTTTGATTAGGATGTTTTTGAGTTGATTGTTTTCCATAACTTTATATTTAATATCCTTTTGATTTGGCCAATTGTTTTACTTTTTGGGTTGGATTTTCGATGTATTGGATTGAAAATGGACCCTCTTCAACAGCAGCTAACTGAACCTTTTCGGTTGGATTTTGGATGTATTGGATTGAACCAACAAACTGTTTAACCGCCGCTAACTGAACCTTTTCTGATGGATTTTGTATGTTTTGGATTGAAAAAACCCACTCGTCAACCGCCACTAATTGAATCCTTTCTGATGGATTTTGGATGTATTGGATTGAATATGGATCTTCTTCAACCGCTGCTAACTGAACTATTTCTGATGGATTCTCAATGTATTGTATTGAACTAGGATCTTCCTGAACCATAGCGGCCTGTTTCATTTCTTCCGACGGATTGTCAATAAACCGAACTAATTTAGCAAAATTATAAACTTGTTTATCCAAAGTATATTCTGGATTTATCTCACCTATTTTGGTTAGGATATTTTTGAGTTGAGTTTTTTCCATAATTTTAAATATTCACACCTTTTGATCGTGCCAATTGTTTTACTTTTTGGGTTGGATTTTGGATGTATCGGATTAAATAACCAGCTTGTTCAACCGCCGCCAACTGAACCGTTTCCGATGGATTTTCGATGAATTTGATTGAAAATCCCCACTGTTTAACCGCAGCTAACTGAACCTTTTCGGTTGGATTTTTGATGAATTGAATTGAATATGGATCCTCTTTAACCGCCGCTAACTGAACCTTTTCTGATGGATTTTCTATGAATTCTATTGAATAACCATTTTCTTTAACCACCGCTAACTGAACCTCTTCGGATGGATTGTCAATAAACTGAATTAATTCACTATTATTATAAACTTGTTTCTCCAAAGTATATTCAGGATTCACTTCACCGATTTTGGTGAGAATATTTTTGAATTGATTGTTTTCCATTTGTAATAATAAATATACTTTATAAATACCAATTTTTCCCAAAAATTTTTCCAAAAATTTTTTTCAGAAAATTTTATTGATGGGATTAACCCCCCATTTTTGTGTTATAACACCCCCTATGGAAGGGGATACGGGGGGACCCCCCCCCTATAACAGGGGTAGCCGGCCCCCATTGTTATAACACTCCCCCTCTTTGTTATAACACTCCCCCCTCTTTGTTATAACACAACCTTGCAATGTTATAAAATAAAGAAAGGGGAAACCATATGTTATAATCATATTGGTTCCCCCTTCGCTCCACTCCTTGTCGGGTGAGATCGCTAATAATTATCTTGATCGTCAGGTTCTTCCTGGATGGGGGGTGAGGTATCCATATGAATAACTTCGAGTACTCTATTCCATAAACCTGTTAGGTATTCTTTATCTTTATCTGTTAGGTTACTTGTGGTAACATCTCTCATTTCTTTTTTGACATACTGGATATCTTCCAGGAGTGATTGCAACACTATGTTAATATGATCGGTTAATGCTTTCAAAGATGTGGGATCCATATCCCCATCATTAGGATTGTTATTGGACTGTTCATGTATCATTTTTTTAATGATGCGAATCAGATCCCCCTCATTTAGTTTAATTATTTTCATTATGTTGTTTGTTTAATAAATATTAATATCCTTTTAATTGTTTCATGAATTTGGCAAATTGTTTCGCCTTTTCGGTTGGATTTTTGATGTGTTTGATTATCCAACTATGATGTTTAATAGCTGCTAACTGAACTTTTTCCGTTGGATTTTTTATGTCTATGATTGAAGTCCCCCACAATTTAACCGCCGCTAATTGAACCCTTTCTGATGGATTTTCGATGAATCGGATTGTAGATGGTTTCTCTTTAACCGCGGCTAACTGAATCTTTTCGGATGGTTTATCAATAAATTCAATTAATTTACCATTATTATAGACTTGTTTCTCCAAAGTATATTTTGGATTGGTTTCACCGATTTTGATTAGGATGTTTTTGAGTTCATTGTTTTCCATAACATTATTTGTTGTTTTTTCCATAACATTTTTTGTTTGTATATTGATCGCGCCAATTGTATTGCCTCTTCGGTTGGATTTTTGATGAAATTAATTAAACGTAGATCATGTTTAACCGCTGCTAATTGAACCCTTTCGGTTGGATTTTGGATGTCTTTGATTGAATCTGGATCCTTATTAACTGCAATTAACTGAACTTTTTCTGATGGATTTTCGATGTGTTTGATTTTGTATGGATACTTTTTAATCACTACTAACTGAACTTTTTCTGTTGGATTTTGTATGTATTTGAATACACCTGAATCATATTCAACCATTGCCAACTGAACCCTTTCTGATGGATTTTTGATGAATCGGACTAACTCTAATTTCCTTTTAAAAACCGCTAACTGAACTTCTTCTGATGGATTATCGATGAACTGAATTAATTTACCATTTTTATAGACTTGTTTCTCCAAACTATATTCTGGATTGGTTTCACCGATTTTGATAAGAATATTTTTCAGTTGAGTTTTTTCCATAATATTAAATATGTTACCATTTGATTGTGGTACTCATTATTTTCCTTATGGTGTGGGGGGTGTTTGATTAAATAAAGGTTGCAATTCCCCAACAGTAAATGCGTTTGCCCATCCAGGCATTCCACTTTTCCAAACAGGAGTGGTTCTCTCAATAATCCCCCCACCAATTAACATTTCGATCTGATCCATACTGAATGGACCACGACGATTGTTGTTGTCCACATAATACCACTCCCTGGTTGGTTGCGGATTAGGTTGGGGGTTTGGTTGCGGATTAGGTTGGGGGTTTGGTTGTTGATTAGGTTGTGAACTATTTGTCGGCTGGGTTACATTATTACCACTAATTTTGTTAATAACATTATCAAGTTCAGCTTGATATTCATAGAATTCAGTTTTAACAGAATCAATTAAACCTTTTAATGCTGTCTTTTTATCCTGTACCATTTGTCCCTTATCAATTTTTTGTGATAGTATATCCAAATACCTAATAATTTCAGTGTTGGGTTTGTCAAGTTTTTTTAACTTTCTTAAAAAACGTCCCAAACTAGTTAATGATTTTCCATACTCATACCCCTCACCTCTATACACTCCCTTTAAACCACCAAACATATTTCCTACCCTGGATAGGGGGTTTGTCCCATCTTTGAAAAAAGATGCTTCCGAAATGGTATTGTTTATAACCCCTCTTAACTCCGACTCAGTTAAATAAACCTTCTTCATATCTTATAAATATCCCCCTCATTGAAAATGGATAATATCTTACTCTTTAACAATTCTTTTCTCTCATTATCAAGATCAGACTCAATAATCTCCATCATCATATTCTTGAACTCACCAATCGACTCCCGAACCTTATCCTTCATAACCAAGATGTGTCCATAATGATTGTCAATCTCATCCACCATAATATTATAATAATCCTCACCATCAATCTCATCCACCGGATTTTCGATCAAACTTCTGATTATCTTTCTTGCTTTTTGTTCTGATATATGTATCCTACTCATAGTACATAAATATATCATTGAAATGTTTTGTTATGTTGTGTTATATGTGTGTTATAAGTGTGTTATAACATTGAAAATGGGGGGTTTTGTTATAACATTGCTCAGTAATGTTATAACATTGCAAATATGTGTTACGAGGTTGAAATGGGGGATAATCCCCCCACCCAAATTAACTCCCCCATTTTACTCCACTTTACCCCACTTTTTCCCACACAATTTGTTGTTTTTCCCCCTTCCTGATAGTAAAAAGCTAATTTTTTGTGTCTGACGATAGCGTTAGGAAGGTTTTTTTTATCTGTTACAAATCTCAGAGAAAAAAGTTAGTGTATAGTAAAGTGGGCGCCAGAGACGTAGTCTCCTAAAATACCCCTTCAACGAGAACATATTCCCCTTTCAACGAGAACATATTATGTCTTCAACGAGAGCATTTTTTTAGAATGAGCATTAAGTTGGCAACTTGATTGGGTATTAGATTGGTGATTCTTGGTTTATAATTCCATAACTTACATAAAGAGTGGGAAAAAGTGGGACACTCTAATTTTGTATGTCCCATTCTTTTTTCCCAACTTAATGGTTATAGTAAGGGGGGAATCATAGACTTAAGTGATAAGGGGGTTTACCCCCTTTCTAGAATAGTCTCTTCATCCCCCAATCATAAAACCATATTGATGATGTAACTAAACCATTCTTTCACCACTGAATATGGGGGACTCTATACCTTTTCGGGTACAACTTTAATGAATATGGGGGACTCTATACCTTTTCGGACACAACTTTAAGTGAGGGGGAAATATGTGAGGGAAATGGATTTATGAATGAAGGTTTTTAGTGAGCCCCACCTTGAGGTGGGGGGAACGTTACGAAGTAAAAAACCGAAATGAGTAAATCTATTTTCTTCACATATGACTCATTGAAATTATTTTATGAGATACTTTTATTATACTTTATTAAACCATTTGAAATTATATTTATAGGATTAAACAGACTATTTTTACGATTACTATTATTGGAGTTAATATCATGGATACAAATAATTTGAAGAGTATTCTCACCAAAATCGGTGAAGTGAATCCTGAATATACTTTGGAGAAACAAGTTTATAATGTTGGTGATTTAATTCAGTTTATTGATAATCCATCCGAAGAAGTTCAGTTAGCGGCGGTTGAACAGTATGGATATTCAATACAATTCATAGAAAATCCATCCGAAAAGGTTCAGTTAGCGGCGGTTAAAAAATTGGGTTATTCAATCTATTACATCCAAAATCCATCAGAAAGAGTTCAGTTAGCAGCGGTTGAACAGAATCCATATTCAATGAAATACATCAAAAATCCATCAGAAAAGGTTCAACTCGCGGCGGTTAAAAGGAATACTTGGACAATTGAATACATCCAAAACCCATCGGAAAGGACCCAATTAGCGGCGGTTGAAAAGGATCCATCTTCAATCAAATTCATCCAAAATCCAACCGAAAAGGTTCAGTTAGCGGCGGTTAAAAAGTTTGGAAATTCAATCCAATACATCCAAAATCCATCCGAAGAAGTTCAGTTAGCGGCGGTTAAAAAGTTTGGAAGTTCAATCCAATACATCCAAAATCCATCAGAAGAGGTTCAGTTAGAAGCGGTTAAAAAGTTTGGAAATTCAATCCAATACATCCAAAATCCAACCGAAAAGGTAAAACAATTGGCTAAATCAAAAGGATATTAATATTATGGAAAACAATCAACTGAAAAATATTCTCACCAAAATCGGTGAAGTGAATCCTGAATATACTTTGGAGAAACAAGTGTATAATGTTGGTGTATTAATTCAATTTATTGATAATCCATCAGAGAAGGTTCAGTTGGCGGCGGTTGAACAGAATGGTTTATCAATCAAATACATACAAAATCCATCAGAAAGGGTTCAACTAGTTGCGGTTGAAGAGTGGGGGTTTTCAATCAGACACATACAAAATCCATCGGAAAGGGTTCAGTTGGCCGCGGTTAAAAAGCTTGGTAGTTCAATCCAATTCATCCAAAATCCATCGGAAAAGATTCAGTTGGCTGCGGTTAAACAGTATCCAACTTTAATCCAACACATCCAAAATCCAACAGATAAGGTAAAACAATTGGTCCGATCAAAAGGGTATAATATTTAATATTATGGAAAACAATCAACTGAAAAATATTCTCACCAAAATCGGTGAAGTGAATCCTGAATATACTTTGGAGAAACAAGTTTATAATGTTGGTTATTTAATTAAATTTATTGATCATCCATCGGAAGAGTTTCAGTTAAAGGTGGTTCAAAAAAGACCAGAATCAATCCGATACATCCAAAATCCATCGGAAAAGGTTCAGTTGGCGGCGGTTAAAGAATGGGCGTTTTCAATCAAATACATACAAAATCCATCAGAGAAGGTTCAGTTAACGACGGTTAAACAGTTTGGAAGTTCAATCAAACACATCCAAAATCCATCCGAAAAGGTTCAGTTAGCTGCGGTTAAAAAGTTTGGAAATTCAATCCAATACATCCAAACTCCATCAGAAGAGGTTCAGTTAGTTGCGGTTAAAGAAAATGGTTATTCAATCCAATACATCAAAAATCCATCGGAAAAGATTCAGTTAGCAGCGGTTGAACAGGATCCACGTTTTATCCAATACATCAAAAATCCAACCGAAAAGGTAATACAATTGGCACGATCAAAAGGGTACGATATTTAAAACTATGGAAAACAATCAACTCAAAAACATTCTCACCAAAATCGGTGAAGTGAATCCAGAATATACTTTGGATAAACAGGTGTATAATGTTGGTAAATTAATTAAGTTTATTGACAATCCATCCGAAGAGGTTCAGTTAGCGGTGGTTGAAAAGAATCCAAATTCAATCAAATACATACAAAATCCATCCCAGAAGGTTCAGTTAGCGGCGGTCAAAAAGGAACAACATTCAATCCGATATATCCAAAATCCATCAGAGAAGGTTCAACTAGCGGCGGTTGAAAAGAAGCCATATACAATCCGATTCATCCAAAATCCAACCGAAGAGGTTCAACTAGTGGCGGTTAAAAAGAATTATCGGGCAATCAATTTCATCGAAAATCCAACCGAAAAGGTAATACAATTAGCACGTTCAAAAGGTGTGAAAATTTAATAGTATGGAAAAAAATCAACTCAAAAATATCCTTATCAAAATAGGTGAAGTGAATCCAAAATATGATTTGGAGAAACAGGTTTATAATGTTGGTGTATTAATTCAATTTATTGATAATCCATCAGAAGAGGTTCAGTTGGCGGCTGTTGAAAAGGATGGACTTTCAATCAAATTCATCGAAAATCCATCGGAAAAGGTTCAGTTAGCTGCAGTCAAAAAGGCTGGTGTTCTAATCCGATACATCGAAAATCCATCGGAAAAAGTTCAGTTAGCTGCGGTTAAACAGTGGGGATTTTCAATCAAATACATACAAAATCCATCAGAAAGAGTTCAGTTAGTTGCGGTTGAAGAGTATCCAAATTCAATCCTATTCATCCAAAATCCATCGGAAAAGGCTCAGTTAGCAGCACTTGAAATAAATCCATATTCAATCCAACACATCAAAAATCCATCGGAAAGGGTTCAGTTAGCTGCGGTTGAAAAGAATCCATACTCAATCCAATTCATCAAAAACCCATCAGAGAAGGTAAAACGATTGGCCAAATCAAAAGGAGTGAATATTTAAAATTATGGAAAACAATCAATTCAAAAATATTCTCACCAAAATCGGTGAAGTGAATCCTGAATATACTTTGGATAAACAAGTTTATAATTTTGGTGATTTAATTAAGTTTATTGATAATCCATCCGAAGAGGTTCAGTTAGCAGCGGTTAGAAGTAATTCATATTCAATCCAATACATCAAAAATCCAACAGAAAGGGTTCAGTTGGCGGCGGTTAAAGATGATCCATCTTCAATCAAATTAATCCAAAATCCAACCGAAGAGGTTGGGTTAGCGGCGGTTGAAAAATTGAGTTTTTTAATCCAATACATCAAAAATCCAACAGAAAGGGTTCAGTTGACGGCGGTTAATAAGGATCCAAGAACAATCATATACATCAAAAATCCAACCCAAAGGGTAATACAATTGGTACGATCAAAAGGTGTGAGAATTTAATAGTATGGAAAACAATCAACTGAAAAATATTCTCACCAAAATAGGTGAAGTAAATCCTGAATATACTTTGGATAAACAAGTGTATAATGTTGGTGTATTAATTCAATTCATCGAAAATCCATCAGAGAAGGTTCAGTTGACGGCGGTTAAAGATGATCCATTTTCAATCAAATACATCCAAAATCCAACAGAAAAGGTTCAATTAGCGGCGGTTAACGAGAATCCATATTCAATCAAATACATCGAAAATCCATCCGAAAAGGTTCAGTTGGCGGCGGTTAAACAGTATCCAAATTCAATCCAATATATCGAAAATCCATCAGAAAAGGTTCAGTTAACGGCGGTTAAACAGTTTGTTGGTTCAATCCAATTCATCCAAAATCCAACCGAAAAGGTTCAGTTGGTGGCAGTTAACAAGTACGGTCTTTTA
>Ga0209086_10000191_pt1 | contig 54622 bp, 57 predicted proteins | sample M_130207_XF_Meta_FD_187312 | JGI IMG/M metagenome (GOLD analysis project Ga0209086, IMG submission 187312) | Freshwater microbial communities from Lake Montjoie, Canada to study carbon cycling - M_130207_XF_MetaG (SPAdes) (version 2) | ecosystem: Environmental > Aquatic > Freshwater > Lake... | reverse complement strand
TTTTTATATTTAGATATTATTTTGTGACCATAATTTGTGACCATAAATATTTTTATTTTGTCGCCACATTTTGACAGCATATTTGCCGCAAATTAGTTATATAATAACACTATTTTGTCTTATGATATAATTACAAATTGATTTTAATAGATATATAATTGCAATAAACACGTGTAAAAAATAAAATGTGACGTAAAATTGTGATAAAATGCAAAAAAAACATAATTATATTTAGGAAACACCTTCGGTTAAGGGCTTGCCCGTTTCCTAAATATAATTGGAGCGTATTAGGAGTCATCTTTGTAAGTATTTAAAAGATTGTGCAATTTAGATTTAATATTTTTTAATTCATCCTTTGTTAATTTTGAGTTTTCAGATTTATTTTCTAAATTATCAAATTCTTGATACTTAATTTTATCTTTCATTGCTATCTTATCCTTCTTATTTTGTTCATATAAATCACTAAATACATAATCAAAATATCCTCTACATAATTGACGACGATTTACTATTTTCATTTTTTCCAAAGTGTATGCAATTGAACCTGGACTTATGTTTAAATAATTTCCTATTTCTATTACATCTTTGTTTTCTAATAAATACATATCTCTTATTACAATATCACTATCACAAATTACATATTCTTTAATTTGTTTACTTTCTTTTGTATTTTTAATTTTTGGTTTTTGTTTTAAGGTTTCACGACACCAAGCATATCCTCTAACATTTTCCCAACCATATGTTTCCATATATTCTAATGTTTTATCCCTTTCGTCGTAACATGTTTTTTCCTCAACTACTTCTTTTATTTTTATTGGCTTATACTTTTTTGTATATAATGCGCCATTTTCTGTAAAATGTTCATTCATTCGTTGTATAAAATTACTTGTTCTACCTACATAATAACGTTTATCTTCTAGCTCTAATACATATACATAACTTCGTGTTAAGTCTATATTATCTATATTTATAATTTTATCTAAAATACTTAATGGAATAATATATGCCATTTATGTAATAATAAAAATTTGTTTTAAATTGTTTATGTATCATTCTTCTTATATATAACCTTCTTTTTTGGTTGCACTACAGTTGGGATATTTATTTCTATCTCAATTGGCTGACTAACTAACAAAACTTCTTTAAATTTAAAACCAATAAACTCTATTGAACCCTTTTTGCTTTTTTCATTGTATTTGTCAACATCAATAAAAATTTTAACATAGTTTTTAAAATCATCTATTAATAACTTATTTTCATCAACATATTCTTTATTATCTTTCTTAAATCGTGTCCATATTTCTGTAGATGTTAGTTTATTTTCATCATTATTGTCAACTTCTATATTTAAATCCCACCATTCTTTTATTTTTTCATTCTTTTCAGACTCATTTTTTACTATTTCATTTGACAGTAAAGATAACGCATCAACTATATCATTTTCTATATCTTTTGTTATTTGAGACATACTCATTACACTTCGTCTCAATTCGCTTAACCGTTTCTGTGCTGTTTTTATTTTTTGGACCACATTATAATCTCTTTCTTGCATATCTTGAACATCTTTCTCTTCCACTTTTGTTTTATTCATCATCTTATGCAATTCATTTGTAATACTCCATAGATTTCTTAGTACATCTACTGGATTTTTATTTGAATTCAAATTATTTACTATTACAACGCACTTTAATCCAGTTTCAGTAACAATCCATTTATACATTATTGGAAATCGGTTCCAATCCGAGACATTTGAATCATATGAAATCAACCAAGCAAAATCCATTGTATTATTTATACTTAAATCATGCTCTATTTTTTCCAATTCCTTCTTCTGAACTGAGCTTGAATAATTCTTTAAATCAACTAACACATTAAAATCCTTAAAAAAAAGATGAATATCTCCTTTATGTGCCTGATGTGCTTTTTTCTCTAATTTGTAACCAGGAAAATCCTTGAATGTGTCTGATAATAGCACAAATGTATCTTCGCCTTCATCACCTATTTTTTTACTTGATTTTACTTCATTTTGCTTCAAAAATCTTTCATAATTTTCTGTCATTCTGTTTAACTGTTTATCTTTTTCATCTAACACAATTTTATATTTTTCCCGCTCTTTATCAACCTCTGCCTTCACAAAATCCCTATTTTCTGACTCATAATTGTTTATTTGGGTTTTAAATGTATCTATTTGTTTCTTCATATCATCTAACTGTTTTTGATATATCTTTGTTATTTCATCCGAAAGTTTACTCTTTAATTCTTTCTCAACTAACAAATTTAGCTCCAGTTTTTCAATTTCTGCCTTTGATTCATCCTTTATTTTATTATAAATCTCCTTTTGCGTCAAACCTGCCACTGCATTTCGCCCCTCTTTTAAACAAGTGCTGCCAATTTTTAACATTAATAAGTTCTCTTCTGGTGTAAATGTGCTTATAATATCCGGCACAACCTCGTCTGCCGGTATTGTTATATTTATAATTCGTAATGACATTTATAAATATACTAATAAATTACCTTTATGCTTGTTTGTATCTTATTTCCTCATTCAATTTTACTTCTTAAAAACAAAACAAACTAACAAATTATCTTCTACTTTTTCTACTCTTTTTAACCCTTCTACTTTTCTTACTCTTTTTAACCCTTCTACTTTTTCTACTCTTTCTAACTCTTCTACCTCTCCTACTTTTTCTGCCACCATTTGGTTTAAAGTCATAGTCATCGGCAAATGGATTAGTTTGATTCGGGTTAGGGGTAGGGGTAATCTTAGATGTTTGGGTCCTAGGGGGTTTTGCTGGTGCCCATTTAAGTTCTGTGCTGTCTGGTGGAGCTGAAGGAGCTGCAGTAAGAATCGGAGGTGGACCCGGGGGTTTACCTATTAATAGTTTATTCTTAGATTCTTCTGCATAATTAGCTAGTGCAAGTTTATCGGCTTCCGCCTTTTTCTTTCGGGCCTCAAATGCCGCTACTGCTGCTGGAGTTGCCTTGGTTAAAGCATTATTTAATCCTTCTTTCCATTGCTCTTGAGTCAACTCAATTGGCGGTTGATATTTTGTAGTCATATTTATATATTATATAAATATTTTTTATCATCCTAAAAACAAAACAAACTAACAAATCCACTTAAAAACTATCTCTATTTATATTATATCAACTATAAATGTCCATTAAACGTCTTCAAAGAGAGCTTCTTGAAATAGAAAAAGATACTCCTGCCAATTGTTCGGCTGGATTAGTCAATCAAAATGACCTTTTTACATGGCAAGCCACCATCATTGGACCAACTGAAACACCCTATGAAGGCGGTATGTTTAACCTTAAAATCTTATTCCCCGCTGATTACCCATTCAAACCGCCTAAAATCACATTTGAAACGCGCATTTATCACCCCAATATCAACAGCACTGGTGGCATTTGTTTAGACATATTGAAAGACCAATGGAGCCCTGCTTTAAGCATTACTAAAGTTCTATTATCCATCTGTTCACTTCTATCTGACCCCAACCCCGACGACCCATTGGCGCCCGAAATTGCCAATATTTACAAATCTAACAAGGCAGAATTTAACCGCATTGCCCGTGAATACACTTTACAATATGCGTAGGTATTAGTTAAGTTAAGAATTATTAACTTAAATCAGCTCCGCAACAAAATCCTTATTCTTGTAGTAATATTGCCGAAGCGTGTTTACAATATTCTCTCTTGACTCCACATCCTCAACTGAAGCATTTACATAACTACACGCCATTGTTACAAAACATACCAATACCTTATATAACTCTATTTTGTCACTAATTTCTTCAAATTGTGCGTAATTGTTTCTCTCTATACCGTCATAAAACGTCTCATTTGACTCTACTAGAAACCCTATGCGACGTCTTAAATATAGAACGGTTGTCATAAATTTTATTAATAATGGCATTTTATTACCAGTATTGACGTCCGGCTCTGACAAATAGTCCTCTATAAAGGTGTATTTGTCCATCGCTTCAAACACCATTTTATGCATCTCTTCAACGTTGCTGTTATTCATTTTCTTATATTTATAATTAAATACTTTGTGTGTATTTAATTATTCAATTTTTTAATTGGTCTCGGAATAAAACGCATCAATAAGGCCAAATTCACTGTTTCCATCCCATTCAGTGCCCGCGCCATTATGTTCTACGTAAAATGATGAGTAATTTTTAACATCTGTTTCCTTATCAATAACCTTGTTTTCTTTAAGTAGCCGAAACAAATTAGTTATTTTTAACTCATATCTATCTGCCACTTCGTAAAGAGATAAAATGCTATTATTATAATCTGCTATTATTTTTGTTATTTCATGACATTCAGGTGTTCTCAATCTGTTTTCTAATTCTTCTGGTTCCATATTACATTCACGTTCTTCATCATATTCATAACGGCCAATTACTTCCATACGACACTCATCATAATCATCTGCGTTTCGCAGCCCCTCTCTACAACCATCCCACTGAGGTATCAATTCATATAATTCCTCCATTTCCATATCATAATTCCAAGCTGTTTGTCTTATGCTGGAACACGAATGGAAATACTGTAATATTTGACAAGCATCCTCTTCATAATCCTCACTAATGCTGAAATAATTACTCATTTTTAAACTTTATATAATATATTGTAAATTTGTATTTATACCTTTTAATTATAAATTTGGATGGTTTAAAAACAACAATGAACTAACAAAAAATAATCAATTTATTTTTCAATAACAACTTCTCGTGCCACATTTCGGATAATTTGCATAATATTTTTACTTTGTTCTTCGCTTGAAATACCCGACATTGAATTTGACACAATTTGTAAATATTGGTCATTCTTTCGTGACCTCGGGTCTCTACAATTCGGATGTGCTGCCGCCCAAGCAGCAATTTCTCGTATATTTTTATTTGTAACTTGCCGAATCGCGTTCTTCATTTGCTCATTATTTTCATCATCCTTTGTCCATGTATCATTTGTTTTAATGTAAATTACTTCACGCTTCAAATCACTGCAATGTATTGGGCGTTTAAATTTATCCACATCTTGTAGGTTTTTCATTATAATTTTAGAAATACCATCTACATATCCTAGCCGCCCTGTGTCTTCTAAATCTGACAACTGGATTTTAATGGAATTAACAAATTCATTGATATTTAGAGCATCTTTGCACTGTTCGTTCAAGAAAAATTGCAAATTAAATGTCTTGTTGTGCGAATTATTATGAATATTATTACTCATTGTATTGTTATTCACTGGTTGCATATGCTTAAACATTTCTATCATTGTAGACTTCATCTCCTTCATAAACATGAGTAGAATTTCCTTTTCAGTTGTCTTGTCTAAGTCATTCTCTAAATCCTTCTCTAAATCTTTCTCTAAATGGTTCTCTAAATGGGTGTCCAATTCTTTGTCTTTCTCTGATTCCTTTTCTTCTTTGTCCACAGCATTTGCAATCTCACAATTCTTTTTATGTTTCCATAATCCCTGACGATATTTATATATTCGTCCACATTCACATTTAAAAGTCTGGCTATTTTCCTCAATATCCGAAACTTTGTGTAACTCTGTGTAACTCTTCTTATGTTTTGATGTCAATAAATGTTTGTCATAGTTAGATTGTTTATACGTTTTATAGTCACAAATTTTACAGTAAAAAAATTCGCTACTTTTGGCTACATTTTTGTCATCCTCCGTCATCCTTTTTATAAGGAGACATTAAAAAATGTCATTTTTAACGAAAAATTATGGTCACGTTTTTTTACAGTCTAAAATAAACATGTGACCAAGTCAGTCACAACGTGACTTTTCATCATTTTCCAGAAACATTTCTGTCCTCTCTTTTTGGACATTTTTAAAAATGTCCAAAAACCATTTTCCTTTTTACTTTTTGGAAAAAATTTGTTATTGTAAAATATAAGAAAAATACACATATATTTTATATGAACATAATAGGTTCAAATATTATCATTATTAAAAATTGCGTTTTTCTCAGTGTCGTTTGAAGATTCAGTTTTAATTTGTTTTACATTTTTAAGAATGTCACACATTACTTGTTTTAATTCATTATACATTGAAACCAGATTAACTTCTTTATTTTCACATACATTTTTCTTATTACATGTTCTTTTATGACGATAATAACCACTGTCGTATCTATATATTTTTCCACAAACACATTTATATTCCTTGGTTTTAGTATTAGATATATTATTCAATAAAGTTATTTTTGATTTGTGCTTTGATGTAGATAAATGTCTGTCATATTGGCTTTTCCTACTTGTTGAATATTTACAAATATTACATGTATATTTTTGTGATGTTGGTTCCTTCATGACAATTTTATTTTTACATTTAATCTTGGGTTTTATTGACAAGGGCTCTACACTGTTTAAGTTTGCACCCAATGATTTATAATATTCTTGTTCCTTTTCTCTTGCTTCAGTTTTACTGGCACAATTAAAAAAGTTAACAATATTCATGGTCCAATTATTCCAGCCACCATTTTGTCTTATAGTTTGATACAATTTACAACTATGATTAGATGATTTATCATTTGTACAGCTATATTTGTGAGCCAGTTGTCTTTGAACAAAATTAATAGTATGTCCTACATATAAATCTGTTACACTAGTATCTTTACAACTAATTTTATAAATAATTGTATTTGAATAGTCCACTTTGTCTTCCATATTAGTAACAATATTTGATGTCTTTAATACACTAAATAATATATATTATTTGACTATTTCCTTCTTTTTGCGACCACGTTTCTTCTTAATAGGTTCCTCTATTTTCTCAATGATAGCCACTTGTATAACGTCGTTCAAAGATGAAGAATCAATTCCAACTAATTCATCTAAAGTCTCTTCTCTAACATATTCCTCTTTTACTTCTTCTTCTTCCTTCATTTCTTCCTCTTTTATTACTTCTTCTTCCTTCATTTCTTCCTCTTTTATTGGTTCTTCTTCCTTCATTTCTTCCTCTTTAATTACTGGTTCTTCTTCCTTCAAATCTTCCTCTTTTATTGGTTTCTCTTTAATTACTGGTTCTTCCTTCATAATTTCATCTAATTTTATGGGTTCTTCCTTCATAATTTCATCTACTTTCACTTCTTCCTTCATAATTTCATCTTTCAGAACTTCCCTTTCAGGATTTGTCTTTATAATTTCTTCTAAATTAGATGGTTTATTAGTATTGTTAGTTGCACCGCAAATCATATTGCCCATTTTATGAAATCTTTTTATATAATTATTTAGTTATTTTGACGACAACTAAATAATTATTTTATTTACGTTTCTTACTTATACGTTTATTTAAACGTTTCTTTAAAAATTTATTACTCATTTTCTTGTTTTTGCGAGAACGGCGTCTGCCACCTTGACTTGGACCTCCAGCACCAGCACTATTACTATCATATGTATTAGTACCAATTACAATAATAGTTCTTAATATTTTTATAGCCTCTTGAAACATATTTGTGTTATTACAATCACCAGTATTTGACCCAGTACGCATCTGATTATTATAAAAACGCAAATAATGTGTCCAATCTAATTCAACAGATACATCTGATATATTTGACTTATCATTTGGATTCGGGTCATCGCGTTGTGGAAGCTTTAATGTCTTTTTATATGTTTCGCAATTAGTTTTTCCATTTTCAACTTTACAACCAGGAAAATTCTCTTGGTTAAATAAATTTTTAGTTTTTCCAGTTATAGTTGAAGGGGTATCACAATCAATATTATCATTACGATTTAATTTACCATCATTTTGAGTTTCGTTAGAACAAGGCAAAACAATAAATTTTGGGTTTACTATAAACCCTTCTAAAACTTTAGAAATATAAAACGCTGTTTGAAATGTCCTTGCCAAATCTGAAACAAATACATATTGAATACGATTTGGATTGTCAAAATTTCCAAGCAAAATTTTTAAAATATTGCTAGCATTTACAGCTTGTGTTACTCCTTTTGGCGTCAAATCAGTGTCTAATGTTGTCCATCCACCTTTTTGTAAAACTCTGCCTCCATGATGTTCAATTCCAAACCCTTTTGAAAATTGTTCCTTAACAGTAACATTATGCCAAGCGCGACCATGTCGTACTATATAAAAAGTTAAACCGTCATATTCACTACCTATCGTATCAAGCAATCCAAAAACATCTTGGCCAAAAAAATCAGCAAATTGTATTTGGTCTTGGTGTGAATTAATTTCCACTTTAAAAAAGTGTCTAGGTCTTCTTATATTGGATTCAATATCACTTACAAAGTATGGATTTGTGTTGGTTTCTGCGTCTTCAAGTTCACCTTGAGAAAATAATGTAAGCTCGGCATAGGTTGTTTGTTCTTCACCCTTTTTTCCCTCATTATATATTGTTAGTTTTAAAATAGCCGCATTTTGGAATCGTATTTTTTCACATTCTGAATTTATTTGTTGGTTTTTATTACAATTTTGTGAACCTATTAATCTATAAATTTTTTTGACCAAACATTGGATTCTATTATTATGAGATACAATAAGACAGTTATATGGAGTTTTCAGGTCTTTTTGTTGTGTATATCCTTTAAGATTTTTTTCTAATAGTTGGCGTTGTTTTGCCTCATATTCATTAGTAGCAGTATTAGTATTAGTATTAGTATTAGTATTAGCAGCCGCTTCTCTATTAGCTCTAGCAGAAGAAGACATATTATTAAAATAATTGCTTTCCCCCTGCCAAGAAGTATCATATGTAGGAGCAGTAGTAATAGGAGCAGGTGCAACAGGTGATGAAAAAAAGGCACCCATTATAAAAGTATTATCTTATATTTATCAAATATAATAAATACTATATTTTATATAAATACAAATATGTCTAAAAGTGAAGCATCGTTCGTTTATTTATTATTATCTAGCGATAACGCAACCTATGTTGGAGCCACAGTGGACCTAGATAGGCGTCTAAGGCAGCATAACAAGGAAATAAAGGGCGGCGCACATGCCACTGGTGCCAAGGTAGAAAAGGGGGAGACATGGTTAAGAGCCGCCCACGTTAAAAACTTTCCCGACTGGCAAGCCGCACTTCAATTTGAGTGGCGTTGGAAGCAAATTAGTCGCAAATTGCCTGCCAAAATGCTGCCGTTGGAGCGGCGGCTTGTGGCTGTAAATATGCTGTTGAAAATGGAACGACCGACGACAAAAGCCAAAGCATATACCGAGTGGATTGTAGCACCTGAATTAATATTGGAGGACGGGGAGGCAAAAAATATCTATGAAAAAATAACAAATACAAATACAAATACAAATACAATTTAAGATAAATTAAACAAATTAAAATAACATTAAATAATACAATTATGCAGACCTTGCCTAATATTAGAGACGCAAGAATTGCTATAATATATGTTTATTATGAGAGAAAGAATGAACAGAAGAACCAGACAAATTTGTCATTTTTCATAAAATATGGATTAAATGATAAACTATGGGGCAATTTAAACATATCAACACTATTTGTTATTAATGGACATCAATGTGAAGTGTTAATACCTACATCAAAACCAAATGTGTATTTGTTAAAAGAAGACAACTGTAGTGACTGGGAGGGCTGGTGTAATGGCATTAAGTATTTTGAGAATACCCATCCCCAGAAGAAAAAGATATGGGAGCAATTTGACTACCTATGTTTAATAAATGCAGGGGCAATAGGTCCCATTTATGAACCAAAATCAGAAGACCAAGACCATTGGCTAATCCCATTTTACGAAAAAATGGTGAAAAACAGCGCAGTAATATGTAGCCCATGTATGTCATTTTTACCAAATACGAATCCAAGTGGCCCAGGACCCAAAGTTGTGCCAATATTTAGCTTAATAAGATGTACTAAAACAATTATAAATTTACTAACAAATGTCCAAATATCTTGTACAGATGAAACCTCAATAGATACACATTTTAAACAAAAATTTATAGAATTATTTGGCACCCACCAAAATACAGTATTAGGGCCAAAATTCGATAAAGCAGATGCCATATTAACAGGCGAATATGGGTTATCTAGAATACTTGTAAAAAATGGCTATAGACTAACCAGTTTATTATATGATGACAATTTTAACAGCCACAATCCGTCAAATTGGATGATTAACGGCAACGCAGAACCAGATAGATATATGTCATTTAATGGTCAAAATGTGCCATTTCATACCATATTTATAAAAAATATATGGAGAGGTGATAATAGTTATGTATGTTTACCTGTTTTATATGATGAATGTAAAAACTTTGTTTATTCAAAACTTAATATAAAACCTATTTTTCAAGATGATATACATAACATTTGTTATAATTATAATTTGTTGAATATTAAATCCACTGGTAAGGGTGTAGGAAATGGACCTGATTGGAGCTCAAAGCAAGATTTTTACAATAAATATGGTGCAGCTGAGGAAATGATATTATATAATAAACCTACTGAAAATTTCAATGGTTGTGTAATTTATGCCCATTATGATGCCGATAATATTGTTAAAGATTATGTAATACAAACCATCAAGACATTTCGGTATTTTGGATACAATATTCTGTTTTTCACAGCATCGCAAAGTCTAAAAAATGTAGATGTATTACCTTGTAATGTATTTTATATTAAAAATGATGGAGCCGGAACTGATTGGAAAATCTGGCTGCACGGTTGTAATTATTTATTAAATAATAATAATAATTATTCACATGTATTCTTATTAAATGACAGCATTGTTTTGCCAGTTAACGGCTTACTTAATTTTGGAAAAACAATTCAACAAATGCGTGCTACATCTGATTTCTGGGGTCATTGGGAGTCAAATGAGGTAGAATGGCATATAGTGGGTACACCCATTGAATTTAAATACAGTATGATAAATGATGTAAAGAATTTTATTCAAAATAAAATACCATTATGTAGTAACAAAATAGACTATATTTTAAAATTAGAAGTCAAATTTGCAAAACACTTGGTAAGTCTAGGGTATAAATGGAATACTGTTGTTAAATCCAAAGAGCTTAATAATAACAATGTGAATTGTCCAGTATTTAATCCAGTCAATATTCAAAAATGGATGAAAAATCCTGATACATTCGCAATAAAATGGAAATATATGATATCCTATTTAAATCAGAACATAGTAAGTCCTGAGTTAAACTATTTAACGCGTTTCTTATATTATGGAAAATATGGTATTATTTCTGATGGAGAAAAGGCAGGCGCGTTTCCCAAATCAAAAGATTGTTAATATTTTTAACCAATATATAACTTAAACCATTTTGCGGATAACAATTTCCGGAAAATACGCTTCCAAAACTACGCATTTTTTGTCACCCTTGTATTTTCGTATCTTTTCCTTTATTTCTGTGGCAAAATTCCATGCCAATATTAATATAACGTATTTGTTTTCCTTATCATTTTCTGTAAAATCATTTATAAAATGGTCTATACTAACAATTGGTATATCCATCTTTGGAGAAAGTAGACCAATTTTCAATGGATTTTCGTCAATAATGTAATCTAATCCAATTTCACCATAACAAAGTACAGTTTGACCTTTGGCAGCAGCACCAAAACCAATACATTTGTAACTATTTGCTTTAAAATCAGCAATTTCTTGTTTCAAATTGGTGACAATTACCTGTGTTTTTTCATTGAATTCATGATATGTTTTCTCATTATAAATCCCCTTGGTTCCCTCTTCCTTCAAATATTTGTCAACATTTGAATTTGATTGCAAAATGGGTACCTTACTTATCTCAAAAATGTAGCTATGACCGTGAATTTCAGCCTCTAAAACACGGTTTAAAAACAGGCCATTACGCTCTACTAAGGTCTTCATTGATTTGGTATTATAAAATGAAATATGCTCATGATATGTAGTATCAAATTCATTATTTACAATCATATTCTTTTGCGAGGTTTGAATGAAAAGTAGCGTATTATCATTCATTACTATTTTACAAGCTTGTAAAAACTCGTCTAGATACTGAGTGTGAGCAAACACATTTTGAGCTGTAATAACATCCATAATAGGCAACTGTTTTGCTACGGCTTCATTCCAAAAATCGCATACGACCTGGTGGCCTTTTTTAATAGAAATTGGCACCAAATTTGTAGCAGGGTCAACACCATAGGTTGTCCAACCTAGCGCCTTAAAACAGTCCAATTGCGACCCATCATTTGATGCAATGTCTAGGACGTTTTTTCCTTTAGTAAAAACGTTAGTAAAAACGGTAGTATTACTATTTATGCTGCTATAATAATCATCAACCATTTTGGCATTGTCTTTAAAAAATGTCATACCAGTTTGCGATGTTCCACTTACATATTTGTAGGTTTTAAACAATAATTCGGGATTTACAGCATGAGATAACTGGCAATGGAAACAATTTGGACAATATTTCAACTTAAGAGGATATGTATCACATTTTTCATCCTTTTCATGGTAATTGTTTGCTAAAGGTTGTAGTCCCAAGTCTAAAAATAGTTTATTTTCTGTTTTACAACACAAACATGTAATAAGTTCTAAACAGTCATTTAAACTCATTTATAATATTATATTAATAATATTATAAAACCATGAATAAAACCTATTTAGATAACCGCGGCAAACTATTTTTTCCTGTTAAAAATCAAGCATTCAAGCAATGTACTGTAAGTGTAAACAAGCAATATGTCTTTAGGGGTATTCACATAAACAATTTTGCCAAGTTAGTCACTTGTATACAGGGTAAAATATTGGATATTGTAATTAATTTTGATAAATCAGCAGACGATTACTTGGTTCCCAAGTATTATTATTTGGACCCAAATACCGAATTATTTGAAATACTTGTTCCAAAAGGACACGGACATGCTTTTTTATCTTTAGAGCCAGACTCCATACTAGTATATCATCTTGAAGGCGAGTTTATTGACAATGAAACCAGCCATATTCACTATTTAGACCCATTTATTAACATAGTATTTCCGCCCGAAATCAATAAAAGCAACATCATTGTATCAGAAAAGGATGATATTAAACATTTTGTAAGACCAATTGATTATATTGTATTTGGTCCAAATGGATTTCTTGGTTCAAATATTGTTAGTTTATTGAAGTTGGAAGATAAGAATTTTATTACTTCTAGTCTAAGATTACATGAAACTAGCAAAATACGCGATTTATTCTTGTTATATAAACCCAAATATGTTATTAATTGTGCAGGAATAACCGGAACCCCAAATATTTTCTGGTGCGATGAACACAAAACAGAAACCATTGAGAACAATATTACATATCAACTAACAATGGCGGCAATTTGTAAAGAATATGGTATACATTTAACCATTTTTGGGTCCGGTGGAATATTCAATAATGAACCTGGTAGAATATATTTGGAAACAGATACTGGTAATAATTTGAGTAATTTTTATGGCGAATGCCGGATATTATTGGAGAATATAGTGAAACAATATAATAATGTATTATATTTACGAATTAATTACCCAATTAGCAGTAAACCATCTAACAAAAACCTGCTTACAAAGCTAATAAGTTACAAATTTATTGACAATGTTGAATTATCTATAACATATGTAGACAATTTGTTCCCCATTTTGTTTAAAATGATAGAACAAAATGAATCAGGAATTTGTAATTTCACGAATCCAGGACAAATTAAACTACTTGATATTATCAATATATATAACGAAATAACAAAATCACAGTTAAATCCTATAATAACCCCCTTAGATAACTATTTAACATTGGTATCCGATAATATAAAAAACAAACGTTCCTTTACTAGATTACAATCAGATAAACTAACAAATTACAATCCATTAGATATAAGAATTGCTATTAAGGAATGTTGTGAAAAATATGTTTAATTTTAAATAAGATAAATAAGTTAAATAAAAATCAATAAGTAAACTATATTATGTCATTTGGAAAATATACATATGGCAACCCAAATATAATGTATAAAAATGATAATGTCAAATTGGTAGTAGGAAATTTCTCTTCAATAGCAGCAAATGTTACAATTTATTTAGGAAATGGTATAGGTCACGACATGTCATTTGTATCAACATATCCATTTGGATATATTCATAATAATATATTTACAAATGTTACAAATAATTCTCGCAATACAAAAGGTGATGTAATTATTGGTAATGATGTATGGATTGGTGAAAATGTTAGAATTATGTCTGGTGTAACTATTGGAGATGGTGCTGTTATCGCAAATAATAGCCATGTTGTAAAGAATGTAGAACCATATAGTATAGTAGGAGGAAATCCAGCAAAACATATTAAATATAGATTTACACCTGAACAAATAGAAAAACTATTATTTATAAAATGGTGGGATTGGGATGATGACAAGATAAACAAATTTATACCATTAATATGTAGTCCTGATATTGATGAGTTTATTAATAGTGTTTCTAACCAGTAACCAAATTATAACGGCAAGGGAAGTAGCCATTTGTAGCAAAGTAATTATAAGAACCAGTTGACTTGCGACAAACATCACCTGACTGATGCTCAGCGTATTCATAGAACGCATCTGAATCTATCCAACCACCGAATAGCAGCACGTGTTGACTTGGCTTCAAAATAGCATCCCCTTTCTTCAAATCACCTTTAGCAATTTTTGTACATATTTCCTGCATATTACTGGTAACATGTCCTCCGCCTGATGTAGATGAAGCCCAACAATAAGACACATACCCACTACAATCTTGTCTATAGCCATCAGTTGTAGCAGTTTGCGAGTATGGTACCTTCTCATCAACCCATACTTGCGCCCTCTGCATAATTTGGTCTCTTGTAATAGACGAACTAGTTACAGTTACATTAGACACGGTGTATATGTTACTAGAAGACACAAAGACAAACAAAAATAGAAAAAAAGGTATTTGTATAAACATTTATAAAAATACTATAGAAAATATTTAGAAAAATATAACAACAAAAAACTAAAATATTATCAATCCCAATATAATCTATGATATTGTATTTAGCAATTTTCCCATATATTCAATTTCTGACCTTTGTGTTGAAATAATATTTTCTGCCAAACGTTTTACACGCTCTGATTCAGTTTTTTCCAGAATTGATTCACTTGTTAAAAGTGCCATAGAATGATGCTCAATCATTTCATTTAGATAATCTTTATCATAAATGTACATTTGTTCACGATATAAATAACTAAATGTGCACAGTAACAATCCTAAAAATAAATAATACATAACACTAATTGAACCCATATGATAGTCATACATCAATACCTCTAAAATACCCATTAATAGTGCCATTATTATAGAAATATAGAATTTACCAATACTTGAGCGAGTATTTGTAAATGTATTTGCCATTATTAGACTCATTATTACAAATTGTATTAAGAAACTACCAATCATCATTACAATAAGCGAATGTGTTAGGTTCATATTAAATATAACAAGTAAAAATATTTAGGAAATATTATTAGATTTATTTTATATTTTATTACAAAATAATTATACTATAAATTTTGTAATAAAATAAAATGTTTTAGTATATTATAAAATGACAACAACGTCGATTGGCCTTACGTGTGTATCTTCTGATAGTGCATTAACATTTACATATACTGTCAATAATTTGTCTTCTGGTGCTAATGGTAAATACGCATTATTCTATTACTTAGATGATTATCAGACAAGCACCAGTGCTGCCCAATTTAATATTATAAACGGTCAAGGTATTATTCCTACTGCCGATGGTTTAAATTTATATCCACCTGTGGGATGTGTTGGATCATATAATATCGCCTCCGGCAATGGTTATGCCTTATCCACAGAAAATGGTGTCTGCACTGTAAACGCAAGTCATTCTACCACTATTACAGACCCATGGAATGTTAATTCCGAATCAAAAGGCACATTAAAATTTACTGGTTTAACAAATGGTCAATCTTATATGCTTGAAATTGTTATAATTGATACTGCTGATGATGCGATAGTCTCTAGTGTTTCAATTAATGGTGCTAATGCTTATAAACAATTTGGCTCAACTTATACTACAACAGGTTCAGGAGCTGCGTCTGCTATTACTTATAGTAGTAAGGGATTTGAGCTTAATGCTGTAACTACACCAACTCCTATGTTGATTATTCCCACTGCTGCTCCTTTAAAACCTTCTATACAAAAAATAGGTGGCACATCTACCTCTATTAATTTCAATGTTGTATGGGGGGCATATCGTGGCACACCTATAACCAAAATAATTGTTTCGTACAAAAACAAAACAGATTCATCGTTTAGCAGAAGAGTTATCACTGTTACCCCCAATAACGCAAGTAGATTAGACGGTCCTAGTTTTTATAATGTTCAAGACCTTGTTGGCTTAGTCGCAAATGGGGTATATGATATTATTGTTCAAACACATAATACTGCTGGTTACAGTCCTCAATCAGACTGTTTTACAACTTATTTAGATGATGTTATTCCATCTGTTACAGATGCCCATTTGGATGTGGATACTTCTGCTATTGGTAAATTTAGTGTTACATTTACCGTACCAGTTGAATGTTATCAATCGTTGGATGTTGCATATCCTGCTAATACAAAATATTTAACTTCTGCCTCAGTGATTACCCCCGCCGCTTATAGATATTTAAAGACACCCACCTCATATCTTGACAGTCAGTCGGCTCTTATTTATAATCAAGATGGTCTAGTAAAATATATTTTTACTACTCAAATAAAAGACGCCTCTACTGGCACTGTTATTTTAAGTGAAGATTTTAGACCCACTTATGATTATACTTCTCAACCACCAGTACTTATTTCTCCAACTTTTGGAGTTTACAGTATTACTAGAAAATTTCAATTACCTGACTCGCAATTAGCATTTATTAACAAATCTGTAATTGCTTCTATCGTTGTAAAGGCTGATATAACTAACGACCCTACCAGTTACTCTCCTGCCGCCGATACATCTTCTGTATCTCTTAGTGGAAATTTTTTCATTTCAAATAGTAATGTCGCTTCAAAATTTGCTTATTCTGCTTCTGTTAACAAAGTTGTTACTACATTCACTTCATTAAATTTATCAGTCAATTTAGCTAATGCTTTAAATTACAATTTAAATGAAGATTTACTTGCATATGGTGCTAGTTTATCAGACTCAACCCAAACAACTACAGTATCATTACAAACGACAGGTGCCTTTAATTTTAGAGTTATTGATGCTAATTCTTTAACTACTACTATTTTATCAGGAACATTTAATACTTCTGCCTCTGCCACCAATCCGACAGCAACAGCCAGTACTTTATCAACAAATGATTTAATTAATGGAATTACAATTCCAATTATACCATCTGGAAATGGTAAAGTAGGTATAACTCAATTATGTTTGAATTTAGTTTTTACCATTAATGAAAATGGTAATATTATTAGTAATAATGCCACAACTAATTGGGTTAATCTTAACGCAGGGCAAAGTTTGCTTATGCCTGCGGATGCACTTAAACTCGGTGACGTATTACTTGAAACTGCTTCACTTGCGAATAAGAATGTTTTGAGGTTATCATTTCCACCATATAAAAATGGAGACGCGGGACTATTTGGAGGTAAACTGGTTGGATATAGATATTATTATGCTGTTCAAGATAATTTTGGCAACTGGCAATATTCGGCATACCCAAATATTATTGCGGCATCTGAGGTAAAACAAATTATCAATGTAAATCAAAATGGTTCTCCTTTGAATGTCGGAACTTATAAATATGCTATTTCTGCTATTACAGCAATTAACGCAAATGAAACGAATCAAGCTAATTGGGTTGTTGGTGACATTGCTCAATCAAATCAAACCAATTTTATTGCTAATTTTATTAGTGACATAACCTTTCCAAGTAACCACATAGTCTTTAGCCCAATTGATGAAGCTGGTAAATATACTGCTACTGTAAAATGGATAAACGGCTCTATGCCAAGTGGCCAAAACTTTAATGCTACTAATAAATATGTCCCCAGTAACGGAACAGCAATTGAATCTGAAGTAACATCAACATCAACATTTGCTTATGATACTAATTCATTATCTAGTAAGTCATGGATTAACAGCAATATTTGCACAATAATTAGAGATCAAAGTACAAATGATTATGCTACTAGTTTGGTTTCGCAAGGTGCATACTATAATAATGCTACAGGCACGACACCATATTCCGCTATAAACGGAAAGGTTTGGCCTACAGGTGCCACTGCTACTAAAGGAACAGACACAACAACTTCAACAACACGTAAAAGTAACGATACTATTTTGGCCTCTCTCTCCGCACCTAATTATTCAACAGCGGCAAGAACCGTTCCTTCAAGCGCCGCCGTTGCAAGTGCTATAGCTGCCTCCACGGTGGCTAGTTATTCTGCAGCAAAAGGAGCTTCACTACTTTCAATTAGCAATAATTTGATAAGTCCTCCTCAAGGTTCTAGCTACTCTCTTTCTGACTGGACTTCAACACCATATACATATTCTGTATCTAACTTCAATTTACAGGATACAAAGGATTTAATTTGGAAATATACGACGAATGCTGGAAACTCGTATGCCGTCGCAGGCACATTTCAATTGAACACACTTACAGATGGTACATTCACCACAAGAACCGACTTCCCTACAGCTACGACTCCTCTTAATTCGTTAAACGCATATTACTATGATGCTTCATTTAATCCGGCTACCACCACAAGTGGTAATGCTGCTGGGCAACTGTCATTGATGAGTGGACAAAATCTCGTATATTTGTATAGTGGTACTAACAACAGATGGTACAATACTAGAAGTCTTATATCATATATAACACCGACTACAGGTGCAAACGCAGGTTTAATCTTACCACCTCTAGCAGCCGGCTCTGGTTGGAAAATTTTGACTATAACTTATAACTCTTCAGGAAACGCGGTGACTGCCGGTACATGGGTTGATTTTATTTTATCTGCTGCTCAAATTGCTCGTCTGTTCCCACTAAATACTACTGCTTCAATTGGTACCTCTGTACCTTATACTCCCACTGCTCCCACTGCCAATAATTGGGACCTTGTTAGTGTGGGTAATCTTAACATAATGTATATTCCTAATCTTGTTCCAGGTCAAGTATTAAATCTTTCTTTAGTTAATCATGTATATGATGCGACAATTACGACGGTAAATGGTACATCAACCACAACTAGAAATATCTATCAAAGTGCTGAAACAGTAATTCAGGTAATACCAAGTTCTACACCATCAATAAGCACAAACTCAAGACTTCTTTATTATTATGATGCCAATAACAATAATTTAGGAAGTAGCACAGTAATTACTCCTACTGAAAGGGCTAGAGCATCCAAATGTAAATTTCAGTGTAATGTAACTCCTAACGGGTCTTTATTAAAGAATTGGACAGTAATTGCTCCTCCTTTAGATTCAAATAAAACGCCGCTTACTGTGGCTGCTACCACATTTTCAGGGACATTTTCTTGGCCAGCCAGAAACGAAGACTACGCTTTCACGATAGATATTCCATATGCGGTTGGTGGAATTATTCTGATGGCTTCTAATACACAAGGTCTAGTAACTATAACTTTTCCCAGTATTGGCTACTTTCAATAAATAATGTGTTCTAGTTTATTTCATAAGGTTACACATATTTTTTAAAAAATAAAATCTAAATATTTAGATGTTATTTTTACCTTTAATTTTGATTAGTCATCATAACTAATAAAGAATTCATAAATATTTGTTCAGGGTCTTGTTCCTCTGCAATGCGTAGCTCTTCTACTACAATACATAGTTGTTCCTCTGCAATACGTTGTTCCTCTGCAATGCGTTGTTCCTCTGCAATACGTTGTTCCTCTGCAATACGTTGTTCCTCTGCAATACGTTGTTCCTCTGCAATACGTTGTTGTCTAACCATAGCATTATGCTGTTGAATTTTACTAGACATAACAGCTTTTTTCTGAGTAGAAGCAATAACAGCATTTTGAAATGCCTTTTGAGACAATACCGGGCGTCGTAACATATAATTAATAATAATAAAAAAAAATAATAATTCTAACATTTCTAACAAATCTTATATTTCCTACTAGTAACATATTTGTAGCCAATATCAACCAACTCCTTTCCATTGTCAAAATTCAACGAGTTATAATCTTCTAAATATTCCGGACTAACAAAATATTTGTTGATTTCGCCAACCGGATGCGCACAGTTCTGATTCAGTGTGGCTAAAGGATTGTTAAAATTCCCGGAAACAATATTCCAAGCTCTTTTAAGCATATCTTTCAAAGACGTAATCGGTTCATCGTCATATTTATACCCTTCATAGGGTGTAATGTAAGTAATATTTAAATATTCAGTTTGCCCCTTCACTTGTAGTAATTCATTGCTTAATGTCCCTCCATCAGCATATAATTGGCCATTGTAATTTATAGGTGGAAATATACCCGGGATAGCAGAAGATGACATCAACAAAAGAACCTTATTTGCGTCATCGTTATCTTCAAATGAGTAAACATCCAAGTTACCACTGTATAAATTTGTAGCGCCAATTAGTGTAGGAATTGCCGTTTTACTAGGCATGCCATTAATAACCTTTGTTAAGGTCTTAAAAAGTGGCTCCGTATTCAGAACCGATACTCCAGTAAATGGTGCCAGTTCATATACTAACAAATTATGCATCCCAGAATATAATTTCTCGGCGGATTTCACACCTGATTTTAGGTCAGAATAGTAAGACAAAAATCCGGCATTTAAAGCTCCGGCAGAAATGCCGGTGTATAAATCATATGTCTTGTAATCAGTTTCCATAATTCGCTTCAAAATACCAATTTCAACAGCACCAAATGAGCCGCCTCCTGAAAGCGACAGTTGATTAAACGCAGTGGACAATGTCAAAAATTGAAAAAACTGTAAGAATAATACAAGGTATAAGAACATCATTATTATAATATATAGTAATGATATTTTTATTACAGTTTTTTTAACATTTAAAAAGTATTTTATTAGTTCCTTTTAGACCGAGTCTTTGACTTAGTAAGATGTAATTTATTACGTTTATGTATTGTCTTAAGACCCTTCTTATTTTTAATACTTTTTTTGGCGAACTTTTCTAGCTCCGTTTTGTTTTCTACAATAAGGTCAATAATATTGCGATAGAAGCCGCGGAATTCGCTGCGTCTTTTAGCCAATTCATTAATATCAAACCACTTGATTTGTGTCTTTTCAAATATCTTAGTGTCACGAATAACAGATGCAGGTAGCTTTTTCTGTAAGAAGCGTTGATTGTTGTTGTAATAATGTGGCAAATAATCGTCATATTCTATCGGAAAAATATGGCATCTGTAGGTACCATAACCATTATCGGAATTAAAATCAATGTTAAATGTGCCAAAACGTTTCAACAAACGTATAATATCATCAGATGACCCTAAAAACCCTGTCATTTCTTCACTACCTTCTCTTACAGCAGTCTGCATAAATGATTCACCTTTGTCAGTCCCGCCTCCAAAATCAGACCAACCTGGATTTTCATCAATGTCGCGTTCTTTGCCAAATAGAAGTAACACTTTACCATTATGAACTGTTATTGGTAATATACTAGCACCCATTATATAATATAATATAATGAATTATTATAATAAATTTAACAATTTTAACAATAAATTTTTTATAATCTAAATAAAATATAAATGACAAAGACAAAAAAACATACCAATATCAAACAAAAAAGGAAAACTATGAAGCAAAAAAACAATATACTTATCCTACCAAATAATACACCAGCAAATATAGATGAAATTAGTTTCAATATTAATAAGGAAATCAGTAACCAAAAAGCAGAGTCATTAGTAGAGTCATACAGTCCAACAATTAACAAGGAATTAGTATTGTTACAGTCTGTTAAAAGAGAGCAAGTATTTAACTGTAATAATGAGGAGGCATTTTTATTAAAAGCCCCACTACAAATAGGCATACCAGGCTACATATATGGCAACAATTGCCATCCATACAATTCATCAGAAGCACAAAAATACCTTCTAAAAGGGTTAAGAGCTAACAAACACGTGAATCCAGACAAAATTATACCACCAATTCAAGCACTAGGTAATTGCTGGTTTAATACAATGTTTGTCACCCTTTTTGTTAGTGATAAGGGCCGCAAATTCTTCCATTTTTTCCGTCAATTAATGATTGAAGGTAAGCAAAAAAATCAAAAACAAATACCAGAAAGGTTGAAAGATGGCTTTGCCCTATTAAATTACGCAATTGATGCGTGTCTAAGTGGCACCAAATATGCTTATATTCTGAATACAAATGTCATTATTAAGCAAATATTTGACGCAATACCAGACGAATATAAATCCCGTTTTACATATATTAAGGACATAGATGAAGCAGGTAATCCTGTGCGGTATTATTTAAGTTTAATTAATTATCTTAATAACAAGGATTTACAAGTGTTATTTTTAACAACCTGTGATGAAAAATGGCAATCAAAAATTATTCAACAAGTGAAGGCAGATAAAACAACCCATTTGCCTCACATAATTATATTGGAATTCTTTGATGATGATAACGCAACAACAAACAAGGCGACTAGTTTCTATTTAAATGGTGCCAAATATGTGTTAGATAGTTGCGTCATAAGAGATACAAATAAGCAGCATTTTTCGTCACTATTGACGTGTGAGAAAAAAGAGATGGCGTATGATGGTATGAGTTTTCATCGTCTTGTTTATATGGACTGGAAGCAAAATATAAATTCGGATTTCAAGTGGCAATTTAAAGGGTCAGAGGATAATGGTCGCAAACTGACGTGGAATTTTACAAAAGGATACCAGATGTTGGTTTATTACAGAAATTAATTAGAGTAACTCCAAAATAGCATCAGCTATTTTTTTACTACCAATTTCAGATGGTTCTACTGCATTTGTAAAATCAGAATCTACTGATAGTAATTTGTTAGTATGTATGACTTTCAAATTGTTTGTTTCGGCAAATTTAAAAAGTAATGAATTCCATTGGTCAATAAATGGATACATTGTCTTAAAACGGCTGTCAAAAGGGTGATACAAACTAAGAAGGACGATTTTGGCCTTGGGTAACTTGTTCTTTAATGAATATATTAGTGTAGAATATTGCTGGAATAAAGAGTCTATTATAGGTTTACTCATATTATTTCTGTTATTTAGAATATTATTTCCTCCTGCACTAACAAAAATATACGTTTTCTCAGTGTTATTTTCATTTGATATTTGTTCAATTTGTGAATTACAATCAGAAATTACTGCTTCATCTTTAGCAAAAAGATAAGTATTTGGATGTTCCGTTTTAATCAAATCAGGTACCGATTTGCCTTGATTTAAAATATAATTGGTATTGTTTAGAATACTGTCACCAATTAATATAATTGTATTATCATCTTTCTTGTTAGTTAGTGCCTCTATCAAGACACATTTTTGGTTTGTTTTATAAAACATGGCACAAAAGCTTGTTAGTATAAATATTAAAATACAAAATAGAATAAAGAATAAAATAAGAAATAAATAATGCATATTATTCTATAATATATATAAGACAGAATAATATGAATAAAAATATGTATAAAAAAGGTAAAAATGCTAATAGAACAATTAAACATAGAAAAAAACGTAACCACAATTATAAAAATACTCAAAGAAACATGGAAAAAGGGAGAGGAGGGATAATGATGTATAAAGAAATGAAGGGAGGAGCAATATGTGATGATTTATCTACAATAAATCAATCAAATTTATTAGATATTTTTAAATATAACATACAAGTGCCAAAATTAGTTATTCCGCATATTTTTGAAGCAATTATGGATGACTTGGCGACTGGTGGACCTAGTTCAACTGCAAGTATTAAAAGTCCTATTTCAACTACTCCAATCAGCAGCTCAAGTAGCCCAAGCAGCAGTAGTTCAAGTAGCAGTTCAAGCAGTATTTCAAGCAGTGGTTCAACTCCGCCAGCAAGTGGTTCAAGTAGTACTGAAACACTATTTAAAGATGCAATTAAACTACCTTTTGAAGAACAACTAATGTATTATCCCATCGCTAAAGACGGAGACTGTTTCTTTACTACTATAGCAACACAACTTAATGATATTAATCGCCAGAAAATTTATCCTGATTTTAAAATGGCAAAAGATATAACACAACAAGATGTTAGAAACGCAATCGCAAATTACTACAGATTACCTGATAATTACAAAGATTTACAAGACCAAGCCGCCGCAAACGCATTGTTTTTTGGAAATATGTCAGACAAATCCGTTAACGCGGATACATATATAAACGGAATAGAAGGAAAACAGTGGGGGGCGGAAAAGGAAATGAATGCGATTGAACATGGTGCGTTGAATGATTTAACCAGCAATAGACAAATTAGTGTGTATGTTTATGGAATAAGAAAAGGACAATTGTATAATAACGGATTTGGTTCATCACTAAATCAAGCAACCAAAAAAAACAGTATACCGGTAATATTTTTTTACAATGATAAAGGTGTTAAAGGTAGTGGTGGTGGTAATCACTATGATAGATTATATTTTGATGCAGGTAATTCTGCTGAAACACTCAAATTATACCAAGAATTTGTTGAAAATGCTAAGCCAAATGATGTGAAGATTGTAGAACCGAGTGAAGCTAATATAAAAATCATCCTAGATTTAAAATTACCAGGAATAACACGTGACGAAATTATAAATCTTCTTAGGGATAATGATGACGATGTTAATCGTGTTTCAAACATATTATTGTCTAGGTAATTAAAAAATAACCTATAGTGGCCCATTATCATCGGGTCGCATCTTAATATTACCAATCAGTTTTTTAGAGCCCAATTCGTAAAATAAATAACCAATTCCAAGACCAATTACAAATCCGATAATAACCTGTAGTAAAGTATGATTTTGATACAAGTAGCGCTGATATAAGCAAATTAGAGACAATATTGAATATAGTCCAGTTACCAATGGACTATTAAATACAAGTGTGGCAAATGCCAACATAAAACCACAATGCTGTGCGTGACCAGAAGGCATACCATATTTATCAAATCCAATACGTTTATTATGTGTTATACCTAGTTGTAATATTTTCCAATCATTTGTTGGTCGTGGCTCCTTTATAAACCATTTTAGAAGTGAATTTACTACAATATTGATTATATAACCATATAAAAAAAATGACAAATAATTAATTTTTTTTCTTAATAATAAAACAGTGATAACTAACATAATTGTTGGTGTCAAATATCCAATTAAGTGAATCAAATTTGGCAAGGTAAATTCCATATTATCAAATTTTATACCCAAAAAGTCATTTATAAAATCTACATCAAAAATATTAGTCACATCAGTAACCATAGAATACTTATTTTATACAAATATTTTAAAATACTTGTATAAAACCCTATAAAAATCCTATAAAATATATTAATACTGATATAAGCATTCAGCAATAATTGTAAAACACCATTCAGCTCCATTTAAATTCACTGTGTAGCCGCGGTCATCTACTAATTTTACACGCATTCTGTCTATATTTACGGGACCAAAATAGATGCGCGTATTTTCCTGAATTGACCCACTAAAATCCGTATATATGTCACCTGTTTTCATTGAACCACGTTTTATAGGTATAATGGCAAATGTATCCGAGTTTGTCGGCGCTTTTGCTCTAAAAGACGTGTTTTTCTCCCTATTTTTAATGATTTCGTTAATTGTGTATAATTGTGCCTGTGTAAGCGTCCTTGGTGCCGATGGAAGCACAATTTGTCTTTGTCCATAGCCAGAGTTAAGTTTATCGGATGTAGGATTTACACCCAAAGCCAAGGCATCTGTATTTGACAAATTAGAGAAAGGATTGGATATATTTGGTACACAAATGGATGGCTGTGATGTATTATAATAGGACGGTATTGACAACTTAGTAGACAATTCAGTTATAGATATTAATCCATTATTTATATGATTCTGGTTATAATCATCTAGAACAATGATAAAATATTTAGGTCCTTGTAAGTTAACAACAGCAGTACCAGTGTTGCCTGGACTAGTATAAATAGGCACAATTGGCAGACGGAATCCCATTAGCCAACCCAATGTGCCATCAAAAACTAGATTTTGAGCACTACAACCAGCTCCATTAGTGAGACAATTTAGCCTGCCATTATAATCAAAAAATAGAAAATAAGGGTTCAAAGCCGGGTCAAAAACAGTTGTGGTTTCACTTATTCCATTAATTGGAATTATAGCACTTGTAACAGGGTCAGTGTATTGCCATCCATTCAGATTAATTGTGGCCTTTGCGTTATTTTGATTGATGTTTATTAGTGGAACGGCACCTCCACCAGGATTTGTGATACCAGCATTACCAATGGCTATTGCAAATTCAGTGATAAAATCATTATAAGTATAATTTCCAGGAGTTAATGACACCTTGATTTCATAGTTTTTATTATTATAAGGAATAACAATCCAGAAACACGTGTTACCATATATTGTGTCAATTACATACCAAGTAAATGGGATTTGTATAGAATATAGGCGCATTGACAATGCATCCGTTAATGGGTCAGATAAATCTAATGTATAATCAGTTGCAGCTGAATCAACGCCGCCGGTTGCTTGTCTAAACTGACTATCCAAATTAATAAATCGTGAAGTTACATTTTTCAAATTTGGATTCAGCGTGTCTTGTGAAACAGGCACTTGGAAATTATTGCTTATTCCTAATTGCTCTCTATTCATTGGTACATGTTCGTTGTCATATACGTCTATTTTTTGTCGTCGGTCAGTAACCTTGTCTTTCTGTACTTTATTATCTTGTTCCAATGCCTCATTCTTATACCATTCATTTGTTTGTTTATTATTTTCATCCTCATTATTCATATATAACAACAATTGTTTCTGCATATCCTGAAAAAAATTACTCATATCGGCATTACCAGATTTGTTAAACTGGCTTATAAATTTATTTGTAGCATCTATAACATCTTTTTCAGTTGGGTCATCTAAATCAAGTATTGTTAACATTTCAGGAATTGTATAATTATCTATATTTGTATCAAAATCACTCATTTATATAATAACCATGGTTATTTTTATATAACTAATTTGTTAGTATTATAATAATATTCATTTATTGGTATTTTTTAATCGTTTAACAGGAACAATTTCAAATACTTCGTCTTCATCTTCTTTCTTTAAGTTGGATTCACAAAGTGTTAAGATAAATGTCTTCATAAAGAGCGCCCTAATTTTATCTTTTAATACACACAATTTGAAATCCCAATTCGTAAATAACTGCTTCGTCAATACCGAAATTCCGGAAACTCGCTTCAAATGAGACTTACCTTTGAATAAAACATTGTCGCATATTTCGGCAATTTCAGCGTCTTTCTCCAAAATAGTGTCACGACTTAACCAGTATTCGCCCTTATATAAATAGCGATTGTAGTCGCTATTTGAATAAATATTGTGATTCTTATCGTAAACCAGTGTGTTTCTAATTAGTCCAATACCTTCAATGCGATTCTCGTCATTATTCATTTCAACAACAAACATTAATGTACCAACATCATATTTTTCTTGTATACGAATGCTTGTGCCATAAATAACTGGAATACCAGATTGCTTACGATACAATGTATTCTCATTGTATGTATCATTATTAAACCGCGTTGATGCAATATAAAACATATAATCTTTATTTTGTTAGATTATATGTTTGTATAATTTATAAATCAATTTTATATTTTCTATTATTATCCAGATAAAACGTCTCTAATCTTAGTATCCAGAATCTTGTAGCGCTCATTGGATAATGCCTTTATTAATAGAGACCAAGGTGTGCAACTTTGTAGAGCAGTTAGACCCTCATCGCAAAACAAATTCAGTAGTGCTGGACTAAACCCTGACATCATTGACGAATTATTCTGTAAAGACAATGTGGGGAATCCAGAAGTTGAGCGCAGGTTCCAGAATAAAATATGAGGTGGCTTATATGGTTTTCCACACACCTTTATTCCAGCCTGTGAATATTGCGACTCAATAAAACCCATCATTGTATTATCTTCTTCACTTTTTGCCTCATCTATTTGCATATCTGAGAAAATAGCCAATACCATATCTTCTACATCCTCAGCAGCCATCTTATTCGCAACAATAGCATCCAAAATAAGCATCAATGCCTTGGAAAAATTGGTGTTTAAACCAAAATTTGCGTTGTTGACATTATAAACCATATCAATAAATGTATTGTATCCTTCTAAATTTATCCACCTTGGCAGTGAGCTAAATGTGAGAACACGTTTTCCTAGCATAGACTTTTCTGCCACACGAAGCCCAAGGGCAATTGCTGCGTGTAACGGGTCGCCATCCATTGACCCAGAAACATCAACCATCGCAATCATTTTCCCAAGAGCACCCGTTTGTAAAGAATTATTTACCCACTGAGCATTCAATATATCAGCCTCCGGTCCATCTTTAACACCTTCAGCAATCAATTTTAGAGCCTCCTTAGTAAAGTCATTGATACCAATTCGTTTTCCCTTGATTGTACACTCATTACGACTAGCTTTCGCAACAAATTCTTCAAAATGGGTGGCACATAGAACACGGTCTTCCAATTCAGACTTTTGAGAACCATCAGCCTTCAAATTCAGAAAGGCTTTCTTTTGCTTGTGCATCGTAATAGATGTCTGTTTTTCAGGGTCTATTTGTGACCAAGTATTGGAACATTGTTTAATTTGAACAGTATCTAATTTCCTATTAAGACCAGAAATTATCTTACGATAGTCCATCTTTGCCTTGGAAATCGCCTTAATTCGTGCTGATTCTGTTTTAGCAGTCGTCAAATAATGCGGAAAATAATTAATTGCCATCATATCAAATAAATCAGAAAAATGTGACTTCTCGCGCGGCACCCATTTAGCAACTAATGATGGATTTTCCAAGTTTAAATCTACTCGTAATTGGTCATTGACTAGTTCAATCCCATAATCAACTAAATCCTGACAATTCTTATCTAGTGAATACTTGTATAAATATTTAATATCCTTCCACGACCCATAAGGATGTAATGTGGAATTATTATCTAAAATAACAAACTGCTTAAGAGCGAACTTGGCTAATTCCGGATAATATTTATTCCAAACAAATAACAGCATATACGATAACGAATACTCACCTTTGCCATCAATAATGTCACGTGTATGACCAACCATTTTGTAAAGCAATGACATATATTCAACATATTCTTCCTTCAACAAATGCCTTTTTTGTAAATCTACTAATATCATTTCAAACTGGTTTGCTAAATAATTTGTATTTTTTGTTCTAGTTAATTGGAAGCTCAATTGCACAATTTTTTCACGAACATCATTGGACCATGCATATTCAATGTTGCCATTTTCGCCAATTTGTCTAGAAGTGTAAGTATCAAGTGCTCCAATAAGTGCTGCCATTTTTAAATGATACATTATTATCAAGTGATATCTTTAAATAGGTTACGTTTAGTTTTTTTATTTATGTTATTTTTAAAATGATTGATATAGATACGCCTTGTAGAGTTATTCATATTTGTAATAAGTCCATTTGTATTATCCTTTTCAAAAAAGATTATAATTAAACTATTTAGGTCTTGAAATACAGAAATTGTCTTATCAAAATGAATATTGGTAATATTTTTAATTGAATGTAAATAAGCATCACCAATAATATTGTTTTTCATTCTAAAAAAAGTTTTCAAATTTTTCGCTTCAATGTTGATATTATATTTTAAAATAGACAATAGCGAATATTTTGTCTGATTTACAAATGAATTTCGTTTAATCAGACCAATTAGGTCTTCTTTTAATAATATATTTGGCGTCTTAAATATGTGTTTTTCTTCGTATAAATTAGTTATTTCCTTTTTACTATTTACATAAATATAATTGATTTTTATAAATAAAAGGTCTTCATTAATATAATTTTTATTTTCATTATCCAGTTTTTCAAATTCTTGCAACCAAGATGTATCCAAATCATCAAATGTATAATCTAAATCTAACATATCAGTCATTTTCAATTTGTGTAATTATATAGACCAAATATATTACAAAAATGTTTTAAACCTATTATTCATATTCATTCTGTCTCATAATCAGTTTCATATTCGGAATCAGATGAGTCATCTAAATTATCATCGTCTGAATCATATGTTGGTCTATATCCATAACGTTCATTGAATGCATTTGGACCATTCATATCGTCATAATGTTGTTTTTCTCTCTTCCATCTTTCTTCCATTCTTGTAATAGCTAGATACATTTGGTATTTCATACTAGATTTCTCAAAATCTTTTTGTTTTTCTTCATCTGTTTTTGGTCCATAAACCATTTCTGTTTTCCCTGATTTATTTTTAAAAATAGATATCCAACCAGGTTTTACTGACTTGCGTATTAGTTCATCCTTGTCTTCTTCTACAACTACGACAGCATTTTCGTGCTTAATTGCCTTTGAATAACTGTTATTTATTATGGGAGTTGGCTCTTTAATTTTTGTATCTGAACTGGTTGCTTTTCCTAGACCTAATACAGGAAATGAATTTAAATTATTTTGGGTTTTTGTTTGCTCTATAGGTTTGGATTGAGTTATTACATTTGTTGGCCGCTGTGTAAATAAATTATTAGTTTCTCTGGGGCCATTTAATTTTAGTTTTTGGTCCATTTTGAGGTCCTCATCTATAAAACTAAAACGGCTATTGTTATTAGATTGCTGCTGTCCGGATTTAAATATATTATGTCTACTCATCTTATTTATTGTATTTATATTTATGTATAAATTATATATAATAATAGCAACAAAGGTCTAAGTCTTTTTAAAATATATTTGTCTATAAATGCTATAAATAATTTACTATTTCTATTTATATTTCTATTAAAAAAAACATACTTAAAGACTATATACGATGTATATTTGTCTCCTATCAGCAATAAGTATATTCTATATAAAATAAAAAATTAAAAATTAAAAAACGACATATATATTTACAGGAGGCAGCAGTACCCTTTTTACCCCTATTTTATTTATAATCCTTAATTAAACTTAAATTAATGATTATATTTTATTCAATCTTCCGGTTCTTCAAATAATGGTTCCTTCATATAGTTTACATCTACGTTCTTCAAAACATCAACATTGACTTCTTTGTCTTTGTTATATCTAGAAACAATACTATAATTCACTTGATACACAAAAAAAGCAGCAAACAATGATAACAAATGAAACAATTCGTGGTAACCAAATATTTCAGTATTTATAAACAAAGGGTCCATTTTGAGAGAAAATATTACTGTTCCTGCTCCTTGAAACGCAAAAACGCACCACATTGAAACCCATTCCCAAAAATTCATATGCTTATAACACACGTCTACAAACAACAAAATTATTGAGGGTACAATAGTGGAGGCAATAATAGATGGTTCCGAGTTATAAATATAATACCAATTTACTAAAGCTGCTACAGTTGTTAGTCCAATAAAAAAATTACCGTCTATTTTGGGAAACAATAAGAATGCAATTGGAAACATCATACCCAAACACCATAATGTTATCATACTGTGGTCTATTTTTTGTAACATTATTTCTGTCTCTAAAGGCCAATTAAACGTGTGATATAGTGCACTTGACCCAAAACAACAAAAATTCGTCAATAAACTAATTGACCCAATGAAAAAAGGATATGTAAGGCCGTTGCCAGCACAATATAATTTATATAGAGCATATGGAAACACAAATAATGATATTAAATGTATTTTTCCCCTGTATTCGGATTTAAATAAACCTTCGCAATATAATGTTTCATTTGTAAATAATCGTGTTTCCATTTATGTATTTATTTATCATATAATCATTTTTTTTAATTATTTTTTAAACTATTTTTATTTTATTTTATTTTATTTTATTTTATTTTATTTTTTAAAGGTCGTCAATTGACACCATTTGTTCTTTCATCTCTGATTCACCTTCAGCTTCATTATTTGATGACATTGTAATCTTTTCACTTGTAGCCAACTTTGCCTCCTTTAACAACGCATCACGCTCAATGTCGTGTGTTGTCGCGAACTTGAATCCAAATTCCTCAGCAAAATCATCAGCATCGGCGCCGTCATCTACATAATCTTCTATTCTGGTTGGGTCATTCTTAACTAATATCTTCCATTCAGCAGCGACTTCGTTTCTTAACCGTTCTTTATCATTATCACTATATACCTCCAATAAATCGCATTGTGGTAACTTCTCCTTCTTTAAACTTTTAGGTTCGGCATTCTGCTTTGGTTCCTCCTTTTTAATATCCCATTCTCTAACTCCAACTAGAACCCATACACCACTTTGAACAATATTATCTCGCTTTCCTTTACCTGAAAACTTGCCTCTAATATGACCTAAGCGAGCAACTCTGTCTATACCAGTACATTCAAACATACTATTACCACACATCTTGGTAACAACTGCATATACTTCTCCTTCTTCTTCTGCTACGCGCAAAACAACGTCTTTCTTTCCGCCATTAGTATGCTTTCTAGCGAAGCCTTTGGCTTTATTTCCTCCAAGATTTTTAACCATTTTGTTCTATAATATTATAAAATAACAATAGAATATGTTTTAAAATTCAATTTTTTCTTCGTTTATATTTTTGTTTAGTAATAAATTCCATATCGTTTATACCAGTTTGCCCAATGAAAAGGGCTTTTTTCTTCATCTGGTCTGTCATCTGTATAATAATAAAATGCTAATGATAATCTTGGGTAATTTGTTGGTGCTAACCATTTTTCTGGACTTCCGTGTAATGCATCATCTGTGATTCTAAATATAACAAGACGATTTGAAATTGGCTCAATTTTCTTAACACATGTTGACATATCTTTATTCCATAATTCCAATTCTCCTTGAAACTCTTTGCTCCAATTTGAATTCAAATATAACAAAGCATTTACTCTCCTATGTTTCTTTGTTTCTGGATGAATATTAAAATCAGCATGGATTGATAAATGACCATTTGTTGTAGTTTTATGTACTCCACCTCCTAACAATTGTGGGTCTGATTCTAGCCCTGATATATTCGTAATATCTTCTATAAATTTAATCATTTTTTCAGAAGCAAATAAATCAATTATTGAATTTGTATTGTCTGGTATTTGTTTACGAATATTTAATGCTATCTTTTTTGATTGCGTATCACAATCTTGCTGATTATTTATACTCTTAAAATTTGTATCTTTATCAAACCACTCCTCGCTAGGTAATTTTCTTAATTCCATTTCACTTTCTTTAACTAACAATGTATCTAGAAAATTATCTATTATAATATAGTTAAAAGGACTTGCACTTAAAAACTGTTCTCGTAATTTGATAATATCAAAATTATTTATATCAACCATATTAAATATAATAGTTTATTTATAAAAAACATTCTAAGTTATTTTATTTACAATTACAATTGTAAAAATAAGGATTTTCTCTACTTTTAGCACAGAAAAAACTTAATAAGAAAGTAATAAAAAATTGATAATTGATATATATATTTAAAATCATTTCAAAATAATAAAGTAAAAATGTATCATTGTTTGTATTGTTTATGCGTAAGTATACTAATTTTAATAATCATAATGTCCGAATTAGGAAAATATATTGATGAAGACGGGAATGAAATATTAACTACTCAGCAACTGCGCGGTTTTTATGTAGAAGACATTGTAGACGAACATTACAAAAGAATATATAATGGCGTTGTAGGAACAGCAGCAGTTGGAAAAACTACTATTTATTTTACAATTATGTGTGTTAAATCGCAATCAAATGACTGTAATAATTATGATGGTTACCAAGAATGGTTAAGGGTTAAACACAGTGAACCTATTCCAAAGAATATTCAAACAGAACAAATCCAAAATCGTGTAATAAAAAAACTACAAACAGCCTTTCCAGACAGCAATATTACCAAAGGTAATAAAAACTGCTGCGACCAATACAGAATAAATTGGTGAAATATTCATTTACATCGGATAACGTAGTTTATCATTATTAAGCTCCTCTATAAAGTCTTCATCTATTAAAAACAGGCAATTTGCCTTAAAATTATTATGAAATGTTGTCCAATTTCCACCCTTATCAATTTTCAAACATTTATCTGTCGTATTTTGACTCTGTTCATCTGGTTCGTAACCGTATTTCAAATAAAACATTTGCATCAAGTCTTCGTCTACAAATTCAACGGTCATTTTTATATAATCAACATATCCTCTGTATTTTTTTATACGATTGAACCATACTGGCGAAAATGATGCGTGATAGAGCCAGTTATCAAAATACCGTTCTTTTAACATATCGCCTTTTAAGGTGTCGCGCTCCAATTGAAATAGCGACAAATATTTCAGGTCATCTATGCCGCAAATGCGTGCTACATCTAGCACCTTGTAATGATTTACATCTCCTTTCAGGTTAGTAGTTGTCGCTTCTATTGTCTCATATTGTATAATAGATTCTGGTTCTACAACAATATAGAAATTCTTACCCTTAACCAGCTTCTCTTTTAGCGAAAACAATGTCATAATTTTGGTTAACAGCAGAACCTTTTTATCATAAATCATCTTTATCAGATTACTGTTATTGTTTAGCCTCTCTTGTGCGAGACCAAACTCCTTTAACAGCTTTGTTTTAGACAATTTGACCTTGAATCCATCAGCAAATACATCAATTGCGGCGCTATAAATGGAATACAAAATCTTATCAGAAGTGTCCAGTGTAACAATATTTAGGATATATTGCGCAATACTTTTGAAATCCTTCTCATCTATCCATTTTGTTAGTTGCTCATATAAAATAGATGTAGAAAAGGCCGGGTTGTTTATATTTGTTTTGGTTCCTGTATTTATTGTAATAAGATTACATTCTATTTCAAAGAGGCTACAAATTGTGCGTAAGAAGAATATATCCGTATTGAATGGCCGTATTAGCAGGTCATGGACAATCGTACTAACAAGTTTATCATCTGTTTTATTATTACATTTAAGCATTTTATTTAGGTATTGTTCAAAACTGGGATTAAGTGTGGCAAAGAAGTCGTAATATATCTTCCAAATGTAGTCATAAAACTCCATTTTGAAGCCGCTGTAATATAATTCGTATGCCCAGAATATAGCGTCGTCGCTTTTATTTAGGAGACTTACTAGGAAGGCTAATTTGACTTCGTCTTTTAAATATAAATATCGCGTCAAAACAATGTTTGACAACGGCAGGTCAATTGAAAATGATTCGTCTCTGACTTTATTTGACATTTTATTGAAATAATTTCCCATTAATATTTTTATATGAGGAAATTATTAAGGAATTTTTAATTCAATTTTTAAAATATTATATGCGGATATAGTATAATAAAAATGGAAAACAGAATGGAACCTGGAGGAGAAGAAGATGAATTTGCCTTAGCCGATACTAAAGTAGGTGAAAAATTATCAAAGGGCGGTCGCCGTCACAAGAAGGGTGGCAAAGGCACCAAGAAGAGAAAGGAGAATCCAGTGCTCGCGTCGTGGCGCAAGTTTGTGAGAAAGGTTCAACACGAGGAGAAGATTACTTACCCCGAGGCGATGAAGCGTGCGTCCAAGAGAAAGAGTGAGTGGCAAAGAGGTGGTGCTGTTGAAGCATTTAAACCATTTGCTACTAATGAGGGTAGTGCTGACCATTCTAATTCGATGGCACCTGCAATTGCTGGTGGTTCTAGAAGAATGAGAGGTGGAAATCACCCAGGACCAGTACCTATGATTGCTGGTAAGTCCAGAAGAATGAGAGGTGGAAATCATCCAATATCATTTCCACCAGTAACACTTGGTGGAAACCCTATAACACCTGCAATTGCTGGTGGTTCCAGAAGAAAGAGAGGTGGTGGTATTTGCTGGCCGTGTGGTGGCTCCAAAAAGAGACGTGGGTCTAGACGCCGTTAAGCGTGTAAGAAAACAATGAATACAGTTGATTTATATCCGCATTGTCTAATAATTGCCGATATTTATTCATCATTTTAGACACCAATGGACGTCTTGACGGCACCAATTCAACTGTCTCTTGCAACAATTCTAAAAACATAACAACAAAATTATTACTTGTTTTTATGTTCTTTTGTAAATCCCCAATGAGTTTCAAATAGCATTGTCCAAGCGCATACTGGTCCCACGTGCCACTAAAACGTAGTAATTCTTCTATAATGTGGTCGCAATTCATATTCACATATTTGGCAAAATATGCAACGGCATCATTTCTCACCTTTGTATTATGTGAAATATCGTGAAAAACCGTTTCTAAATTATTCAGTGATAAACTGCTCAATTTGTTAGTTATAATGTAACTTAATAGATGAATTTCAGGGGGCCAATAAATATGACCAGGAATATACTGTGTAAAAACCTCTTTACAAAAACCCATTTTACCAGCTTTAGTTAAATCCAAAGCAAGTCTGAAATTTGTTAGTATAGGTAATTCAAAACTATTTACAACGATTGATTTAAATCCAATATTGTTATGTATAATATTGCTACTAACTAACAAATGAATATTAGACAATAGTCGTCGGTAAAAGTCTATGAGTAGAAGTATATATTTCCTGGAACAACTTAAAGAAGAAAGAAAACCATCCAAATATAACAACTTTTGGTCCTTGTATCGTAGCAGCATACTATGGTCATCTTTTATGAAATTTACTGACTGTAAATTGTATGCATTTGTACCCAATTCGGCAATTTTAACGTCTTCAATTGTTTCGCAAACGTGAAAAAATTTGTTACATTCAGGCAACTGTTTAAGCCTTAGTAAAATGTCTATTTCGTTTTTACCTAACAAATTCTTTTTGACATATCTGGATACTAATGCTTTTCCCTTTTCCTTATGATTATCTTCATCCATGAAAAAATAGACACATTTGTTCATTTGTTATTAATTAATTAAATATAAATATATGTTTTTATTTAGTTTATTTGTTAGATTGTTTTACAAGCAAGAAATAGCGATTCTTATATGTTTTCTTAATCTTTGCTTGGATTAATTGCGTATCATTTATGCCTTGTGTAAAAATTTGCCCTATAGATTGCCTCAAAATCTCCTCATTTTCTTTACAAAACATAATAAACGCCGTCTCGGGCTTGCATTCGTTGTTAACAACAATGTGTCGGTCTATTGCCGACAACAATTCCTGGTCCACGCTGATATACTGTCTGCGTTGTTTTGGCTCGGGCTTCACAGGGCTCTTCTTTCTGAAATAATAGCGCGCGCTCTTGAACATCTTGTCGTCAATATTGTCTTCATTTTTGTATCCGAGCGCAAGCAATCTCTCCGTTTCATTGGAAATGATGTCCGAGTTTTCCTCTGTCCATTTAGTCCACGCCTCTTTGAAATCCTTACGGTGGTCATATTGATGGATTTTGGAGAACTTATAGAGCTCCTCCATAAAATCCCCTGTGAATTTGAAACGATAAATGGTGTGGTCTATTCTACTAATGATTTTCTCAACAATCTCAATATCATCGTCGGATAGCGGCTCGTGTCTTTTATATTGGTTCTCGGTTTCTAATAAAGCAGACATTTTCTAAATAAGTTAAGTTTAAAATTAAGGTTATAATATATTTATACCAATATTTCCATAAGCATTTAAAATTTCAATTTTTTTATATTTTATATCCTATTCTATTATAAAATGAGTTTTCCTAGAACATTTACAATTACAACACAGCCGTATTTAGATAAAATGTCATTGGATAATCAGTGTTATAAAAATATATTGATGGTCAATGTAGTGCCGGATGGCCCATTAAATTCATTTGTAAGACAATTACAGTTACCACGATTGTCACCATTTCAAACAGGAGGACCGTGTAATCAAATACCGCAATGTGGTCTGGTATTAATAAACCCTTTTCAACAGTATAATTGTGGCAAAAAAGGGTGTAACTACATGACACCCAATGAAATACCCGATTTGTATTCATTTTTAACTTCAAATGGATATCAAATAGATACACAACTAACAAATATGATGAATAAAAGTGAAGTAAAAATGACAAATAGCAGAATTGTCTGCTCGGTAACTTATTTCGGAAATAACCAGCCAAATATTTGTTATATGAAATAAATAAAATTGATTTATAATATAATATTATAGTCTATATTATAATATTATATTACACTTAAAATGGACATATCCGAACTACCGCTTCCCAATAACTTTGAAAATTATGATGACGATACGCAGGCCGCCATCATTGAATACATTAGTCATCTATCTCAAATAGAAAAGAAGGCCTATAAAATTGCCTACAATCATCTAGGTTCGTCATTCAATGTTGTTAAAAGTAATGGCTATAATGACTGGTTAAAAACTAGAAAATAAATTCCTAGTTAATTTGTTGTTGTCTTAATCGTTTGAATTCTGCGAACGACATTGCGTATGTTTTATCAACTGTCTTTCTATCCACCTTTTTCAGCAAATTCATATTTGCTAGGCGTCCCTCCCACGTATATCTGTTTGAATTTTCTTTTAATAACATATCATCGGCACCACTTGATGTATTTACATTTGGCAAATTTGCCTTTATTTGTGGAGGCAATACATTTTGTTTACCCATTTTTGACATTTCTTGAGTTGTATTATTATATGATTTCATTTTAGCAAAGACATCCTTTCTATCATTTCCATTTTTATCATTCTCTTTTCTATCCTTTTCTTCAGCCTTTTTATCATCTTTTTTAACTTGAGCTTTTTTAAGTTCATCCTCAATGTCAATAAATAACGGCTTGCAGAAATAAGTTAGCACAAATTTACGCCCAACTGGCTCCAAATATCGGTAAGGAATTGTGTTATTACTGTAATATTCAAACGATTTCTTGCTGTTATTATAGCGCATATACACGTTACCAAGTGGAGTCATCTCATTTATATAATTATTTATATACCCATCCAACTTGTTTTTAAGCATATATTGATACGCCTGCTCCTTAAAATCGCTGTCACTTACAATCTGGTCTTCTTGTTCTTTTAATTTTTGCTGCGTTTCAGTTAAGATTTCAGATAATTCGCCAAACAAATCTGATAACATATAATTATCCGGATTGTCCTCATATTCTTCTTCAATGTCATAATATCTGGTTAAGAGCCGAGTACCATTTTCACTAACATCAATCATTTTTCCATTTTCATCAAATGTAACGCAATTCAGAATACGCTGCAATTTAGTAATTTTCAAGGTGATATCTTCAATTTCCTTTGCCTTATTATTTGTAAATACAGTCTTCAACTCTTCATATTTTTCTTGCTCTATTTTCAATTCATTCTCAGTAAATGAATACTCATTTTTGAATGCCTTGAATTTCTGTAAATATTTATCCTCAAATTTTTCTTCTACCTTTACAACTACTTCTCTTATTTCTTGTTCTTTTGCTTCGCTAGAACTTACTTCCTCTTCTCTTACTACTTCTTCCATCTTTTCTTCTTCTTTGTGTCCCTTAACCAAAAACTCTAAAAACTCATCTTGTCTTTTAAAACCATCATCTATTTCTCTCATTAAAAAACAACCAAGTTTTTTTATATTTATTATTATTTCAGTTCTTGTTTTATCATTTGCAAATAAATAAATCAAGAATAAAGTGTTTACGATTTTTAATATAGTTATCATCCTAGTTTCTATTTATAGTATTTTAAATATTTATATTTAAACCGTTTATAAATATTTTGTTTTTGTATTAATTATTGCTCCTTCTTTTTTAATTCGGCAAACAATTCCTCCATTTCATTAGTCAAAATAGGTACTGGTAGCAGTTCATAGGTTTGCTCGGGATGGTCCGGATGAATTCTAACAAGACACAAATTTGTAACCTTCTTACCATATTTTGTCTCTAATATGTGTCTGTATGTGTTCAATTGGAGCGAATAGTGCCAGAAATTAGTATCCGGCATTTTACCAATAATCGGATTTAACGCAAATTTATTCCAATTATTATCTTTTGTAATTTCCTTTGCTCGCTTCCAGTCATAAATAGATAATGTTCCATCGGGATTCTCGTATACCATATCAATAGAGCCGGCCAGCTTCACGTCTTCGTCAAAAATCATCCATTCTGTTCTGTATGGTTTGAAACTAGGATGGTCTTCAATAAATTTCAAGAAGAATTGCCACTCAGGGCCTCTAATAACAACGTCTTCTAAAGACCTGTAATGCTCTAATAATTGCTGATGATTGTATCCGGGTTCCAAGACGTTATTATTCATAAAATGCTCTATTTGCTCGTGCAAATTCGTCCCGGCATCGGCAACAGAAGCACCAGATGTGAACCATGACGCCTTGATTTGCTCAGGAGTTTGACCCCAATATTTATTATCAGGGTTCCAATTCTTGCCGCGCATAATATTCGCAATCACGGCATCGGCGTCAAATTTGGGGAAATGAGACTTGTTCCAGGTAGTTACAGAAGTATATTTAGACCTTAGGTCACTTAAAATCTCGTATTTATGACCGCGAGCATAGAAGCGAATATGATTGTCGCGAATTTCTCTGTTAATAAGTTGTAAAGTAGTATTTGAATCAGACATTTTAATAGTAGTAGTATTTATGTTTATATCTTTAAATTAGTATTTAAAAATATAAATCAATTTTTTTGAAATGGATTATTATTAAAAAATTATATGATAACTGTAAATTTTCTTGTTTCCATCGGTTCATCGGGAAACAACATTTTATTTTCATTTGTATCTATAGAAGTAGGCCAATCACCCATTAAACGCTCATCTAATGTGTCATTTTTCATTGGTAATGCTAACAAATTTCTAATATCTTGTTCATTTAATGTTTTATTGAATTCTTCCGTTTTACCATCGCCACTTATTTTAGCGTGAATTGTTGCATTTTTCCCATCATACTTGCCATTCCAATTAACATCTCTTTGCTGTGTTTTATTGCCAGTTGTTGTTGTTGTTGTCATTTGTCCATTATTTATAATTAAAACCTTTGGTTTTTGATTTTGTATTTTCAAAGATTTTCTTTTTAAGCCTCTACGTCTACTTTTTACATTTATTTTTCGTATCCTTTTCAAAGTTTGTCTTGGCATTTATATTATTATTTTATTTTTTTTTGGATATAATTCAAAATATAAAATATTGAGTCTTGATATAATGGAATTATATATATCAGAAAATGATAATTATAATTATGAACAAATACCTGAAAATATACCACCTAAAATGACGAAGGTAATTAAAAAAACGGTTCAGTTTGAAGAACAAATTTTGTCTTATCAAAATCAAAATCAAAATCAAAATCAAAATCAAAATCAAAATCAAAATCAAAATATAAAACCAATGGTTTCAGGTGTAAAGGCAAGAATGGTAAGACCACAAGTACCAGCTCCTAAACCTCAAATATCATATGATGATATTTTAAACAAAATGGGCATGTTTGTATCTAATGGAAAATTACATTTGTTAGATGGACAACAATCTATACCTAATGTACAAAAGACACCGACTATACAAAAGACACCGACTATACAAAAGACACCAACTATACAAAAGACACCTAATACATCTGCCCATAATCCAATTCAAAATAGTTACATATATAATAAATATTTTCAAAATAATGAATACGGCGCACAAGAACAAACACAGCGACCAATGACTCCATTGGAATACAGAGATATGTTGATAAAAGATATTATACAAAAACATAAAATAAAACAAATGAAATCTACTAAACTTGTAATGCCAAATTCAAACATAAATTTTGCTCCAGGTCCATCATCAAACATGAATAAACTATTTGGTTTCTCACAAAGATAATTATATTTGAATAATATAAATGTCAAATATATTAAATAAATTTCTAAACGAAGCAAAACCAATATCAAATTTAGGAATGATATCACCAGATAGTCCATTAAGAAAACAAATAGAATCAGCAATAAAAACAAAGGTTAAACTAACAAAAAAACAAAGACCTAAAATAATTATTATTGAAGAGAATAAAAAAACTAGAAAGACAAAACCAAAAGTAGAAAAACCAAAGGTAGAAAAACCAAAGGTAGAAAAAACAAAGGTAGAAAAAACAAAGGTAGAAAAAACAAAGAAAACTAGAAAAAATAAAAAGGAAAAAGAATTGATTAATACTTATCCAATTTCAACAGAACAGCATAAATTAGAAGGCATAAGTAAAATACAAGAACCAATTGAAGAAATCATAATTCCAAAATCAAAACCAAAAGTTTCTAAGAAAAGAAATTTAAAGATACCTCAACAAAACCAAGTAACAATGACCGAACAAACTTTAAATCAAACAGGAAAAAAATACAATGAAGAATTTATTGATATTCTTGACAAACTAAGTAATATTATGTTGAAACAAGGTGAGCCATTTAGGGCCAGAGCATATCAGAAAGCACAGGAAACCATTATGTCATATTCTGAAGACATTACGAATCCAGCTCAATTGAAAGGTTTACCTGGAATTGGCGACACAATTATGGAGAAATTAAATGAATATGTCCAAACAGGTACACTCAGAGTTTTGGAAAGAGAAAAGACAAATCCAGTCAATATTCTCGCCGATGTTTACGGTATAGGTCCCAAAAAGGCAAAGGAATTAGTAGAAAAAGGTATTACAACAATAGAAGAATTAAGAGCTAGACAAGACGAATTACTAAATGATATTCAGAAGGTTGGGCTCAAATATTACGAGCAAATTTTGGAGCGCATTCCCAGGTCAGAAATAGAAGAATATGAACAAATATTTCGCACAGCTTTTACAAAAGACCCAGACTCCAAATATGAAATTGTTGGTTCTTATAGACGCGGTGCTCAAACATCAGGTGATATTGATGTTATTATTACAAGCAATTCAGGTACTGTTTACAAGAACTTCATAGACGAACTAATTAAACAAAAGGTAATTATTAATGTCTTATCTAGAGGCTTATCAAAGACACTTGTAATTGCTAAGTTGCCTGGAAATCATGTTGCGCGCCGTGTTGACTTCTTATATTCTCCGCCAGAAGAATTTCCATTTGCAATCCTATATTTCACTGGTAGCAAGGCATTTAACACCGTAATGCGTCAAAAAGCAGTGGAACAAGGATATACATTGAATGAGCATGGTATCAGTTTGATGGAAAATAAGATTAAAGGAAATAAAGTGGACCAACCATTTGAAAACGAACAGGCAATATTTGCCTTTTTAAAGCTGGCGTATAAAACGCCCGTGGAGCGGGTGGATGGCCGGGCGGTTTTGCCGATTGTAGTGACAAATACACAGATTGTTGCGCCTACATTAGTGAAGGAACCAGTTGCTGCTATATCAAATATAATTGAGACACATGAACTTGTCCCTACATTAGTGAAGGAGCAAAAACCAGAGAAGGGAAATAAAAAAGTTACGCGAAAGAAGAAACCGGCAGTTGAATTGGTTGAAGAAAAAGAAGAACCAAAGGCTAAAATAGAAGCATCAGTTGCTACTAAAGCATTACAGCAAATTCAAGAGCAAATTAGTCCAGAAATTGTTGCAAATTTGGAGCGTTTTAAACACGAAGGTATTTCGGTATTGGCAGCACTGAATGAGAAAATGCTTACTGATATGATTCGTTTTTCAAGCAAAGTTTATTACAATTTTGAACCTGTTATTACAGACAATCAATATGATATTGTCAAGGAATACACAAACAATAAATTTCCGTCAAATGCCGCTATAACTGAAATTGGTGCCGAAGTTTTACGTAATAAAGCGCAATTGCCTTATGAAATGGCGTCTATGGAAAAAATTAAACCCGATACGGGGGCGCTCAGTGAATGGTCAAAAAAATACCAAGGACCTTATGTATTATCATGTAAATTGGACGGCGTGTCTGGTCTTTATACAACGGAAGGTGCGCAGCCGAAGTTATATACAAGAGGAAATGGAATAGTTGGTCAAGATATTAGTTATTTGATACCACATTTGAAATTGCCAAAAACACAAGGTCTCGCAATTCGCGGCGAGTTTATCATTCCAAAAGCTGTGTTTGAAGAAAAATACAAGGACAAATTTGCTAACCCTAGAAATATGGTTGCTGGAATTATTAATCACAAAACAATAAACGAGACAATTAAAGACATCCATTTTGTCGCATATGAGACAATTATACCATTAGGTCTTGAGCCATCAAAGCAAATGGAATTTCTTGGCACTGTTAATGTGGAGCGTGTCTTATATAAGACTGAAACTACCTTAACCAATGAATTATTATCCGAACTGCTTGTTGATTGGAGAACAAACTATCTATACGAAATAGATGGCGTTATTGTCACTAACGATGCTGTGTATCCAAGAACGTCTGGAAACCCCGACCACGCATTCGCATTCAAGATGGTTTTATCAGACCAAATGGCTGAAGCTAAGGTTGTTGATGTTATTTGGACACCTAGTAAAGACGGATTATTGAAACCACGTGTACAAATAGAACCAATTCACCTTGGAGGTGTTCAAATTGAGTATGCTACTGGATTTAATGGCGCGTTTATTTTGAATCACAAGGTTGGTATTGGCGCAACCATTGAGCTTATTCGCAGTGGTGATGTGATACCGCATATTAGAGCAGTTACGGTGCCAGCTCCTGAACCCAAAATGCCATTGGTTCCTTATGTGTGGAACGCAACACACGTAGATGTTATGCTTGAAAACGCGGGAGAGGACTCAACAGTGAAAGAGAAGAATATTACAGGTTTCTTCAAAGGTATTGAAGTGGATGGTCTTGGTGCGGGAAATGTTGTCAAAATTATTAGTGCCGGTTATGACACAGTTGGTAAGATTATTCAAATGTCGGAACAAGATTTATTGAAAGTGGATGGTTTCCAAAAGAAAATGGCAGCAAAGATATACACGGGTATCAAAGATAAGCTTGAAAAGGCGTCACTTATAACCATTATGTCTAGTTCAAATGTATTCGGGCACGGTTTTAGTGAGGCTAGATTGACACTTATTATGGATGCTGAACCGGGTATTTTGTTATCCAATGAATCTGATGCTGTAAAAATACAAAAAATCACAGATATTAAAGGTATGGCTGTTAAAACAGCAACCGCATTTGTAGAGAAAATACCCGACTTTATCATGTTTTTAAAAGATACAGGATTAGAAGGCAAGATTTTATCTGCTCCTAAGGTAACAGTTCCAGTGCAAGCAAATCATCCATTCAATGGAAAGACAATTGTCGTCACAGGGCTTACAGAGAAGGTCATAGAAGATAAGGTCAAGGCAGTTGGTGCTAAATTTGGGTCATCAGTGTCAAAAAACACAGATATATTGGTAGCAAAATCAGTAACTGAAAGTTCTGGCAAATTGGATAAGGCTCAGGAACTAAATAAAACTCTGGCAAAACCGATACAAATTATATCATTGGACGACTTTCTTTCACTTGTATAAGGTAGTATAAGTAACAAATTAATTAGTGGTTAAATGTATAAAATAAAAACAATATATATATATATTTTATTTTACTAAGACATTATTTCTCCTCTGGTTTTGCTTCAGTTAAAGGAAACAACTTGGACGCAATAGATTCATGTATATATAGTTTTTCCATATTGTGCGTTTTTGATTCGGTTTCCGATTTTTCACAGAAACGAGTCTTCTTGCTTTGTGCAGCACTTCTATAGCGCTCCTGCTCCCAGACATTGACAAAATCTGGAGGTGCTGTTACTTCCGATACGACTACTAAATTTGTCTTACTCCACTCCCGCATTAGTTCCCAAAACTTTGAATTGTCAAATACATCGTATTTTTTGGTCGCTCTTCTGTATTTAATCGGATACTTACTGAAAGCATAAGGAGGGTCACAATAGACAAACGTATTTTTTGGTGTTAGTTCCTGATACTCTTTATTGGAAAATGTAACATTCTGAATTACAGGTCCAATTCGCTTCAAACTATTTGTCATTTCCTTACAGAAATCCTCCGGTTTATCATTCAAATATTTCTGCGAATAAGCACCAAAAAAACGGCCACCGAAGCTCATACCGAAGCCAATGAACGATTTTAAAGCACTTGGACTTGGTAACAATTTTGCGGCATTATATTCCTCCTCTGATACACTCGCAGGAGACACAAATGTGCCAGCTTTGACTTCCTGCCACATCTGGATTAAATCCGGATGATAATCATTTGCTAAAATAGAGACATCTGTGACATCCGTCATATTCTTTAAAACGCCAAGTGAGCCGCAAAAAGGCTCTAAATAGGCTTCAAATGATGTTGAAAAAAGGCTCTCATATGTAGCCCAAATGTCTTTCAAGATGGGTGCAATATGTTTGCCTAAGCGTTGTTTTCCACCAAGATATTTCATGATTTCAATATAATTATGAAATATATTTGATTTTTGTGATTATAACATGAAAAAAGTTTCATTAATTAATTAAATTTTTTAATACAAAATATACAATTTATATAATATTTATAACTTTACAAAACGGCGACGCCGGATGGCAAGTGGCTAAATGATAAATAATTCCGGTGTTCTTATCACTGTTACACGTGTTGCAAACAGTTCCTGAGCACATAGTCTCGTAATTCATATGCTTTCGCACGTAATGGGTATACAATGTTGCCTTATTCTTGGAATCCATGTATTCACAATTAGGAAAAGGGCAGCATAAACTCTCTACTTGGTGGTGGTTCTTGATATGATGGAATAATCTTGTTTTAATCGGGAACGACTTGCCGCAATCCGGATAGTCGCACTTATGAGGGTTCACTTCTTTCCCCATTTCGGATGCGTGGTTTGCTGTTACGTGCATTGAAATCGTGCTCAAATTCTTCTTCTTACAATCACAGTAGGGGCATTTTAGAAGACCGTGTTCATCCTTTTCATAGGTGTGACTAATATATTTTTTCTTTTTTTCATCCTCTTTTTCCTTACATAACTGAAGGGGCTCCTCAATAAGGATAACTGGCTTGCTTTTCTTTGATGGGTTTGGTTTTCTGAATGTAACATTGGTCGTATCATTAATTATCTTGGCTTCGGCCACCGGAATCGGTCTTTCCTCAGGCACATTATTCAAGGTGATATTAATCGCGCCTTTTGATAAGAGTTCGGCAATGTTAATGCTAATATTGAAGGTTTTATTATCCACAGTTAACTGAATTGACGACGACATTTTTATTGATTTGGAATTGATTATACGAGTTAAATAGTTTTATATCTCATTTTTTCTCAAGAAAAATAAATTCAATTTTTTATTTAAACTGAAAAATAAAAAAATGTTTGTGAATTTATTTTATTCAACCCCTGTTCATAAAATGTTCAGTCATTGTTTGACTTGTTAGTTGTTTGTTATTTTTACTAAAATATTTATTGGTTTTAATAATTAAGAAAACCAACAAACTAACAATAAAAAAACCAATTAAATAATGAAATAATTCCAAAAACATTTTGTTTATTTTAAAACTAGTAAATATTTTATTTTTGTTTTGGTTGTTTTAAAATATATTAAAAGATATTAAAGATTTTTTTGTATATATATATAAAAATGATGCAATACATTCTTTTGCTTACTTTTGTTGCCAGTGTTCTATCTCAATCTAATCTTAGAGGAAATGTCGTTGAAGGCGACCATGTTTTTGAATGGAAGGAGTTCACAAATTTCCAAGAAAGATTTAGCAAGAAATATTCTACCCTTGAAGAAATGGAGGAGCGCTTTTCTGTTTTCAGAGAGAATTTCCGTGCTATAAGACAGCACAATAGTGACCTTTCCCAAAATTTCACTATGGGTGTCAATCAATTCACTGATTTGACTCCTGCTGAGTTCAAGGCCACCTATGTTTCTGGATTAAAGGCTGCTCCTGTTCAAGCTACAGGTTGCAAGTCATTTAGCAGTAGTGCTTCCGGTGTTCCTGAAACTGTGGATTGGCGCCTTCATAACGCCGTCACTCCGGTTAAGGACCAAGGTCAATGTGGTTCGTGCTGGACTTTCTCTGCTTCTGGTGCGATGGAGGGTGCATGGTCCATTTCCAAGGGCTCCCTTGTCAGCTTATCTGAGCAAGAGTTGGTCGACTGTGCTGGTCTTAAGTATGGCAGTATGGGCTGCAATGGTGGACAAATGGACGGCGCTTTCAAATATGCCATTGATAACGGTATGTGCACCGAGTCTGCTTATCCCTACACTTCTGGTGTTACCAAAACTGCCGGAACATGCCATTCGTGCTCCGCTGTTGACCATTTCTCAAGTTGCTCCGATGTGAAGGCCAATGACCAGCTCTCATTGAAGGCTGCTGTTGCCCAACAACCCGTTTCTATTGCGATTGAGGCGGATACTGTATATTTCCAATCCTATTCATCGGGCGTTTTAACCAGCTCTGCATGTGGTACCAGTCTGGACCATGGTGTTCTCATTGTTGGATATGGTGCTGAGAACGGCCAAAAGTATTGGTTAGTTAAGAACTCATGGTCTACGTCGTGGGGAGACCAAGGTTATGTCAAGATTGCTAGAAGTGAGTCGTCCAATGATAAGGGAATTTGTGGCATCGCAATGCAGCCCAGCTTCCCAAGTGTGTAAACTATAATCCTTAAGGAAAACGAAATTTAAAGTAATTAGTTAAAATATAATATAAATATTACGATTTTATATTATATAAAATGACAGTGATAAATAACATTGAAATTGACGACATAAAATACTGTGAAAATGAAATTAAGGCGGCAATTTGTAACAATGAACCAATTGAAGAGAAATTAAATGTAATTATCGTGATTTCTAATCCGTGTCAATATGGCACCCGATATCTTTTAGCAAGAGAATTTGTTAGAAGAATGGAATTAGAAGAGTCAAATGTGGAACTTTATATTGTTGAACTTGCCTACAATAACCAGCAGTTCTATGTCACTGAAAAAGGCAACAAGAAGCATCTCCAAATCAGGACTCAAACTGCCCCTTTATGGCACAAAGAAAATATGATTAATTTAGGTGTCAAGTATTTACTACCAAAAAAATGGAAAGCATTTGCGTGGATTGATGCAGACGTGGAATTTGAGAATGCCACTTGGGCATTAGACACATTAAAAGTGCTAAATGGCTGCAAAGATATTGTCCAGGTTTTTAGCCACTGTGTTGATATGGATAAGGAAAAGCTGACAATGAAAGTTTTTAATAGTTTTGGATATCAATACGCAAAAAAGAACAAATATTCAGGTCAGGGTGAAAACTATTGGCATCCTGGATATGCTTATGCGTGTACACGAAAGGCATACGAGAAAATGAACGGACTATTTGAAGTAGCTGTCCTTGGTTCAGGTGACAATATTATGGCACTGTCTTTTATTAATAAGGGACTAAAAGCGGTCAATGAATTGTCTACGGACGGATATAAACAGACCATTTTGGATTTCCAGGCTAGATGTGCCAATTTGCGTATTGGTTATGTTCCGGGCGTTATTCGCCATTATTTCCATGGCTCTAAAAAAAACAGGAAATATACGGAGCGCTGGGAAATCCTGATAAAACACAATTATGACCCATTGGACCACATTACAACAGACGAAAAGGGGCTGCTGATTCCGTCACGTAGTTGCCCACAGGAGCTACTAGACGATATTATGAACTATTTTAGTGAGCGCAATGAGGATGAATAAACAAAAACTATTTCAACTTAATAAAATTATCTTAATCCTCCATTAGAGCTCAAACTCATACTCTATTAAATTCTTCAAATCCGTCTTTAAAAACGTGTATAACCCATTCCGTATGCGACTCGCATTTACGTCTTGTGTTGTAAAGTTGACACTCATCAACTTTATAACTGCTTTATTAAACTGGTCCGACATTTTGTCATTGCTATCTATTTGCGTTTTATTTGCCAATTTCCATTTTGTTAGTTCACCAATTAAATTACTCTGAATTTTCTTGAAGAATAACAAGATTGTATCAGTTGTCACTTGTTCCCAAACACATTTATTATCTGGTGTCTTCTCACAAACATAGAATATATTTGTTTTCTGCGAGAAGCACTTAACCGGATGAACAAATTCATTGATTTCTTTCAAATTAAACTCTATGATGAGCTGAAATGTTTGAAATATGTTGTTTTCAAACAATGAAATTGCATGATTGGGTAATACTTGAATAGTTGTTATCCACTCTTTGAAACCAATTGTGCTGACAATGTGCTCATTCAACCAGTCAATAACCTTGATTTTCTGCTTCTTTTGATTCACCCATTTCTGTAAATGCTCCATTTTCTCCTCTAACTTTACATATTTGAATGTGAGTTCCTGTACGATTTTGACAAGTTGTTCGTGTGACGGTGTATCCCCGAATTCTTCTTCGTCTACTTGATGCTCCAATTTAGACTTTGATTTAAAGTCACACAAGATTTTATGCTTATCCAATGAAGTCTTTCGTGTGTAACTCTTCTTACATACTGAACAACAGTATTTATTCAAGGTTACACCACTATTAAATGTTATATCATTTGTTATTTCCATTTTAGTTGCTATTTATAATACAAGGTTGTTAAGCAACTATTAATAATTCAATTTTATAATTCTAATATTTATAGTATATAGTATATATAAATGTTCCAACAATCAGCAATTATTAATAATTTTAATGCTACTGGAGTGAAAGAAACTCCATTGATTTACAGATATAGAGGTGGATATAACAATTTGTCAGCAAATGACCCTGCTTCACAATATCAAAGACAAAAGATTATTCAAAATACGGTCCGTGTTCCAACATCACTATTTACAATGAATTTAGGTGCTTTGAATGTGTATGAGCGCCCTAATTTGGTATACAAGGTTGTTGATGTTGCCGGGTCCAATTATATTGTTAGTCCTGGTGTTAATTGGAATCAGATGAGTGACCGAAAAGACCCGCATGTCCAAGTGGTTAAAACTGGGTCTGGGTCTGGCTATGGAGCATCTAGTACAAAAAGAACAATTACTAGAAATAGACCCGGTGCTATGTCACCAGGTGGTGCTGGTGTGGATATTAAACACAATTCATATGACCGTTATTTAAATAGACTTAAAGGCAAGAAACCAATAAGACGTGGTGTAATCCCACCTGAATTTGGCACACCAGATATTCCTTTTAATAGAGCATATCCTATTTATGGTGGAAAGGTAATGAAGACATCTATTGTGAATGGATGTAATTGCCCAATTGTTTCTAATAATGACGCAAAATTGTATGCTAATAGTTCCATACAAGACCAAATATATGGTGTTACATTTAAATACCAAATTTTGGATTATGTTTTTGTTAAACAGCTTGACGAAGAAAAAATCAAGGCTCAAATAATAGCAATAAATAATGACATTTACACCGTTAAACTTGAAGATGGAACTATTAAACACGTAAATGGTGAATCCCTATCTATTTATTATGAATGTAACTGTGATACAATGACACTTGATATGGTAACTCTTACTTCTTTTCAAGACCCAGCAACAGTGATTGCATGTAAACTTATATCAGGATTGGCTCAAGGAGCATTAATTTAGCATTTTCATATAATTAAAATATTTGTAATAATTATACTAAAATGGTTTTATTAAACAAAATGTTATTTAGTAATAATAATTCAAGTTATAATGGACAACAAATGAACATAGCTAGACCTGCTTTATCACATGCTCCGGTTGCCAGACCAGTTTTGTTAAATGCTCCTATGATTGACCGTGTTCATAAAGCGAAGCCTGGCTGCAGCGCCTGCGGAAAAAAGGTTATGTAATATATTATTAATAAAATATATATTAATAATATAATGTCAACTGTTACAAGTAATATTACTTCATACCCTCAAGGGCAATTAAATCGCGCAACAAATTTTATTACATTGTTTGATACTACATTGTTACCATATAACAAAACATATAATAACTGCTCAAATACTCTATGTTACACGTCTAGTAAGGGCACATTTGTTTATAAGCCACATAGTGCTTATGGAATGGTTGGTACTAGTGCTGCTAGTTATTTAGCTAGACGCAGACGTCTATAGATTATGTTTAGCAATCAAATCCTTAATTAGTTTTATGTATTGTCCCTGTGCCAATAATTTTGACATACCCTTTAATGCATCCCATGATTCCCATTTTTTGGAAGCCTTGAAATTAAAAAAAGACGGTTTCTCGGTGTTATTGTCTCCAAGAGTTGCTTGCTTGTAAAAGCCGTATACTTGTAATAAGGTATCATCGTCAACCTTGCCAACTAATTTGGACGCATCATTTGCAGCCTGATTAAAAATATCATTAATGTTTGTAGACATTGTATAATTTATATTATTTATTTGTTTTTATATTATTATTTAAGTATTATTATTTTCGTTGTTTCATCACCTTTATATTCATATTCAGTTAAATTGAGGGGCTTAACGTTTTTTGCTTCGCTTACTACTGTTGCTTTGCTTACTACTGTTGCTTCGCTTAATACTGTTGCTTCGCTTACTACTGCTACTGCTGTTACTTCATCTTCATTTAAACTTGTATAAAACTCCCGAACCTTCTTATTAATTCGGATTTTTTTTGCGTCATATGATGTCAAATATAATCCCTCCAAACTTTTTACTCTTGATAAAGCTACATATGTTTGTCCACATTCAAATATACTTGACCCTGCGTCTATTTCAGCAACTTCCAGAGTCGCTCCTTGTGCCTTGTGTATGGTTAATGCCCAGGCTAATATAAGTGGCAATTGCGACACACCTATACCAGGAATATTCTCACTCGGCCAAATATGATAATTCATTGTTATTTCAAAACTACTATTATTACCTTTGGAAAACTGTATTACTGGATTACCATTTATAGCAAACTTTTTTATAATTCCTTGGCTACCATTACAAAGCATCTCGCCATTGGCCAATTCTGTATTCACAATACACATTACTTGGCTGCCTACTTTCAACTTAATTATTTCATCACATCTTAAATTCCCCTTCAAATATTGTAACTCTACTTTGATTTGCTCCGGTGTTACTTGCGTGCGGTAAAGTCTCTCTTTTGCCGTCATTTCTAGGTCACCATGATACTTTATTTTGAACTCCTTTTCGTCACATTCTAATTTATCCATTTCTGACGTATTTATACTGTCCACTTTGTTGCGAGTTGGATACAACTTTGTCGGTTTGATTGTTAGAGTATCATCTTTCGGTCTGTCTACTTGACTTAACAATATATCATTTGTAGAACGTTTTAGACGCCCTTCGCGAACCTGATTTAATATGCTCTGATACACAGGGTCATTTTGTCTAAAAATCTTCTGTAGCTGGACATGATTTTCCTTTGGAAATGTAGTAAACCAGAACTCTGATTCAAAACAAAATTTGCTCGTGTCCAAGTCATCTTTGTCACCAACAGGCGGTAATTGGTAAAAATCGCCTGAAAATATCAGTTGTAAGCCACCAAACGGACGCCTGTCTTTCCTTACCGATTTACCAATCGCGTCCAATGTTTCAAATAATTTCAGAGACATCATTGATACCTCGTCAACGACAAGTATATCCGTCTCTTTCCATATTGCCTTATAATTCTTGTTTTTTTGAACCTTCTTTATCAGCTGTTCAATTGTCCCTTTTCCAAGTCCTATACCAGACCATGAATGGAGTGTTCTGGCTTTACATTCTAATAAAACAGATGCACAACCGGTTAGAGCACAGACTTGAATTATTTTACACCGCGAGTCGGCATTCTGTTTCATATGTTTTATTAGTGCGGATTTTCCTGTCCCCCCCGGACCTGTAATAAATATATTTTCTCCCTGAATATATTTATCAAATGCTATTTGTTGTTCTTCTGAATATTGCATTATATTTATATTTATATTTATATTATTGAATTATGTTTATTTTTTTTATTCAATTTTATTATTTTTTAAAATGGTTTTTAGTTCCTGGATTTCTTTTATTAATATTGCTATTAAACCAATATAATCTACTGATTGAATTGAAGAACCATCCTTTTCTCCAGAAACTAGAAATGGATATTGCTGTTGTAATTCGTGAGCAATTAATCCGATTGATTTACTGTTAATAAATTTATTGAAATATGAAACGGGTCTTAAATTATTGGTATTGTAAATATCTAAATCTAAATTTTCAACATGTTCTTTTATACGATAGTCAGATGTTACGTTAAAAGCTGTTGCTGAAACCGTGCCCGTTGTAGTAATATTTCCAGTTGATGTAATTGTACCAGTTGATATACTTGCCGATGTAATTGTTCCACTCGTAGAAACGTTACCGCTATTATATGTAACGTTAGAACCTGCTAACGCCCATGGAGATGCACCTGTCATACCTTGAGCACCCGTGGCACCTGTGGCACCTGTAGCACCCGTAGCACCTGTGGCACCTGTCATACCTTGAGCACCCGTGGCACCTGTAGCACCCGTAGCACCTGTGGCACCTGTAGCACCTGTGGCACCTGTAGCACCTGTGGCACCTGTAGCACCTGTAGCACCTGTGGCACCTGTAGCACCTGTGGCACCTGTAGCACCTGTAGCACCTGTAGCACCTGT
>Ga0209086_10000190_pt1 | contig 54623 bp, 51 predicted proteins | sample M_130207_XF_Meta_FD_187312 | JGI IMG/M metagenome (GOLD analysis project Ga0209086, IMG submission 187312) | Freshwater microbial communities from Lake Montjoie, Canada to study carbon cycling - M_130207_XF_MetaG (SPAdes) (version 2) | ecosystem: Environmental > Aquatic > Freshwater > Lake... | reverse complement strand
CTTGCCATTGTTCTTAGCGACATCAATCAAACGATCGGCCAAGTTATGAGTAACACCGCTTGACGAACCTGTTCCGATTGCGACGCGCTCAAACATGAGCATGGCAGTCGCCTGGTTCCAGCCGTTGTTCAACTCACCAAGCAACCAAGACTTCGGCGTACGAACATCGGTCAAGAAAATTTCGTTGAAGTGGCTGCCGCCATCGATCTGGTGAATCGGACGAATTTCAACTCCGGGTGCCTTCATGTCAATAATGAACATTGAAATACCGGCGTGCTTTGGCGCATCAGGGTTGGTGCGGGCAATCACGACTCCGTAGTCGCTCACGTGAGCAAGGGTGGTCCAAACTTTCTGACCATTGAGCACCCACTCATCACCATCGAGTTCGGCCTTAGTCTGCAAACTTGCGACGTCCGAACCGGCACCCGGCTCGGAGAACATCTGACACCACATCGTGCGCGCCGCAATGTTGTCGGGCATGAATTGACGCTTTTGTTCTTCGGTACCGAACTGACCGAGCATCGGCAAGCACATGCCATGGCTGATAGTTAATTCAAATGTCATATCGGGGTACTTGCCGTACTCTTCGCGATAGATGCGATCGTGAGCACGAGTCAATCCGGCGCCACCGTGCTCTTTGCCGTACATCAATCCGGCGAGACCAGCCTCGACAAGTGCACTCTGATACGTCTTGGCGATTTGCACAGAAGTATCGCTGCGGCGACCAATTCCGGAGGCATTCTTTTCTAGGAACTCACGAACCTGTACGCGAAAAGCCTCGGCTTCGGTGGGGTTCAGGGCATCGTCAATAGTTGTGTTGCTCATGACGACATTCTGCCATTGTGTCCAGTCCTAAGACATAACTGAGACGGGATAATCGAGACAGGAACTCGTTGACGGGGTACGGTTCGGCTATGGAATCTCCTGTCTTTCGCCATGTGGTCGTTCGCCATATAGATGATTGTCCGACCGAAGAATGGACCAGCCCGACCCGCGGATCGGTGCGCTGGTGGGAACTGTTCGGTGGCGACGCCACGGCGACCAACGAAATGACCGTCGGAATTGCCGAGGTTCCGGAGGGCTCGACTCCCCCGCCGCGGGGTCACTCGCACGACGCCACCGAGATCTATGTGATCTTGTCGGGCGTGGGCGACGTTGTCATTGAAGGAACTGCGACAGCCGTTCGAGAAGGCTCGGCGGTCTGGATACCCGAAGGCCTTGAGCACTACGCCCACAACACCGGCTCGGCGCCACTGCGATTGCTCTACATGTTCGCTCGCGACAAGTTCAGTGATGTCACCTATTCGTTTCCTGGCGAAGATTTAGGCCCAGCCGAAAACTAAGGAGTCAAGCAATGACACCAGCGATCGATCTCATTGATCCCGAGTACTTCGCCAGACATGGACATCCATGGGATCAGTATGAATGGCTACGCGCTAATGCCCCGGTCTTTTGGCATGACGAACCAGATGGCCCCGGATTTTGGGCCATCACTAAATACGAAGATATCCGCACGATCAGTCGGACTCCCAAAGTTTTCAGTTCATACGAAACCGGAGTCATGTTGCCCGACCCCGATCCGATGGGGTTGTATGCGCAACGTTTGATGATGCTCAATATGGATCCGCCTCAACATGATCGATTCAAGTTATTGGTATCGCGTGGCTTCACGCCAAAAAATGCACCCCTCCTTCGCCCGCGCATTGAAGAAATCGCTCGCGAAATTCTTGAGTCAGCAATGAAGAAGAATTCGTTGGACTTCGTCAGTGAAATCGCTGGCCGATTACCCTCGGGTTTAATCGCCGAATTAATGGGCATGCCTCGCGAAGACGGTGAACGACTCTATGACCTCACCGAAATCATGCACACCAACGATGATGCAGTTGCTCCTCCTGAAGTCAAGATGGCCGCAGTCGGTGAGATGCTCGCGTACGGACAATCAGTGGCAGACATTAAGCGCAAGACTCCGGGTGATGACCTAGCCACCATTTTGGTGAATGCCGAAGTTGACGGCGACCGCTTGACCGATGAAGAATTTCAGTGGTTTTTCTTGTTACTCGTCAACGCGGGTGGGGACACCACCCGTAATTTGCTCGCCGCGGGATTGCAACTGTTGTTTGAACATCCCGATCAACGAGCCAAGTTGATGTCAAATCTCGATGGCCACCTCGCAACTGCAATTGAAGAAATGTTGCGCTTCACTAGCCCGGTTTCACATTTCAAACGAACTGTCATGGAAGACACGACCATTCGCGGTCAACACATCAAGGCCGGCGAACGTGTCGTGATGTTCTATGGCTCGGCCAATCGCGATGAAGACATTTTCGAAAGTCCGAATACTTTCGACATCACCCGCGATCCCAACCCGCATGTCGCCTTTGGTGCTGGCGGACCACATCTATGTCTTGGCATGCACGTCGCACGAGTTGAGGTCGCCGTGATGTTCAAAGAACTGTTGACACGCCTGCCAAACGTTGAAGCCAATGGCGACTTCGAACGAATGCACAGCAGTTTTATTGCGGGCATTCACAGCATGCCCGTTAAGTACTGATCTGAAAATCAGGGACCGATGACGTCTTTGAACTGAATTCGCAGATCTTTCTTCAGAGCTTTACCCGAGGGGTTGCGTGGAATCAGGTCAATAAAGCGCACTGCAACTGGCTGTTTGAACCGGGCCAATTTACTAGCGCAATGTTCAAGCACCGCAGCCTCGGTCACTACTTCATCTTTTTTGACAACTATCGCAAGAGGTGATTCACCCCACTTTTCAGATGGAATACCGATGACTGCCACATCGCCAACACCGGCAACTCCCATGATGACATTTTCGATCTCGGCAGGATACACATTTTCGCCACCTGAAATCATCATGTCTTTAATGCGATCTTGAATGAAGATAAATCCGTCCTTGTCACGGATCGCTCCGTCACCGCTGTACAACCAGCCATCTTTCAACGCGTCAGCAGTTGCTTCTGGGCGATTCCAGTAACCAAGCATCATGTGACCACCCGAGATCAACACCTCTCCAGCTTCGTCGTCATCGCATTCGGTTCCGTCGGGGCGAACAACCTTGACTTCAGACAAGAAGAAGGCTTTGCCCGTCGACCCTGCTTTTGTAATTGCATCTTCAGGCGACGTCAGACAGGCAGGCCCACAGGTTTCGGTGAGACCATAAACCTGGTTGACCTCAATACCGATTTCAGCGTACGACATGATGAGCGACACTGGTACTGGTGCTGCGCCAGCCATAAGCCAACGCACATGTTCGTGTTTGTACTTCGATGGGTCATACACCTGACGCATGAAGTTGAGCATCGCCGGTACGAGCAGACCATTCGTTATCTTTTCAGAGTCAATGAGTTCCCAAACCTTGACCGGATCAAACATGCGCATCAACACATGAGTGCTGCCAATGAAGATATTGCCAAGTGCCGGAGTTAACGCGCCCACATGGAACATCGGCATCGGATTGATGTAACGATCACCGCGAGCCAAGTCACTTGTGGTGCACATGGTTGAGAGTGCCCAATATTGAGTGTTGTGTGAATGCATCACACCCTTGGGTAATCCAGTAGTTCCAGACGTATACATGATGTACAACAAGTCATCGCCTGATGCCGTCACCGGTGGCTCTGCACTTGACATCGTTGATGATTCAGCAACGAAGTCACGCGCAAATGCCGGCTTGGTTGCTGCGTCACCGACATATAGCCACGACTTGATATCGGTGCGGTCACCACGTGACTGCAATTCAGAAACGTTGGCGGCAAACTCAGATCCAAACACAAGAACGGTGGTTCCCGAATCTTTCAAAATGAACTCAAGTTCGTCGGCGACGAGTCTCCAGTTCAACGGGACAATGACTGCCCCCAATTTAGCGATTGCAAAAAATGCAGTCATGAACTCAGCTGAGTTCATTTGCAGCAATGCAACACGATCACCCTTTTTCACCCCAGCATCAACAAGTAACGAAGCGACCTTGTTAGTTTCGCTGTTGAGTTCGGCATAGGTGTAGCGACGACCGGCCGCGACGTCATACAGGGCCTCAATAGTTCCATTGATGTTTGCCCGACGGGTTAGCAGATTTCCAATATTTACGCTCATGGGTTGAAATAATGCCACATGAAATGTGTGAAAGGTATGGCGGAGCACCCATGAGATTCACTCGCCCATCACTAAACTCGCCATGTGAACTTTCGCCGCCTCGTACCTGCTGCCGCAGTTCTCATGGGCCTCACGTTGACGGCTTGCGGGAAAGGTGATTCGACCGCCACAACTTCGTCTGATGCTCTAGCGGTGACCACCACCGCTCCAATTGCTGAAACAACGACCTTGCCAGCAGACACCACGACCGTCGTACCCGCGCCAGTCTCCATGAGTCTCGCCTTTGCTGGCGACATCTTGATTCACAGCCAAGTGTGGAAGGCCGCCACCGTTAACGCTGGTGGTTCTGGTTACGACTTCACCCCAATGTTCGCTCGAGTCAAACCGCTCATTGAAGGCGTCGATCTTGCGATCTGTCATCTCGAAGTTCCGTTAGTCGCCCTCGGTGAAAAGCCCACGACCAATCCGCTGTACTCGGCTCCGACCGAAGTTGCATGGGCCATCAAAGCAATGGGGTTTGATCGTTGTTCAAACGCGAGCAATCATTCGTATGACAAGGGAGTCAAAGGGATTAACGCAACCCTCAACGAATTCGATGCTCTCGGACTTGGTCACGCAGGTATGGCACGAACTCCCGAAGAAATCGAGCCGAAAGTGTTCGATGTCAAAGGCATCAAGGTCACCCACCTCTCATACACATTTGGTTTCAACGACATCGCAGCGCCCAACGGCGAAACTTGGCGATCAGCGCTCATTGATCCAGCCCGAATTATTGCCGATGCTCAGAAGGCTCGCGATATGGGCGCACGGGTAGTCATCGTCAGCATGCATTGGGGACGCGAAAATCAAACTGATCTGAGCGATTTCCAACTCACAAACTCTGATGCAATTACCAAGTCTGGGCTGATTGATTTAGTGATCGGTCATCATGCTCACGTCGTGCAAAAAATTGAACAAGTGAATGGAGTCTGGACAATTTTCGGACTCAGCAATCTCATTAGCTACCTGCCAACTACTGATGCATTTAGCCCGAACACGCAAGATGGCATGATCGTCACGACCAATATCATGCTCAACCCCGATGGGTCAGTGGTAGTTGACAAACCAATTGCCTATCCAACCTGGGTTGACAAAAAGAACGGGGTTGTCGTTCGACCGATTCTCAGTGATCTCGCTGATCCCTCAGTGCCCGACGACATTAAGGCCGAACTCAATGTTTCGCTTGAGCGAACACGCGCTGTTGTTGGCGACTTCTTTGCACCAGCACCATAGGAGAATACGAACAGATGACCATGACACCGGTTCAACTCGCAGTTCAATCTCACGTTGCATTGTGGAATGCCATGGATCGCGAGTCGTGGATCAAACTATTTTCGCCCAAGATGGTTTTTGAAGATCCAGTGGGCACTCCCGAAAAATTCGGAGTCGACGCGGTGCACAAATCATGGGATCGTTCATTCAAGCCGGGCCGACGCTGGACGTTGCACCCCGAACACGTTGTCGCAGCCGGTAATGAGGCTGCTGTCGTGATGCTCAACGAAGGTGACCTCAACGGCCAAAAGGTCACGATCCGAAGCATCGAGATCTTTAGTGTTGACGATTCGGGACTTTTAGTACGAATTCGTTCATTTTTTGATCAACCCACCGACTTTGCTCTTTCCGATTACTTCACACCTCAGCGAACCGACTAGAGGTGGCCGCACGTTTGTTGCGCAAATTTCAGCAGATGTTTCGCTCGATCCACTGGATCACTGATATCGCGCAAGAACTTTGAACGAACTTCAAAGGACAAGGGAACATCTGGGACTGCCTGCAAAAGTTCAGCGATTGGCAACGAACCTTCACCGGGACATAACCGCCCATTGAGTGCTTCATCCAATAATCCACTGAAATCGGCTGGGCGTCGTGCCGGTGCGTCACAGATCTGAAGATACGGAAAAAGTTCAGTCGGCATCTTCTGAACATCTTCAATTGATGAACCTGATCGTGACAAGTGCAGATTGTCGATGAGTACTCCCCCATTTGTCACTTTTGATGTTGCGACAATCTCGGCAGCCATTGACAAAGTGTTCAACGGGAAAATAGGCAAGAACTCACAAACAACTTTGATGCCGTGCGGACCAGCCATCTCACACACCTGCTGGTATCGGTCAGTTGTTCGAAGTTGATCCTTCAAACGACTTGTGAACAAAATGTGCCGAGCGCCAATGACTGCAGCGGCTTCAATCAGTTGTTCAGCAAAATCGTTTCCGTCTTCCGAAGGAATGATCGGTTCAATATCTAAGGGAACGACTCCCGTGTCATCAAGTCTCTGACGCACTTCACGAGACGTTGCATCTGTCCATGTTTTGCCATCAAACCAAATACCAACCGCGGGCCAACCAGATTCAGCAGCAACAGTCACCATATCTGCGGGCGCAACATCGAGTTGCACCCCAGCAGCGAGCGAAAGTAAACGAGCCATTAGTGGACCGGAGCAGAACCTGGAGCAGCCGGAGTACTGCTGACATACTTCGGTTTAAACGCAAGCAAGAAGAGCAACCCACTGGCGGCAATGCACATACCTGACACGACCAGTGGGGTTGCCGAGGTGATGCTCGTGGCGATGTAGCCAACCAACACCGAGGCGGGCACCTGAGCGAGACTCTGCACGCTGCTGTAAATTCCCATTGCCTCACCTTGACGGCCCATCTCGGCTGAGCGACTCACCAGACTTCCCATGTTCGCCATCGACAAACCATTGAAGAATGTAAATACCGGAATCGTCATGTACAACCACAGCGTGGTGTCAGTTGGACTGATGAAGTAAATGAACATCACCAGACTCGTACCGAACAAACTGAAGCGAAGCACTTTCCAGTCAGCAAGAGTCTTTGCAATTCGACCAACCAAGACTGCTTGCGAGAAGGCAATGAAGAGTCCGACTATTGCGAAATAGTCGCCAGTCTTACCTTCGTCAAAGCCGAAGTTGTTTCGCAAGTACACCCCGAAGAATGTCGTGAAGAATGTAAATCCGGCATTGAACAAAAATGCAGATCCTAAAACGACTCGCAAACGATCTGACTTAAACCCATCAACGACATTGCTGACTGATTTTCCAAAGTAGAGACGTCCGTTATGAACTTTTTGCTTCAAGGTTTCTGGGAACAAGGCCAAGATGAGTCCACAGTTCAGCAATGACAAAATTGTTGCAAACCAAAAAGGTGTCGTTGCACTGAACCAATCTGGGGTATCAAAAAGTCCGTAGAAGCTTTTGTTCGGGCCGCTTAATCGACCGCCGATATACGGTCCCAGAATAAATCCCAGGCCAAATGCGGCACCGATCATTCCAAAATTCTTGGCTCGATTTTCGTTAGTGCTCACATCACCAATGGCGGCCTGGGCAACAGCTTGGTTTCCACCCGTGATTCCATCGAGCGCACGACCGATAAACAGAAGAGGAATATTCGCGGTGCTGATACCAATCGCAAAGATTGCGTACCCAATCGCAGTTCCAAAAATTGAAAATGCCAGGACTGGTCGTCGACCATAACGGTCAGACATCTGTCCCAGAATCGGTGCAGCCAAGAAGATGAACAATGGGAAGATACCTTGCAACCAACCCAGCATGATGAGACCCTGGGTGAACGACCAACCTTCAGGGGTCACGCGAAATGGCGAACCAGGACTAATCAACAACGGGTACACCGGAATCAAAATTCCGAAACCAAGCATGTCAATAAAGACGGTTGTAAAAATGGCCAGCATCGGATTACGTGCTGGTTTTGTCTCAATAGAAGAATTCACTCGTTCAACCTAACAAAGCGAAACTTCAACTAGCGGCGTATGTGACTCCTGCGGCCTTGATATTTTCAGCGTCTACAGCAAGAATCGCTCCGCTCTCGACCGCTGCATCGGTCGCTGCGTTCCACTTCGCAATGAAATCATCAGAGGTCGGATATAAAGCCGCGAGTTCATCTTCTGTGAAACTGCGCGTCGTTCCGAATAGTCCGCAGAAACTTCCACCTTCTTGTCCGAGCCCACTGAGAACAGCCAACGGAACGTCGACATATGGCGTTCGAATTCCACCAAGAGCATTGCCCTGTGCGTCGAGGTTGTATCCCGTCAGATCTGCATTGTTTTCAAGTTTGGGCATTGACTGAGGCGGAACACCGGTACGAATCCATTGATCAAGTGAATGAATTGCCGAACGCAATACGTATGTATGCGGGCCGGCGTTAATCGGCAATCCACATTCAATGATTCCGAAATATATCGATGATGGAGCGCCGGCCTGAGCATCAAAGAGCGCTTGGTCGCCAATACCAGTTCCGGTATCAGAATCACCAATACCAAGGCTGTACGCGTCTCCGTGCGCCGTACCTGTTGTTTCCCAACTACGGAAAAAGTCAGTGTCGGGTTGTTCGGCTTTGCGATAGCCCAGGTTTGTCCCAACAACATCGGTTTCCGACGAGAAGTTCAAAACAGGTCGCTTGAGATCAGTACGAATCAATGCAACATCAGGACCCTTGACATCTGACGCATCACCGGGGTCTGCACAATTTGTCGCGCAATACAAGTTTGCACCTCGCGCTCCACGACTGTGGACGAGATACCCGCTGTACACATCATGAGTTGTTGCAACGGCGTTGAGATAAGAAGTCATGCGGAACGCCGATTGTGATTCGCCCATGCCAATAACTGTGGTCGGCTCTAGGCCACCAAGAATTGTGTCCGCCTGATTCCAAACAGTTGCACCTGCTTGGCTGAAAATGTCGTAGCTGTAGTTGTCGCCAGGGTGATTCAAAGTTCCATACCGCTCTGGGTCGGCGATCTTCAAGACTCGGAACTCTCCCATCTTGTTTCCGCCGCCTTCGACGCCAACACGTTGAGTCGAGACTCCCACCCAAGCAGCACCTTCGCGAAGCATTTCAACCCATGACAAAGACCACGTCGGACCAGTGTCTAATCCGGCCGTCACGTTGAGCCATTCCACATACACCGTGCCGCTGAATTCGGAAGCGGTTACTGGTCGTCGAACCAAAATTCGAGTTTTGTACTCGGCAGTGTCTTTGGGGGTCACGTTCCACATGCCGTCTTCGGTCAAAGGCTGATCAGACGTGTAACTGTGTGCCGTTCCCGAGATGAAGTATTCCTCTTCGGTATATCCGTAAGAAGCGCCATCAAAAGCTGCTGTACCAAAAACAACTTGACCGCCGCCGCCAGTGACCGGCCCCTCGACCGTCGTTTCCGCAACATCAGTCATTGCTACCGGTTCGGGAGCGAAAACAGTTGTAGTTGGCGCTTCGGTAACAGGCGCTTCAGTGTCAGTCGTTGGAGCCATGGAATCAGCCGTCAAAGAACTGCTCTTTGAGTCGTCGCTCGAACAACTCACCAATCCCACGGTCAGAATTGGAACAAGAAATAAGGCACGAATCTTCACGATGATCCCCCGATCAATAAAGAGTGAACCCGACAATAGACCAACTTGGTCTTGCGGTCTACTTTTGCGCTCTACAGTTTGCCCATGACCCAGACCCAAGAATCTGCCATTCACTCATGCGAAGCCTGCCGAATCATCGATGAGGCCGATGGCACCGTAGACGGAAAAATGTTCAAACTTGACCATTGGGGTGTCACTAACGAACGATTGCATTTCAGAAGTTTTTACACGGCCCAAGACAAGGCTGCCGACAAAGTCACTCAATTCGCAGGCTCACTTAATTTCGTGTATCTACATTCAGTTTGGTTCATTATTTGGATTGCTATCAACGTGGGTCTCTTCGGTGCTTCAGCAAAGTTTGACGATTTTCCTTTTGGACTTCTCACAATGATCGTGAGCCTTGAAGCAATCTTTCTTTCGACATTTGTGATGGTCAGCCAGAACCGACAAGCCAAACGTTCAGAGACTCGGTCGCAAGTTGACTTTGAGTCAAACCTGCAATCGTTAATTTGGTCAGTACACATCGCCCACAAACTCGGCGTAAACGTGAATCACGTCGAAGATTTGTGCAACGAAGTCATTACTGCGTCTCGAACAGTGAATAACTGAATTCTCATCTGTTGTTCACATTCTTCATAACTTTTCCTTACTTTCGGTACATACTCTCATTGCAGTGAACAACCAATTTACAAATACCGATGGTCTCGTCACCACTGAGAAATACTCGAGGAACTCATGAAATTTTTTCGTTCAACCGTCTTAATGCTGGCAATTCTTGGAGTCGCAGCATGTAGCTCGTCTTCGGAAACCACAACAACATCATCAACGTCGGCACTCTCAGCGCCCTCAACAACCGAAGCCGAACCGACAAGTACGGTCACTGCTCCCGCTCAGTCATCTACTTTCACCGCCGAGGTGTGGGCCGACAATTGGTTCTCGTTGTACGTCAACGGCGAACTCGTTGGTGAAGACTCTGTATCTATTACTACTGAACGATCTTTCAACGCTGAGACCATCACGTTCACAGCGACATACCCCCTCACTATCGCAATGGTGACGAAAGATTTCAAAGAGACCGACAGTGGCCTTGAGTACATCGGCGAGCCAAATCAGCAGATGGGCGATGGAGGATTCATCGCCCAATTCACCGATACGTCAACCGGTGAAATAGTCGCCGTAACAAATGGAGACTGGCGCGGTTTGGTCATTCAAACTGCACCACTTAATAGCGAGTGCGAGAAATCAACTAATCCCAATACCGAGTGTCAGTTCGAAAATCTTGACGAGCCAGCCGACTGGACGTCCTCAAACTTTGATGATTCAACATGGCAACCGGCAACTGTCTACACCGCTGATGAAGTGGGAGTTAAAGAGGGCTACGAAACCATCACCTGGGACGCCAACGCCGAGTTGATTTGGGGTTCAAATTTGAATACCAATAACACCATTTTGTGGCGCCTCACCATCACCCCTTAGTCAAACTGGCGGCAAAAAGTGGCGGAGAAACGCTCATTCTTGCCACCAGAAAACCCAAATAGTTTGGGGAGGTTTCATAGATGAGTACTGTGGATACATCCATAGGAGAACTCAATGAACTCGCCCGATTACACACCTAAGCCAGCATCTGAGCACACGCGTGCTTTCAATAGTTCGGCTGCCACTCCGCTTGATCCAGAAGACTTTGCACGCGCTCAGCGCGGTTTCATCGCAGCACTTGAAGACACTCGCATCACCGATGCGCATGGCCGACAAGCCAGCGACATTGGTCGTTACGACTTCTTGAAAGACGATGCGCCCGACACCGTTCACCCAAACTTGTGGCGCCACGCCAAACTCAATGTCAATCACGGACTCTTCGAAGTTACTGAAGGTGTCTGGCAAGTTCGTGGCTACGACATCTCAAATATCACTTTCATCAAGAGCAACACCGGTTGGATTGTTGTCGACCCCCTCACAGTTGAAGCCACCGCCCGGGCTAGCTATGAATTGATTACCAAGCATCTGGGCCATCGCCCGGTCGTTGCTGTTATCTACACGCACTCACACGGTGATCACTTCGGTGGCGTACTTGGTGTGACGTCACAAGCCGAAGTCGATGCTGGCAAATGCCAAGTCATCGCTCCGGTTGGTTTCTTGCACGAAGTCGTTGGCGAAAATGTGATTGCTGGCCCAGCAATGGGTCGTCGAGCCCTCTATCAATTCGGACCTTTGCTTCCACCTGGTCCACGCGGCCACGTCGACTGTGGACTCGGTAACTCAATACCCATCGGACCAAACACTCTCATCGCACCAAATCGTGACATCACATTCACTGGTGAAGAAATGGTGATTGACGGCGTGCGCGTTGTATATCAACTCACTCCAGAAACTGAAGCTCCGGCCGAAATGAACTTCTTCTTTCCCGACTTTGATGCACTCTGCATGGCAGAAAACTGTTCACACACCATGCATAACCTTATTCCGATTCGCGGTGCGCTCGTTCGCAACTCACTGCGTTGGTCAAAATACATCAATGAAGCAATCGAATTGTTCGGTGCGCAGACCAAAGTCTTGTTCACATCGCACAACTGGCCGCGCTGGGGTCATGAAGACGCCGTTGAGTTTTTAGGACTTCAACGCGACTTGTACAAATGGATGCACGATCAAACCATGCGTCTTGCCAACCAAGGATTTGTTCCCACCGAAATTGCGAGCACCCTCAAGTTGCCCGATGATTTCTTGGCACAAGAACACACCCACGGTTATTACGGCGACCTTGTTCATAACAGCAAGGCGGTTTATCAGCGCTACCTCAGTTGGTATGACGGCAACCCAGCAAACCTCAATAAGTTGCCACCAGTTGATGCCGGTCAACGTTACGTAGCGTTAGCGGGCGGTGCCGACAAAGTAATCGCAGCCGGCCACGAGGCTCTTTCCAACGGCGACTATCGCTGGGGTGCTGAATTGGTTAACCATTTGGTGTTTGCCGATCCGACCAATACCGAAGCGCGTGCGCTGCAGGCCGATCTACTTGAGCAGCTCGGTTACCAAAGTGAATCATCAACTTTCCGTAATGCGTATTTGATGGGTGCTCAAGAATTGCGTCATGGCACACCCGATTTACCCTCGAGCCCCGCACGTGCTCGCGGCATCTTGGTAGCGATGACGGTCGAGCAAATCTTCGACACAATTTCAGTGCGTCTCAATAGCGAGGCAGTCGGTGGATTGTCGCTAAAAATCAACTGGACATTCCCCGACATGCGAGGCACCGCAGATGAGAAATGGGTCCTCGCGCTATCACACCGAACTCTGTACGGCGTGCAAGGTCGACATGATTCTCGAGCTGTCGCATCTATCTCTATCAATCGGTCCTTGTTGATTGATATTTTGACGCAGCAAACAACTTTTGTCGATCAGATCACTGCCGGAAATATCACTCTCGAAGGTGATGGCGCAGCGTTGCTCAATATCTTTGGCAACATCGACACCAATGCCCCCGGCTTCGCCATCATTGAACCCTAAACCCTTGTGATTCTGGTGTCGTTTTAGTTGGTAATACCGAATAAATCGACACCAGAATCACGATTGAATAGGTGACTATGTCGACATACTCAGCAGACCTCCGCGCCACCTACAACTCGGGCCACACCCGCCCACTCGCCTGGCGCAAACACCAGCTTGAGCAAATGATCAAAATGCTCGAAGAGAACGAGCCCGAATTCTTAGCTGCGCTCAAGACCGACCTTGGTAAGCCAACCGTCGAAGGTTTCATCACCGACATCGCATTCATCACGGGCGAAATCAAGTTGATGCTCAAGAATCTCAAGAAGTGGAATAAGCCACAGCGCGTTCCTACGCCGCTTGTCACCATGCCGGCGAAGTCACAACTCATTCCCGAGCCCCTTGGTGTCGTGTTGGTCATTGCACCCTGGAACTACCCCATTCAATTGTTGCTCGTTCCTGCTGCTGGCGCAATCGCTGCTGGCAATGCTGTCGTCATGAAGCCGTCCGAAGTTTCGGGAGCAACGTCAGAGGTTCTCGCGCGACTCGTTCCGAAGTATCTCGATCAGAAGGCCATCACATTGGTCGAAGGTGGAGTGCCCGAAACAACTGCACTGCTCGCCGAACATTTTGATCACATCTTTTACACCGGTAACGGAACCGTTGGTCGCATTGTGATGGCCGCTGCTGCCAACAACCTCACGCCAGTCACGCTTGAACTTGGCGGAAAAAGCCCTGTCATCATTGACGAGTCAGCCAATATTCGTGTCACTGCTCGCCGTATTGCGTGGGGTAAGTGGCTCAATGCTGGCCAGACCTGCGTTGCTCCCGACTACATCTTAGTCAACGAAAAAGTTCGTCAGCCTTTCTTAGACGAACTCGGCAAAGCAATCACCGATTTCTTTGGGGCTGATCCGCAAACAAGCGAAAGCTACGGACGCATCGTTTCGCCACGCCACTTTGATCGCTTAAAGTCATTAATGAATGGCGGCAAAGTCGTCATCGGCGGCGAGACCAATGCCGAGAGCCGTTACGTTGCACCAACTGTGTTGGCCGATGTCGACATGAGCTCAGCACTGATGAACGAAGAAATCTTCGGACCGTTGTTGCCAGTGATCTCCATCACCTCAACCAAGCAAGCCATCGATTTCATTACGGCCCGCCCGCACCCATTGGCGTTGTATGTCTTTGCCGAGAACAAGTCGGTTGTGAATGAAGTGCTCGCCAAGACAACTGCCGGCGGAATGACCGTCAACGGAACCCTGATGCACCTCACGAGCCCGCACTTGCCATTTGGCGGTATCGGCGAAAGTGGCATGGGTGGATATCACGGCAAGTCGGGCGTGCGGTTGTTCCAGCACATGAAGCCAGTGCTGAGTCGAGGCACCAAACTCGATCCATCGCTTGCCTACCCGCCGTATACCGACAAGAAGGCCAAGCTCTTCCGCAAACTGCTCTAGTCCACCTGTGCTTCTGGTGTCATATTCGTTGGTATTACCGAAAAAATCGACACCAGAATCACAAGGGTCAAGTCGGTATCGGGGTTGTTCCACCGCTCATGATGTACTCGAGCCACCACTGCGGTGCATTGTCGAGCAAGTTTCCAAGGTGTGAGTAGTCGTGCCAGCGGCAAATCTTGCCGTTGCGAATTTCCATCACTGATGTGAATGGATGCACGATGACTTCACCGGTCGGAAAATGCCATTCTTCTTTGTGCTCGGTAATCACCACATCGCCTTCGGCCAGCACATTGCCCGGCTGATGCACCATCTTCGCGGTCGGCCCGAGTCCGAGTCGCAAGCGATCGGCAATGTCGCGCCCACCGACAACCGGCGGTACAGCGCCGACGTCCATGTACTCGGCGTCATCGGCAAAGCGGCTCGCGACATCGGCCCAATCTTTGGCATACATCGAATTCCAATGCGCCTCAGCGACTGCCTTATTGGCTTGTTCTTGTGCTCCCATGTTGTCCCCCAGTGATCAACGGTGTCTATGCCGAGAATAACGCACTGCTAGCGATTATCTTTGAGCGCATGTCGCTTGCTTCAAACGTCCTCTCGGTTTTATTGTCTTTGGTGTGTGTTGCTTCGGCATACACCGACCTCACGATGATGCCGCAGATCGTTGAAAGTATGACGAAATTGAAAATGCCGACTCGTATTATCCCAGCACTAGGTATCGCCAAGATTGCTGGTGCCGCCGGATTACTAATCGGATTTAGCAACAACAACTTGCGGATCTATGCTGCGCTCTGTTTGGCCGTGTATTTCGTGTTGGCCACGTGGTGCCACGTGCGTGTTCGCGATACCGCTGCCAACACGATTCCGGCTTTGGTGCTTTGCTTAGTAAGCATCGCAACTTTGCTGGTCAGCATCTAACTCAAACAGGTCAGTGTGGCTGAAGACGCGCAAACGCGTCCGCGATTTCTTTCTCGGCCGCTTGGCGACCTTCCCATCCACGAACGGTGGTTTCTTTGTTCGGTTCGAGCAATTTGTACGTCTCAAAAAAGTTGCCCACTTCATCAAGCATGTGCTCAGGCAAGTCTTCAATGTCGACATAGTTCTTGAAGCGCGGATCATGCGATGGCACACACAACACCTTGGCGTCGCCACCAGCTTCATCTTCCATCCAGAACACTGCAACTGGTCGCACATACACATGACAACCCGGGAAAGTCGGTTGACCTAACCACACCAAAGCATCAAGCGGGTCGCCGTCTTCGCCCAAAGTATTCGGGAAGAATCCGTAATCGAGCGGATACTGCGTGGCCGTAAACAATGTACGGTCAAGCCAAATAGCCCCAGTTTCATGATCCATTTCGTACTTATTGCGAGACCCTTGCGGAATCTCAACAATCATTTCAACTTCCACGGTCAGGCCGGACCCGAGAACATGCCCTCTTGTGAGCGAGCCGCACGAGTGGTGTCATTGTCTTCGCCTTCGTAACGTGCAATTTCGTTACGACCAACGACATGCCAGTGCACTTCATCGGGGCCGTCAGCCAAACGCAGCGTGCGCTGACTGGCGTACATGCGAGCCAACGGTGTCCACTGCGACACACCAGTTGCTCCGAACACCTGAATTGCTTCGTCAATGATTGCGCACACGCGAATCGGCACCATGGCCTTGACAGCGCTCACCCAAACTCGGGCTTCAGCGTTACCCATGGTGTCCATGGCCTTCGCCGCACGCAACACCATCAATCGCATCGCTTCAAGTTCAATACGAGCCTTGGCAATGACTTCGGTGTTTTTACCCAAGCGAGCGATCGGCTTGCCGAAAGCTTCGCGGCTCAAGCCACGACGAATCATCAATTCAAGCGCCCGCTCACCGGCACCAATTGAACGCATGCAGTGGTGAATACGGCCAGGTCCGAGACGTACTTGCGAAATTTCGAAGCCGCGTCCTTCACCGAGCAACATGTTTGCTGCAGGCACGCGCACATCAGTGAAACGCAAGTGCATGTGACCATGCGGAGCATCATCTTCGCCGAATACATGCATCGGTCCAAGAATTTCGACACCAGGTGTGTTCACCGGAACCAGAATCTGTGAGTGACGACGGTGCGGCGAAGCATCGGGGCTGGTCATCAACATGCAAATCATGATCTTGCATCGCGGATCGCCTGCACCAGAGATGTAATACTTCTCGCCGTTGATCAACCACTCTTCGCCGTCAAGAACAGCGCGGCACTCGAGGTTCTTCGCATCTGACGAAGCCACATCGGGTTCGGTCATTGCGTAGGCCGAACGAATTTCGCCGGCCAACAATGGCTCGAGCCACTGCTTCTTCTGTTCGGGAGTTCCGACGCGCTCAAGAACTTCCATGTTGCCGGTGTCGGGAGCACTGCAGTTCATTGCCTCAGATGCGAGTGGGTTCTTGCCTAACTCAACAGCGATGTAGGCGTAGTCAAGGTTCGACAGACCTTCGCCAGTTTCGGCATCGGGTAAGAAGAAGTTCCATAGGCCGCGAGCCTTGGCTTTGGCCTTCAATGAATCAAGTAGTTCAAGCTGACCCACGCCGTAGCCCCAGTGATCGGCGCGACCTTCACCGAGTTTGTGGAACTTTGCCGTGACCGGCTCGACCTCTTCGGCGATGAATTTGACGACTGCTTCGTACAGCGGCACGACTTTGGCCGACATGGCCAAGTTCATTGCGTCGTCGGTACTGATTCCTGAGTGCATTCCGGGCTTAGGCATACGACAACATTAGTTCGCCGTGCCCAAAAGCCACCTAACGTGCGAATTCGCGCAAGACCCGTCCTGGTCGGTGGCCCGTGTGCTCACCCTGATCGGTCACGACTTCACCATTCACGATGGTCGCGGCATAGCCCCGAGCCTTAATGCGGAAACGGCCCTTTTCACCCGGGAAGTCATAGACATACTCGGGGTACTCGGTCTGCAGTTTTTCGGGGTCAAACACGTTGATGTCGGCAAACGCGCCAACCTTCAAAGTTCCGCGGTCGACCAATCCCAAAACGGCTGCTGGCTTGGCGGTCAATTGGTGAATCGCCTTTTCAAGAGTCACGGCTTTGCGATCGCGGTACCAATACGACAAGTAGAACGTTGGGCTATCGGCATCACAGATTTGGCCAGCGTGAGCACCAGCGTCGCCAAGACCCGGAACAACTGCATCGAGTTGCAAGAATACTTCCATCGATTCGGTATTGCGATTGAAGAACCACGCGTTGTACAACTCGCGGCCTTCGCTTTGCAACAGGCGATCAACAATCAACTCAACTGGAGTCACACCTGCTTCGGCAGCGAGTACTGCAACCGACTTGGGGTTGTCAACATTATAGTTCGGCAACTCATCAAGACCAAGTGGGAAAATCTTGGCTGCGTCATACCACGTGCCTTTGCGATTTCCTTCTTCGAGCAATTCGGCTCGACGTACTGGATCACGCAAAACGTTCAAGCGATCTTCAACGGTCGGCAACTTCATCATCTCATTCCAAACTTTGCCGGCAACGACAGGGGTTTGCTTGAGACCCATCAAGGTTCCACCAGGACGGGTTTGTGTTGCCGATGAGATGCGACCCAAATTGTCATTCACGTGATTGAAAAATCCATTCATACGTTCAACCGAACGCAAATCGCCATCGCCTGCACCACCCGAGAACAAAACATCTCCAGCGTGTTGTGCCATCTCGCGCAACAAGTTGAACTCATATTCGGCTTTAGTGGCGAAATCATTGACTGCTTGGAAGATTCCGCCGCCAGCACGATTCATTCCGTCAGCGATTGCTTTGTATTCATCAATCTTGGCGTACGTGCCAGGCACACAACGGCCGTCCGGTACAACGTGCAACAAAATTCGTGAAGTCGAAAAACCAACCGCACCACCGGCCACTGACTCTTCGGCGATGTCGGCCATACGACCAAGTTCTTCGGGTGTTGGCTCTTCGTCACTGAGCGAGCGATCGCCCATGACTTGCGCACGAATAGCACAGTGTCCAACAAGACCAACAACGTTGAGTGCTGGCTTCAATCGCTCTACCGAATCGAGATACTCGGGATAAGTCTCCCAGTCCCACGGCAAGCCTTCAAGAATTGATTGACGCGGAATGTCTTCGACGCTTTCCATCATCTCGGCCAAGAATTCGCGATCTTGTTCAACGACTGGAGCGAAGGTGACTCCGCAGTTGCCCATCAGCACAGTGGTGACTCCGTGCCACGAACTTGAAGTCATGTACGGATCCCAACCGACTTGTGCATCGAGGTGAGTGTGCAAGTCGACAAAGCCTGGCGAAACAGTTTTGCCAGTTGCATCAATTTCACGAGAAGCGGTGTCTGATGACAAATCGCCGATAGCAGCAATGCGATCGCCCGACACTGCGAGGTCGGCACGAATGGCCGCCTTGCCCGTGCCGTCAACAATCATTCCCCCACGAATAATCAAGTCGTAATTCATAAATCCCCCAATGACTGAACTTCCCTCAGATTAGGGCTTAGTTCGTCGGAGACTTTGCTTAGAGGCCTAAAAGTCGAGCGCCATTACCGAAATAAAATTCGTCATATTCGCTGTGACCTACGTTGGGCATACTTGCCTCAAAGCGCCGAATCGGGTCGTCGGTCCCCTCGTGGTGGGGATAATCGGACGAAAAGGCCACCATCTGCGACCCAGCCTGCTCAATAATCCAGCCCACATCTTCTCCGGCAAATGGGCTCACGACGACTTGTCGTCGCAGGTAATCAGAGGGTCGCATCGACAAATGAGACAGATCTTGAATGTTTTTGAACGCCCGAAAACCAGTGTCGATGAAGTGCAAGAACGAGGGCAACCAGGTGGCCCCGAGTTCTGTTATGCCGATCCGCAACTTCGGAAATTTTTCAAGTACTCCGTCGTATACGAGTGAAGCCAAAAAGAGTTCACCTGGATAACCAATTGCCATATACGACAAGGGGTCTCCGGGCGCGTCAGAACGAAAATGTCGCATGTCGCGACCGTTGTCAAAGAATGCTCGTGGAACAGGTCGATAATTCTGATCGGCACCGACATGAAGAAATACCGCACGGTTAGATTCTTGAAGTGCTTCCCACACCACATCAAAATCGGGATGAGTGAATGAGTGTTGACGTGAAGCTGGGATTGAATCAATCAATACAGCAGTGACTTTGTTTGTCACTGCTTCAGCGATCAACTCGAGCGCAATCGCTGGACCAAACTCAAAAGGAACGTAGGCAGTCGCGAGTAATCGAGGGTCTTGACAGAAATCAAGCATGCCGCGGTTCATTGCCCGAACTGCTTCATCGCGCACAGACATTGGCGTCACCATTATTTGTTCAAATGATCCGGTTGGAAAAATAAGTTGGCAATCAAAGCCCAGCAGATCAAGGGCGCGCCGCCGTTCTTCAACGTCCCAGCCCCCAAGCGACATCCACCCTTTTCGCGAGATAGTCATGAAGTCGCGATCAATTTCTTTCTGAAGATTCTCATCGTTGATTCGTCCTAAATAATCTTGATACGAATCATCTAAAAGTTGATTGAAGTTGGGATCATCGAAACCCAGTTCAGGAATTTGATCTTTGACTGAGGCCGGGGCGTACGAACGTAACCAACCTTTAGGTTCAAGAATGTGCGCATCGATATCAACGATGCGCCGATTGCCGGCGTATGGCAAAGTCATAAATCCCCCTTCATCGCAAACTACAACGAATTAGTGCGGGGGGGCTAGAGAAATTGGTTATTTACAGAATGGCGAGTGCAGCAGCCTCAGAGGCTTCGCGGCGCTCGACCTGGCGACGAGCCACTTTGCCGACACGGTCGATGTATTTGAACATTGAATCACGCGCTTCTTCGGCAGCCGATGACAGACCTTCGACCTTGTCAATGGCCCACTGGCGGAATACCAAAGGCATGATGATCTTTTCGTGGTGAATCGCAAAGTCGTAAATACCAACTTGGGCGATGGCCTTGGCATGTTCTACAAATCCAGGGATACCGGTTCCGGGCATGGCAAACGTCATGATTTGTCGCTTCAAAGCTTCAATAGCCGCCGACGGGTTCAACTCAATGAGCTTGCTGACTAAATCGCGATAAAAGAGGTGGTGTCGATTTTCATCGGTCGACAACTTCATCATCACGTTGTAGCCAACCGGATCATTCAAAAGGGTGCCGGTGTTGCGATGCGAAATACGTGTGGCAAGTTCTTGCATTGCGACGTAACACATTCCGTCAACAGGCGAATCAGGTTCGGGCACGATTGCGCTACTCACTTGAGCCATGCGTCCATCTTCAAGAGTCTTCGGATCAACAAGTCCGCTGACCGTGATGTAATCACGCATCACGATGGCGTGGCGACCTTCTTCGGCGGTCCAACGTTGTGCCCACGCACCCCACGCCGAGTCTCCGCCAAACATGCGCGAAATTGTTCGGGTGTACCAAGGCAGATTGTCTTCGGTCAGCAAGTTCACCAGCAAGGCTGAGCGCACACCCTGCGGAAGCGGTTCTTCACCAAATGTGAACCCTTCACTATTCAGACGTGCGGCGCGATCCCACGGAACTTGCTCATGTGGATACCATTCTTCGGCCGTACTGAGGTGTCGATTGAGAAGACGTTCTGCTTCTGGTTCAAGTTCAAGCAAAATCGTTTCATCAGTCACCCCACCAAACTAAACCCTGAGGCTGGTATAAATAGTGCCTTCAGCCATTCTTTTGAGGACTGATATCCCTACCGCTTAGAGTTTGTGAATGAGTGAATATTGGCCCAGTTCATGGTCTAGCGAAGATGGTGGACCAAAAAGACAGCAAATCGCCACAAATGTGTCGATTCCGCGCATTTCGAGCGCAAAACAACTTGAAGTCGTCTCCCGCGATGCACTGGCAATGACCATGCCAATAGTCGGGCCTAACGATGAACTATTTCTTCAACGGGTCATGCCCGGACTCAATTCGGTCGCATGGGTTGAAAAAATTGACCCGCTGACGCTCGAACCGCTCGCTCAATCTGAGCAACTCACTGGTGGACCCATGTGGCCAGGTGGCATGGCTGCTCACGCCAATGGTTCGTTATATGTGGTGTTCGGAAATCATGCGCATCGGTTGTCAACGGATTTGTCAGTCATCGCCTCGGCTGAACTTCCGCGGGTACGTCCGTATAACAGTTTCGTTATTTTGCCGACTGGGCATATCGCAACCAAGGATTTTTCTGGTCCACTTCCCGGGCAACCCAACGGCGCACCAATGGACAACACCGAGTTATTGATTCTTGATCCAGAAGATTTACGTATTGTCGCGCGACTTGAACTTGCCGAACCGTCAATCGCTCGTCTCTCGGCAGACGGAAACAATATCTATGTTGTTGGAGACCACACGTTGATTCGCGTCATGTGGAATGGCGAGTCGTTGTTGGTTGATGAAACATTTAACGCTCGTTATCGAACCCTTGACGGTCAAACATTTGGTTGGGACACAGTCATCACCGACAACGATGCTTGGTTCTTAGATAACGGCGAAGGCACACAGTTGTTTACTGGTTCATTTCGCGGTGTGGGTATCTCATCCGCGCCACTTCACCTCGTACGCGTCAACAAACAAAGTGGTCGTGTCACATTGACCGAGATTTGTGGCTTACCCAACGGCATTGTCGCCAATCCTCCTGTTGTTGATACCAAACGACAGATTGTCGTTGGTTTTGACAGCGGCAATGGGGTCATCAGCGGGTTCGATTACGACGAAAACTCGGTGACCTTACGTTGGACCCACCAGCAAAATCACGCATGCCACATGTTGCTCATCCCCGAAACGGGACAAATCGTGACAGCCGACTATCGGCCCGAACTTGGTTGCGAACAAGTCGTCGTTCTTGACATCACAACGGGCGAAGAAGTTGCTCGGGTCTCGACAACGAGTCCCATTCAGTCTGCGGTATTCCCCGCGATCGGTCCACATGGCGACATCTATTGGTGCAGTATGACCACCATTACCCGCATCTCGGTTCACTGACTCAATATATGTAGCCCGATTCGTGGCATGATTTCGGCGTGACTCAACTATCTCCAGGAACCCAAGAGTGGCTCGACCAAGTTGTCGAAGACATCGTCGAACCCGAACTTCCCATTCTCGATCCACACCACCACATGTGGCCGCAAGGTCAAGGATTGCCCTACACCCGCAACGATTTACATCGTGATGCTGGTGCTGGACACAATGTTGTCAAGACAATATTTATGGAATGCGGTTCGGCGTATAACCGCGAAGCACCAGAACACTTACGTTCACTTGGCGAAACCAAATACATCGCCGATCAAGCATTGAGCGACCCGAATCCGCTGATCGCTGGAATCGTGAGTTCTATTGATCTCCGGCGTGATGATCGCGATGAGTTGCTCGATATGCACGTTGAAGCAAGCCGTGGATTGTTCCGTGGAATTCGTGATGCCCTCGCACTCGCAACTCATCCCGAAGCAATGATGATTCCGGGTCACGGAATCAAGGATCTATATCTTGATGCAGCCTTTCGCCGTGGAGTAGCGCGACTTGGTGAGCGGGGTTTCACGTACGACTCATGGCACTATCACCACCAGAATCGCGAATTCTTAGAACTCGCTCGCGCGACACCAGGAACCACGATGGTTCTTGACCACTTCGGAACACCCGTGGGTGTTGGCCCATATGCAACTCAGCGCGATGAAATCTTTGAGCAGTGGAAGAAAGATATTGCCGAGATTGCGAAGTGCCCGAATGTAGTGGCCAAGATCGGCGGGCTTGCAATGCCCGATAATGGCTTCGGATGGAATACCGCTACTCGTCCACCGACATCAGATGAATTCAATGCCCGGCAATCTCGTTATTACTTACACGCGATCGAATGCTTCGGTCCGTCACGATGCATGCTCGAATCAAACTTTCCGGTTGACCGCTTGTCACTGTCGTATGAAGTCTTGTGGAATGCGTACAAGAAGATGACCAGTAGTTTTTCAGCCAGCGAACGCGCCGATTTGTTTTACAACACTGCCGCCCGCACCTACAAGGTCTAACTCCCCTTGTGAAACTGGTGTCGTTTTAATCGCTATTACCAACTAAAACGACACCAGAATCACAGAGTTACACGGACTGCAAGAATTCGTCGATGAGGACGACATGGCGCAACACCGTGGTTCGCCAGGCAGTGATCCATTCAGCCGGCGAGTCATCGACAACCGATTGGAGATACATGCGCAACATGTCGGGTAAGTTCTCAACTTGTGGTGCGAGTTCGGCGTATAAACCAAAATCGCTCGAAGCCTGATGACCTGCCTGATCAACATCAAACCTCTGCGACAATTCACCAACTCGACCTTCACGCGCCGACAACAAACTCCACGCCTTTTCGGCATCGGTGGTCGGAGGGGTGGTCTTATCTTGATTGGCAACCACCATCAGTACGGGTACTGCAGTGCTAGCAAAAATTTCATCTGGCAAAATTCGCGTATAGCCCTGCGCCAAAAATGCGGCGTGCACGCGAGCATCGGGCACAAACTCATGCAACTCAGACACTGTTGCCAAGGCGGTGAGTCCTCCGTAACTGTGTCCACCAACCGCAATACGCGACCCGTCAACATGCTCGGTTAGCCACGGCGCAAGTTCGGGCCCAACACCAAGCGCACAATCAATCAGTAAACGCACATCACCAATTCGCTGACGGTCATTTGTGATGTCATCAACCTGCGTTCCAAGCGCCCAATCAAACAAAGTGTCTCCTGGATGATCGGACGCGATCACGATGTACCCACGCGCGGCCAAGGCTTCACAAAGCAAGCTGTAATTGTGTCGCATACCAGTACGTCCATGCGACCAAATAATCAGCGGGTGTCGCCCGTCGGCAACAATTGCTTTCTCTTGGGCTGCGGCGGCATAGAACGAAATCCCTGGGAATAATTCGTAGGTTGTCCGCTCTGTTGCTGATACAGCCGGATACCAAACTTCAACACCAAGTAGTCGGTTATCTCTTGCTTCATCGACTAACACCGTTGAAAAATGGCCGACGATATGTCCAGGCGCTTCAAGAGGCGGCGCAGCAGTTAATTCCATCTCACTACTCTGCCACGGTTAACTATTTTTGTTCCGCTTCGCCCAAACATTGACCTTTTTCGTACGCTGAAAGGACAATCGATCCAGGAGATAGAGCCATGTCACGCGAAGGAATTGAAGCCCTCCAAATTGCCGTTGATGAAGTGAAGTCGGTCATCACAACTTTGACCGAAGAAGAGTGGACACGACCCAGCGGTTGCGCCGGATGGTCGGTACGCGACCTGGTTGCCCACATGAGCTCGAACTACAAAGAAACGGTTGATCCTTCGCCGGCACCCGCCGAGCCCATCAATCTTCCGGCCGAACGAATGATGGATTTGTTAGTCGAACCCCGAAAAGACTGGACGAATCAACAGATTCTTGATGAGTACTTGGCATTCTGCGATCAAGCAGTTGCAGTATTGGCCTCAATGCAAGAAGAGCCACTTGCATCGACGGTTATCCCACTCGCCGACTTGGGTTCGTACCCCATGAATCAATTGGCCGACGCTTACGCGTTCGACCACTATTGCCACCTTCGCATCGACCTTCTCGCCCCCGAGGGACCCATCGAACGCCGTCTTCCTGATTCAGATGCCACTCGCCTCGGACCCGCAATTCGCTGGATGATCACGGGTATGCCTCAGATGCAGATCAATCTTGGACAATCACTTTCAGCCCCGATCGTCTTGACCCTGACTGGTGCCGGCGGTGGTTCGTGGACAATCGCTCCATCAGGCAACGACATCGTCGTCACCGAAGGCAAGTCAAATGGTTCAGTCGCCGATGTCAGTAGCAACGGACATTCATTTGTGAACTGGGGAACTCAACGTTCACATTGGAGTGAGCACTGCAAAGTCACTGGCGATCAAGATGTCGCTGCGAAATTTCTAGACGCACTCAACATCATCTGAATAATTCGCTCAATCTTTGGGCGGTTGATAGGTCGACAAGAATCGACCCAAGCGACCAATCGCTTCGGTGAGATCTTTCGCCCACGGCAACGTGACGATACGTAAGTGATCGGGACGCGGCCAGTTGAAACCAGTTCCTTGGACAACAAGTACGTGTTCGGCGCGCAAGAAATCAAGAACAAATCGACGGTCGTCAACGATGGGATACATCTCGGGGTCGAGTTTCGGGAACACATACAACGCTCCCTTAGGAACGACACAGGTGACACCCGGGATTTCATGCAAGGCCTGAATGGCCGCATCACGCTGTTCGAGCAAACGCCCGCCCGGCAAGATGAGATCTTTGATGCTTTGTCGTCCACCAAGCGCCGTCTGAATTGCATGTTGGCCCGGAACATTGGCACATAGACGCATGTTCGTTAACATTTGAACGCCTTCGATGTAACTCGCAGCATGCTTACGCGGGCCAGTCATGACCATCCAGCCCGAACGGAAACCGGCTAAGCGATACGCCTTTGACAATCCGTTGAAAGTAATGGTGAAGACATCGGGAGCGACTTCAGCAAACGTGTGGTGTACAGCGTCGTCGTACAAAATCTTGTCGTAAATTTCGTCGGCGTACACGATGAGATTATGTTCAATGGCCAGGTCGGCAATCTTGCGCAAAATCTCACGGCTATAAACAGCACCCGTTGGGTTATTTGGGTTGATGACAACAATCGCCTTTGTGCGACTGGTGATTTTGCTTTCGATATCGGCGATATCAGGATTCCACCCGTTCTCTTCATCACAGAGGTAATGAACAGGAGAGCCGCCAGCCAAAGTTGTTGAAGCAGTCCACAACGGATAATCGGGGGCGGGAATCAAAACTTCATCGCCCTCATTGAGCAACGCATTGAGCGATAACTGGATGAGTTCACTAACGCCATTGCCCAACCAGACATCATCAATATTGGTGATATCAATGCCTTGGTTTTGATAGTGCTGCACGACGGCAGTACGCGCCGCAGTGATTCCTTGCGAATCGCTATACCCCTGCGATGCCTGCAAGCTACGCGAGACTTCAACCAAAATCTCGGCCGGTGTTTCAAAGCCGAAAGGGTGTGGATTACCGATATTCAACTTGATGATGCGCTGACCGGCCGCCTCGAGTCGCTTGGCCTCATCAAGTACTGGACCACGGATGTCGTACAAGACATCGGCCAATTTGTCAGATTGATGGATTTCGTTGGGCATGGCGGTGGCTTTCTCGGGGGATCACGACGTGGCTTTCACAACGACTTTCACAGCCTACGCGAACAAGGGTTTCGCTGATCGCCCCATTTGCCCCAAAGCCCATTCCTTTGGGCGCGAGATACCCAGCACGCGGCGTTCTCAGGCCCATTTTGTGAGACGCTAAGGTTCATGTCGGGGGTAGATGAATATGAAATTATTCCGTAAAACGTTGCCAGTGTTAGCGGTGGTGCTGAGTGGGTTTTTAGCTATCGCCTGTACCGAGTCAAAGACGACAACAAGCATTCCTGATTCAACGGAGAACGTTGTGACCACCGATGTCACGACCCCAACCCAAGATTCGACAATCCCTCTCCCAACGGGCGAACCCTTTGTCATTGGCGTTGTCAACACAGAAGGCTCTCCGGCTGCTGACTTCCCTGATTTCACCAATGCATTTCGAGCCGCTGCCAATTACATCAACGCCGAGTTAGGTGGCTTTGCCGGACGCCCCATTGAATTAGAAATCTGTATTTCCGCCGGTAGCCCCGAATCATCGCAGGCCTGCGCCCAAGAACTGGCGGCAAAAAATGTTGACTTGGCGATGATCGGTTTGGATATCTTCGTTGATTACGGAACTTTCAACGCTGCCGGCATTCCCGTTATCGGTGCCGTGCCGATTCTTCCCAGTGATTACACCGCCGACGCCGTCTATATCACCGCCGGCAACCTCGTGGTCCAAGGTTCCACTGCTAACGCGATTACAAATCCGAAATATCTCGGATTAAAAAGGGTGGCGATCATCGCTAATGACTCGCCAGCGACTCTTTCCGCTCTGGCAACACTTGAGCCGGCCTTGGCATTCGCCGGTGCTACCGCAGTCGTCATCAAGGGAGGAGAAACCGAAACTGATGCCGGATATCGCTTACTCATGCAGCAAGCTGCTGCCACTAACCCTGAAGCAATTGTCTCTATGTATGGACAATCAGGTTGTGTGGCTCTGATGCGCGCTCGAGTTGAGTTACAGATTGAGGTCCCGGCATTCACTAACACCGCCTGCCTCGCGGACACGGTGATCAGCGCTGTCGGTGATGCTGCTCAAGGGTGGTACTTCGCTGGCTCACAAGGTGGGGTCGAAAGTGCCGACACAGATCTCATGCGTCAATACGTGTCCGAGGTTGTCAATAAAGCACCCGAGGATGTTGATGTATTCGGTTTCACCACTCTCGGCTGGATTGAGACACTCTCCATTTGGAAAGTCGCAAACAATATCGGGCCAACGGTCACCGGAACAGCAATCACTGATTCGTTCCGACAAGGAAAAGGAACCTTGTGGGGTTCGGATGCAGAATTGCAATGCGGAACAGTCCCTTCGCTGTCGGCCGTTTGCTCTTTCGCCATACCATTCGCGTTCTATACCGAGAATGGTGCTGAACCAGCCTTCGGAGGCGAAAATATCTCTGCCCTCGATGTCTTAGACCTGTAGTTCACAAGCGATGACTGCTTATCTCGCTGCTCTTATCGCTGGTCTCGGGGCGGGGGCAACCTACGCCATCATCGCAACAGGTTTAGTCGTCACGTCACGCGGTTCAGGGCTCGTCAATTTTGGCTTCGGAGGTCTGAGCGCATGGTGCGCATATGTCTATTACGACCTGCGCGCCAATGCCCGCTATCCGCTCATGATTCCGGGTCCTTGGCGCGATATTACCTTTGGCGACGGTGTGCAGATGACAGTCATTTCATCACTGATCCTCACACTCGCCACCGCGGCACTTCTCGGAATCATCAGTTATATATTTGTCTTTCGCATTCTGCGCTCCGCACCAGTCTTAGCCAAAGTTGTCGCCAGTGTCGGCATCTTGCTCATTCTGCAAGGCATGATCGGTGTCCGCTTCAACGGTTCGCCGATCAATCTTGACAAAGTTCTTCCGAGTGGCGTGATCAAGATTTCAGATGAAATCCTGCTCGCTATTGATGCACTATGGCTAACGGGCATTGCTATCACTCTGGGAATCGTGCTGTGGTTTCTCTCGCGATTCACTCGTGCCGGACTCGCCATCCGAGCAGCCTCAGAATCTGAAAAAGGGGCGCTTCTATTGGGTTTTTCACCAGACCGATTGGCGCTTGTCACATGGGTCATTTCATCTGTGATCGCTGGAGTCGTCGGTGTCATAGCAGCGCCGCTTTTCCAATTGTCCCCGATGTTATTCACTCAACTGTTAGTACCTGCTCTCGGTGCCGCTCTCGTTGGCCGCTTCGTTTCCTTCGGCTGGACAATTGCCACGGGCCTTGCCATTGGCATGTTCCAATCAATGCTCACTCCCCTGCAACAAGATCTCACGTGGTTACCTAAGAGTGGTCTTCGCGATGGTTTGGTCTTTGTGGCAATCGTCGTGGCAATGATCGCCGTCGGTAAACGCCTTCCGACCCGAGGTGCGCTTGAACTCGGAAAGATGCCGACAGTTTTTTCTGGAAACGTCGAACCAAAATCTGCCATCCTCGGTCTGGTGTTCGTATCTGCTCTCTTCATCGTTTTGCCCGACGGCTGGGGGCTTGCATTATTGACGTCGGTGATCTTTTGTGGGCTCGCCCTGTCGCTCGTTGTCTTGACGGGATACATGGGTCAGATCTCGCTCGCGCAAATGGCAATCGCTGGAGTTGCTGGTTTCACACTTTCACGGATCACCGAACGTATCGGAATTCCTTTTCCCATCGCCCCAGTTCTCGCGGCGTTAGTAGCAACTGGGTTTGGAATCTTGGTGGGTATCCCCGCCTTACGGGTACGTGGGGTCAACTTGGCCATTGTCACGCTCGCTGGCAGTATCGCCATCCAAGAGTTCTTGTTCAAAAACTCTGTGTTTGTCGGTGACGTTTCAACCGGAGGCGCAAAAGTCCGAAACCCATATCTTTTTGGAATCAATCTCGGACTTCGCAGCGCAGATGATCCCTATCGACCAGTGTTCGGCATTCTCGTCACCGTTGTTGTGGCGCTCATTGCACTCATGGTCGCCAATCTGCGTCGAAGCGGAACAGGTCGAAGAATGTTGGCTGTGCGTTCCAATGAACGAGCAGCGGCTGGCATCGCCATCAATACGGCCGCGACGAAATTGTTAGCCTTCGGAATCAGTTCGTTCATTGCCGGACTGATGGGTTCAATGATCGCCTACCGATTTGGTTCGATCTCAGATATTTCGTTCAGTTTCTTTGCGTCACTGACATTGTTGGCTTTTACATATCTAGGCGGCATCAGCAGCGTCACTGGAGCCCTCATTGCTGGTTTCCTCGCAGCAGATGGGATTGGTTTCAAACTCATCAACAGAGGCTGGGCTTCACTCGGAGTCGACTTCGGTCGTTGGCAAGTGTTGGTGGGAGCCGCCGGATTAGTGATTACCGCTGTACAAAACCCCGAGGGCATTGCTGGTGCATTCCAGCGCGGCCGACGACGTTTCAGCCGATTTGCGAGGGTCTAATCAGCTCTTCTTTTTTTCAGCCTTCTTGGCCCGCTTCTCTTTCAGAGTCAATTGGGGCTCGCGCTTCCCGCTGGGCTTTGCCTTTTGTTCTTTATTAGCCATGACCGATCCAATCGATTGAGGTTTTGATAGCAATAATTTTCCGACAACTACTAGCGAACACACACTACAACTGCCCTCTGACCACAATTCGTCATAGATTCAAACTAAATTCATGGTGTGTCAGTTGTCCCAAAGCCGAACGGCAAACACCGCGTCAGCCATGACGAAGCGTCATCGCGTCTGATCGAGGCGACAATCAAACTGGCTGGCGAAACTTTGATGAGCGAATTGACCGTGGGCAAGATCGCCAACGAAGCGGGGCTCGGTTCGGGCAATGTGCTCGTCAAACGATATTTCGGTTTTCGAAAAGACCTTCTATTGGCAACAACTTCAAAACTGGCCGATCAAATCATTGCCATGTTGCATGAACCACGCGAGAATCTTTCAGACAACCCCGTGATTAATGCGATCACCATTGGGCTGCCGACTCACGTGTTAATTCGCAAACGATTCATCCTGATTTCTGAATTAGTTGAGGTCATTTCTGACGACTCGGTCCTGCGCAACGATTCATTGCGAATCTTGCAAGCCATGGCTCACAACTATCAAAAGACTGGCATTAGCGAACGCATGGCGTTCACGATCGCCATGAAAACCTATGCACTCTCATATGCCCAGTACACGGTGTTGCCCCTTGTCGAAATTTCTAAAGATCAACTAGACGACATCCAACTACTGATGTTGTTCGAATACGGCAACGCTAATGAAGTTGAAAAACAAGTCGGCTGGGCCTAGAACCAGAATTACGAAGCTCGTTGACCAGTCTTGCGACGCCAGATCAGCGAATCACCGGGTCGATGAATTTCGTGAGCCCGTCGCCATTGAGCGAACACTTGCAAAACATGAGGCGGGTCACCGTGAATCTCGGTGAATCCACCGTTGATGCGACGAGTATCAAAATACGACGCATACACATCGTTGGCGTATAACTCACATGCTGGTTCGAGTCCCATGTCAATCAAGCGTTGACGCTCGGCCTTGAAGTCGGTAACCAAATACGCGCAATGGTGATAACCCTCTTGGCCAGCCTGATACATCTCACGATAAATTGACGGCGTTTCATCGTGCTGCTGAATGAACTGAATCATCGTGTCACCCAAGTAACCAAATGCATACGAAACATCAGCCTCTTGTTTCGTCCCGCGATACGTGAACTCATCACACACATGATGATCGGTGACCGAAAACGGACCAGCGCCAAAAGTGTCGTACCAATATTTGATTGACTTTTCAATGTCCTTCACAAAGTAAGCCTGTTGAAAAAGTGGATACGGGGTTCCGAGAGCTGCCATGACATTGTCTCCTTGATCGTTCGGTAGACACGCTAATCAGTCGGCTCACTACGATCGTTAGCGCAAGCAAAACCAAGGAGAAAATCATGGGCGTATTAGACGGCAAGGTCGCAATTGTTACTGGCGCTGGGCGCGGTATTGGCCGAGCAACCGCCAAGGTCTATGCGCGCGAGGGTGCCAAAGTTGTCGTTGCCAGTCGCACCCCAGCCAATGTGCAAAAAGTCGTCGATGAAATAAATGCCGAAGGTTTCATCGCCATCGGTGTCCCTACTGATGTTGGCAAAAAAGACGAGATGTTCAGCATGGTCGCCAAGACAGTTGAAACATTCGGAACTGTTGACATTTTGGTCAACAATGCTCAGGGTTTCGGATCTGAAGAAAACCCCCGAGCCTCGACGATTCCTACTCCCCTTGAAGATACCGATGATGCTGAATGGGATTACACATTCCGCACCGGAGCATCAGCAACTTTGTGGGGAATGCAAGCAGTCTTCCCATATATGAAAGTCAATGGTGGTCGCATCATTAACTTCTCTTCGGGTTCAGGCATGGAGGGCTTTCCTGGTAACACGTGTTACAACGCAACCAAAGAAGCAATCCGTGCACTCACCCGAACTGCTGCTCGTGAATGGGGCAAGTACAAGATTTCGGTCAACACTGTGAACCCGTCGCTCAAAACCGATGCGTGGGATAACTGGCTCGAGAACAACACCGATTTCGTTGAGGGACTTAAGGACAAAATGCCACTCGGTTTCTTGGGAGATGCCGAAGAACACGGTGGCCCCTGGATGGTTTGGCTTGCCAGCAAAGGTGGCGAATATGTCACCGGTATGACTTTCTTCCTCAATGGTGGCCGCTACATGAACTAAGTAATCAGTTCAGAAAGTTCGCAAGTATCGTGCTCTTATGAAACTTCGCATTTTCACCGAACCTCAACAAGGCGCTTTATACAAAGACCTTCTCGCAGTCGCTCAGCATGCCGAAAAGTTGGGGTTCGACGGTTTCTTTCGCAGCGATCACTACGTGAAGATGGGCGATCAAGCCTCTGGATTACCTGGGCCCTCTGATGCCTGGATCACTTTGGCTGGTATCGCTCGCGAGACATCAACAATTCGCCTCGGGACTTTGGTGAACTCATCAACATTCCGTTATCCCGGCGTTCTGGCCATCAGCATTGCCAATGTCGACGACATGTCAAATGGCCGTGTCGAACTTGGGCTTGGTGCTGGTTGGTTCAACGATGAGCACACCAGTTACGGAATTCCCTTCCCCGCGCTTGGCGAACGTTTTGATCGACTCGAAGAACAACTTGCCATCATCACCGGCTTATGGGAAACGCCCTTCGGTCAAACTTTCAACTTCAATGGCAAACATTTTCAACTCACCAACTCGCCTGCGTTACCCAAGCCAGTCCAATCACCCGTACCGATCATCATCGGCGGCGGTGGACCCAAGCGCACACCAGCATTGGCGGCGCGTTATGCATCTGAATTCAACTTGCCATTTTCTTCGCAAGAAGCTTTTGTTCAGCAGTGCGATCGTGTGAAAGCCGCCTGCAATGACATCGGTCGCGACCCCAATTCGTTCGTGTACTCAACCGCGCTCATTGTGTGCGTCGGCAAGACTGATGCAGACATCAAACGCCGGGCAGCTTTTCTTGGTCGCGAGGTTGACGAATTGAAAGAAAATGGCGTCTGCGGAACACCAGCCGAAGCCATTGAAAAACTGCAATCATGGAAGGCAGTCGGGGCCGAGCGCGCTTACTTACAGGTGCTCGACCTGACCGACTTTGATCAACTTGATCTCATCGCATCTGAGGTCATGCCGGAAATCTGAACTAACGATCAAGAGATTTCGTTACACGCTCGTTGAATGATTTCAACTTTCCTGAGTCGCTGCCTTCACCAAATTGTCCATGGTGACTTCCATGTTCTTTAAGTTATGTGCACCACGATCAGCGACTCCGCTCACCAGTTTGCCAAGAAAGTTAGAGACAGCATTACGGTGGTCAATCCAACTATGGGTGACCTTGCAGCCAGTGGCGGTTGGTTCGATTTCATAGACCCAGTCACACCAGTTCTTGCCGCCAACCATGAGACCGAATGACAACTTCTTTGGCGCTTCACAGGCATTGACTTTGACTTTTGTTGCCCATGATTTCTTGCCATTCTGATTACGACCTTTGAAAGTTGCGCCAACTGCCGCGCCGGTCGCGGGAGCAACCCACTCGCCTCCCCGATTTTCAGGCGACCATTCGCCCATACGAGGCAGGTCGGACACCATGGCCCAAATTTTCTCTGGAGTCACTGAAATCTCACGAGTTACCGAAACTGAAGTGTTAGTAGACATAGGCGAGAACCTAACAGACCTACAAGCGACAATATTGCTCGAGTGCTTCCCACAACAGTTGCCGAACTTCGGGCGTGTCGGTTTTTCTTGTTGCTGATGACTTGTGAATCGGCCAAGTCTCGCGGTCGCACCAAAAGGTTCCAGAGGCACTCGGCAATGTGTCAACCGCAGCTAACCACGCAATTGTGTCGGCCCCTTCACGTGCCGAACGCAAAATTGGCGCAGTCACACGACGAAATCCGGGAATGCTTTCTTGAACACCAGGTGTATCGGCCCAACCTGGATGCATCGCGACAAACTCAGTTTCGGGGACTCGTTCGGCCCACATTTCATTCAGCGTCACCTGTAATCGTTTCGCAATCGCATACTGCTGACTGCCGTTGTACTTGTCGGCAGGCATCTCAGGAGAAGCCCCGTTACGCAGGTCGGGTATTCCCTTTGTGTACATGCCTCCCGATGAGACTGTCACAACTCTTCCGCCTTGAAGTTCTGGCAACAACAATGAGGTCATCAAGTACGGCCCCACCACGTGTGACGCAATGGTTTGTTCAATACCTTCACCCGAAACCTCACGCGAATTGAGAAGGGCCCCTGCGTTATGGACGAGGACATCGATATGACTCGTCAACTTTTGAATGTCTACGCATGCCTGACGCACAGCGGTGAGATCGCCCATTTCGCCAATCACAGATTCAGGTTTTCCTCCCACACAACTGGGTCCGACTTCAGCAATGATGGCCGCCAACTTTTCAGGATTTCGTCCCACCAATATCAACTTGGCACCGGTGGGCGCAAGCAACCGCGCAACTTCTGCTCCAAGACCCGAAGTTGGACCAGTAATAACCACCGTTTTTCCCATCAGATCGAAATCTGAGATATCAGACCAGTCACCAAGTTTCTTGCGAATCAAAAACCCGATCTTGGAGAAGCCCGGAACAACAGCGAGGTCAAGAAGCTTGCTCACAGTCATTGATATATGCGTCGAAGAAGAGGGCATGTTCACAGATTCATTGTGACAGAGAAATTCTGAGATGCGCAGTCGTACCAACTAGAGAACTCCCACGAAGATCTTCAACGGCAAACCAGTCGGCTCTATTTATTTCGTGCTGGCAAGAATCTCCACGCGCACAACGAACCAACGAGTGCGACTCCTGCACCAGTAAATGAAGCTGCATGAAAGCCATGCATAAATGCTTCACTCACCGCGCCGCGTATTGCTTCTGCCGCCCCTGGTGTTGGCGCCATTTCAGCGACAGCAAATCCGGCACCCGCTGACTGCTTGGCAATCGCAACTGCCTCCTCGGGAACTCCAAGATCGCCAATGAGCTCAACAATTTTTGGCCCGTAGAGAGAGGCGAAAACTGAACCACTAATTGCTACCCCAAGAGTTCCACCAACTTCACGACCGACATCGTTAATCGCCGAACCAATACCGGCTCGCTCGGCTGGGAGCGACCCCATCACCGCATCGGTTGCCGGAGATGTCACCAGACCAAGTCCAGTCGCCAAGAACAACATCCCAATGACGATTGGTCCCCAATAGGCAGCATTCGCACTACTAAAGCCCATGATGATTAATCCGATTGACATGTTGAGTAGTCCATGAGCAACCACTCGTTTGGTTCCAAATTTCAGAGCCAAACGTGCGGCAATCGGGGCTGTGATTCCTGCACCAAAAGCGAACGGCAGAGTATGCAGGCCCGATGAGAGCGTGGTGTACCCGCGTACAAATTGAAAGTACTGCGTCACCAAGAAGGTGAAACCAAACAACACAAAGAACGCCGCCGAGATCGAACCAGTTGCTGCCGAGATTCGAGCATTACGAAATACGCGAACATCAAGCAAAGGCTCATCTGTTTTCAACTCACACAGAATGAACAGCGCGAACAACAGGGCGGTTACAGCAAACGAAGCAAAGGTCCGGACACTCATCCACCCTTGATGCGGACCTTCAATCACTGTGAACACCAAAAGGCCAACCATGGCGATTGACAGAATGAAACCCTTCATATCAATGGCTCGTGGGTTCGGATCTTTGGATGAAGGAATCAAGAGTGCACCAAAAGTTAATGCGATGACTCCCACAGGCAAGTTCACGAAAAAGACCGAGCCCCAATAAAAGTGTTCTAGTAAAACTCCACCAGTGATTGGCCCGAATGCAACTGCAACACCTGAGACCGCCGACCACACACCAATCGCTTTCGCCCGCTCAATGGGATCGCGGAAAATATCAATCACGATGGCAAGGGTTGCGGGGAAGATCGCCGCAGCACCAATGCCCATTGCTCCACGCGCAATGATCAGGCTTGATGTCGACTGAGCGAATGACGCCCACACTGAACACGCCACAAAGGCAACCATTCCGAACTGCATGACACCTTTGCGCCCGAGGCGATCGCCCAAAGCGCCAAAGGCCAGCAGCAAACAGGCAAACACCAACGCATACGAGTCGACAATCCACTGCAAGCCACTCGTTGAAGCACCAAGTTCACGAGACAAAGTGGGCAACGCAACATTGATGATGAGGTTGTCGACGACGACCATAAACAAACTGATGCAGAGCACCGGCAAGATGAGCCAGCGGCGTTTTTGCACGACGGGATTAGGGTGAATATTCATACTTGACACTGTCTAGTGACAAAACTAGATAATGTCAAGTTATGTCTTCATTGAAATCTGAGTCTCTGCGACGAACGGTGCTTGATGCGGCTGTTGCAATTTCAGCTGCCAGCGGTCCCGACGCCATTTCGATGCGTGAAGTCGCCCGCGAAGCCGGAGTTTCTCACCAGGCTCCTTACCACCACTTCACCGATCGCTCGGGAATATTTGCCGCCATCTGCGAGGAAGGTTTCAGCCAACTGTCTGAGGCGTTGTTGGCCCCTCGGCCTGCTATTGACTCAAATATGTGCGAGTCGTATGTGCATTTCGCATTGCAACACCCAGGGCATTTTCGAGTGATGATGCGCAACGATTTATGTCAACTTGCTGACTATCCGAGTGCTCGAATGGAAGCCGATCGTGCCTTTGAGATTCTTGTTGAAGAGGTGAAGTCATTGCTCGGTGAAGGTGCCAGTGACGAAATAGTGAAGACACAGACTGCGTACATGTGGTCGGTCGGTCATGGTCTGGCAACACTGCTACTTGATGGTCCGCTCGAAATCAAACTTGAGGGCATTGATGACATGAACGCGTTTATTCATCAAGTGTCACGGACCGCAGTTGCTTCAATTCACGTATGAAACTCGCGGAGTTAGCCGACTCAGGCACGGTGTATGTGACATTCAACTTCTATTGGTTGATACCGAGCGCCAATGTTGGCATCGCTAAAGCCAGCGTGACAGGCTCAAAGTATGCAGTTTGACATCGCAATTATCGGAGGTGGCCCCGGAGGTTCATCGACCGCAATTTCGGCTGCACGCGCCGGACTTCGCGTGGTGTTATGCGAAAAAGGTCCTTACGGCCGCGACAAAGTATGCGGCGATGGGCTAACACCCCGAGCGATTGGCGCTCTCAACGATTTAAATATTGATCATTCAGTTGCTCATCGCATTGATGGCCTGCGCATGATTGCTGGCAAGAAGCAGCGTGAATTGTCATGGCCAACGACCGATCGCTTCCCACATCATGGTGCGGTGTGGCCACGACAGAAATTTGACAATCATCTGCTTGACGTCGCGATTGAGTCTGGCGCCGATGTTCGTTTCAATAGCGAAGCACTGCCCGTTCTTGAAGACGGCAAAGTTGTCGGGATAGAAGTTAATGGCGAAGTCTTGCGCTCGTCACTCGTGGTCTTGGCAACTGGCGCTCAGGGTGCAGCAGCAAAAATGCTCGGTGCTGTTCGTGATCCCGATGAAACTTTCGGATTGGCGATTCGCGCATACGCGCCAACGCCTCGACACGCCGAACGCCATCTTGAAGCGTGTTTAAGTTTGCGTGATGAACACGGAACTCCGGTTCCTGGATACGGATGGATGTTCCCTGCTGGTGATGGCACCGTCAATATCGGTGTTGGTGCATTGAGCACTATGAAGGGTTTTAAGAAACTCAATCTCAATACGTTGCTTGATCAGTACGCATCTATTGTGCGCGAACCATGGTCGCTGGGTGAATATGTTGACAAGCCTCGTGCCTGGCGATTGCCCATGAGTTGCGTACGTCGCCACGGACCAGGTTGGGTTGCTGTTGGTGATGCTGCTGGTTTTGTGAATCCGATGAATGGCGAAGGCATCGATTACGCACTTGAGTCGGGAATGCTTGCTGTCCAGTGTTTCATTGACAATCCGGCTACCGCGCCTAGTTCATACGACACGCAGGTTGGTGAACGCTTCGATGCGTTCTTACGCACTGGCCGACGATTCAGTTTCATCATTGGCCATCCGTGGTTGTTGCGCCCAGGTTTGCGGGTAGCTGTCGGAACTCAAGCAGCCGCCGATATCACGCTTGCCGTGATGGGCAATTTGATTGACTCAACGACTCCGGGTGCTGCCGGCAAAGTCATGCGACTTGCCGACAATGCGTTACGAATTGCTGACCCAATTCTGCGACGCACCCGCGCCAAGGCGTAAGAACAGTTCGCAAATAATCTGTCCGCAACTAGGCGTGCTGACCGCCAGTATGGGCAAAGGTCTTACATGTAATCTGCCAACGTCCATCAAGGATTGATAACTGGAAGAAATCCGTAAACGAAAGTCCTCCCCAAAATCCTTCTTCTTTCACTGTTGCCGTTGCGGCCGTACCATCGATCTGAATATCAACAATCTTCGCTGCCGTTGGATGGCCAGGTGTCTCAACCATAAATGCAACAAAGCCTTCTTTGTCCATGTCGTAATCAACGCCGTCCATCGAACCAAACCAACGTGCGCTTTTGTGAAAGGCCTCGTTTAATTGGTCGGCGTTTCCGTTTCCGGCACCGTCAATATAAAGATTGACAACCCTAGTTATTTCTGCGGTGTCTTGGCTCATGGCATACTCCGAATCGCTCAAAGCGATCCACGGAGATGTGAAGGGCTGAGGCGAACCTTAATGACAGCCCATCAACTAAGCAATGAGTTTTTAGCCCAATCCCGCGATTAAACAGCAATAACTTCGTACCAACTGGGGAACACGCGTTCTACGACTTGCGAATCACGCCATCTTTAACGGCAGCTGCAGCAACTGCTGGTGCAACACGCTCAACAATGGTCCTGTCAAACACTGATGGCACCACGAAATCTGGTGACAACTGAGCGTCAGTCACTGACTCGGCAATGGCGATGGCTGCTGCTAGTTTCATGCCTTCAGTGATATCTGTTGCATTGGCGTCAAGCGCGCCACGGAAGATGCCGGGGAAAGCAAGCACGTTATTGATTTGGTTCGGATAGTCACTGCGACCCGTAGCCATGACAGCAGCAAGGCCATCAACCTGCTCTGGACGAATTTCGGGGTTTGGGTTGGCCATGGCAAACACAATGGGATTCTTTGCCATTGAACGCACATCGGCTGCAGTGATGAGATCGGGCCCACTGACTCCGACAAATACGTCGGCGCCTTTCATGACGTCACTAATGGTTCCCATCTTTCGCGACGAGTTTGTGTTTGCTGCAAACCATTCTTTTGCCGAGTTCATTTCTCCTCGGCCGGTATAGATGGCGCCGACACGATCGCAACCAATGACATCGCCGATACCAGCATTCAGAAGAATCTTGCCAATGGCAACACCGGCTGCGCCAACGCCGGCGATAACAACCGTGAGGTCTTCCATTTTCTTGCCAGTGATTTTCAATGAGTTCCACAACGCTGCCAATGTGACCACTGCCGTGCCGTGTTGGTCGTCGTGAAACACAGGAATGTCAAGACTTGCACGGAGACGTTCTTCAATTTCGAAACACTCAGGTGCTTTGATGTCTTCCAGATTGATTCCACCAAAGGTTGGTGCAATACGTTGCACAAAATCGACAACTTCATCTGCAGTGCGAGCATTAATGCAAATGGGGAAACCATTGACGCCACCAAACTCTTTGAACAACAGGGCCTTGCCCTCCATGACGGGCATTGCGCCCTCTGGACCGATGTCACCGAGACCAAGTACCGCGGTTCCGTTGCTCACAATGGCAACAGTGTTTTTGCGGATGGTGTACTTATGAGACAGCGATGGATCATTTTCAATTGCGGTACAGACGCGAGCAACACCCGGCGTGTACGCCATCGACAAATCATCACGGTCATTCACAGGGGCCGTACTGATGACCTCAATTTTTCCGGACTCATGCATTCGGAATGTGCGGTCCCACCAATCGAGAACTGTGACACCATCGAGTTTTTGCACTGCTGCAACGATTGCGTTTTGATGCTCTTCATTTCGACAGTGCACGACAAGACTGCGGCGAAGAACCGGACCACGAACATCAAAACCGTCAAGAGCTCCGATATTTCCCCCTGCTTCACCAATGGCTCCGCACAACCGTCCGAGGGTGCCTGGCACATTGTCGAGCTGACAATCAAGAGAGATGGAAAATGCAGCGTTGGGGAGAATAGACATAAGACCTCTTATATTACGGACTTACTGCCCAATTGTCAGTTGCGTGTCAATGGAAATTCTCGAATTTATGCTGTGAATCTTGGCGTTAGAGAAATGGCTTGCGAAGTATGAGCAAGTCAGCGTCTAACTGACGTCCTCTGGCAAAACCACGTTCTTGGATAAGTGCGACCGCCTCGCTTGCCAGACTCCATTCTTCGTCGTCAGCAACAGCCGCGAGATTACGTAAGTCAGCAGAATCGGTCTCACGACCCGGCGCAACAGATAACAATTTCAGCGCGATGAGGTGGCCGATTCGTGCCACTGGTAGCAAAAGTCCCTGAACAACTTCGAGATTTTCTGCGCTCATCACGACTTCTGATTCAATGCCCGATGACGCAATTAAGAGATCAATGCTCAGTCCATCGTCAGTCGCCAGTCGCGCCATAGCCAATCGACCAAGACTCTCTTGTTCAACAAGGCTCACTATTCGCATTCCTCGTGAAGCCAACGCATGAACTAACGCCTCGGCGCGTTCGTCGTTGTCGACCATGACTGCAATATCAACATCTCGTGTGAAACGAGGGTCGCATCGCGCCGACACTGCAAGACCACCGACCACACAACCTTGAACGTTTTCCTGCCGAAGGAATCCGAGAACTCGTGATGCCGCTGAAAGCAGACTCACACGAATCTGACCGGTCCAGGTGCGTCCATCGGGCGATCGAGAATCCAGGCTTGCAGCAACTTTTCAATGTCCTCGTCGCCGAGATCGGGACGGTCCCGTCGAATCTGTGCACGTTTCATTTCGAGACCTTCAAGATACATCTCGTCGATTGGCGAAGAAATCTTTGACACGACACAATTCTACCCGATTGGTTTAGACGAGATAACCAAACCTCAATGAAGAATTACTCAATTCGCAGGCCAAAGATTGCGCGAGCAATGACCAGCTGCTGAATCTCTGAGGTGCCCTCATCGAAGAGCAAATAACTTGAGCCATTTTGTCATGATATCTCTCTCTGATCGACACATTGAGAATCGGATAACCTGATCCCCTAAAGAAGATTGATTCCTACAGCACCTGATAATCCTTTGAAGGGCCTTACATATGGCAACGACAGTTACTCTCACCGGCACTGGCGGCCCACCCATTACACCTGGTCGCGCAGGAGCCGGCGTGTTTGTGAAATATAAAGATGTCGTTGTGCAATTTGATGCAGGTCGCGCCACGAGTAATCGGTTGATTGAAGCGGGTCTTCGACTTGCTGATCTAGATGCAGTGTTCATCACTCACATTCACAGCGATCACGTTTTCGGATTAGCAGAACTAGTTTTGTCGAGATGGATTGAGACCCAATTTGATGAGGTAGCTACCCCACTGACCATTTTTGCGCCGTCTGGAGGAGCCGCACGTTTCGTGAAACGAATGCTCGAACCATACGATGAAGACATCCACATTCGACGCGAGCACATGGGATCACGCGAAGTAGTGCTTGATGCTCAAGAATTTCCCGCTTCATTCACCCCCGCAGAGGTGTGGGCTTCTGCAGATCGCGCAGTAGTGGTGGAATCTGTCGCTGTGCACCATGAACCAGTGCCAGATGCAGTTGCGTACAAAGTCACCACGCCTGATGGCTCGGTAGTGATTTCTGGTGACACACGCGTGTGCCAAGAAGTAGAAGATTTCAGTCAACACGCAAATGTCCTCGTTCATGAGGCATTTCGTCGCGCCCCGCTCGCGTTTGTCATCGAACATATTCCCCGCATCAAGTCAATTCTTGATTATCACGCCGACTCAATTGCACTAGGTGCAATGGCACAGCGAGCACAAGTCAACACTTTGATGCTCACCCATCTTGGGCCGCCACCGCAAAATGAAGTCGACGAACAAGGTTTTTCAGATGATGTCAAAGCAGGTGGCTACACCGGGCACGTCTTAGTAGGTCGTGACCTCATGTCGGTCACGTTCTAACGATTCGTTACTCAATTCGCAAGCCAGAAATTGCACGAGCAATCACCAGCTGCTGAATCTCTGAGGTGGCCTAAATGGCAACAGTGAGTGCGTCATATTCGAAGACCCAATCAAGAATTGACATTCCTGGTGGCGAAAGCGAAAAAAACATATCCCGATCTTTTTGTTCTTGCCCATCCACCATATGGAACAGGTCACGATTCATCAATGATGACATTTGCACTTGAGCAGTGCGGCCCTGACGTGCATTTTCATATCGACGAAGGGCAAGCGCAGTATCGCTAGTGCTCACATCAGTTAGACAACGTGCCAGCACCACTGCATCTTCAATTGCTTGGCATGATCCTTGAGCCATAAAGGGAAGCATGGGATGGCAAGCATCACCGAGCAATGTGGTTGTGCCAATTCCCCATTGTTCAAGTGGTTCGCGATCGTATAAGGCCCAGCGGAAAATTGGTTCTTCAACTCGGGCAAGCAGTGCGAGAAGTTCAGGCGACCAACCTTCAAATCGTGCATACAGATCTTCCAATGTTCCTTGCTCTGTCCATGATTCGGTTTCCCACGAATCTTCAGGAGAGATACAGACCAGGTTGAGGTGACTGCGATTACGTCCAATGAAATAGCTCACCACATGACGGTCTGGACCCATGCGGTTGGTGACATCAATTGGTAGATCTTCCACGAACTTGCGTGGGACCAATGCGCGATACGCAGCAGAGCCACTAAACCGGGGCTTATCTAGGCCGCCAATACATGGACGAACTACGGAATGGATTCCATCGGCACCAATGACGATGTCAAAGGATTGTTTTGTTCCATCAGAAAATTGAACCGTCGATGATGAGTCGCCTGGTTCTACCCCCACAACGTGAGTGGAGAACTTCACGGTCACATTTGACTCTTGCGCCACCGCATTTCCAAGTATTTCAACTAGTTCATTTCGTGCAACGTTTGCCAACGGCTGTTGATGTTGCGACACAAAACTGTCGTCAAGGTCTGCCGTGCGAAGAATGGAGTCATCTTCCCAACGGCGAAATACAACTCGTTGCGGATGCACCGCAATTTCTGAATATGCCCGGCCAAGACCTAACGAATGTAAAAGTCGAGAAGCATTTGGGCTGATTTGTACACCAGCACCAATTTCTCTGATTCCTGCCGAACGTTCAAAGACAGTTACTTCATGAGAACTCTGTGAGAGTGCAAGAGCGGCAGTAAGCCCCCCAATTCCCCCACCAACTATTGCAATCTTCATAGTTGAGAGGCTACGTCGTGTGGCAATTATTCAATTCGCAAGCCGGAGATTGCACGGGCAATCACTAGCTGCTGAATTTCTGAGGTGCCCTCAAAGATGGTGTGAATCTTGGCGTCCCGGTGCATGCGCTCTACGTGGTACTCACGGGTGTAGCCGTAGCCACCAAGAATCTGGATTGCTTCTTCGGTCACGCGCACAGCGGTCTCTGATGCGTAGTACTTGCTCATCGAACCTTCCGCATTCTTGAAGCCTCCGTTACGAGCCATCCATGCGGCGCGCCAAATGAGCAAACGTGATGCTTCGATTTGCGTGGCCATATTGGCCAACTTGAAAGCGATGGACTGGTTCATGATGATCGGCTTGCCGAAAGCAACGCGCTCTTTTGCGTATTCAAGAGCGATTTCATAAGCACCACGCGCAACACCTAGTGCCTGAGCACCAACTGCGGGACGGGTTGCTTCGAAGGTTGCCATTGCGGGCTGCTTGCCACTTGAGGCTCCGCCTTCGCGATAGCGAGCCAGTTTGGCATCGAGCTTTTCTTTTCCACCTAACAAGCAACTGCCAGGTACACGAACATCGTCAAGCACTACTTCGGCAGTGTGCGAAGCCTTGATGCCATGCTTCTGATATTTCTGACCCTGTGACAAGCCTTTGGTTCCCGGAGGAACAATGAATGAAGCCTGACCGCGACCTTTGAGTGCGGGATCAACAGCAGCAACAACCACGTGGACATTGGCGATGCCACCATTGGTGATCCAGGCCTTAGTTCCGTTGATCACCCATTCGTCTTTGGCTTCGTCGTAGACGGCGCGAGTACGTAGCGACGAAACGTCTGAACCAGCATCGGGTTCGCTCACACAAAATGCGCCCAATTTGATGTCTTCGGGAGTGCCATAACACTGCGGAACCCATTCGATCATTTGCTCGGGAGTTCCGTTACCGCTAATGCCTGCAGCGGCCAGACCAGAACCCATGATGGCCATACCGATACCGGCATCGCCCCAGAAGATTTCTTCAATAGCAACGGGCATGGTCAGACCACTCGGGTCCGCCATTGCGTTCATCAAAAATTCAAAGCCATACAAACCAATTTTTGAGGCTTCTTGCACAATGGGCCACGGAAATTCTTCGCGGTCGTCCCACTCTTGAGCGTGGGGGCGAATGTGCTCGACCGCAAACTGATGAATCCAGTCTTTGATCTGTATTTGATCGTCATTAAGGTGCATCGAAAATTCAGCCATACGGCGATGTTACTCGTTGGTAACACAATTCACCACATCGTCGTGGCACCTCGTTGTCTCACGAGAATTCACTGCCGCCGTCAAAACACCACGATCTGGTCTGTCGAAGTAGCAGAAAACCTCAGCAAAAGCCGACCAGATCGCTCCAGATCGCTATTTGCGAGACGTGCGGCGTTTGTTGTTGAGGAAGTCGACGAGCACGTAGTCGCCCAAGTTGTCGCTGTTCGTCATAAACGCACGACCACCATTCATGGCGGTCATCTGCTCAACAAAACGCTGCAGGTATTGATCGGGATCAAGCATGAACGTATTGATTCGAATGTTGTCTTTCGTGCAACGCATCGCTTCACGCAATGTTGCTTCAACCGTTAGTTGCTGGGCTTCATACCCGTCGAAGTAGGTGAACCACGGATCACCTTGCGGGGTGATGTGTGCCGTCGGCTCGCCGTCGGTGATCATGATGATCTGCTTGTTGCCCGTTTGACGACTCAACATTTTGCGGGCCTGACCCAGTGCGTGATGCATGTTGGTGCCTTGCATTCCGGTCAACGATGCTTCAATCAGTTCGTCGGCTTTAATCTCCCAAGCCACATGACCGAACATCAACACACCCAGGTAGTCGCGTGGGTATTGCGATGACATTAAAGACTGCAATGCAACAGCAACTTTTTTGGCTGGCCCCCAACGACCATCGCGCACCATTGAATACGACGCGTCAAGCATCAAAACAGTTGATGAGCGCGTGAGGTGTTCAGTTTGTTCAATTTCGAAGTCTTCAGGTGACAACTTGACTGGAGTCCCCTGCCCGCCACGTCGCAAAGCGTTGCGAATGGTGCGCTGCAGGTCAAGATTGAAAGGATCGCCGTATTCGTATTGCTTGGTTTCATACGTGCGCTCGTGGCCTTGACCGAAGCGGTTTTGTTGGTGCTGGCCCTGCTTGTCTTTGGACAAGTTTGAGAACAAGTCGCGCAATGATTTTGAACCGATTTTGCGCATGCCCTTCGGCGTCACTTCTAACTTGCCATCTTTTTGATGGATTAAACCCTCACGCTCAAGTTCTTTCACCAACTTGGCAAGCTTTTCCATTGATCGAGCAACATCATCGCCCATCAATTCGCGCACACGATCCATGTCGGCTTCGGCAAGTTGTTGCGGAGATGTTGGATTGTTCATTAAATCTTCAAGCCGATCAAGTTCGGCGAGATCTTTCATGGCCTGCATAGCTTGGTCGAAGCCCATCGGGTCTTCGCCTTGCATTTCGTAACCCTGACCTTGACCAAGACCTGGGAACATCTGCATCATGTTTTGCGACAACTGATTCATTTCGTCTTGCATATCTGAATCTTGCATGAGCATCTGCGACAACTCTTGCAACTGCTGACGCTGCTCGGGTGACATTGAATTGAGCATGTCTTGAGCAGCTTGCATCTGACGCGCAATCTGTTCCATGAGTTCATCAAACGACTGCGGATTCTCCGGAAAGAATTCACCGTGCTCTTTCATGAACTCTTCAAACTTCTCGTCTTCACCGTTGTTGTGGCGCTCGATCATTTCATTGAGCGCCTTCATCATCTCTTTCATGCGCTGCATGTCTTCAGGTGATGTGTTTTTCATTGCCGACGAAACTTTGTCGAAATTCTGCTGCATGAGTTGATCACGCAACTTGTCCATCAGCTGTTCAAAACGTTGCTGAGCTTCAGATGATTCAAAGTCGTACGACTGCAGTTCGCGCACTTTGCCCGCTAAATCGTCAGGCATCATGTCGAGTCTGAAGTTGCGCTCCATGGCGGCGTTGCGAGCGTTCTCGGCTCGGCGCTCGTCTCCACTTTTTTCGGCGTCCATGACCGACTGTTCAACGGCATGGCGCTCTTCATCCAAGATGTCGTTGAGTGCATCGGCTATTTCTTGAAAGACTCCATTGGGGTCGCCTTTGTCGAGCAAATCTTGGCGGGCTTCTTTCAATTTCTTGCGCATCTCGCGCAATCCCTGCATCCGTTCGCCGTTCGGGTCGGTCGCACCACGCTCCATCAAACGGCGTAAAGCCCCACGCAGATCGCCATTTTGCAGCAAATCATCGGACATATCGTCGAAGAGATCGCTGGCCTCGAGGTCGAACCCAGTCTGGGTTCCATCCCATCGCGAATATGTGGACCGCGCAGTCATGTCTGCACGCTAGTACCCAAATCCCGACATTGACCCGTCGAAGCAAGGGGGTAGTCTGACCGTAGCCATGAAAGTTGAACGCACCTTCGTTTTTGTTGACCTCTCGGGGTTCACCAAGTACACCGCCGATAACGGCGATACCGCAGCCGGAAATATCCTCACCAAATTTCGGGCCGAAGTTCGCGATGTCGCGGCTTCGTGGGGTATTCGAGTCGACAAATGGCTCGGTGACGGCTGCATGATCGTCTCGGTTGAACAAGATATGGCCATCGGCTTTGCTCTTGACATGCAAAAGCGTTGCGAAGATGTCTGTCGCCCCCTCACGGTTCGCGTCGGCTTGGCCACAGGTGAAGTCTTGATGTTCCAGGGCGAGGACTACATCGGTACCTCGGTCAACTTGGCCTCACGCCTATGTGACGTCGCCGAGCACAACGAAGTTCTCATGCCCCGCGCTGATCTGCGACGTTTGCCACCCGGAGTCACCGAAAACAATCACGACAATGTGGTGTTGCGCGGGCTCGGCGAAGTTGAAGTGGTCAACTTGACCGCCCAAGACAAGATTGGCGGCAACAACGACACGGGTGAGTTGTGGACTCGCTCGCCTTTCGTTGCGTAATCATCAAGTGCACCCGCTTTCAAGGCCGCGATGACTGATCCAACTCCGGGTTTTTACTTGCCCGCCCAGTTCGCAATCGGCCCCGATGGTCAAGCGCCATTTCGTACACACTTCGAAGAGATCATCAACTCGTATGCAATCGCCGGGGCAACTCAATTGCGTTTGGGTTTTGATTGGTCGCAACTTCAACCCCGCGCTGGTGGGCTTGATGGCAAATGGATTGAGTGGTATCGCGACGTAGTTAATGCAGCCAATGGAGCCGGTGTTCAAGTGTGGGCATCATTGCTCGAACGCGAAGCACCCCACTGGTTTGATGACGAACGCGGTTTCAGCGATGCCAAAAACGCTGGCCGCTATTGGCCACGCTTTGTCGAAATGGCTGCAGATTCATTTGGTGATCTTGTGGCTGGATGGTTTCCGATTGATGACCCGATCGGTTATGCAACACACCACGAACCAGATGACGCCACGCGCCATGGCGAAATGGTTGACACGATGATTGTGGCTTGGCGTGATGCCTGGCGAATCTTGCGTGGCGGGCCACCAGTTGCAAGTTCGTTCGGCGTACGCATGGTACGTGCTATTGACGAATCACAAATTGCCATTGATCTTGCTAAACGCGAAGATCACATTCGTTGGAAAACTTTCTTGCGCGGAATCCGTGATGGCAACATCGTCATTCCTGGTCGGGCCGACCGTGAACTCGCCGACCTTGCCGGATCAATTGACTTAGTTGGCATTACCTTTCGATCAGACTTGGGCGAAGATCAAGCCATCACCGACGATTCACTACGTCGTTGGCAAGAACGCGCCACGATGTTGATTCATCGTGCAAATAACGAATCGCCTGACCGCCCAATTGCGATTTCATATCGCTCGGCCCGACGCGGCGTTAGCGAAACTGCAAGTGATGCCGAGGTATTAACCGAAGCCTTTGAACGTGCTGTTGCGGCATCGGTTTCAGACGGAATTGACATTCAACATGTCTTCACCAATCCACCGCGAGACAAAAAGAATTAGTTATTTGATAGCTGTCGGTGCAACGGGAGCACCAACTGCGCGCGTAAATGGCAAAGGTGTTGCAGTGAGCATGAAGTCGTACTGACCATCAGCCGCGCAGTCAGCGGCCAAATCATCAAGCACCCAGTTCTGCCCTTGGGTCAAACCAATATCGCGAATATTGATCATGTGCACCGGCAACATGGCTGCAGGGTCTTCGGGCGGGTAGCACTCAAAGACAACCGTGTCGGTCGCAACAATGGCTACATCGTTATCGCGCACCCACTGAATGCTCTTTTGCCCAAGGCCCGGCGTTGGGTACGAGTAATGAACTTTGTTGCCTTCTCGCAACCAATGCATATGTCCGGTACGTACGCAAATGATGTCGCCGGGCAACACCTTCAATCCAGCTTTGTTGGCGGCGGCTTCAAGATCGTCGGCACCGATTGCGTAAGCCTCATCAAAGAAATCAACACCGTGCAAGCGAGCAATATCAAGCAAAATGCCGCGCGACATAACTGCCCCAACCTTTTCAATACCGAGTTCAGTTGCCCCAGTTTCATTGGTGGTTGTATCTGATAGTCCGTTATACAAAAGTCCGTCGTAGCCAACGTGAGCCAACGAATCGAGGTGGGTTGATGCTTGAACGCCCATGCTCACTGCGTCATCACTTGATGTGAAATCGCCAGGGTCGCCTGTCATTGAATGATTGAGCGAAATCATGGTGCGCTCGGGGTTGATACGCCCAGGAATGAATCCGAGTTGCGGACCATCTTCGTCAAATGGGTATGTGAGAGAAAACACTTTGCCTTGACGTGCCGCGGCCATGCCCCTTCGAATTGCTGCATCATCAATGAGGTTCAATGTTCCGCGGCGATCGTCGGCACCCCAGCGTCCCCAGTTTGAAACACCAGCTGCTAATTCACGTAAGTAATCGGGCATTGTCATTATTGATTCCAGTCTCTGATTATTGACTTTTCTTGACGATCAGCCGTATAACAACTCGGCCATAGTGCGCAGCGTTTCTGGCGCACCACCAACTACCAAAGTTGTTACCTTGCTTTCGCGCCATGCTGCAAGATCGTCTTTAATCTTGGCGGGCGAACCAACCAAACAGATTTCGTCAATCATCGCTTTCGGAACTGCTGCGATTGCGTCGTTCTGGTGGCCGCTCAAGAAGAGGCCCTGAATCTTGTCGACCGCTTCTTCGTAACCAAGTCGGCGAAAGACGTCAGCATGGAAGTTCATTTCTTGAGCACCCATACCGCCCACATACAAGGCAATGGTCGGACGCAACTTGTCGTACGCCTTGTCCATGTCTTCGTCGATAGCCACATTGGCCATTGCCAAGATTTCGAAGTTGTCGGCGGTTCGACGAGCCGTAGGTCGAGCGAATCCTTCATCAAGATGCTTGGCATACATCTCTTCATGACGAGGCGCATAAAAGATTGGGTACCAGCCGTCAGCAATTTCGGCAGCCAAGGCCACGTTCTTCGGACCTTCTGCTCCGATAAAAATCGGCAAGTCGACACGCAAGGCATGGGTCATCACATTGAGCGCCTTACCAAGACCCAATCCATCAGTTGCCGGAATCGGATACTCGGGTCCAGCATTGGTCAGCCGTTCTTCACGAGCCAAGATCTTGCGAATGATCTCAACGTATTCACGAGTACGCGCCAATGGCTTGTTGAAACGTTGTCCGTACCAACCTTCGACGACTTGGGGTCCGCTCACGCCAAGACCAAGGCAGAAGCGTCCGCCCGACAAATGATCCATGGTGATCGCGGCCATAGCGGTCGCGGTAGGTGTGCGGGCCGAAAGTTGCACGATGTTGGTGGCGAGGCGCAACTTGGTTGTTGCTGCTCCCCACCAGGCGAGCGGCGAAATGGCATCGCTACCCCACGACTCGGCGGTGAACACCGTCTCGTAGCCCAGGCTTTCGATCATCTTCAATGTTTCGGGCACGCCAGTGGGCATCGAGCGACCCCAATACCCGATGTGCCAGCCAAGTTTGAGATCAGTCGTCATAGATATTTCACAGTAGTTGGCAACGACATTTCGGTGGGTCTTCTGCTAGAAACTTGAGGGCACTATCAGGGGATTCCCAGGGGGAAACATGGATATCGGGTACACCGACGAACAGCAGGCGATGCGCACCGAGTTGCGCTCGTACTACCAGAAACTCCTCGACGAAAAGACCGTCAAGGATCTGAGCACAAGCCACGGAATTGGCGAAACTCCGCGTCGCGTCTGGAAGCAGATGTGCGCCGATGGCTGGGCCGGCATTGGTTGGCCCAAAGAATTTGGTGGTCAAGGTCGCAGCGCGATCGAACAATTCATCTTCTTTGACGAGTCGATGCGCGCTGGCGCGCCGGTTCCGATGTTGAGTATCAACACCGTTGGACCAACCATCATGAACTTCGGTACCGAGCATCAAAAGGAATTCTTCTTGCCCAAGATCTTGAAGGGCGACTTGCACTTCTGTATCGGATACAGCGAACCTGGCGCTGGCACCGACTTGGCATCACTTCAAACTCGCGCCGTGCGTGACGGCGATGTGTACGTGGTGAATGGTCAAAAGATGTGGACATCGTTGTCAAGCGATGCCGACTACTGCTGGCTCGCAGTGCGCACCGACGCCGATGCCGCCAAGCACAAGGGCATCAGCATTCTCATCATGCCGATGAACACACCTGGCATCACATTGCAAAAACTCAACCTCATTGGCGAGCACGACATCAATGCAATGTTCCTTGATGACGTGCGCATTCCTGTCGAGAACTGCGTTGGTGGCGAAAACAAGGGCTGGACCCTCATCACCAACCAACTCAACCACGAGCGCGTGACGTTGTGTTCGACTGGTGTCATTGACCGCGCCCTGACCGACACTCTCGAATACGCCAAGACCACTCTCCTGCCCGACGGTCGTCGTATCGCCGATCAAGAGTGGGTGCAGATGAACTTGGCACGAGTACACGCCAAGCTTGACGTCTTGCGCCTCATGAACTGGCAATCAGCATGGGAGGCCACTCAAGGCAAACTTGATATCGGTCACTGTTCATCAATCAAGGTGTACGGAACCGAGTTCTACCTTGAAGCATTCAGACTCTTGTTTGAAATTCTTGGACCGACGGGTTATCTCGTACAAGGAACACCTGGCGCAGTTATTCGCGCCCGACTCGAGAGCATGTACCGCGGCATGCTCATCCTCACCTTTGGTGGCGGAACCAACGAAATGCAACGCGACCTCATCACAATGTTCTCTCTTGGATTCCCCCGGGCGGCCCGCTAATGGATTTTTCACTTACCTCAGACCAAAATGAATTGCGTGCACTCGCTCGTCAGATCTTGACCGATGTGTGCACACCCGAACACCTCAAGCAGATCGGTGCAACCGAAAGCGCAACCGATCTTGCATTGTGGCGCACACTCGCTGATGCCGGCCTTGTAGGTATCGGACTTCCTGAATCGGTTGGTGGTGCCGGTCTCGGCATCATCGAAACCTCAGTAGTTCTTGAAGAAATTGGCCGAGTCGCTGCACCCGTACCCGCGTTCGCAGTGATGGGCCTAGCCGCCAATGCACTCGTGGCTTACCCCGAACTTCTTGATGGTGTTGCCAGTGGCGAAACAATTGTTACGGCTGCTCTTCATGAGGCTGTTGGAGATGTTTTCAATCCGGCAACTGTTGTTGTTGAAGGAAAGATCACTGGCACCAAAGTATGCGTGCCCCACGGATTGCTTGCCAAGCGATTTGTCGTCAGCGCAGTTGATGGTCTGTATTGCGTTGAAGCCAACGACCCCAACGTCACGATCACTCGTCAAGACACAACAAGCGGTGTACCCGACGCGCTTGTCGTATTTAAAAATGCAACCGCAAAATGTCTCGGTAATACCGGGGCAACAGCCGAGTTGATTAACCGCGGAATTGCTGCGGCCTGCATCATGACATCTGGTGCTTGCCAATCGGCACTTGCCCTCATGGCCGAATATGCAAAGGGACGCTTTCAATTCGAAAAAGCGATTGCTTCTTTCCAGGCTGTGAGCCAGCGTGCCGGCGATGCATACATTGATACCGAGGGTGTTCGATTGACCGCATGGCAAGCAGCATGGCGATTGAGCGAAGGACTCCCCGCCGATGAAGCAGTATTGTCGGCCAAGTTCTGGGCCGCCGAAGGTGGCTGGCGTGTGATGCATGGTTCGCACCACGTTCACGGTGGTGTCGGCGTTGACCGCGATTATCCGTTGCATCGCTACTTCTTGTTGCACAAGCAACTTGAATTGCAATTGGGATCGACGCAGCCGAGCCTCGCGCGTTTAGGTCAGATTTTGGTTAATAACTAACGTCATGGCTCAACCTTTACCTAATCCAAATCCCATACTTCCAGACGACCCGGAGTACTTGCCGATTCACACGCGCAACTACGAAGTGCGCGCGTTCAAAGTGAACGACAACGAAATTTTGTTGTGGGGTGCTGTCCGCGATGACAAGCCTGCCGGAATGTACGTCCTCGAAGATTCAGAAACTCTCACCATTCACCACATGGTTGTGCAGTTACGTGTGTCGTATCCGATGATGGAAATTCTTGATGCTTCAGCAGAACTTAAAGAGTTCCCACATAAGGAATGTCCAGGAATTGGTATCAAGTACAAAGGTCTGATCGGTTTGTCGATTGCCCGTGGTTTTACCCATAAGGTTCGTGAATTATTTGGTGGCCCGCGTGGTTGCACTCACACCACTGCCCTCTTGCAAGCAATGGGTCCTGTGGCGATTCAATGTGGCTGGAGCATGCGCGTTGTCAAGATGACCGAGGCTTTAGAAACCGGAGCCGATCGACCCGAGATGACCCCTGAACAACGTGAGATGGGATTTAAGTCGAACTTAAATACGTGTCATATCTGGGACGAAGATGGCGAACAAGTTCGCAAAATTCGGGCTGGTCTTGATATTGGTGCACCACTGTCGGTGACTCGACGACTTGAAAAACTTGGTCGTGACGCTGGCGAATGGGGTCGCGTCCGCGGCTAACCCATTGGGAGCGAAACACCCCCGCAAACGGTGGTTTAATTGCCCAACAGACGCAAGGCTTCGGCCTTAGCCCACTGATAGTCGGCTTTGCCCACTGGCGTGCGCTCGACGACTGGAACAACGAGGACGGCTTTTGGACTCTTGTAGTCGGCAACGAGCGTTCGCGAGAATGTCACGATGTCTTCCACACTTGGACTAGTGCCCTTGCGAAGTTGAACTAACGCTGTGACCTGCTCGCCCCAACGCTCGTTTGGCGTACCGATGACAACGGCATCGAACACTGCGGGATGTTGCTTGAGAGCTGATTCAACTTCTTCGGGATAGATCTTTTCTCCACCCGAGTTGATGCACACCGATCCACGTCCAAGCAACGTGATCTGACCATCGTCTTCAATCTGAGCAAAGTCACCTGGGATGACCCAGCGCTTGCCATCAAATGTGCGGAAAGTTTCAGCAGTCTTGACTGGGTCTTTGAAATAACCCAATGGAATATGTCCGCTGCGGGCCAACTTGCCCACTTCGCCGACGCCGCATTGACGGCCCTCTTCGGTGATGACGGTCGTGTCTGAATTCATTGCGAACTTCGGAGACGACATTGCCGAACCATCGTCGGTACGTGCACCGGCCGCACCAGTTTCGGAAGCACCGAAGCTGTCGAGAATCGCAACGTTTGGCAATGCTTCACGAATCTGTTCACGAACTCCAGTCGATAATGGTGCACCGCCATTTCCGATAGCGAACAACATTGACAAGTCATACGTCGGTCGTGGTTCAGCAACCAGGTGCTCGGCGAGCGGTCGAGCCATCGCGTCACCAATTGTTGATACCGATGTCACGACACCGTCGGCAACAAGCTGCCACACGTCGTGTGCGTCGAATCGCTTTTTTGTGTAGAGAACAAAACAGCCACCAGCAGTAATCGCATTACCCATGATCCACTGGCCACCGCCATGCATCATCGGACCAATGGACATCAGACGAGCACGAAAAGCCGAAGCGGCGGCTTCTTCGCCCAACTGT
>Ga0209086_10000188_pt1 | contig 54683 bp, 63 predicted proteins | sample M_130207_XF_Meta_FD_187312 | JGI IMG/M metagenome (GOLD analysis project Ga0209086, IMG submission 187312) | Freshwater microbial communities from Lake Montjoie, Canada to study carbon cycling - M_130207_XF_MetaG (SPAdes) (version 2) | ecosystem: Environmental > Aquatic > Freshwater > Lake... | reverse complement strand
ATACTAATCATTTAAATTTAAATCTATTAAATGAATTTGATTATGTATCTTATCATTACTATGGTAGGGTAGGGTAGGGGGACATACGTAGGGAGTCCCCCCTTGCCTACGGTAAACCCCCTCCTTGATGTTTTTAATTGTTGTATTAGCGCGCGAGTATCTACAAAGAAAAACACAAAAATATTTGCTTCGCGAAATATCATTGTAGAAATAGTTGTAGAGCCCGCGCCGAGTTATTCAATATTCAACAAGGTAAAAAGCCATCGGGGGGTCGTAGGGGGGATGTACATCCCCCTACCGCGTTAAACTCGTCCTCAAAAAAAACTTCTTTTAGTATAATTATGAGTTCCATCCTTTATTATAGTAATTTTTGTAAACATTCACAAACCCTCTTACAAACTCTCTCCAAACAACCGTCGTCGAAAGATATTCATTTTATTTGCATTGACAAAAGAACGAAAGATGACAAAGGAAAAACCTTTATTCTTTTAGAAAATGGCCAAAAAATCATTATGCCAGAAAACGTGAATCGTGTACCTGCCCTTCTCTTATTGAATCAAGGATATCAAGTTTTGTATGGAGAAGCAATATCGAATCACTTGAAACCTCAACAACAAGTTGCAGTTCGGCAAGCGACACAAAACAATTTAGAACCAATGGCTTTTTCTTTTGGTGGTGCAGGGTCTTTTGTCTCCAGTGACCAGTACAGTTTTTTAGATATGGATTCGGATGCTTTATCTGCCAAAGGAAATGGAGGCGTGAGACAAATGCATAATTATGTGGATTTGAATTACAGTGATAAAATAGCAACCCCTGATGATGACCATGATTATAAAGGATCCAATAAAATATCGAGTGATTTGACGGTGGAAAAACTACAACAACAGAGAGAACAAGAATTACAGAAAGTAGTTGGTGGCGGAGGGCCAAGACCTTATTAAATATAGTATATTAAAGTGATATCACAATGATATAAAAATAAAAAATAAAAAATTGAAATGATTTTCATTTTTTTATTTGAATGATATAAAATAAAAAAGTAAGTTAAAAATTTAAAATTAGTTAAAACAAAATGCCACAAGGAGAAAATATCAGTGAATTAACCGTGATTCAATTATTACAAGACGATGGAATTCAAGTTTCCCTTGATCGTGGAAGACCACAAATTCGTTTTGAAGAATGGATGGCTCAAAACGAAGATCGTGAAGAACCCCTTTCTTTCCGAAACAATGGGGAATCTCTTTACCAAAGAAGTTTTGTCAATCGAGGTCAACGACTCATTGATGTTGCTCTTATGAGTGAACATATAACAGTTCGAAGAAGAAGACCTGAAGAAAGTTGTTCCTTTTGTCTTTGCCGAGGTCATAACGTTGTATTTTGTGGCAGTCCAGAAAAGGTAAATATCGAAAATTGGGCAAAGCGTTTCTTGAATATTGTCGATGGACAGTATAAGAATGAAACGCCTGCTTCATTACGAATCATTTTGAAACACTTTTTAATGGGTGTTACGCTTAATCCGATGGATGCCCCAATTCTTATGTTATACTTTGTAGTATTAGGGATTGGAAGTCCTAGTTCGGCCGATAAAAACATCAATTATTCCATCCATAAAATTATCAATCAGATTTTGAGAATTCGTACTCGAAATATTTTTCATGGTGGAACGGATGAACAGCGTGAAGTAATTCAAAAGGACCGTTTGGAACAAGAAGGAAATGAAAGAACAGTAAGATTAAATCATCTTTTGGAATTGTATAATTGTTACAATGAAAAATTGTATAGTTATTATAATTATAAATTCAATGTAACTCAGTATGAATCAAGTTCAAATATACCATTGGTAAATGAATCCCTCTTTCGATTACGTAGTGAAATATTATGTGAGTATGATCTTTATAAAAATGCCGTAGAAATGTTTCAAAGAGATTATCCGGAGGATCCGCATCCAGAAATCCTATTATTTGGTGAAGTCTTAAATGAAGAGGTAGAATCGGTATTGACACCTTATCCTCCTCTCAAACTAGTTTCCACATCGTTGATTGTAAAAATAAATAAACAAGTATTATTACCTGAGGAATATGAAAGTTGGACCGATATTGAATGTCCCGTTTGTTATGAGATGATTGAAAAAGAGAAGGTTTATATGACGAATTGTGCCCATAAATTTTGTTATGATTGTATTACAAAAACATTAAATATAAAAAAAGAAAAAAGTTGTCCTTGTTGCCGTGGAACAATTGTAGAATTAGTGAATAAATCTTCCACTTTTTAATCCACTTTTGGGAAAAGTGGAGCAAAACTTATCGTTATAATCCCGATAAAAACACGATGAAAAAGTAAATGTGTAAAATGAATGAGAAAACAACTAGTTTTGTCATAGATTTTTGCTCCACTTTTCCAAAAAGTGGATTTGCTCCACTTTTTTCCAAAAAGTGGGAGCCAGGTTAAAATTATAAAAATATTATATTTTAAATAAATATAATGACAACCATTGTTTCTTATTTGCAAAATTGCCGTATCTGTAAAAATAATGAGTTACTCGATGTAATTTCTTTAGGAGAACAATATATTACTTCTAGATTTCCTGTTTATGGAGATTTTTCTACTCCCAAAACCTCCATTGTTTTATGTATGTGTCAACAATGTAGTTTAATTCAGTTGCGTGAAACAACGGATTCTTCTGAATTATATGAATATGAATATGGATATCGTTCGGGTATTAGTAATACGATGCGAAGTCACTTGAAATCTTATCAAGAAGAAATTTGTTCCATTGTTCATTTAGAAGAAGGAGATACCATTGTAGATATTGGAAGTAACGATTCAACCATGTTACAATATTACGGAAATAAATTTAGAAGAATTGGAGTTGATCCTACAGGTTCACAATTTGAAGAACATTACGGAGAAGTAGAATTATTACCTACTTATTTTAATTATGATAATTTTACAAATCGTTTTGGAGAGACAAAATGTAAAATGGTAAGTTCTATTTCAATGTTTTATGATTTACCTGACCCAGTACAATTTGCAAAAGATATTCATTCCGTTTTAAAGGAGGATGGCATTTGGACCTGTGAACAAAGTTATCTTTTAACAATGATAAAAACAAATAGTATTGATACCATTTGTCATGAACATTTAGAATATTATGCTTTACATCAAATTAAAGAAATTGCAGACCGCGCTGATTTTAAAATTATTGATGTAAAATTTAATGACTGTAATGGTGGTAGTTTCCGTATATACTTTGCCAAAAAAGAATCTGCTTTCTATCAGGAAAATACAGAATTGATTTCTCGTATTTTAAAAGAAGAAAAAGAATATGGTATTATGAATGCATCTTTATATACTAATTTTGTTGAATCTTGTCAAACTCAAGTCAAACATTTGAAAGATTTTATTGAAACCGTAAATAAAAATGGGAAAAAAGTATATGTGTATGGTGCATCTACCAAAGGTAATTGTACACTTCAATATGCGGATTTAGGAGAGAAAGATATGAAATATGCAGTAGAGAGAAATCCTCGAAAAGTGGGTAAAATGACTTGTACAGGTATTGAAATTATTAGTGAGGAAACAATGCGAGAAAATCCACCAGATTATTTATTAGTTTTACCTTGGCACTTTCGTGATGAAATATTGGAGAGAGAACGAGATTTTTTGGAAGGTGGAGGTCAATTCATTTTTCCTTTTCCTTATTTTGAAATTGTTGGATTCAAAGAAAAAGTTCTTATTACCGGTTCGGATGGTATGATTGCACAATATGTGAAAAAGGAGATGGGTAATTATCATATTTATGGAATTGCAAGAGAGAAAAAGGAGGAATCTTCCCAATCTTTTTTTTTTTGAACGAAAAGGATCCGATGATCAATTTTTATTTAGATATGAATAATACTTCCAGTTTGGAAAATGTATTATTGATTGTGAAACCGGATATCATTATTCACTTGGCTTCTATATCCAGTGCTCAATATGCTTTTAAACATCCAATCGAGACTCTTTATTCGAATGGAATGGTAACTGCAAATTTATGTGAGATTATACATCGAAAAGGTTGGAAGACGAAATTATTTAATGCTTCCAGTGTAGAAATATATAAAGGACACGTTGATTATTTAGTGAAAGAAGAAGATTTGACCCATACATATAATTTACATCCGTATTCGATTGCCAAAATAATGGGGCAATCCATGGTAGATTTTTATCGAACGACTTATCAACTTCCTTTTTCCAATGGAATATTATTTACAACGGAATCGAAATATAAACGTCCTGAGTTTTTATTAAATAAAATGGGAAAACATATTCGTCAATGGAAACAAGGAGAAAAAACCGAATTGCGTGTAGGAAATTTAGATTCTTATCGAAACGTCATTCACGCAAGTGATGTTGCCCGAGCGATTCATCAAATATTGAATCAAGAAAAAGGCGATTCTTATTTAATTTGTGGGGATGAAAGTTATAAAATGATCGATTTGGTGTTTCGATTGTATTCTTTAGCAGGAATTGACTTGATACAGAAAAACAATGTTTTGTATGAGAAAGAAACGGGTTTAAAAGTAGTTATTATGGAATATACACCGGTAGGATTAGATTCAACACCAATCAATATTCGTGGTGAACCGAAAAAATTAAAAGAAATTGGATGGAAGCCCTTATTTTCAGTGGAAGATATTTTAGATGAATTAGTTTAGAATTTTATATAATTATTATCAGTTTTACATTAAAAAAGATTTAATTTGTTCAGTATTTAAACTTTCGGATGTTTTTATTTGATTCACATATTTCATATCTACTAAATCTGGATGTACATACCAGTCTTCAAAAGGTTTGTAATGCCCTTCCCAAAAAACAGATACATTTGGAAATACTAATACATAACCTCTTTCATTTAATATTTGTCTAGATATATTTTGAGTATCAAAATAATTACCACTATAAATATCGTGTTCAAATGTAATACTTGCAAATTTATATTTGTCAAAAACTGTTTTATTTAATAATAAAAATGTATCTAATGTTGATTTATTATCAACATCTAAATCAATTTGTAAATAATCAATATTTACCGGAAAATGATTATTATCTAGTATTTCTCTATAATTAACAAATCTAGCATCATTTATTGTATAAATAGAATTAGGACGATGTATTTTATACAATTCCTCAAAAGAACTATCATATTCAACCATTAAGCCTTTCCATTGATATTCTTTTTCTAAAAGATAACTATTATTATGAATGATTGGATGATTTGAACCTATTTCTAAAAAATAACCATTTTGTTTTTTATTTGTTACCGAAGATACAAATAAGTCTTGTGCTGATTGACTATAAGTAGTCATAATATAATATGATATAATATTATAATTACTTTTAAGTAAATATAACAAATAATAACTTAAATATTTTTTATAAAAATAATATAAATGAAAGTATTATTTTTAAATCATAAAATAGAAAATTGTGGAGTTTATCAATACGGGTTAAGATTATATAATATTTTGATGAATAGTCAAAATATTGAATACATTTATAAAGAAATAGATTGTTTAGCAGAATATCAAAAATGTATAAATGAAAACCCATCAAACGTTTTTATTATTTATAATTATCACTCATCTACAATGAATTGGTTAAATAATGGAAATATACAAAAAAGAGTTAAAAATATTGGCATTCCACATGAATCTCCCGAACATTTATTTGATATTATTTGCAATATTGATCCAAAAGGAGAAGAAAATGTAAATCATTATTCGTTACCTCGACCTATTTACGAAAACATAGATGAAATTATATCTAAACACGAAATTAAAAATGAAAATATAAAAGAATTTATTACAAAATATACCGATACAGATATACCTATTTTTGGTTCTTTTGGATTTGGATTTGAAAACAAGGGATTTGATAAAATTGTAAAAATGGTAAATGAACAGTATGAACGTGCTGTAATTAAATTAGTTATTCCAATAGCGCATTTTGACCCTAACCCACATACTGTTCAAATAATGAGAAATAGATGTTTTAATCAATCTTTAAAACCAGGAATTATATTAATGATTAGTCACGATTTTTTTTCCAATGAAGAAATACTATTTTTTTTAAAATCAAATACAATGAATATATTTTTATATGATGAAATGAAGGGGAGAGGTATTTCAAGTGCAGTTGATTATGCGCTTTCTGTAAAACGACCATTAGGTATTTCGAATAGTTATATGTTTAAAAATATTTATTCTGATGAAATATGTCTTTATAAAAATTCAATTGAATATTGTTTAAATAATTCTCTTGATTATTGTAAATATTTTTTAGAAGAATATAGTCATAAAAATATGATAGATAAATTTGAAAGTTTATTATATAAAGAAAATTTATCAATATAAATATAAAAAAATATGAAAGTAGAAGTTTCAATTGGTGAAGCAATTGATAAATTCAGTATTTTAGAATTGAAAAAAAATAAAATACAAGATGAAACAAAAGTCCAAGAAATTCAAAAAGAATTGGATGTATTAAATGAATGTAATCACTATAAAAATGAATATCCTTTTTTTTATCGTCTTTTGATGTATGTGAATGAAGGAATATGGACAATGACTGATGTAATTAAAACATTGAATTGGAAAGATAACCCACAAATATTTTCAAAATTATCGAATCAAATATTTGAATTCAATCAAAAACGATTTCGTATTAAAAATTGGTTTAATTTAATGATCAATTCAAATATAAAAGAACAAAAAAGTTATTCTACTAGTCAATTTGGAATCATCATAGAAAATGAAGAAGTTTTTTACAATAAAATTTCTGAAATTCTTTATTTAACATTAGAATACGATTTAATTACTATTTATACTACAGAATTAATGATTCCGTTAATTCAAAATATAATAAAAATACCCAATATTGTTTATGAAAACATTTTATATTTTCCCATTGTAGAAATGAATTCAAACGTTTATTTAAAAGATTATTTGGTAGAAAATTTACCTGTAACTATATTTGAGTTACCACCGATTCATTATTTAGTAGGCGGAATGTTTGGCGATTTTATTCAATCTTTATCAGTAATTAATGAAAAATTTCATGAAACTGGTAGAAAAGGAATATTATATATTTCTAATGGATGTGTAGATTGCAACTCATTTACAGGAGATGTTTTTAGAAATGGTGTTGAAAATACATATAATGATACTTATGAAATTATTATGAAACAAAATTATATAAAAGATTATCAATTATATAATAATCAATCAATTGAAATAAATTTAAATCAATGGAGAAGTAATTCAAATTTATATCAAACAAATTGGTATCATATTTATAAACAAACATATAATGTAGACTGGGGAAAACATAGATGGTTAAATAATATAGATCTAGATGACAAATGGAAAGATGTCATACTTATTAATACTACTACTTATCGGTGGACTTCTTTAAATTTTAAACAATTAGAAACCGAAGAATATCAAAAAACATATCGTAAAATTGTTTTTATTACAACTGATATAAATGAATATCATTTTTTTTTAAAAAACGCATCCATTCAAGCAGAATTATATTTATTTACTAGTTTTAATGATTTATGTATTGCAATTAATTCTTGTAAATTGTTTATAGGTTGTTTATCCGCGCCATTATCTATTGCTCATTCTTTATATAAAGAACGAATTTGCGGATTAAATAATTGTTATGGTGATAATATACATAATAATACATTAAATGAGATTTGGGGTAATATCAAATTTGATATTTAGCAGTGGCAGTGAATATATTATTTTTATTATATAAAAATAGAAAAATAACTTAAAAAAATCTCTTAAGTTATTTAATAGTAGAATGTCAGCCAATAAATCCAGTATTTTAACCATCTTTAATGACCATTTTTTTGAGTTTGTCAATGACGTACAAACTGTTTTTCCGGACGATGTAGATATTCTTACAACCAAGAATTCTCTTACTCTTATTCGTAAAGCAAACCCAAAGATGATTATTAAAATATGGACCACTTATATTGTACAAAAATATCAAAAAGAAATTGAAGCAGGAGATATTCGTTTTTTCTTGGAAAAGGATTACAGTGAAGATTTACAAAATACAGACCATTCCAAAAAAATTATGGATGCTATTAATCGTTTAAGAGAACCGATTCGTAATATGAGTGTTGAAGAACAACAAAAGACCGTGAAATATATTCAAAATTTGACAAAGTTGGCTTTGGCTTATGAATAAATCCAATTTTTCTTTTTTTTACACCTTTGTCAATCATAAGCGCTCACAAAGTGGGCGTTTTGAATGTGCAAAGGTGTAATAGCCTGGTAACCGTTACCTTTGTTACTAATTAACCGTCAACTAGTCGGCGGTTTAATTGACCAAAGGTGTAAAAATAATATTATTTATGATACAAAATATTATAAATAATATAAAACCGATCGAGTTTAACTTAAAAGAAAAATATATATACTACTATAAATATTAAATGAGTGAATTACCAGCAATCCCAGAAGAATTTACCAAAGTCATTAAAGATTTTGTAACCGACATTCAAACTACTTTTCCAGAATTTAGTCCTTTAATGTCCAAATGGTGGAAATCAAGAAAAGATTTCGAATATATTGAAAGTCTAGAAGAAAGAGAATCGAAATTTTTGGAAGCGCAAGGGAAAAGTATTCAATTATTACATCGATTCTGTACGAAGAAATTTCCTCCACGTTTTTTCGATATTCTTTATCAAAACGAAGAGATTTTCAAGGAAGATTCTGAACAAGATACTGAATTCTTACCCCATATTCATTTCAAAACATTATGGGATTTAGATATTAGTCAAAAAACCAAAGACACGATTTGGAAATACTTACAATTGATTCTTTTTTCCATTATTGGAAATTTAGAAAATAAAGAATCTTTTGGGGGAGATACTGCCAAGTTATTTGAAGCGATTAATAATGAGGATTTCAAAAGTAAATTGGAACAGACCTTGGAACAAATTCAAGGACTTTTTCAAAAAGGTCAAGAAGACGAAGAAGGTGATAAAGAAGAACAAGAAGGCGAAGGAGAGAAACCAGAAGGTAATACAAATACCAATACAAACAATCAAAACAAATTTCCTAATGCAGATGAATTACACAACCATATCTCTGGAATGATGAATGGAAAACTCGGGCAATTAGCAAAGGAAATTGCCGAGGAGACGGCCGATAGTTTTAATTTGGATATGGAAAATACAGGAGATATGAAAGATGTCTTTCAAAAATTAATGAAGAATCCTACCAAATTAATGGGTCTAGTGAAAAATGTAGGTGATAAATTGGACAGTAAGATGAAATCAGGAGAAATCAAAGAAAGCGAATTAATGGCCGAAGCCACCGAAATTTTCAATCGTATGAAAAATACGCCTGGAATGGGTGGAATGGGAGATATTCAATCGATGTTAAGTAAAATGGGGTTGGGAGGTGGAGGTTCAAAACTAAATACAGGTGCAATGGAAGAACAAATGAAACGTAATTTGAAAATGGCACAAATGAAAGAGAGAATGAAGGCAAACATTGGGAAAAAGAATGTTGTTCCAACCACCGAACCCGTAAATCAACTACCCCCTCAATTCACAGAAGAACAATTGGTTGAAATCTTTGAAAAAGAGGATTCCGCCACAAATCATGAAAAAACCGTGAAAAAAAAGAAGGGAAAATCAAAAAAATAAAAAATAAAATGAAAAATAATATTCTTCAACCTTGTAGATTTTTTAATGTATTTAATTCCGGATATTTTTCTAATAAATAATTGAATTTATCACTTGCAATATATCTCCATGCATTATGTATTCCAAAACTAGTTTCATTAAAAACTGTTTCAATAGAAAAATGTTGTGCTTCTTCAAAAGAAGGTCGATTTAAAGGAATTATGTTTTGAGTACAAAAATAGATATCCTCATGATTAAAATGATAGGGAACATTATTTATGATTTCTAACATTTTACTTTTTCTACGTAAAGATAATCCCCCATTTCCTACACATTCATCCCAATGCCAAGGTGCGCCTACATAATCATATTTTAAAAAATCATTGATCAATAATTTATTTTCTTTGAAAATCATCGTATCTGTTTGAAACATTAAAAAAATTTCACTAGGTATACAAGAATAAAAAGAAGGATTAATAACAAACATACTATATTCAATTAAATTGTTAAAATTATCTATGTTTAAATTCACATATTGAATGACTCGATGTTTATATTGAGGTAATTGATTCTCCATAATATCCATAATGTATTCATAATTTTGATTTCCGTGAAAAATAACAAAGGACCATTCATCGGATAGATTTTCAAAAAAATTATTTAATACAAATGGTAGCGCCTTATGTTTTCTTGGCTCAATAAGTACAGCAGTGTATTTTGTCATTATCTTTTTATAATAATAAAATATGTAAATATATAAATTCAAACTTATCCGTGAAAAACGGAACGATACATTTTTAAGGCCAGTTCTTTTTGTTTTGAATAATCCACGATTGGACAAGGATATCGAATCCCGCCTTTTTGATATTCCTTACATTTCTCTTCCCAGTTAAGAATATCTTTACTAGGAACTTCTCTTAATTCAGGTATCCATTCTTTGATATATTTCGCATCTGGGTCATATTCTTCTGCTTGATTCCAAGGATTGAAAATCCGGAAATAAGGTTGAGAATCCGCCCCAGTCCCAGAAGTCCATTGCCAATTTCCATTATTCGATGCGGGATCATAATCCACTAATGTTTGGGCAAAATATTTCTCTCCTTCTTGCCAATTGAGTAATAGCGTTTTTACTAAAAAACTACTAACGATAAGTCTTGCACGATTATGCATATATCCGGTTTCATTCATTTGTCTCATTCCTGCATCTACTACTGGAAATCCGGTTAAACCTTTTTTCCATGCCTCTAAATGACCTGCATTTTTGTGCCAATGTATTTTTCGATAACTGGGCTTCATGGGTCCTTCTAATGCATAAGGGAAAAAGTAAAGAATATTCATATAAAAATCGCGCCAAATCAATTGTCTTACAAATGCCTTATTTTTATGAAATGCTTTATAAACTTCGCGAATTGAGAGACAACCGAATTTAATAAATGCAGAAAGTTGGGAGGTGTTTTCACTTAACGTATTGTGTAAATTATCATAATGAACTTGTGTTTTCATCGCTTGTTTCAGTGTTTTTAAGGCATTTTCTCTCCCTCCATAAACCAAAATATCTGGATTTGGTTTTCCTACAAATTTTGTATATGCTTCTTCTAAGGTAATACGGTGTTCCATTTGTTTGTTTGATTTTTGGAAAGGAAAGGAATGTACCTTTTTAGGTTCTTCTATTTTTTTTTTAAGACAAGTCTCGTAAAAAGGAGTGAATTTCTGATATGGTTTTCCCGATGATGAAAAAATGGTTTCGGGTTCGTGTAAATAATAATCAGGAACGATATCCAAACCTATTTTTTCTTTTTCGCAAAGTCGGACTATTTTTGAATCTCTCTCGATTGCATAAGGTGTATAGTCCTTGTTAAAACATAGATACTCGATATCTAGAATTTGAATCAATCGACCAATCACGGTTTCATTTTTTCCATAAAAACAAAGTAATTTTCCTCCTTGCTTTTCGATTTTTTCAGATAAATCCATAAGAGATTCAATCATAAATTGAACAGCATTGGTAGATTTAAAGGTATTTGCTTTTGATACTTGTTCTGGTGTGAAAATAAATACAGTATAAATATTTTTACATTTGGTTTTCATGAATTCAAGACCATTGTTATCGATGATTCTTAAATCACGGCGAAAAATAAAAAGCCCGTTTTCTACTTTGTCTCTTTTCAAATTGCTTATTTTCTCTGTTTTTTGCATTTTATTTTATTATAATCAAATGTTTTTATATTATGAAGTGATAAAAAAGAAAGAAGAAAGAACAAAGAACAAAGAAGAAAGAAAATTGAATTTCACCTTTGTAAATAATTCAAACAAATTATATTATAAAATATATATTTAAAGATGACGGAATTAGTAACTGAACCTGATATTTATTGTCCAAGCATTGATGAGAATGGAAACTATATGGACCGAATCCCTTCTTTCCATATCATGAAAAAAGGGGTTTTATGTCCTTGTGGGTCAAGAAAGGATAAAGTATATGAAACACATAGTGTATTTTCTGCGCATACAAAAACAAAAGTTCATCAAAAATGGTTGTCAACCTTAAATATGAATAAGGCAAATTATTATGTTGAAAATGAGAGTTTAAAAAATACAATTTATAATCAACGATTAATCATTGCAAAGTTGGAGAGAGATTTGAATAATCGAATCATGACGATTGATTATTTAACCCAACAATTGAATAAAAATACAAATACAAATAATACAAACAATACCATAAATTTACTAGAGTTTGATTAATCGATTAAATATATGTATGTATCAAAATAGTATTATTTAATAAAAAGATGTAAATACTTTTTTATTAAATGATTATAGAAATATATTTTATATTATATATTTTAACAATGTTTCAACATTATTTAACTGCAGGAAAACATATGATATGTGACTTGAAAAACATTCAAAATAAAGAATTATTGAACGATGCGGATAAATTAAATGAAATGTTGGGATTGATTTGTCGTGATTATCAGTTTCAAGTGGTTGAAAAAATCCATAAAGTGTTTCATCCTGAAGGTTGTACAATTCTCTATTTATTATCTGAATCGCATCTTTCCATACATTCCTTTCCAGAAAAGAATTTTCTCTCTTTTGATATTTATACTTGTAGAGAATATAAAGATAATACAGAATATTTGGAAATATTTGACGGTTTACTTGATTCTTTAAAAGCAGACAAGTCTTCAAGTACGTATCAAATAATCGACCGATACTTTTGAACAAGATTACTTGCAATTTCTGTGAATTATTTATTTTATTTTAGGTATAATATAAAGAATGTATAATCAATTGTTTTTATTTTTTTCTTTCCTTTATAGTACCCTATTTGCAACCGATACAGAATGTCCAATCGTCAGCAGTATTGGCGACAGACGTAAAGATACCAGTAAGTTACGTCTTGTTCAATATAATGTAGAATGGTTATTTATTGACTATTATACTTCATCCGACTGCCCGGGTAATGGTTGCACATGGAAAAATCTAACGGAAGCACAAACACATATGGATTATGTTTCAAAAAGAATAAGGGATATTAATCCAGATATTATTAATTTTTGTGAGGTAGAAGGATGTGATGAATTGAATCTGTTAAAGGATCAATTAGACGGTTCCTATGTATCCTACTTAAAAAAAGGCACCGACACGGCAACTGGACAGAATGTGGGAATGTTAACACGAGTTGATCCTTTAAAAACTTTATATAGAACCGAAATTAAATATAATTATCCAATTCCTGGGTCAAGTTGTGGTTATACTGGTTCACCCGGTTCTAGTGGAGTGAGTAAACATTACATTACAGAATTTATTTTTCATGGAATGAATGTTGCTTTTATTTCTGCACATTTAATTGCCATTCCAACGGATTCAGCAAGATGTGCGCAGAGAGAAGCACAGGCATCCGTATTACAAACCGTTATTGTAGACTATGTCAATAAAAATTATGAAGTCATTATGATTGGTGATTTCAATGATTATGATGCTGAAGTACTAGATATGAATAGTGATAAACCTTTATCCTCTGTATTAGATATTTTAAAGGGACTACGAGGGGAATACGCTGGAAAATATCAGTTGCGTAATATTGCTGAAACGATTGTTCAAAGTGAAAGATATAGCGATTGGTGGGATTCTGACAATAATTGTAATACTTCTTCCAAATATGATTATTCCATGATTGATCACGTTTTAGTTACGGATTTGATAAGAAACCATATTGTAAATACCTTTATTTATCACGAATATGATGAATCTTGTGAAAAATATGATTCTGACCATTATCCGGTAGTCATTGATTTGTTGGTATAGTTTTGCTTCACTTTTTTATACCTTTGGATAATTATCCCCTTGAAGAATTTACACCACATCTATTTATGAGTTAAAAAATGTAACGGTTACCAGGCTATTGAAATAGCGAGAGGTGTTAAATGGATTTTACTCCACTTTTTTTAAAAGTGGATATATATATTATGTTCACAAAAACAATGATTCCTTTTTGGATCAATGATCCAACTATTTTATTAAATAAAAATTATCTAGGAGAAATATGGCCTACTTCTTCCATGACGTATGAACAAAAATTAAACTCCATTACAAGATTGATTATAATTGTTACTCTTTTAGGATATTTAATTACTTTTTCAAGCAAAATTCTTATTTCTGCGATTATTACCGTTGTAATCATTGTTGTTTTATATCAATTTCGTAAACAGAAAATTACAAATACGATCTTGCAAAGCAAAGAAGGTTTTGATGTGAATGGAAATATCATTCCTAGTCTATATAATGAAAAACAAAAACTTAATTCTGAAATGAACTATGTAGCACCAATCACCATTACCAATCCTGAAACATTAGAAACTTATTTGAAGGCGGATTTTCAAGAAGGAACCAAAAAGAATCCATTTAGTAATGTTTTATTAACGGAATATTTAGACGACCCGAATCGAAAAGCGGCACCTCCCGCTTTTAATGTAGATGTAGATGAAGATATTACCAAAAAAGTGAAAAAATCGGTTCAATTTATGAATCCTGGGATTAAAAATACAAATAAACAATTATATAGTAGTTTAACGGATCAGTTTTATTTAGACCAATCGAATCGTTCTTTCTTTTCAACTGCAAACACGAAAATACCGAATGACCAAGGGGCTTTTGCCAATTTCTTATATGGTGATATGCCTAGTGGTAAGGAAGATACAGAAGAAGGTAAGATCCAAGCAGTCAAGGATAATTATCGATATATCTTATATTAAGGGTAGGGGAACCTACGGTTCCCCCTACGACCCCCTCCCTCACCTTTTGTATTTTTTTGTTATTTCTATTTTTCTATTTTTAGTAAAAGTTAAAGGAACCAAGGTTCCCTTATGAACCCTCCTTTGCCCTTCGGGGCAGATTTGATTTTGTATTTTTCTATTTTTGTAATTTTAGTAAAAGTTAAGGGAACCAAGGTTTTCAGATACGCTTACGCCTTATGAACACTCCTTCCTTTGGGAGCCCTTCGGGGAAAATTTTATTTTGTTTTTTCTATTTTTGTAATTTTAGTAAAAAGCATTTTTTGCTATACTTTTTTTTTAAAAAAGTGTAATAGATATGTTTTTTTTGCTACACTTTTTTTTTAAAAAAAAAGTGTATAATATATAGATAAATGTCAAATACTTATAACTATACTTTTGATAATATGTCAAGAATTGGTTTAGACAGTTGCTGTATTGACCAAGACACCATTCAAAATGTTCAAGCATGTAATTATACTTTACAGAATTATTTTGCCAATGATTGTTCAATGAAAAACCCCATTGCTTTAGCAACAAGTCAACCAGGTGTTTTTTATAATGGAGGAATGCTTGCCGGTGCGGGTGGATGTAACATTGATGAGAGTTCCAAATTACAAATCGGTAGTATTCAAACACATCCAAGGTGTCATATTGATTTATTTCAACGTCCTTTTGCAACGGTTCCATTTTTAGGTCGTGGTTCTGTCAATCCAGTGATTGAGGCGCAAATTCAACAAGGAGAACAAATTGTCAACAAACGTAGTGTGAATAATTTAAGTGAACAGAGTTATTTGAATTATCATACCACTCCTCTCTTATCCAATATTAAAAATCGTATTGAAAATCCTAGTTTCTCTGTAGAAGGAGTTGCAAGTGAAGGTTGGATTCGAGGTGGAGTCCCTTCTAGAGAGTTGACCAGAGACAAGGACTATTTCACAAAACATACTGATGAACAATACATCTAAGGTATGGGGGACGGAAGTCCCCCCCTACGACCCCCCTCCTTGTTAAGGGCTTTATTGACTCGGCGCGGGCTATACAACCATTTCTACAATGATATTGTGCTACGCATAATATCATTGTTTTTTTCTTTGTAGAAACTTCGCGCCCTAAAATGCAATGTGGGGGTATCCCTCCCGAAGTGGGGGATGGCGTAGTGACGTACGTCCCCCTACTTTGTAGAAACTCGCGCGCCGAGTTAATTAAATAAAAAGCAAGGAGGGGGTTTCTTTCTCTCCTTTAGGTCCCGCAGGTATGGATGCTGGGGGAACGGAAGTCACTCCATTAGAAACCAAATTGTTTACTTTATCCATGACATAATAAAACGGCATTTTTACATTGTCATATACATTTTCTACAAAATCAATATGATCGCTCATTTTTTTACAATCTTTTTCTAACAGTTCTAATATTTTATCCATTTTTTTTTCCATGATTTGTAACTGTTTTTCCAATTTCAACATTTTGTTTTGTAAAAATTCTCTCTCGTCTTCGTGAATATCTATCTTTTCATCTTCCTTACTCATTATAACATAATAAACAGATATGTTTTTGTATGAAATAACTAATCACAATTGAAAATACAAATGCTAAAGCCCCCCATAATCCAGTACCCATTTCTTTGTAATAAATATTCAAACGATTCCCAAAAATTTTAAACTTATCAATCAAAACATCAACTATATATCCTAGAAAGAATGCTAAAATACAAAAATAAATTAAATTTGTCAAATTGTTAGGCATAAGAAATCCAAATAAAAAATAAGAAAAAAACATATTTATTACAAGGGCAAATAAAACAGTGATTCCAGCATCAAAAGCACATTTTAGAATGGATTGTTTATAAAAATAGGATTGTAAAGATTTTACGATATTAAAATTGGTAGATAAATCATTCAAAATAATATCTGACGTGAAAGAAATCGCAAAATTTAAGAACAAAAATACAAGAATGGATTTCTTAAGATTCATTGTAAGTATATATTTTCGTTAGAATTTAAAAGTGAAGTTTTTCAATTTAAATACATTTTACCTTTTATAAATAATATAAAACCAAATGGAGAGAAAAACAGATAGTTTAATGATACCGTATAATATTTTTTACCAATGTCATTATAAAGATTACAAAAACAATCAAGACCTTATTCAAAGTGAAGAATTCCAAAGTTTTTCAAAAGAGGAGGAGTATTTTTTAGAAAAAAAAATTTATCAAGATGATTTACTCTCTATTTTTGAAATTGAAAACGAAAGTGAATTTCATGATGACATCATTAATCCCATTATTACAGAATTATGCATTTTATTGGAAAAACAAGAAGATTTAAAATCATTCATGTTATGGTTAGGAGAAGGAGATTTAGAAATGGGATTAATGATTATGTTTTCCATGGATTTATTATTTGTATCTCATCCTTGTTTTTGTGAGTTTTTAGAAACGGGTAAAATCTCTTCTGAAAAATTGGATTTATTAAAGAGAGAAATTCAAACTGTTTTTGATTCGAATTCTTCTTTCCTATAATTATTTTTATAAGAATAAATATTATATATTATATATAATATATATTATGGCATCCACACGTAATAGAAATACACCAGGTAATTATTGTTTAGAACAAAGAGAATATCAACATTCCGAAACATATGCCTTATATAAATATTCCCAATATGGACAAGCATATGATACAAAATGGGCTGGGAATGGATTATTACCAGGTCAAATACCCGGGAATCAAATGTCACATAATGCTGCAGATACAGAGTCTTTTTTATTCGGAATCAATTCTACCAATTTAGTCAATCCAGCGCCTTGTTTTGTACCAGAAATTACTCAATTAAAAAGCGCAAATGTTTACGAGAAAGGTCCCGTTTATATTCCAGAGCCTTTGGTGATTGCCAAAAACCAGAGACCTTTTCCTGTTTAGATTTTTTATTTTTTTTATTTTTTTATTTTTTTATTATATAGTATGTCTGTCAATCGTAAATCAACAAAAAAAAATAAAAAAACGGTCAAAAATAATAGTAAAAAAAATGATATAAAAAATGACACAAAAAAAAATAAAAAAACATTGAAAACACATTGTGAAAAAAAGTTTTGTGATTTATATACAAGAAAATTATATGATATGTTCAGTGCTTACCTTACAAAAGATCAATTAAAAGATAAAAAATTGCAAAAAAAAATTAAAAATAAAGATATGAAAATGTGTAAATTATATTTTTGCAATGAAGGTTGTAAAGGAACCCTTTTGCAAAAAGGAAAAGGGTTTCCAAAATTAGATAAGATTGTTCAACAAGAAAAAATGTATGGAAAAGAATTTGTGAGAGATCTTCGTAAAGAATTATTTAATGATAAAACGAATATATTGGTGGATAATGTTCACGAGAAAATACCTCCTGAAATAAGCAAAAATTATAAAGAGAAAGGAGCATTATCTATATGTGATCACTACATACCAAATGGTTCCATTGAATTATTAAGTAAACGAATTATCGAGAAATAATATGAAAAAAATCCCGAAGGATCTTTTTATTTTTATTTTTGTTTTTATTTATTGATTTTACACATTTGAAATCTTCATTGGTTTAAAGCAATCCAATTCATCATCGATAATCCAATTCATCATCAATTTCGCATTGCGATTGTGATCTTCTTTAAAAACTTCAGGATGATTTTGAATCGACACTTCCTCTTCTTCTTCATATAATTCTTCCAAACGCATATCGATGCGTTCATTTTCCGGATCAACCTTGGCAAATGGAGAAGATTCAAAGAATTGATCCATACTTAATTTACTTAAATGATCACGATGTTCATATGCCCATTCTGGATAAGTACGATATGGAACATTTGTGTTACGTAATAATACAGGTGTAAAAGAATGTAAATTGTTCTTTACCACAGGTAACGTATTGGTAAGTAATTTTTGACGGAATTCTTCATAGGACATTTCCATTATTTGTTCATAATTCTTTGTATTTGGAGAAGGATACCAAGGTTTCGCGTTCATATTTAATTTAAGGATTGACATTTTATTTTCATGCAAATCAAAATGAAAATAAAAAATATTTCAATTTTCTTTAAGGGAACCTAGGTTCCCCTATGACCCCTCCTCTTCGCAACTTACTTTATTCAATCTGTGCGGGGTCCGACAACTATTTCTACAATGATATTGTGCTACGCATAATATGATTGTTATTTTCTTTGTAGATACTCGCGCGCCGAGTTAACTAGGTAAAAAGCGAAGAGGGGGTCGTAGGGGGGACTTCCGTCCCCCTACTTTAGTATTCAGGAACATGTTTCTTGAACAAACATCCTTGTGCGGACAATCCTTTTATATCTTGAATAACAATCTCAGGATTTTGATTCGAGCAATTCGACATCCATAATTTAATAATACAAAAATTCTTTTTAGGAGATATGGTAATACCTGAAACACTGTTTACAAAGGATGGTTGCTTACTGATTGTATTACCAACCATTACATAAGTCAATTCTTTCCAAACACTATGTACATCTTTATTTGAAATCTTATAGGAGAAACAACCGCCGTTACGATTTTTGGGGTCTTCCCAAATAGGTTTAATACCATCACGCATGATAAATAACATACAATTTTTTACTAATACTTCAGGTAATGTCTCTGTAATCGCAATCGCTTCTTCCACATATTCAAAAGTATATATTTTTTTATAACTTTTGATTGACCAGTCTGTATCGTGAGGTAAATGTGCCCATAAAGTCCATTTATTTGATAGACTGTGAAACGGTTGTTCTTGTTCTTCTAAATAAAAATCAGAACTTTTGTTTTGGGTTTCAGTAAGTACGTCCATTGTATTGGTGTACAGAGTTACCATATATATATTTATAATCAATTTTTTTAAGTTGTTTTATTTTATTTTATTTTTCTTTTTCTTGTTCTTCCTGTACGATTTCATGAACTACGATTTCTTCAACTACGATTTCTTCTTTTACAAATTCTTCTTCCTGTACAATTTCATCAACTACTACTTCATCAACTACTTCTTCTTCTAGTACTACTTCTTCTTCTACGATTTCATCAACTACTTCTTCTTTTACAAATTCTTCTTCCTGTACGATTTCATCAACTACTACTTCATCTATAATTTCATCAATTACTACTTCTTCTTCATCTATAATTTCATCAATTACTACTTCTTCATCTATAATTTCTTCTTCAACACTATTATCTTCTAAAGAAGGAATATCATAATGATCTTGTAAATCACTTAGTTCCGAATTTTCGATTAAATCAGGCATATCAAAATAGGAAAAGTCAAACACTTCCAACCCATTTTCTAAAATTTGAAAGGCTTCATTTTCATACATTTTTACATTGTAAATGTTAATATCTTTCGTAATGATTTGTACCTGATAATCATTTATTTTATGAAAGTATGAAGAATAGTATGTGTTTAAAAAATAATCTAAAAAACATTTATTAATGATATTCTTTTCCACCCAAAAATAGTAATCGTCACCTACCAATTGAATATTCAAAGGTTCAACCTCTTCGTTGATAGGAATAACAATCAATGATAAAAGATTATAATCAAGATTTCTAAATTCGAAATCTTCTTCGGAAGGTACTTTATGAAAAATCTTCTGAAAGGATACATTATTTTCAAACCTTTCACAAATCATAAAATCATATTCTATTTCTAAATCCACGAATTCTTCTTTCGTACAAGTATAAACAATTTGATTATTTTTGATAAAATCCATGGTTTCTTCCTCTTCTTCTTCCTCTTCAATAACCTCATTATTATTGATACTATTTTGATTTTTATATTCATAATCATCATAATTTTCTTTAAAGATAAAAAATTCGATTAGAAATAAAAATTCATTATAAATTTCCGTTTCTTTTATTTTTTCAATCACAGAAGAAATCGGTTCTTGAATATAAGTAAGATACATTTTTTTTACTTTTCTTGAAGAAATTTGTAAATGACTATATTTATCAATAAAAAAATAGGTAATATTGATAACTGTTTCTTGAAATTTTCTATTGTCATACATATAAAGATATATCATATATACGGGAAAAAAAGTAGATATCATTGCAAAATTTAAAAATATATGCATTAAGTTCATCATTAAAATTATAATGGATGATTATAATTTTATTTACAAATGTATTTTTATATTGTTTATGAAATATATTATTATTTTTATTTCTTGAAGAACACAGCGACACCATTCTTAAATTGACCCACTTTATCACCTACTTCACCATTATCATCTGCATAAATTTCACCATTTTTATTATCCGTTGTGTAATAGGTTTTGGAGTTAATGGTTACTTCAATTACTTCCTCTTCTTCGTCTTCCTCTTCATCTTCTTCTTCTTCTTCTTCTTGTTCTTTAACTTCGTGTTGTTCATCTTCTGTTTCTTTAACTTGTTCCTCTTCTTCCTCTTCCTCTGATTCAGCCTCTTCTTCTTCTTCAGCCTCTTCTTCTTTTTTAACTTGTTCCTTTAGTTCTTCTTCGACTTTTTCTTGTTCTCCTTCTTTCTCCTCTTCTTCTTCTTCTTCTTCTTCAGATTCTACTTCTTCTTCAGATTCTTCTTCTTCTTCAGATTCTTCTTCTTCTTCGGATTCTTCTTCTTCTTCGGATTCTTCTTCTTCTTTCTCCTCTTCTTTCACAAATTGATTTGTTTCTTCCTCAACAATTTGATTCTTGATTTCGACATTCTTTTCACTTACTTCTAACTCTCTTATTTCCAAAGTAATATTTTCTTTTGGTTTTTCATTCCTTCCATCTTCTAATTGATTGATTCTCTTAGATAATTCATTCATCATATGAAGTAATCGATCAATAATTTGTGTTTGTTCTTTCATAAAAGATTGATTGGATTCAATCATTGTTTTCAATTCATTGATTTGAGTATTCTCATTCTTTACCAAACTCAAACCTTTATATTCCTCTTTCACAACAACATCCTCATAAATTTCAATAACTTCTGGTTCTTTTTTTTCTTTTTTAATATAAACGACATCATCTACATCGTCATCCGCCTCATAAACCATCTTACCTTTTTCAACATACTCTTTCATCATACTATCTAAACCAAAAGCCAATACACAATTTACGGTTTCCAATAATTGTTTACTGTCGTTTTTATTCTTTAATCCATATTTAAGAATATTTTTTAATATTTTTAAAAGCGGTTTTGTATTTAATTGTTCTGTCATTATCTTTCTTTAAAATTCACTTATGTTTATTTATTTGTTAACTATCTTTAAATCAAAATCAATTTTCTATATCTTCCAAAAAACTTCGGGTAAATACATAAATATTAATTGTTTACTTTACTTATAAGAAAGAATGAACCAAGAAACCATTGAGGAAAAAATTCAAATCATATTAAGACAAACGAATTATAACAATGAAGAAGCAGAACAGAAATTGCAAGAAAATAATTATGACCATATCCAAGTAATAAAAAAATATTTAGGTGTTACTGAAAAAAAGGCACCACAAGCAAAAACAAAAAACCAAGAAATATATCGTCAGATACGTAATTTTATTTATGTTCCGCCAAAATATTAGAGCGAGGACTACTTTTTAGGTTTCGATTTCTTTTTATCGAATGGTTTTTCTTGTATAAGACCAGGAATAACAACTGCAGATGGAAATGAAAATTGATAACTATTAAAAACGGTTATATGATGAATCATATAAACTGATAAACAAACGAGAATCAAAAGATACATTTGTTTGTAAAAAGGTATTTGGAGAGAAAAACTCCCCTTTGTTTTTTCAAAACAATCGCCGTTTTTCTCTAGGTAAATCACTGGATACGTGCGTTCATAAACAAAATTATCATCTAAAAGATGTTCCATTTGCTTTTCACTTCGTAATGTTTTCAGTTTCAAAAAAACAGTTTCCCAAATTGGATGATTTTTGGAGAAGGCCATAAATTGTGGGTTAATTTCAGTATCATTGAAAAAAGGATAAAGATAATAAAAATAGGCGGAATAAATATTATTATTTTTTACTAGATAAACAATGTCTTTTTTCCCTTGTCCTTCCCCTTCTTTTTCTTTTTCTTTTTTTTCAAATAGTTTATCAAAATTGAAGTTACACGTTAGATTTACATCATAATAAAGACCGCCATATTCTTTTAAAATTATGTATTTTGCGATAATGGTCTTTGTTTTGATGAACTCTTTTTTTTGATCCGGTTCTGTAAAAACAATATATTTATGCAAATTTTTATACATAGATAAAAAAGTCGGATATTTTTGGAGTAATTTTAAAATAGTAGTATGATCCCAAATCATAAATTCCCATTCTTGATTCGCCTTTTTTACGAATAAATGATTTTTTTTTACTTCTTCTGGTAATTGTTCATATCCTTCTACCCATATATTATGTATTATTTTTGGTATCATCGTGCAAATAATTGTTATATTATTATATATAAACGATATAAATTTATATATAATCATCATATTCTTGAGAATCCTAAATAGTTACTGATTCGATGCTAATAACCCAATATTTGACATAAATTTCTCACCCTTGGTCATTTTTTTCTTTAATAAATAAGAAGCGGTTGTTGAACTCGAATTTACGGTTTGTGAAACGGAAGACGGAATCATTTTATGATTAATAATAAAGTCCTCATTATCTTCATGTAATTCTGGTAAAATACGTGTTAAAGGTTTATCAACGACTAAAAAAAGTCGTTCATTTTGTAATAAATTACGATATTCTTGAATAGTCAAATTCCCATAAAATTTATCTAATAAATATTGTGGTTTTGGCGCAGGTTTGATGTTTTTATGATAATTATAAATTTTACAATAAAGATGATTTAATAGATGATAACGCTCAAATTTAACAGAATGGTCAATGTTTTCTTCCATTAAATAAGCAACACTACATTCTGGACTACAAAAACAACCGTATACATGATATGAATTGTTTATATAATGTTTTGGAATATAAATTGGTGGATTATCAAAATCATAAGTACACCAAAAACAAGCGGATTTTTTATTACTGGTATTATTAATATGTAAATTATGTTGTAATTGTTTAATTTTATTCCATAATTCTCTTTTACTATTTTTATCTCCCTTATCCAAATAATCATTAGAGTCTTTATTTTTTTCTACATTTTCATTCATTCCATTATTATTTTTAGTTTGGTCAAATAATCCACTATTTAAAGATTCATTTTTCAAAAATTCATAATGGAAATCATTAATAAAATTATAATATTCGACAGGCGAATCATTTTTATTTTGTAAATCTTTTAAAGAACACTTTAAATGTAATATGATATTTATTTTATTTTCTTTATTGTTTTCATTTGATATTAACTGTTGAACAATTTTACCTCCCTTTGGTTTTCTTCCTCTTTTTTTTATATTATTATTTTTATCATTGGTTAATTTTTCGTTTATGATATCATTCTTATTCACTGATTCACTTGAATCATTTGATTCATTAATGATTGATTGAAGATCCACAGAATCTATCTCTAATTCATTTGTTTCATTAATTATATTTGTATCTATATTTATGTTATCATCTATAGTTTCTAAAGGTGAATTATCTATATCTATATTATTTTTTTTTTTGGTTTTTTTTGGTTCATTTGTTTTTTTTGCGGTCATTCAATAATTTTATAGATATTATCATATTTTTGGTTTAAATTGTTTTTTGAATATATTAAGCGAATATACATATAAAAACAATGTAATTTTAATATTACTATCAATATTATTATGAATAATCCTATGGTTTCTATGAAATCAAATTTAGAAGAGACAAGTCATTCACCTTGGATGGAAAAATACAGGCCATCGAATTTTGAAGATATTGTGTTGGATCCTTTAAACAAAAGAATTCTGAAAAATATTATTGAAAAGTCTTATTTTCCTAATTTACTTTTGTATGGTCCTCCAGGAACAGGAAAAACCACGACCATTATTAATTTAATCAAAGCATATCAAGAAAAATTAAATTGTAGAGATTCAGGATTAATTATACATTTAAATGCATCCGATGAAAGAGGAATTGATGTGATACGAAATCAAATACTTCAATTTGTAAATTCAAAAAATCTTTTTTCAAATGGATTCAAATTTGTTATCTTAGATGAAGTAGATTATATGACAAAAAATGCACAACAAGCATTATGTTATTTACTGCAATTTTATTCAAAGAATGTACGATTTTGTTTAATTTGTAATTATATCAGCCGTATTGATGAAAAATTACAAAATGAGTTTATTAAATTACAATTTAATCAATTACCCAAGGAAGAAATCATTTCTTTTTTACAAAGAATTTTTCAGAAAGAAAATATTAAAATGGATAAACAAAAAATCGTTTATATCCAGGAGATATATAAATCGGATATTCGAAGTATGATTAATTTTATACAAGTCAATCAAAATAATTTGAATAAAATGAATGTAATGAATGAAAAAATATGGATGGAAATGACAGATAAAATAAAAAATAAAAATTTATTGCAACAAAATAAATTTATTCAGCAAATAAGTTTCAAATATAATATAGATAAAAAAAATATTATTAAAAATTATTTAAATTATCTCATCATTCATAAAGAAATAACAACCGAATTTTTAAATTTTATTGAAAATTTGGTTCATGTTCAAAATTGTAATCATTCTTATTATATTAATTATATACTTGCAAAATTATCTTATTTTTTTTCTAAAGAACAAGAAATATCAAAACAGCCTGAATTATCAGAAGAAGATAAATAAATATTTTTGTCTTTTTTCCTATTATTTGAATATTCCAAGTAATCACCATAAATAGTAGACCTTAATTTTAATTTTAACATAAATTCATTTGGAGGTGAACTATTGATAGGGTCAAAAATATTATGATTTACACCTTCAGACATTTCAAGTTCTTGTTTATCTTTGTCGCTAGTAAATTGTCTATTTCTTTGGGTAAATGTTGAAAGGCGTAAACTATAAATATTATTTTTGGGTACAGGAATCATGATCGAAGATGAATGACTACAATTCATTATTATTTGAATTTAATTTATGGTTATAAAAAAAATATTATCAATTAAATAATTATTGTATTGTATTGTATCATTGAAAAGTTTTTCAATATACAAATAATTGAAATGAAATAGTAGAAATAAGAGAAAGAATATAAAGATTAAAGATTTAAAAATATAAGAATGCAATCTTCAAAATTAAACACAGATTTGGATGATGAATGGAAAATGTTTTTATTAGGAAATACAAATGAATCCTTGAATAATAATAATAAAAATCATAAAGAAAAACAAATTATAAAAAATGAGTTAGATTTGGTCGATGATTATTTGGATGAAGTAAAAAATGAATTTCTAGATTCCGAAAATATAAATATGATGAATGAAGATTGTCCTAAATGTACCCCAATTTATATTTCTACAAAAACAAATATTGCTTATTTAAATACACCCATTGATATAAAAAACGTATTTTGGGATATTCCTATTATTTACTATTCAAAAGCAGAAGAAGGTATTATAAAAAAACAGATTAAATTGAACTCCTTATCTGCAAATGAATTAAAAGATATTCAAACACGTTTACTAAATGAAAAATATTTTGAAGAACATATTATTACTCATATTGATAATACCAATAGTGAAAATTCATACAATGACCATTCGAAAAGAATTATTTTCAAAGATATACGTAAAATTAGTATTGGGCTTTCTAAAAAAGATATAATGAGTTATCGTAATAAAAAAAAAAGTGCTTTTTATAATTGTTTTGTTTTGATTTTGCGTTTAAAAATAGGCGAAATCTTCAAAGAGTTTCATGTCAAAGTATTTAATACAGGAAAATTGGAAATACCTGGAATACAAAGAGAAGAGGATTTTCAAAGAATATTGAAATATATTATTGTTGTTTTAAAACCATTCGTCAAAAATACAACGGAAGATTTAGATTATAAAAAAGATAGCACCGAAACTGTTCTTATTAATTCGAATTTTAATTGTGGTTATTATATTAATCGTGAAGTGTTTTACGATATATTAAAATACAAGTACAATATTCAAGCAATTTATGACCCTTGTTCTTATCCAGGTATTCAATGTAAATTTTATTTTAATCCGGATATTCATGTTCAATCTGGGTCACAAATTTCAGAACAAAATAAAGAGATTTATAAAAATATAAGCGAAGTATCCTTTATGGTATTTCGAACAGGAAGTGTACTCATTGTGGGGAAGTGTGATGAAAGTATTTTATTTAAGATCTATGATTTCTTGAAGGATATTTTTCAAAAGGAATACAGTGAAATTGGTGAGAATTTAAATACTACTTATTTGAACAAGGGGGATCAAGTGAAAAATAAAAAAATAAGAAAGAAGATAATGTATACCAATTTACTAGAATAATCAAAATTCTTTATCTTTCCATTTCTCATGTTTCAGCCATTGAATATGATTTTTAATATCATCTGTATTTTTATTTTTTTCTAGTATTTTTTCATATATTTTACGAATCAATTGATTCATTTTAACATCATTGTCCGATTTCCAATCATTTTCGTAAATAAATTCCATAATAGTATATTTGAATACGTAAATATATTCATTGAATATTTCAAAGATGTGTTTTTCATCCTTTGTTAAAACATCGATATTTTTACGATAGGTCTCATTGACCTGATAAATCGTTTTTTTATAAACATATAGAATCGCATCATTTGAATTTAGTTTTAAATAAGAAATTTCTTCTTCTGAAATTTGGTCGATAAATTCAACATAATAATAAAATGCCTTTTGACTATTATAATAGGTCATATTTAAATTTTTTGTATAAAGCAATAAAAAACGAAACACATGAGTAATGGTATCTAATCCACGAATCATAATGTATTTAGAAAGGTTGGTTTTTTTAATTTTGATATTTTCAAAAATATATTTAATATATTCCATGATTAATTCCAAATATTTATCGACGATTTCTTTCCAATGATAATTTAGTGTTTTTTTATAGTTGATCGGATTATTTAATATATAATTATTTTGTAATTCAGAAGTTTTATTCATTGAATTTGAATTTATTATATATATATTCTTTTAATTAAATTACGATTTAAAGACAAATTTTTTTTATTGTTATAAAGAAATGTCAGAGAAACCTTCTCAAAATAATACAAGTCAATCACAATCTACAGAAAATAATTTTAAATTACCTAGTGAAGTTACCTTAAAACATGCAAGTAAATTGGCCATTATTGAAGATAAACCTATTATGTTAGATTATTGGACCTCTTCTTTAGATAAAACATCCCTTATTGGTGTAAGAGAGACAGGTGAGAAATTATTAGTAAAGAGTGAAGATGAATATACGAGTCCAATTGCCAAATTCTATAAAAGCGCAACGGAATATATTGTGGTTACAGAGAATTCCATTTATATTGTTTCTTCGGAAATTATAAGTCGAAAAATTTCTTAGAATTTTATTTATTATGATATCAAAATACGAAATATTGTTTTTGAAATCATATATTACATTATTTATGTTATTAGATCAATGTTCCTTTAATCATTATTATTACTATACTGAGAAACAGTTAAACGATCAATACCCACATTTTTATAAAACGTACCACATCGTTGGGTAGAATTACAAGAAGTGGCACGTATCATTTTCGCCCTTCGAACAGATGCATTTACGCCTCCTACACCTGCACCAGATACATATTTGTTATAAATATTATAATCTTGACCAGTAATTAATCCAATGCACGGGTTTCTTCTCGCTCCTCCTCCACCACTTTTTTTAAAGGCAAAACCTCCTTTTCCATACCAAAATTGTCCGTTCGGCATTTTATATATAATATACATGTTTAAAATAAAATATATCTATCTTTTTCTAAAAAACAAGATAGATATATTTTCTTTCATTTTTCAGAAGTATAAAGATATAAAATATTTTTATTTAATTATTATATTTATGCAAGAAATATCTAGAGATAAATCAACAATCGAATTATTTCATCACGAAATAAATATATTAAAAGATATTATAGAAAAAATAACCGTAAGTCCTTCTGAAGACCCTGAAAAATTTTGTATAAAATTAAAAGAATTAAATGTATTAGTTCCTCACCGCATTAAAGAAAGATTGAGAGACTTTGCACAGAATGGTTCGGGAAGCGGGTTTTTAATTATCAAACATATAGAAATTGTAGACAGTGAATTACCAAAAACTCCAAAAAATAATAAATATAAAGTAGGAGAAACTACTTTTTTGGCCAAAATTCAGGGTTTATTAATGAGTATCATTAGTGATTTGGTCGCATACGAAGCAGAAAGTTATGGCCGTTTATACCAAGATGTCGTCCCCATGAAAGAGATGGAAACAGTTCAAACGAGTGTTGGAAGTAATACTGAATTAGAAATTCATACGGAACAAGCATTTTCTAAATTACGTCCAGATATTCTTAGTCTTGCTTGTTTAAGAGGTGACAAACAAGCATTTACGTATGTTTTACCAGTGAATAAAATTATCAAAAATTTAAGTACTGAAAAAACGGATTTACTTTATCGTCCTTTATGGAAAACAGGAGTCGATTTATCTTTTAAAATCAATGGTCACGAATTTATCGAAGGAGATATAAGAGGTCCTCTTACCATATTACATGGTAGTAAAAATGACCCAAAGTTGATTTTTGACCAAGATTTAATGGAAGGCGTTACTGAAGAAGCAGATAAAATGATTGAAAAAATAGTAGATATTTATTACAAAGAACGCATTGCTTATAATTTGAAACCTGGAGAGATCATTATTATCGATAATAATCGTGCCGTTCACGGAAGGTCATCTTTTTTTCCTAAATATGATGGTTACGACCGATTTTTAATTCGCTGTTTTGGTACATTCGATTATGAGAAAAGTTCATATGCCCGTGGTAATGGAACACATACAATAAGTGCAATTTATAGTTAGTTTACTTGAGTTGTTGGTCAACCTGTTCAAATGCTTGGATTGTTCTTTCGATATCTTCATCATTTATATCGCGATGAACAACTAAACGTATAAGCATAGGCGCCCAGGCAGATATACCAATTCCTTTTTCTTTTAACATTGTTGAAATGATTTGTGAATTTAACGTTTTAGTGCCTTGTAAAAGAATATCCGCAAAAATAATATTACTTTGAATATCCTCTTGAACTTTTAAAAACGTTATTTTTCTTAAACCATTTGCCAAATGTAATGTTCGAATATGGTCATTAATTAATATACCCGATTCAAAATCATCGATTGCTTTTAAACCTGCTGCACCTAATATTCCTACTTGACGCATACCACCTCCCAATGCTTTTCGAATTCTTCTCGCTTTTTCAATGAAAATAGAATCACCAATCAATAAAGAACCAATGGGTGCACCCAACCCTTTTGAAAGACATACGGAAATAGAGGTAACATATTTACCAATTTTATAAGGTTTCATATCTGTTGCAGAGAGTGCGTTCCATATGCGAGCACCATCTAAATGGACTGGTATATTATATGTATCAGCCAAATCTTTTAGACCCTCCATAAAAGAAATCGGTAATACTTTTCCTCCACATGCATTATGTGTATTTTCAATACAAATCATTTTCGTTTGTGGTTCATGAATATCATCGTCACGAATCGCTAATCTTATTAAATTTAAATCCATTGTACCATCTGGTAAATTGGGGACTGTTCTTGGTGATACTCCGCCAAATTGTGCCGCACCCGCTTGTTCAAATAAAAACATATGACTGTTATCACCGACAATAAATTCAGAACCTCGCCCATTACACCAAGTTAAAATAGCAGTTAAATTACTCATGGTTCCAGAAGGGAAAAAAAGTGCTGCTTCTTTATCAAACATTTGTGCTACTCTTTCTTCCAAAATGATAATGGTAGGGTCTTCACGAGAAACATCATCACCAACAATTGCAGAGAACATTGCTTCACGCATTTCTTGAGTAGGTTTGGTTACCGTATCACTGTGTAAGTCAATTATAATCATGATATGAATAATTATTTACTTATTTTTAAATAATTATTTTATTAAATAGTATTGTGAAACGTGACAATTTTGAAACGTCTAATAATTACTATACATACGCGCCATTTTTCCTACACCTAACATTTGTTTTGATTCATATCTTGTAACACCATAATTATATTCTAAGATATCTGTTCTTGGTTTGTTTGATTGAGGATTGGATTGACAAAACCCAGCAGAAACAGGAGTTTGTGCTGGATTAATGTTCAAGAAAACCATATTTTTATAACTTTTTTTCACAGCGTTTGGATTTTGATTACATTGAGTTTGATAATTATACCAAAAATTACGTGTAACTCCTATACTTGGACCAGTTCCCATTTTCATTGGTCCGGAAAAAGTATGAGCATCGATATGATTGATGTAAGACTTGATGTTTCGAATAATCTTTGGTCTACCTGCCATTTTATATAATTGTATTATTTTATTTTTAGAATAAAATTATACAAAATAAAAAAAGAAAAATTTTGTATATACTTTAATCATACAGAATCATTGTAAACAATCAATCATTTTCTTCATTAAAATATAACTAGAAACAAAATAAAACAAAAATTATTTATCACCGATCATACCAAGATTCATTTGATAAGGTTGAATACCATGTTCATTTAATATTTTGGCAATCATTACATCTTCATAAATTTCATTTACTCGAATCGTATCAATATTTGATGGATTATATTTTTTATTAATAATTTCCATTGCTCTTCTGCTAAGAATATAAATACAACCTCCATCTAAATATTGAATATTTGGTACACTTGCTTCTCTATTATACCAATAACTATTTTCAGGAACCTTTCCAAAATGATATTTTCCTTTATTTTCTTTATTACAAGTATTTATTTTTTGTCCTAAATAATCAAACAAAAGCAGTTTTTTGCATTTATACAAGTTATGAATATTTTTATTTGTAAAAAAAGTATCATGGTCATCAATTTTAATAATATGTGTAATATCTTTAAATTCTTCATTTTTTAAAACATTGTCAATCATACATATTATTTTTTCAGGAAGTCCATCATATAAATCATTACATTTTAAATATAATATTTTATACTTTTCATCATAAAAATTCTCATTTTTATCACTACCTGTAATAATAATTAGTTTATTATTCGTTCTTTTTTTAATATCATCCCACAAATGTTTATTTTTTACACAGGATAATACAACGACTAAAATATTAATTTTAGGTTTATCTTCTTCACTTGAATATTTATATTTTCTCTTTTCACGATAACCATAATTTAAATAGTGATATTTTAATTCTTCACGATTGGCATAACGATTTAAATCTGGATTTAATATTAAATAGTCTTGATAAGAAAAATCATTTGGTAATTGAGCCATACTTATAATATTCATTTATAATATTTCCTTAAGTTTTTCGATTTTCTCTCCATCGATTCGTTCCGGAAAATCAATTTGAAAGGTAATAATAAGGTTTCCAGTATGTCCTTCACGTGTAATACCCATATTCGGTATCACCTTCGTATAATTGGGTTGAATAATACTTCCACTATGATTATTTAAGGTATATGTTTTACCATTCAAATAAAGAATATCAAAAGTGAATCCACATAATGCATCCTTGAGAGAAATTCTTTTTGAATAATGAAGGTCTAAACCTTTTCTCTCAAATTCGGTTTTATTTTCTACCTTTACAAAAATCTTCACATCTCCTTTCATGTGTTCGTTAGTAATATTTCCTTTTTCTCTTAATAAAATAATTTCATTATCATCAATTCCTTGAGGAATAGGAATATATAATGTTTCTTTTTCGAATACTTTATTTCCGTTTTCGATAATCCAACGTTCAATATCTAACGGTAAATTTGCGCCAGATAATACTTGTGACAACGGAATCGTTATATTTTTAATGATGGGGGTTGGTTTTTGTATATTTTCCATAAAAGAATTTCGATTCATACCTATATTCACTGGCACACCATTATGAAAAGCCTGTATTTTAATACCTGGTCCTGGACCTTGACCAAAACCGCCTAATCCCCCCATAAATCCAAAAGGTTCACCCATTCCACCTCCACCTAAACCTCCAAAAAAAGCATTAAATATTTCATCGGCATTCACATGATGAAAAGATGTATGAAAGTTAGAACCCTGACCAAAAAATGGATTATTTTGAGTCATATCATATTCTTGTCTTTTTTGTTTATCACTTAACGTCTCATAGGCTTCACCTATTTTTTGGAATTTTTCCACAAATTTTGGGTCATTATTATTTCGGTCTGGATGATATTGGAGGGAAAGTTTTCGATACGCCTTTTTAATTTCTTCTTCGGTTGCTTTTTCACTAATTCCAAGTGTTTCATAAAAATTTTCTTTGGATTCCATTAATAATAATAGAAGACAAATCCTTAAATAATTATGGACGAATTGTTTTATTCTTTTATTTTCTATTATTTCCAAAAACAAATAATTCAAATATAATTATTTAAATAGTAAAAAATAGTTACTATAATGCAAATGCAAAATGAAACGAATGAATTATTTATCAATAAGTATCAACCACAAAAAATAAATGAATTTTTAATGGAACAAGATACGTTGGATTTAATTCATATTTTAATTAAAATGGATAAATTTAATATATTATTTATTGGGGAAAGTGGGTGTGGAAAAACATCGATGATTCATGCGATTGTAAGAGAATATTATACAAATATATCTGAAAGAAATATAGACAATAATATTCTTACCATAAGTAGTTTAAAAGAACAAGGGATTCATTATTATCGTAATGAATTGAAGATTTTTTGTCAAACAAAATCATCGATTCCAAATAAGAAAAAAATGGTTATCATTGATGATATTGACATGTTAAATGAACAATGTCAACAAATCATCCGAAATTATATTGATCATTATAGTAATAATGTACATTTTTTGGCATCTTCTTATAATATACAAAAAGTACTTGAAAGTTTACAATCACGACTTATGATTGTTCGTTTAAATCCTTTATCGAAAGAAAATATGAATTTTTTTTTAAAGAAAATACAAGAAAGGGAAAATATTATGTTACAGCCTTCTGCGGAAGAGTTTTTATTGAAAATTGTAAATTATAATGTGAAAACATTAATTAACTATATGGAAAAATTTAAATTATTAGATGTTCCATTGATTACTTTAGACATAACCAAACAATTATCCACGAGTGTGAATTTTGTTATTTTTGAAAATTATGTTCAATTTATAAAAAATAAGGAATTAGACAAAGCAGTGAAATTATTATACACAATTTATGACAAGGGTTATACGGTAATGGATATTTTAGATTGTTTTTTTCTCTTCGTTAAAACTACAGATTGTTTAAAAGAAGAAGATAAATATCAATGGATTCCGCTTATTTGCAAATATATTACTATTTTTCATACCATTCATGAAGAAGAATTGGAATTGGCACTTTTTACGAATGAATCTTTGAAAATATTCTATTAAACCTCCTACAAAAAAAATATTTTATATTTGCCTATATTAACGAATGTCGAAACAAATATTTAAAGCGAATATTCCAAAATCAAGGTTGTTTGATTTATTAGAGAATATCTGCGTTAAAAAAGAGAAATTCTATCTTTTTACAGTGGATGCGTATAAAAAAGGAATGTTTAATGAAACTATTCCGAAATTTTTGGAAGAATGTCGTCCTTACTATCATATCTCCAAACAGAAATATTTAGATACAAAGACAAGTTATAATAGTTTTTCTACGGTAATAAGACAAATATGTAATCATAATTTAATTATTTATTCATCCCAGATTAAATATAGTAAATCGAATTATGATATTGTTTATTACGTTTATTTCTAGGTTTCTTCTATTTTTTATTTTTTCCATATTTATTGAAAATTCAATCCGCATCTTTCCAAATGCGTATTGAATCGAATCAAATCCGACCATTTATCGATGCTTTCTTGATTTTTTACCTCCTTTAAGAGATAAAGGTTTAACACCATGATGATTTCCACCACCTCGATGATCTACTTGTTCATCATCTTCCCATTCTCCTTCATACACTTTTCCATTTGGATATATCATTTTTCCATGTCCATGCCTGTCTTCTCCAGCCCATTCACCTTCATATACACCTCTATTGTACGGGTATATCATTTTTCCTTTACCATACTTGCCATTATCTTCCCATTCTCCTTCATACATACCACCTTCGGAATAAGTCATTTTTCCTTGTCCGTTCATTTTATCATATTTCCATTGACCTTCATACACATCCCCATCGTTATATGTCATTTTTCCATATCCTTCTCTTTTATCATTTTTCAAATCTCCTTCGTAAACACCATCTGGATATATTTTCTTATTCACTTCACCGCCACCTTGTATTTTTCTACTTTTATTTCTAGAGGAATGAACATGTCTAGAAGAATGTTTTTTTGACCCACGATTTTTACGTGTTAAATAATAAACACCAACGGCACCTGCGCCTAATACGAGAGGAACTAAAAGCATACTCATTCTATATACAAAACAAAATATTATATTTTATTCATATGCTAATAAAATATGTTATGCCTTTGGATATTCTAAACGATTGATATTATCACCTAAATCAATTGGTTTTAATCCCCATACTGGTGCATCACTTGGAACCTTCCAAAAACTAACCCAGTCTGGTTTATTTTTCATTGGTTCCAAGAATCCGTTTTGATTCGGTGTATTGTATAAAAGCAAATAATTTCCGAGAATGGTATTACTTTGTAGAACCTGTTTCTCCGATAAACGCGCAAACCATTCATATTTACGACGTTTTAAAACTTCATCTGCTGGAATATAAATACCATACGTTTCTGGATATAATTCCAAATATTGCTGAGACATTAAATCTTCAATTAAAACAGGTTTATCATTCAATGTTTTGACACCAATGTAAATACCGGAAATGAAATTGATTTGTCCACGTTTAATACGTGCTTCGCACCAACGATTGAAATCGCCTAAAAATTCACTTTGGGCCGTAAAATCATTGGAGGAAGTACGTTGAATAAAATCAATCAATTCACCGAGCATTGAATTTCCCTTGGAGGCACCTGAAAAGGATAAGTTCGGATAATATTTATAACTTGTAGAGGTTATATTACGATCATACATTTCACATAAAAACATTTTCTCTCCTCTTGTACCCATTTCATAAAGACCCATCAAATCTTTCATACAAAGGAAAGAAATAGGACAGATAAGACCCCCATATCGATATAAAAGTTTCATTAATCCTAATTGACGAATGTTGTTTAAAATGGGAGCAGAAAGTTTGGATAAATCAATCTTCCAGTTCGGAATTAACTTTGTAAAACTATGGTCATCAATAAAACAGATTTTAAAGGATTGGTCACAGTTTTTTAAAATTGTTTTTACGGTTAAATAGAGATAAGGTTGATTCAAATCAAAAGAAGAACGAGACCCGAAACTTAGCCATTTTCTAGAATTGTATTCATAAGGAATGTGGATCCAAAGAATCGGTTTCTTGTTTTTCATTAATTCTTCTTGGGCTTCTTCTCCATCTTCTAATAAATATTTTTGAATGGTTTCATAATTATCCTCGTTTTCTTCGCGAATACGTTTATCTTCAAATCTTCGATATAAAAATCCTAAAATAACCAACATAAGGATTAAAAATACTAAATTCCATATATTTTTTGATTTTAAATAATTGGTAATAAATTTCATATATTATATTATTATAATATTATTATCATAATCATCCATTCTTTTATCGTTCAATATGTAAGATTCTTGACCAAAATTCCTTATTTTTTCTCTCAGTTTCCTCGGATTGTTTTGCTAATTTATAAGCACGGTCGGTTGCTTCTTTTCCTTCCAGTTTTTCGCGATTTCTTAAATATTCTCTCGATTGTTGTTCACTCAATACTTGGGTAGAAATATCCTGAATACTTCTCGCTTGTTTATATTCATCCACACTATGGTATTTTGTTTTGTTATGAAAATCTTCCATGGTAACAGGAATCACTGTTTCGGTATGAGCCCTTTTTAAATCTTCATAAGGTAGAGAACTAAAAAGGTCACTACTGTAAGAAGAAGGTGCGTCACCAACAATTTGACTTGCGCTTACCCCTGTTGCGTAAAGGTCTTCTACCTCTTGATAAAGAATGAGAGAACGCATTTGCGCCTTTTTTTTATCGATTTCTTTTGCCATATCCGCCACACTTTTTACTTGGTCTCCTAATGCATCATCATAATCTTCGTTGGACTGAAACCAAGAACCATACCCATTTTCTTCTTCTTCCGTTTTCAAACGAGTTTTCTCAAATTGTTCATTGAACCATTGGTTGAAATTGTCTGGATTTTTCTTCAAAATACGATCCAGAACTCTTTTTTGTTCTTTTTCCAAAGAATGGTCGTTCAAATGATTCTTTTTCGTTTCTTTGTCGATTTGGAACGATTTGTTTCCATTTTCTTTTTTTGATTTGAATTCCCAAATAGCATAAAGTTGTTTATAGGCTTGACTATAAAAACGAAAATATTTCGCATCTAATTTGGATTTGTCCGGATGGGTCATTAATACCGTTTTTTTGGCAGATTTCAAATCTTCTTCGTCGAAATTTTCTGGGATTTTGAAAAGATTTAAAATATCTTTTAATTCATAATTATCTAGATTCAAATCAAAACTTTCCATTTTTATTATTATAATATGTTTAAAATATTACACCTTTGCGCATTTAAAATGCGCAAAGTAACCGTTCCAAGCCACTCATAACTGCCCACAAAGTGGGCGTTTTAAATGTGAATTGGTGTAAAATAATAATCGATAATAATTTGTTTTTTATTACGTGTGTGGTTATTTGATTATTTGATAAAATTGACAAAATGTCTGGTTAAGACAAACAAAAGTCCTCCCCAGAATGTATCTAAAAGAACCGTTGTCCACTTCCACTCATTAAAAATCGAATAATTGGTAAATTCATACACGGCATAGATAAAAACACCTAATAAAAAGGTATCCTGGAGAGAAAGTTTCTTCAATATCACAAAATAATAATATCCTAAAATTAAAATGGCATAGGTTAAAATTAGTTTCCAAAGATAAACTTTGGTTGCCGAACTTTGAACCGAATAGATTTGTTTTTGAAAGTAAGAATTTGTCAAGTAAAGATAGGTACCATCAAAAAGTAAAAAGAAAACGGCAGTGAGAAGTAATTTGTTCATTATATATTACGTTTTTATATTTTTAATTTTTTTAGATTTTTTATTTCAAGCCAATTTCCCGACTCCAGTCTTTAAATCGAACGCTTTCTAATTCTCTTGGTATCATAGCGGCATCATTATTTTTATTAAAAGTACTCGTTTTATCAATATTTTCTTTTTTTGGAATCACTAATGTTGTATTTTCCTTTTCTTTTTCTGGAATCGTTATTTGCTTTATTATTTTTTTGGGTTCTTCTTTATATTCATAAATATTCAAAATATTTTCAACCAGTTTATGTCTTTGTATATCTGTGTTATTAAAGTAAAGAATACGAATATTTGTTTCATTGAAGAGAGAAGGCGGATACTTTTCCATTTTTCCAATAAAATCTTTCAAACCATTCTCATCTACCCGATCGGTTTGGGATAAATCTCCAGTGATTATCATACGACTATTTTCCCCAATACGTGTTAACAACATTTTCATTTGATTGGGACTGCTATTTTGCATTTCATCCGCAATAATAAATGAATTTTTAAAGGTACGACCGCGCATATAAGCAAGCGGAGAGATTTCAATGACTCTACTGAAAATCATATCATTCCATTCCGTTAAACTAAAAAACTCTGTAAAAATATCAAAAATGGGACGCATATAAGGATCCATTTTACTTTCAATCGTTCCAGGTAAAAATCCAATGTCTTCTTCGACACTGACGACTGGTCGTGTAATAATTACTTTTTTTATTTTTTTCGCTTTTAAAAGTTCAACTGCTTTGATACAAGCATACATTGTTTTTCCTGTTCCAGCAGAACCTACGACCACAATTAAACTATTGTTTTTATCGTTCAAATAATCAACATATTTTTTTTGATTTTCACTTCTAGGTTCGTACATTGTCACAGGTATATTGTTGAGTTTTGGAGTTGTTTTTTTCTTATTGGATTGATAATATTCGTAATTGATATCTTCTTCGTATTCATTCGTATCTTTATAATTATTGATATGTTTCATTTTATATTTGAATGAAGAAATTCCATTCGTTACTGAATGCTGATAATATTTGTTCCATCCTATGTATTTATTTTTATAACAAATATTATTTTTTAAAGTGTTCAGTAACAATAATGTAAGATAGGGTTTTACGAACATATATATCTTAATTTATAAATATTATTTAAATCCTATTTTTAGATATATTTGTTTGTTTTGCGCCACTTTTTCAAAAGTGGCTAAGTGGCTAGAAAATTGAAATGTTTTTTGAAATATTATTCAAACAATATTAAATAAAATCGTAACTTTAAAAAATGAACAAACTGGTCTATACAAATGGAGATAATTTCTACGTGTTTAAGGGAATTACGTATGATCGTCATTTCCCAATCGAATGGGCAATGAATCCAAGAGAATTAGACGATGATTTTAGTTGTTGTCCAACCGATTGTCTGAATTGTTTAGACTACGGCTCTTACAATGGTGTATTTATCGGGTATTGTGCAAATTGTGCTCAAGTATATGATTATCAACGAGGAAATGGATTTATTCATTCAGGAATCGAAGAAGAAGGAGAAGGGGTGGATGAAAAAAATAGTGTTTGGAACACTTATTTAAAAGAGGTAAGTTTAAATAAAATTGGATTTTTACCAAAAGAAGAGGAGGTTGAACGTTTTCAAATGAATGGACAAGAAGAAGAAGAAGATGAGGATAAAATTCCTTGGATAAATTGTGAAATTGATGATTCAGATGAATACGAAGAAGAAGAAGAAGAAGAAAAATTTGAACCAATCTATCATTATGATGAAGAATATTACGATGATGAGTATTTTGAAGAAGGACCTTCACCGTTAACAATGGAGGATTTAATGATTCCCTTAACAATGGAAGATTGTATTTTAGAAGAAAGAAGAAGAAAAACCAAATATGAACGATTATGTAAACATTTTGTAAACAAATAGAAAATTAAAAAAAGAAAATCAAAAAAAGAAAATTAAAAATAGAAAATAAATAAAAGAAAACTATAAAAACAAAAAATAATAAAAAAAATAAAAACTTGCATATGCAAGTTTTTTTATTTTATTCGTTTACTATATGCACGAGCATATCGTAAAAGAAAAGAAAGAAAAACAAGACTTTTTAACTTCTTGTTTTTTCTATTATCAAAATTCGATTTACAATTCTTCTTCTTCTTCTTCAAAAACTATTCCATTATCAAATGCTTTCAAAAAAATAAAAACCACTCCTCTTGTTATTATCGACTATCCAAACATCATCCATATTTTACAAGAAAAATTCCATACTCAAGAAGAAGTCGCCAAACATTTTTATCAATATCTGTTGAAAAACAATACCAAAAAACTGATCGTCATCTTATGTAAACAAGTAACCATCAACAATGAATCGTACAATATTGACCTTCTTTTGAATTTAGGACGAAGTCAATCGAATAACCAATATCTCTCTTTCAACCATTTATTCATCTATCAAATCGATTACGAAAAACATATTTCTTCGAGTATGGATGATTTACTTGGTTACTTCGTTTGTTTCGTTTCTTTTGTTTATTATCTAAGAACCCTTTCTCTTAATCCCAATGAACACGCAACCCAAAAGAAAATACAAAAACACATTCAATACTTGACAAATGATAAACAATATTTCGATAAAAATCTTTTTGGAAAAACCCAAGAAGAACGTACGAATCCATCCATAACAAGTAGTTTAATGTTTGAAAAAATAGTAAAACCACATAACCAGTATGTTTTAGAAAGGGATACAATCAATCAAAAATTAGTACGCCATTTTTTGAAAGAATATATGATTCTAAAAACCGAAGATACTAATGACCTCGAATGTAATATTCATTTTTTAATAGATACTCTTGCAAAAAATAAATTGGAGAGAAAAAAACAATTCACCTATAAAAATATGAATCAGTTACAAAAGTCGATCCCTATAATACAACGAAAACAAAGAACATTAAAAAAATGCGATTTTTCTAAAATTCAAAAGAAAAGGAAATTAATACCTTCTTATTACTTGTATGCAATGATTAAATATACTCAAAATTATCTAAAGAATAATTTTTATGGTTCCTTCTCCAAAGAAGAGTTGACCCATTTATTTTCTTCAAAAAGCCTAAAATAACAACATTAAAAAAAGGGGAAATAAAACTAATATCCAAGAAACAACACTAAATCCACTTTTACATAAATAATTTAAGAAGAAAGACCATACCATAATAAAAAATCCCTTAATAAGAAGGGAAAGAATACTGAAATTTGTAAAAAGACTAATTACTAAAGCAATGATAGAAATAACAAAATAAATCATGGCGGGGGTACATAATTTTGAAAAATCCATTGTATAATATACAATAATATTTTATTCCTTGATTCTTTATTCTTTTTTTCTCTCAATTAAAAAAAAACGTTCGTATTTTTTCACTCCATTTTCATCATATCCATCACTTTTACGAAGAGGTTTCATAATAAATCCGTGTACACTTAATAACTGTCTTAATAGATTCAATAAAGGCCATTTTTGATTTACACAGGCATTTTTATGAAGACTTGTTAAACGACTTGAACTAAATTGTTTTTTTAAACTTGGTACTAAATTGGCAATTTCATCGTAATCTTGTTTATATAATAAACAATCTCTTGGTATTAAGAATCCGTTCATTGTTTGAAGTTCTTCAACCGAAGAAACCGTAAATCCAAGTTTTTTTAATATGATAAAAAAGGTATCGATATTATAATCGTTCGTTTGGGACATTTATAATATAAAAAGTAAATTATTTTGGTTTTTATACTATTCTATTCTGTACTACACTACATAAATTCTAAATCCCAAATTCTGGAATTTTATATTGATTATCTACTCTTAGATATTTCGCAATAATCTTTGGATTTAATTTATTCATTACAATGTCTTCTGCTTGATATACATTTCCGTTTTTATCAATGTAATACATGATTCCTTGTATATCCTGTACCCACACCTCTATTTTATGAGTGATTTGTGATGAAGATGAAGAAGAAGATTTTGAATTATCATCGATGGTTGAATCATTCTCTTCTACAATTCCATGAGGAATACCTTTTACATGGGTTCCACAATATTCACAACCATCTTTTTTTTTACGTGTACATTGTTCTCCATTCGAACGTTTCGCAGAGCAACGGTCAAAATAGGAAATCATATTTTTGGTACGTTTTCTTTTTGTAAAATCGTCTTTGACAATTTGAAACTTTTCATAATTATAAATATATTGAATCAGTGAATGCGAGTTATTATCTTCCGTTAATCCTAAATCCACCATTTTATTTTTGATATCATCCTTAAAGGTCGTAATATATTCATCTATTTTATTGTTTAAGCGTTTTTCCATCTTTATTATATTTTACTTTTCTTATATAAATACAAAAAGTTATCTTTAGTTCAATTTTTTACCAATCAACTTTTGTAAAAAACTATTTAAAAACACCACTCTTTGGAAAAACCCCTCTTTAGACCAGGTTATTTCATTGCATATCTTATTTTGACTTCATTTAAATGCTTTCCACACCTTTTAAAAAAGGCGTCCAACGCAACCGGATCTGCTCCAGTAATGTGGTCATCTGGAATAAAATTCATATTTCCTTTTTTATAACAAAGGATCACTGGTATTCCATTCACCATCTTTTTACTTTTTAAAAAAGAATAAAAATCGAAACTTTCATCCACATCAATGTCTCCACATAAAACAGTATCTGGAGAAGTGGCAAAAAAAGCGTGAACAACATCTTTGATTTTATGACAAGGTCCGCACCAAGATGCACCTAATTTCAGTATGACTAAACCAGGATTATGTTCTAATAATTTGAAAAAGGCATCTCGATTCGAAATCTCACTAATAATTTGCTTCGTTTGTTGTTTACTCATTTACAATGAACGAAAATAATAATTTAGCGATTTTAACTTATTATTATACACCCTTGTGAAAGGGCAACCGTTACCGATAAATCAGTTGAAAGGCAATCCTCCTAAGGAGAATTGTTCCATTTCAAATGTCATCGGTGTAAATTTTATAAATGATAAATAATATTTCCATAATATATATGGCTAGAAGTAGAAAAGATAGAATGAGAAAAGGTGGTGGGTTATGGGGAGAATCCCAACCTCAACCCCAAAGTACATTGAATAATTTAAGTGAAGACGTAAAAAGTAGTTTGTCAAGTTTAGGTAGTTCCATTAGTGAAAACTGGAATAAATTATCTAGTAATGTTTCTGAATGGGTAAATAGTCGTAAACAACAAGTAACAACTGCAATGATGGGAGGAAAAAGAAGAACACGTCGTACAAAAAAACATTCTAAAAAAAGAAAAACAAGAAGACATAAATAAATCAATGATTCAAATTCAGAAGAAATTCATATAAATATCTCTTTCTTTGAATTGCCGAATGAAATCATTTCTTTCTTCAGGTAATAAAAACCCCCAGAAAATATCAATTTGTGTATCAACTTCTTTCGTTTCCAAAATTTCAATATATTTATCCACCTTTTTTTTGGTAGTTAATCTTGGATTCCGAGAAAATAATTTATAAAAATCATCGGTATACCCAGACATAAGAGGTTGATGGTTATTTGCATAACCAAACAAATCATTAATTAACCAATCTTTATCTTCAGGAATCATTTGTGAATGATTAATAATCCAGAAATGATAATATAATTCAAAGATAACCGATTTACTTTTTTTATAATCCACAATATCATTTAACAGTTTTTTATTCTGCGTTTGGTAGGTATATGGAATAATATAACGAACCACATCCAAAGGTAAGTTGTTTATCATTCTTTGTATCATCATTTTAAGTATAAGATATTTATGAAAGAATGAGAAGTATCTAAACATATTTCAATTTTATTTTTATATCCTTTATTTTATTTGTTCAAAATAGTAGATACCAAGGTTTCCAATTCATCAATTTTTATTTCTGGAAGTTGTACATGTGATTCCCAGAAATATTTACAAAACGCCCAAATAAATTCACAATCGGTTTGATACCAATGTGAATAGTCTTTCGATAATTCATTATATAATTCCTTTGGCAAAAGCTTCAAACTGTGAAATGGTAATACATAACATAATTGGACCAAGGGAATAACCGGTTGGGGTTGAACGATCGGAACAAGTTCCCTTTCAAAAACAGGGATGTATCTTATCAAATCACTGAATAAGGGCGGATAACTATATTTATAAGACCATCTCCAATTCGGACAATCAGTCGTGTAATATTTCATTGTCCATTCTAATCCCTCCAAATAATTCATACTTATTTTTTCAATTTCTTTTTCTTTTTCTTTTTCTTTTTCAGAATCATTTTTGAAAGGAAGAAGAAAAAGACTTTTATAATATCTTTCTTTCCATCCAACTTTAAATGGATCAATGTATTTTTCCAATTCACGTTCATAGGTTGGAATGGCATCGAATTTCTTATATATATTTTCCGGAGTATCGATTGGATAATAGATTTTTTCTCTCTTATTTCGTAATTTCATTTCATTTTTAAAATATTCTTCTTCCAAATTGGCCAAATGTTGCACGAGTTTACGCACATTCTTCCAGTAAATTATTTTTCCATCGGTAAGTACTTCTTTTCCAGAACCAATCGTTGCTTTGTACGCATTTAACAATTTATCAACACCTCCCGTTCGAATATTTGCTGCTGGAAAATGCGGTAAGAAATCATTTCCCAGAAAAAAACAGAGAAAAATATAATCATAAATACGATTGATCTGTGATTCCTGACCATTTTGCATATCTTCCGTAATAATTCTTGCTAACTCAGGGATATCTAATAAATAATTTTCGTTTGGTTCCAAATCTTTATTAATACTTTGAATAAAGTGAGGCGTCTCACGAAACAAATAAATTTCTTTCGCGACAGGTAAATGATTAATGGAAAGCATAATTAAGTCTGCATCTAAACCATAAATAACTGTTTTTTTTTCAAAATGTTGTTCTGGAAATTTACGAATGTATTGAAATAATTTATGTTCACCTTCCCCATATTCATCACTTGGTGAAACAATTATTTTTTGAACCCCGTATTTTTTTGGATTATTGAAATAACTACGTGAAGAATCACATAATTCTTTCATAAAGGTCGTTCCAGGGGTAATAGCCGCTGTATTCCAAGCATCTGTTTTTCCAGAACTAGTAAAAATACTCTTGGATATTTCTGCTTGATAAAAGGATTTATATCTTCGTTCTCTCTGTTGATCTAATTTGGCAACAGGAGCAACACCGTCGAAGGCAATAAATATGTTTGTATCTGGTTGAATAAGGGCAATATATTCTTCTATTTTTTGAAAGACAAATCGAATGATTGTTTTTACGTCGGTTTCTGTTAATTTAGAAAAATCAATGGTATGAACTGCATCATAAATGATTGAATTACAATCAAGATAAAGATGATTGAATTTGTCTTCTTCAGTTGTTTGTGATTTTTTCGCAAGTTTTTGAATAATATGAGAATGATTTTTAACAATATAAGAAAAATAACTTGGTATTCCCATTTTTTATTACGAGGTTATGATAATATATAGCATAATGTTTAATAGGTTTATATAATAAGTATATACTCTCGATTGAGAAAGTAATAATATTTGATTAATATAGTGAAAGGAGAAAGAATGACTGAAAAAAATAAATTCAATCTACTGATTGAAAAAATTATTTTTTTTCAAGATATTAATCAAAAAACGATTTTAAATTGTCAGAAAAATAAATTATTAGAAATCATAAATACAAATGATTTTAATTTATGTACTGAAAAATTGTATGAAATGAATTCAAAATTATTGATATTAAAAATGAATATTTACATATATTTAAAAGATCAAAAAAACTATGATTATCATGCAGATAAATGTATTAATGAATTACAAATGATTGCAAATGATTTTTCAACAATATTAAAAGATTATGGTACAAGTAATTTAGAAGATTTATTAAAAATATGTTTTGGAAATCATGTTTTGGAACAATTTCAAAATAAAAATATTCCATCGAATAATACAAATACAATTATAAATATCGACAATGATTATAAATATGAAAAATATGAATTATTAAAGAACTATTTTCATCCTATTAGTTATAAGATTTTGACAAAAAAAGAAAAAGAAAAAGACAAAGAAAAAGACAAAGAACAAAATATAAATATAGATGAAAATATCAAGAATTTGGATTGTTTTGAATTTCAAAGTGACACAAAATCATTTTATTTAAAATTGAATGGTTTAAAATTATATATTTATAATAATCAAAAAATAATAGTGATAAGTGGCATCATGGATGACGTAGTTGTTGATTTTACAAATAATCAATATATCAATAATAAATTTGAGAATTTTTTAAGTTTCGAGAATCATGAAGAAGATAAGATTATTTATAAACATTTTCTTTCTACTTTAAGTTTGAAAGATTATTTGGTTCATAGTGTCGAAAATTTACATCATGTTTTTCATGGTTATCGAATGAATCTAAATTCTATCAAAAATAATACAATCACCCAAAATATAAAAGATTTTTTATCTTATGATAATTATCATCGACGTAGAACATTAATACAACTTTTATTAGACCCTGAAAATAATGAAAATATCTATTTATCTTATTTGTTATATGACTTATTATCAACAGATACCAATGGAAATATTGATTCCAATGACCAAATACAAATTTATGATAGTTTTACTTGGTTTGTGAAAAAACAATTTAAACATGCCATTAAAAAAATGGTCCAATACAACAATGAAATTATGAATTTTGATATGAATAAAATTCCATTGGAACAACAAATATGTTTTTTGAAAGTTCCTAATAATGTCAAAGAAAAAGCAATGACAAAATTAAAAGAAATTAAATCAAAAGGAGATGATAATGGTTCAAAAGCGAGACAATATTTGGATGGATTATTAAAAATACCGTTTCAGATTTATAAACGTGAACCTTCTTTGAATTGGATGAATGAAAATCGTGAACAATTCAAAAAAATAGTACATAAATATGAACATTTATTGAATGACTGGAAAATAGTGGTCCCTCAAAAAGAAAAATACACAAATATTGAAATATTTAAATACCTACAATCCATTCTTTTGTATATTCAAAAAGAAGAGAATCGATGGAATGAGAATTATCTTTATAAATTGTTAATGGAAGGTACAAAAAAAAACATGATGAAACGTATGGACAAAATAAAGAATATTTATGATTTTACGATTTCTATCAAAGAATTGAAAAAAAAACAAATCAACGATTTTATTCATATAGAAATAAAAAAAATGAATCAAGAGAAAAAAATGGAACTAATAAATATTTTGAGTACCGATGATATCAGCAAAAATGATATAGATGATACAAATATTACAATCGTTAACAATTATAAAAAAATAAAAGAAATAAAAAATGAAATGATTATTATTTTGGAAAAGATTAAAAACATGAATGAATATTTAAAAAAAGTAAAATTAAGTTTGGATAATTCTGTTTATGGTCACGAAAAAGCAAAAAAACAAATTGAAACAATTATTGCTCAGTGGTTAAATGGAGAACAAGATGGATATTGTTTTGGGTTTGAAGGTCCGCCTGGTGTAGGTAAAACATCTCTAGCAAAATATGGATTATCCGAATGTCTTAAAGACGAAAATGGAATTAGTAGACCATTCTCAATGATACAGATGGGTGGAGATAGTAACGGGAGTACATTACATGGACATAATTATACGTATGTTGGTTCCACTTGGGGAAGTATTGTACAAATATTAATGGATAAAAAATGTATGAATCCGATTATTTTTATTGATGAGGTCGATAAAATAAGTAAAACAGAACATGGAAAAGAAATAACAGGTATTTTAACACATTTATTAGATACTACTCAAAATGATTGTTTTCAAGATAAATATTTTTCTGGAATTGATTTGGATTTATCCAAGGCACTTTTTATTCTTTCTTATAATGATGTAAATGCCATTGATAAAATCCTTCTAGACCGTATTCATCGAATTAAATTTAATCATTTATCATTACAGGATAAATTAATTATTGCAAATAAACATATCTTACCTGAGATTTATAAAAAAGTAGGATTGTGTGACGTTATTTATATGAATGATACTACGTTGAGTTATATTATTGAAGAATATACCAATGAATCCGGTGTTCGTAAATTAAAGGAGATATTATTTGAGATTATAGGTGATTTAAATTTGACTATGTTGAAAAAAGATTATATAAATATGAATATGAATACAAATACATATATAACAGATACAACGAATACAATTCTAACGTTACCAATCGAAATAACCGTTGAAGATATAAAAAATAATTATTTAAAAGATAACCCGGAAATTAAACATAAAAAAATACATTTGGTAAGTCAAGTCGGTATCATCAACGGATTATGGGCAAATTCTTATGGTCAAGGAGGTGTCATACCTATTCAAGCAAGATTTTATCCTTGTGAAGAATTTCTTCATTTAAAATTGACCGGTATGCAGGGAGATGTAATGAAAGAAAGTATGAATGTTGCTCTTACCTTAGCATGGGAATTGACCGACTTTGAAAAGAGAGAAGAAATACGAAAGTTGTATAACAATAACCATAACAACACTTACAAAAAAAATAATTACGGTATTCATATCCATTGTCCGGAAGGTTCTACACCCAAGGATGGTCCTTCTGCAGGTACCGCGATTACAACTGTTTTATATAGTTTGTTGAATGATAAAAAAATAAAATGTGATTTGGCGATTACAGGCGAAATTAGTTTAGATGGTTCCATTACTGAAATTGGAGGTTTGGATTTAAAGATACTAGGAGGTATCAAGGCTGGCGTGAAAACATTACTTTTTCCGAAGGAAAATGAAAAGGATTATAACCAATTCATAGAGAAATATAGAGAGAAAAAAACATTCGAGGATATTACCTTTATAATGGTTGGTCATATTCATGAGGTCTTTGAAAAGGTTTTTATTGAATAAAAAAATAAAAAAAACAAAAAACAAAAAAATATAATAACATAGAAAATATTATCGTTTGTTATTATATGAAGTCAAATCAATCAATAAATAGTCAAAGTAGAACGAAAATGAATGGAACTCCAATATCCACCTTAAAATATATACAAAATACACCGCTTATCCTTTTTCAACCTTTTAATATTGTTGTTTTTCTATCCTTTTTCTCTCCCATTATTATTGCCACCATTATAACTGCAACTTCTTTTATGTTACAAAATGCAAACGGATTTGTATATTTAGGATTTCTTTTGGCCGCAATCGTTTTAAGAAGTTTTCTATATATGATTTCTGGATTTCAATCCATGACAAAAACAGATGGAAGTATATGTACCTCGGTTCAATATAGTAAATATGGAAATTCAACCTTTAGTTCTTTTGTGAATGCATTTACAATTATGTATCTCTCTTTACCAATGTTTATCAATGATAATATTAATTATTTTGTGTTTTCTATTTTGATTAGTTATTTCTTTTTTGATGTTTTTGTTAAAGTATATAAAAAATGTATTGGGTCCTATGCGGATTTGACATTAAACGTTTTATTTGGATTGTCATTTGGAGCAATCATTGTAACGTTGATGTATGTAGGGGGGTCTGGTAAATATTTATTTTTTGATACTAGTTTGCCTAATTATATTTCAAATTCTGCGAATGGTATTAAATGTAATATGCCATCGAAACAAACGTTTAAATGTTCGGTTTATAAAAATGGACAATTAGTAAACAGTACAACTACTTCTTAAACCCTTGTCACTATTACCATGAGCATAGGTGTTAAACTATCTTTCAAAAGAATTTATATTTTGTAGAAACCATCGTTTAAAATCTTTAATAATTAAGGTTCTTTGAAATGATTCAGTTAAAAGACTCATATTTCCTTTGGTGTTATAAACATTTATAAATTTATTATATGTGTTGATTAAATTCATTTTACTATATTGTTCTAAAGAGGAATAATTGGAAATAGGTTTTCTTTTTCTGACATTTACTTGATTATGTAGCATAAAAAAAAGAGTTTTAAAGTCTGATTTTGTTTTATAATTTTCTGGTTTTAATTGGTTAAAAAAATTGGTTGCATGTTTGGAACAAGTAGGACATGGTAAAAAAGAACAAATTCTACGGATGAAAGATAAAAGAGGGAGGGATATTTTATCATATTGGTCTTCTTTGATTTTCTCGGCAATTGTATGAAAAAATGTCCATATAGGTGGTCCCCAAACTTTTGGCGGTGACATTATCTATATGCAATAAAATAATAATTTAAATATTACATAAAGATATTATTTTAGTTAAATAATATATTTTCATTCATGTCGAATTATATGATTGAAGGAAACATTGATTTTTTTAAAGAATTATACAAATCATTGGATGAAGAAGAAACTCAAGACCTTAACAAAAAAGATAACTATGCAATGGAGACAGATTTATGTTTAATTACAAATCAACCATTGGAAAACCATTATGTAAAAATGAATTGTGGACATAAATTTAATTATCTTCCTTTGTATAAATACTTGATTAATTACAAACAAAAGTTCAATTCAATGGAGAGTTCAAAACAGAAATTAGACATTAATGAAATACGTTGTCCTTATTGTCGGTTTAGACAAAATGAATTATTACCATATTATGATGATATTTGTGGGGTTAAAAAAATAAATGGAATTAATAATGAATTTGTAAAAAACATATTCAATGTAGGTATTAAAAATCCTTGTTGTTCTTATAAAATACATGATATTTCAACCAATACATCTTTTCTTTGTGGTAAATATTTTACAGGTCAATTACCAGATAAATATAAAGAAAAATATCAAGGATATTTTTGTCGTTCACACATTAAAAAAACAATTAAAACCATTGAGAAAGAAGAAAAAGAAAAAATGAAAAAACAAATAATCATTGAAAAACAAAAGATCATGGAACAAAAAAAGAAAGCGAAAGAAGAATTAAAGAAAATAAAAATGGAGTTGAAGAATCTAAAATTAACGACCAAATCACAAGTAACAAAAAAAAAGTTTAACAAACAACCAAAACCAAAACCAATGGAAACTGAAGAAAATATTATTTTAGAAGATATAGCAATAGAATCAAATACAATACCAATATTTTGTCAAAGGATTGTTAAATATGGTTTCAATAAAGGGAATCATTGTTCTTTCAAAATTCATCAAGATGGTTTATGTAAAAGACATTATCAATTACTTGAAAAAAAAATATATAAAAATACGATATTATAATATATAATACATCAAATAAAAAGTATGGAAACCAAAGAACAATTAGTGAATAATATCAAAGAATGGATTAAGATTGATTCTGAGATCGCACAATTAAAAATCGAGATAAAAGAGAGAAACAATAAGAAGAAATTGATTACCGGGGATTTGGTAAATGTAATGAAAACAAACCAAATCGATTGTTTTGATATTAATGGAGGTTCACTTGTATATAAAAAAAGTGTGGTTAAAAAACCAATTAATAGCAAATCGTTAATGGCTATTTTACAGAATTATTACAAGAATCAACCACAAGTTGCAGAAGATTTAACCAAACATATTTTGGATAATCGTGAAGAAAAGGTTAATGAAACGATTCGAAGAAAAGTTGATAAATGAAAATGAAAATAAAAATAGTAAGAGAAATGATATAAATATAATGTATTTATATAATTTAAATTATATAAATGGAAAAAGTATCTACAGATTTTAATTGGAGAGAACAAAATAGTTATCGATATTCTATTTTAAATAATGATACTTTTTGTAGAAATATAAAGAATTTAAATACTTATAAAAACTGTGTTCTTTGTATTTATACCGTAAATAATGAAAATAAATATCCTTTTTTACAGTTTTTATTTTATAAAAGTCTTTTAATAGATAGTTTTTCTTTTTTAAATTATATTAATTTTCATTTTAATAATAATGATAATTTTATTCAAAATATAAATGAATATATATTATCCTTTTTGAATAAGAAAAATATTTTTTCTACATTGAACAACAATGATAATAATGACCTTATTCATACAAACGATATTATATTTGACGGTTACATAGAAGAAGAAGAGAACAATTATTTATTTTTACATATACCAAAATTGAAGGATTTTATTTTTTCGAAAAATTTACAATTAGGTTTAATTGATGAAATAGTGAATTATCAAAGATTAGATGATAAAGAAATTGATGCAGATATTGTAGAGTTTTTTCAAAGAAATAATGATTTGTTGTATTTAAAAAGTGAAACCAATGAAACTTATGAAACGCCGATGATTGCCTATGTTACAAAAACAAAAAAACAAGTTGAATTTACAAGAATGTTTGGAGAAATGGTTCAAGAAGGGGGAATATTAGGTAATTATTATTATTTTACAAACTATGAAACCGCAAAAAAGAGAGAAGAAGAAATGATTTCAAATAAAGAATATGGTTGCGGAATTGTTAAGTTTGCTTTATTTCCGGGTATCATGAAAACTTTTTTACTAAAAATATTTTTGAATAATAATTATTTGAAAGAAATAGACGAACAAGAAATGAAAGATTGGATTGATTTATATGATAGTTGTTATTATTTAGAAAATGGTAAAGACCCGATTTGGGTAATAAAAGATTTTTCACAACAGGTACCTTTATGCGTTTGTAAATAGTAGTTTATGAGAAATGAGAAATAAGAATATAAGAATACAAAAATATAAAAAATATATAATTTTATATATATCATTCAATATATATGAAATTAACATTGACAAATATTATTACTTATTCTGGCATAAGTTTATTATTAATTTATGTAGTATTTGGATTAATGAAATTTTATGGTGTAACAAGTGAAGACTATAGTATTTACATTATTTTTTATATATTTATGTTTATTTCAATTTTGGTTTTAGGAAATTTATCAAGTTAACCGTTAATTTATTAGATAAAAAACATGTACACCATTGAAGAATTTAAACCGATAAATGAGTTGAATGAACACGCATGTAAAGATGCGTGTTACATTTCTAATCTTTATCGGTTTAAAATCTGTAAACCAGTGATACTTAAAAAATGGGATTGACACTTTATAAAGTAAATATTATAAGTAACTACCTTACAAATTATTCCTCCTTCGGTGGATTCTGTATAACTTTTTCAAAATTGGCTAAAAAATTGAAATGATATTTATAAAAAATATCAGATGACATAAGATAAATAAAAGATAAGATTAATAAAATGAAAGTATTATTTGAAGTAAAAGGGTTAAATTGGAGTGAGTTAGAATGTAAAGAAGCATTCGTAAAGATGTTCAATAAGGAAGTAGAAATTTTGTCATTTAGTGTAGATGTAGATGAAATTGAGTTATTGGTAAATAATTCATTATCACCATTATTATCAAATGAAAACGTGAATGGAGAGGAAGTGTTATCAAAAGAAAAAAAGAAAAAAATAGTAAAAAAGAAAAGTAAGAAATTATTATCAGAAGAAAAAGTGAATACTGTGGAAGAAGAAAAAGTGAACGTAGAAGAAGTGTTAGTAGCAGAAGAAAAAAAGAAAAAAATAGTAAAAAAAAATAGTAAGAAAGTGTTATCTCAAGAAGAAAAAGAAGAAGAAAAAGCAAAAAAGAAGGAAGAGACAAAAGCAAAAAAAGAAGAAGAAAAAGCAAAAAAGAAGGAAGAGACAAAAGCAAAAAAAGAAGAAGAAAAAGCAAAAAAGAAGGAAGAGACAAAAGCGAAAAAAGAAGAAGAAAAAGCAAACAAAAAATCCCCAGAAAAGTTTTGCGCCACTTTTCCAAAAGTGGCTGAAGAGACAAAAGCAAAAAAAAATTCCCCAGAAAAGTTTTGCGCCACTCTTCCAAAAGTGGCTGAAGAAGAAAAAGAAATAATCCACAAAGTGGCTCAAGAAGAATTTATCAAAATAATCTATGAAGGTAAAGAATATATGAAATTAATAAAAGGAAATCTAGTACTTGATATGGATGAAGAAGACGTAGGTAGATTCAATGAAACAACAAAAAAAATAGATTTTTATCAAGATGAAGAATTAGAAGAAGAATATGAAAAATAAAAATAGATTCAAGTGTGTTTTATATAGTAGAAATGTAGATTATTTTACTTTTTTTACTATGTGTAATCCATACATGGTTACTCCAAAAAAACAATAATATCAATGCAAATATGATTAGAGAGTTAACTAGGTAAAAAGCAAGGAGGGGGTCGTAGGGGGGACATACGTCCCCCTACTAAATGTATAAAGTAAAGTAAAGTAAAGTAAAGTAAAGTAAATTTAAGTGTAAGTGTAAGAGTGAATGTAGAGGTGTCTAAAGAGGGGTGTGGTATTTCAAATGTAGATGGGTGTAGAAGTGTGAG